>VFSW01005104.1_pt1 | contig 19475 bp, 19 predicted proteins | sample 5358111 | NCBI WGS metagenome assembly VFSW01 (sample SAMN11554181, study PRJNA540505) | mine drainage metagenome | isolation source: sediment from site ElyBrook_90M | place: USA: Ely Copper Mine, Vershire, VT | collected 2017 | reverse complement strand
CGCGCCCGACATGCGCGCGGCCGCCGTCTTCAGTCTCGATGACGACCTGGAAGGGGTACTCGAACGAGAGGCGACGGCGTCGGGCAGACTGCGCAGCGCCGTCGACGGCGTTCCGAGTAGCGCGGAGGCGCTTCGAATGTTCGCCCAGGACCTGATCGTGATCCACGGCCAACACGATTCGCTCACCCTGCGAAGTCGTGCCGCGATCGTCAAAATCGTCGACGAGAGCGGGGGAGTGTCGACTGAGGAGCTCGCCGCCACGCGCCGCGCGCTCAGTGCGTCGCGACGTCTTCGCGACGAGCTCGGTGGCGACGGCGGCACGCGCGAACGCGAACTCGACTACCTGGAGTTCCAAATCGCCGAGTTGGAGGCCGCAGCGATCGTATCGGCCGAGGAACTTGACGTCACCCTCGCCGAACTGACCCGACTGACGGACCTGCGCGACGGTCAGATGGCCATCGTCGCTGTCATGGAACAGTTGGATGGTGACGGGGACGGCTCGGTACTCACCGAGTTCGCCCGTGCCCTCAACTCGGTGCCCGGTGGCGACGCGTATGACGGCGCTCGGGCGGTCCTGCGCAATGCGCTGGACCTGGCGCGTGAAGGGGTCCACGAACTCGCGGCGCTCGCTGAACCCGACGTCTATGACCCGAGCTTGCTGGCCACGCTCGAGGACCGCGCCACGGTACTTCAACAGCTCACGAGGAAGTATGGCGGTTCCTTGGGGGCGGCGCTCGCGACGCTGGACGAGTTGCGCGCTCGCCGCGAGATCCACCTGAACGCGACCACCCGAGTGGCCCAACTCGAACAAGAGATCGCGACGTTAGAGACCCGTGAGAGCGCGCTCGCGAAAGAGGCCCGTCGTGCGCGAGAAGAGGCGGCGGATGCTCTGACCCACGCGGTGGCGCGCCAACTCCCGCGGGTCGCACTCGCCCACTCGAAACTGCGGATCGAGGTGGACGGCGACGACGGGTCCTCGATGCACATCCTTTTCGCGGCGAATCCCGGTCAACCCGAAGGGACGCTGCAGTCGCTCGCGAGCGGTGGCGAACTGAGCCGGGTTCTTCTCGCCCTCTCGCTCGAGACGTCGCACGAAGACGTCGTCACGGTCTTTGACGAAGTCGACGCCGGCATCGGGGGTCAAGTCGCGCAACAGATCGGTGAGTGTCTCCGTGAGGTGGGCCAACGACAGCAGGTACTGGCGGTCACACATCTCGCATCGGTCGCGGCGAAAGCCGATCATCACCTCGTGATCGAGAAGGCCGTGCGAAAAAATCAGGTCTATACCACTGTTCGAGTCGTACGTGGCGATGAGCGCGTTGACGAGATCGCTCGGATGCTCGCGGGCGACACGATTACGCCCGAGTCGCGGTCCCTCGCCCAGCAGATGCTCGAAACACCGCGTTAATAGTTCTGACCTGTCGCATGCCATCGCTATGCTGGGGTTCCGTGGAAGCGGCGGTTTACGAATGACCAAATTCGTCTTTGTAACGGGTGGTGTTTCGAGTTCTCTCGGGAAGGGGCTTCCGGCCTCCTCGCGCGGGCGGCGCCTCAAGGCTCGGGGCCTCAAGGGCACCAGGGGCAAGCGCGAGCCCTACCTCACCGTCGCGCCGGGCACGATGAACCCCGGCGAACACGGCGAGGTCTTCGTGACCGACGACGGCGGAGAGACTGACCTCGACCTTGGCCACTACGAACGATTCATCGATGAGTCACTCTCCAAGATGTCCAACACGACGACCGGCTCGGTGTATTCGAACGTGATCGCCAAGGAACGACGCGGTGACTACCTGGGAAAGACCGTGCAGGTAATACCCCACATCACGGACGAGATAAAGGAACGGGTGCGCCGCCTCGGCACGCTCGGAGCCGACGTCGTCATCGTGGAGATCGGCGGGACGGTCGGCGACATCGAGATCGTGCCGTTCATCGAGTCGATCCGCCAGTTCCGACGCGACGCCGGTCGTGACAACGTCTGTTACGTCCATCTGACCCTGGTGCCGTACCTGGCGCCCTCGGGCGAACAAAAGACAAAGCCGACCCAACACTCCGTGACCGAACTGCGCTCACGCGGTATCCAGCCCGACGTCATCGTCTGTCGCAGCGATCAGCCGCTCTCCGACGGCCTCAAGCGAAAGATCTCGCTCCTCTGCGACGTACCGATGAGCGCGGTCATCTCCGCCGTCGACGCGCCGAGCATCTACGACATCCCGATCACCATGCACAACGAGGGTCTGGACACGATGGTCTGCAACACGCTCGGCATCGACCTCGAGACCCACCCGATCGATCTCACCGCGTGGCGCGAGGTCGTGCGACGCGTGCACGGAGCCACGAAGACGCTTCGGATCGGGGTGATCGGCAAGTACGTCACCATGCCTGACGCCTACCTCTCTGTCGGCGAGTCCATTCGACACGCCGGATTCGCGGTCGGCGCCAAGACGGTCATCGAGTGGCTGGAGGCCGAACGCGTACCCTCCGAGATCGACTCCGAGCGAATCCGCCAACTCGACGGCATCGTGGTGCCTGGCGGTTTCGGTGAGCGTGGCGTCGAAGGAATGATCGCCGCGGCCCGGATCGCGCGAGAGCACGACATCCCGTACCTGGGCCTCTGCCTGGGCATGCAGGTGATGGTCGTCGAGTTCGCCCGTCACTGTCTCGGACTGAGCGACGCCCATTCGACCGAGATCTCGATCAGCACGTCGGCTCCCGTCATCGCCCTGATGGCCGAGCAGATGGACGTCACCGACCTGGGCGGGACCATGCGACTCGGCGCGTGCCCGGCGATGCTCGACGAAGGGTCGGTCGTCGCCGAGCTCTACGGCACGACGGTCGTGTCCGAGCGTCATCGCCACCGCTACGAGTTCAATTCGCGCTACCGCGCCCAATTCGAGGCGGCCGGGATGCGCTGTTCGGGGACGTCGCCCGACGGGCGACTCGTGGAGTTCACCGAGATCGCCAACCATGCGTTCTACGTCGGCACGCAGGCGCACCCTGAATTCAAGTCCCGGCCGGACCGTCCCCACCCCTTATTCCTCGGTCTGGTGAAGGCAGCCGCCGCGCGCGCCGAGGGCCGTGAGCCCCACATCATCGATCCGGAATCCGTCGACGCCACGCTGTGAGTGATTCGTTCCACGTCGTTGGGACTACGCCTCTGCTCTCCTCGTACGTCTTCTCGGTAGAACGACGGCTCATCGACCACGACGGTGCGACGTTCGAACGCGACGTCGTCACCCACAAGGGAGCCGTTGCGATGCTCGCGATCAACGAGCACGGTGAAATCGGGCTCATCCGTCAGTACCGCGCACCGTTCGATCGATTCTGCTGGGAGATCCCCGCGGGAACCCTTGACGTGCCCGGTGAGGACGTGCTCGTCGCGGCGAAACGCGAACTGCGCGAAGAGCTCGGTTGCGAGGCCGATGACTGGTCACTGCTAGGCACGTTCATGACCTCACCAGGATGGTCGAACCAGCTCATGCACATCTTCGAGGCGCGCTCCCTCCATGACGTCGCGCGCGACCCGTCGGGGCCCGAAGAGACCAGTTCGTCGGTCCGGTGGTTCTCGCCCGTGCAGCTGCGAGAGACTCTTCGTGGTGAGCCGGCGATCGACAACACCATGGCCGTCGCGCTCAACCGCGTTTACGGGACGTTCTTTGACGACCTCTGAGAGTTACCTGGGGGAGTATCTCCAGTGGCTCACCATTGAGAAGGGCCGAAGCCGCGCCACGATCGAGGCCTATCGTCGGGACCTCGTGCGCCTGACTGCCTGGATGGATGAGCACCGCCTGGACGTCCGTTCGATCAGCGAGGGCGACCTCGAGCGCTACTGCAACACGCTTCGCCGACAGCGACGCGCCGAGAGTTCCATTGCGCGCGGTGTCGCCTCGATACGGGGATGGTTCGCCTTCCTCTTCGTCGAGGGCCACGTGCGCGTCGATCCGAGCGCTCGTCTGAAGGGCGGACGGCGTGGCCGCACGTTGCCCAAGCCCCTGGGTGAGGAGGAGGTCTCGGCGCTCATCGACTCGATTGGTCGAGCGACGCCGAGCGATCTGCGCGACCGCGCACTGCTCGAACTCCTCTACGGAACGGGAGCGCGAGTATCAGAGGTCGTCGGCATCGGTCTGGAGGACCTCGACTTCGACGAGGAGTTGATTCTGTTGACGGGCAAGGGTGCCAAGCAGCGCCTGGTCCCGATGGGCAAAGTCCTTCAAACCTCGCTCCGCGACTACCTCGGACCGGGTGGCCGTTCGTCGTTCCCTGGCGCGCGCAAGGACTCGAGACTCTTCTTGAACGCCCGAGGAGGCGTGCTCTCACGACAGGGAATCGACCTGATCATCGACAAGCGGGCCCTCGAGGTCGGAATAGAACGTGCGCGCATAAGTGCTCACGTCTTTCGCCACAGTTGTGCGACGCATATGTTGGCCCACGGCGCCGACATCCGTGTCGTGCAAGAGCTCCTCGGCCACGTCTCGATCTCCACGACCCAGATCTACACCGCGGTCGCGGTAACGTCACTCAAGCGCGAATATCAGAATGCGCATCCGCGCGCCCACGACTAGAGGACTCATGTTCCACACCTATTATTTCTATATCGCGCTGGTTCCCTCGGTGATCTTGCACGAAGTGAGCCACGGCTGGGTCGCGAATCTCTTTGGCGATCCCACCGCGAAGAATGCGCATCGACTCACGCTCAACCCATTGGCCCACATCGACCCCTTCGGCACAGTGCTCTTGCCAGCGTTGCTGCTCGCGGTCGGTCTCCCGCCCTTCGGTTACGCCAAGCCAGTGCCCGTCAACGTCTCTCGCCTACGCAAACCCCGCCAACAGTCCCTCTACGTCTCGCTGGCGGGACCGGCCGTGAACATCGCGCTCTCGGCGATCGGGCTCTTGTTATGTGTTGAGTCGGGCGTCACGGTCACGTACGGCTTCCAAAGTGGCTATTCGATGTTGTTCAACATTGGATTGGCCCTTGGTCTCTCGAACCTCATCCTCGCGGCATTCAACCTGCTTCCCATCCCGCCCCTCGACGGCTCCGCGATCATCGAGCGATTCGTGCCGAACAAGCATTTCGGTCGCTACTACCAACTGCGAGCTCGCGCGCTGCCGCTCGTGATGATCTTCGTCATCTTGAGCGAGTACGTCTTCCACTTTGGCAACACGTTCTTCTCCAGCCTCGAGAACTGGTGGCTGAGTCTGATCTAGAGCAGACCCATCGCCTCGGCGGCCCTTCGATACACCGGACCGGCGACATCACTCGCCCGCTCGGCACCGCGCGCGGCGACCTTGCGGAGTCCTCCGGGATCGGCCATGAGTTCGTGGTAGCGCTTCTGCACTGGGGCGAGCGACTCGACCACCAAGGTCGTCAAGTCGCCCTTCAGGTCGCCGTAGCGCGAGTAGCGACTCGCGACGTCGACGGGGGACTCCCCGCTGAAGCTCGCGAAGATCTCGAGCAGGTTGCTCACCCCGGGCTTCTTCTCCCAGTCAAATCGGACTTCGTTGTCGGTGTCGGTGACCGCCTTCTTGATCTTCTTGTCGATCTCGTCGGGGGAGTCGGTGACGAAGATCGAACCGAGCGGGCTCGAAATCGACATGGACATCTTGCGCGTCGGCTCTTGAAGGTCCATCACCCGTGCGGCGACCTTGGGCTGAACGCCGACGGGCACGACGAAGGTCTCGCCGTAGCGGTTGTTGAACCGCTCGGCGATCACCCTCGTGAGTTCGAGATGCTGGCGCTGGTCGTCGCCGACGGGCACCTCGGCCGTCTCGTAGAGCAAGATGTCCCCGGCCATCAACACGGGGTAGGTCAACAGCCCGACGCGATACCCGTGTTTGCGTGAGGACTTCTCCTTGAACTGGGTCATTCGGCTCAGTTCGCCGTAGGTCGCGACACATTCGAGGAGCCAGTTCATCTGCGCGTGGAAGGGCACGTTGCTCTGGAGGAAGATCGAGCACACGTCGGGGTCGAGACCGGCCGCCACATAGGTCGCGATGAGGTCGAGGGCCTGGGATCGAAGCGTCGCGGGATCGATCTCGAGGGTGAGTGCGTGCAGGTCGACCACGCAGTAGTACGCGTCGGGGTTCTGCGCCTCGACCCACTGCTTCAAGGCGCCGAGGTAGTTGCCGATGTGCAAGGTACCCGACGGCTGCATGCCCGAGAGAATTCTCATCAGCTAATTCTACGAGACAGTCGCGAACTGACGAGCCAGTAGTCTTTCGTCGTGACCTTCGTCGTGACGACGCCGTCCTTCAGCGGCCCCGTGGAGCTGCTCCTCCAACTGATCAGCACTCACGACATGGACGTGCTCGACGTGCCCCTCGCACCGATCGTGGACGCGTTCGTCGCGACCCTGCGCGATGATTCGGTCACCATCGACGTGGCGGAACTCTCGGAGTTCGTGCTGATCGCGGCGATACTGCTCGAGATGAAGAGCCGGAGCCTCCTGCCCGGACGTGACGGCACCGAACCGGACGAGGAGTTCATTGGCTGGGAGGAGCGCGACGTCCTGCTCGCGCGCCTGCTGGAACTGCGGACCTACGCCGCGCTCGCCGATGCGTTCGTCTCGCTCTTCGAACGTGCGAGCCGGGCCTACCCTCGACTTCGAGGCATCGACGACGGCTTCGAGGTCACACCCCCAGACCTGCTCGCGGGGGTCACCACGGCCCAACTCGCGGGGGCGTACCTACGCGGCATCGAGGAGAAACCGGTGCCGGTGATCCGGCTCAACCACGTCACCGTGGACGCGGTCTCGGTCGCCGAGACCGTTGTGTCGCTCTCCCAGCGCTTGCCCTCGATGGGACGGCTGTCGTTTCGCGCTCTGACCGAGGGACTCGGGAGCCGCATCGAGGTCATCGTGCACTTCTTAGCGTTACTCGAACTCTGCAAACTCGGGCTCATCGAACTGGGGCAGGGTTCCACCTTCGGTGACGTCTCGATCGAGTGGCTCGACGACGACTCGGAGTTCGACATCGGGAGGGTTGACAGTTATGAGGGATGAGTTCTCACTGGAACAGAAGCTCGAGGCGATGCTCACCGTCGCGCTCGAACCGATCTCGGCCGAGGAGCTCGCCGACGTCGTCGACACCGACAGCGACGAGGTCACCCTCACCTTGCGCGAACTGCGCAGCGAGTTCGCCCGGGAGCGTCGCGGTTTCCAGTTGGCCGAACTGGCGAGCGGGTGGGTGATGCAGTCCTCGCCGGAGGTGGCGCCGTGGGTCGCCAAGTTCGCCAACCGAGACGTCTCGCATCGGCTCAGTTCCGCGGCGCTCGAGACGCTCGCGATCATTGCGTATCGTCAGCCGATTTCGCGCGCGCAGATCACGGCGCTTCGAGGGGTCAACGTCGACGGTGTGTCGCGGCTGCTCGAACAGCGCGGCTACATCGAAGAGGTCGGACGGGCCGGCGGACCCGGCCAGCCCATCCTCTACGGCACCACGGAACTCTTCCTTGACCGCATGGCGCTCGCCACCTTGAGTGACCTGCCGCCGATCGAAGAGTTCATGCCACCGATTGAGACGGCGAACCAGCTGGTCGACGAGATGAACTTCGGCGTCGATGAAAGCACCGAGGTGTCGTAGTTGGACGAGGGCGAGCGGCTCCAAAAGACATTGGCGCGGGCCGGCTTTGGCTCACGGCGTTCGTGTGAGATCCTCATCGCCGAGGGACGCGTCACGATCGACGGTCGCGTCGCGGAACTGGGCAACCGCGTCGATCCCGACGTGCAGGTGATCTGCGTGGACGGTTCGCTCGCACCGACCGCGCAGAACACCGTCTACTACCTCTTGAACAAACCCGACGGCGTGGTGACGACGGCGTCGGACCCCCAGGGCCGCACGACCGTCCTCAACCTCGTCGAGAGTCCCGTACGGATATTCCCGGTTGGACGGCTCGACATGAATACCGAAGGACTGCTCATCTTGACCAACGACGGCCGCTTGGCCCACCTGCTCACCCATCCCAGTTCGGGCATCGCCAAGGAGTATCTCGCACGGGTCGAGGGCGACCCCTCACCCGCGGCGATCCGACGACTGCGCGACGGTGTCGAACTCGACGACGGCGTGACGAGCCCGGCCCAGATCAGTCGCGTCAGCGAGGGGCTGCTTCGCATCGTGATCCACGAAGGACGAAATCGCCAGGTGCGCAGGATGTGCGCGGCGGTCGGTCACGACGTCACCCGACTCGTTCGCACGCGCATCGGCCCGATCCAAGACGCGACGCTCACACCCGGTTCGTCACGTCAGCTCTCGCTCGCCGAGGTTCGCCGATTGATGGAGGCAGTTGGTATGACCGACGCTATCGCCTCTACGATGCCTGCATGAGATCGGCGCAACTTCGAGGACTTCGTGGCGCCACCACGTGCGCGTCCGACACGCCCGACGAAATCGGGACGGTGACTCAGGAACTCTTGCGCGGCATGATGGACCGCAACGACCTCTCTCACGACGACGTCGTCAGCGTCATCTTCACGACCACGACTGACCTCACCTCCGCATTCCCCGCCACTGGCGCGCGCGACATCGGCTTCGGCGACATTCCGCTCCTGTGCGCCAGCGAGATCAACGTGCCTGGATCGATGCCGCGCTGCGTGCGGATCTTGATGCACGTGTACACCACCCGGTCGCGCACCGAACTTCGTCACGTGTACTTGAGAGACGCCCAAGGCCTGCGTGATGACCTCCCCGAATAGTCGTCGGGCCCACGTCGTCGGACTCGGTCTGATCGGCGCGTCCGTGGCGCTGGCCCTTCGCGACGTCGGATGGACGGTGTCGGGCGTCGACCTCGATGGCGACATCGTCGCTACGGCGTTGTCCACCGGCGTCGGCGTCGGCCCCGAACTTTCACTCGACGTGGACCTCGTCGTCATCGCGGTTCCGGCGGGGGTCGGGGCCGACGTCGCGCGTTCGGTCCTCGAGTCGCTCGATCGACCATCGCTCATCGTGACCGACGTCGCTGGTGTCAAGGGTTCGATCGTCGACCAGGTGCTCGACCCTCGATTCCTCGGCGGCCATCCGATGGCCGGCTCCGAGCAGCGGGGCCTCTCGGGCGCTCGAGCCGACCTCTTCGCCGATAGCACGTGGGTCCTCACGCCGACCGATCGCACCTCGGCCGAGTCCTACAGCGTCGTACACGGCGTCCTGCGCGAGATCGGCGCGAACGTCGTGGCGATCAGCGCCGAGGACCACGATCGTCTCGTCGCGGTGGCGAGTCACGTGCCTCACCTACTGGCCGGTTCGCTGATGAACGAGGCGAGCCAAGTCGCCGAACAAGACGCGGTCCTACTGCAGCTTGCCGCGGGCGGCTTTCGTGACATGACCCGCGTCGCCGCCGGTGACCCGTCGATCTGGCCGGACATCCTCTTCGAGAACCGTGAGGCCGTGGCGCAAAGTCTGGCGTCACTAGAAAGTCGTTTGCGGGGACTTCGCGAAGCGCTCCTCGGTGAGGGCCGCGACGTCATCTTGGAGAGTCTGCTCAGCGCGGCCAGCGCTCGTCGCCAACTTCCCGGACGCGCACTCAGCTCCGACGATCTCGCCTATCTGCGTGTCAAGGTCAGCGACGAACCGGGTGTCCTCGCGAAAGTCACGATGGCGGCGTCGGAACTGCTCGTGAACATCTACGACATCGAGATCGCGCACGGGATCGAAGGTGTGGGTGGAACGTTGCTCCTCGCGATCGACGCCCAGCAGAGCGAACTCTTTGGCGATGCGTTGAGCGAACTCGGCTTTCCGGTGGTACGAGAACGATGAGCCAAGTCCGCGTCGAACACGCCGACGCCCTGAAGGGATCGCTCCGGGTACCGGGCGACAAGAGTTCATCGCATCGCGCGCTCATGATCAGTGCGCTGGCGGACGGCGAAAGCACGATTGAAGGACTCTCGCCGGGCGAGGACGTCGCCGCCACGAGTCGGATCATGGAGAAGTTGGGTGCGGTGCGACGTGACCGCGGCGGCGTCGCCTCGGTCGTCGGCCCCCGCGGGGGGCTTCGTGCGAGCGACGAGGACCTGGACTGCGGGAACTCCGGCACCACCATGCGACTGTTGGCCGGCATCGTGAGCGGGATCGACGGGATCCACCGTCTCGTCGGGGACGCGTCGCTCTCGACGCGACCAATGGACCGTGTCGCGATACCACTGTCGCTGATGGGCGCGTCGATCACGGGTCAGGGACCTCGAAGCGTCGCCCCGCTCGTCATCGAGGGATCGAGAGATCTCCGCGGCATCACCTACGAAGTGCCAATGGCGAGCGCGCAGGTCAAGTCGGCGATCCTCTTCGCGGCGCTGGCCGCCACGGGACCCACGACGGTCCTCGAGCGGACGCGGACCCGCCCGACGACCGAGACGATGCTGTCACGCGCCGGTGTAGGCTTCGTGAGTGTGGACGACCCCGAGGATCGGCGCGTGACGCTGCACCCCGGACGGCCGGTCGCCCACGCGTGGACCATTCCCGGTGACCCGTCCCAGGCGGCTTTCTTCTGCGTGCTGGGCGCCATCCATCCCCACGCGTCAATCGAGATCCTCGATATCGACCATGCACCCGAACGAATCGGATTCCTGGCCGTCCTTCAACGAATGGGCGCGACCATGGGCGTGCGCGATGCGGACCGCACCGTCAGCGTCACCGTGCGCAGCGGTGAACTGCGCGCCACCGACGTGCACGCCAAGGAGATCCCCTCCGTCGACGAAGTGCCGGCGCTCGTCGTCGCGGCGGCAGCCGCGTCCGGGGTGAGCGTCTTTCGCGACATGGGCGAGCTTCGACTGAAGGAGTCGGACCGCTTCGAAGGATCGCTCGCGCTCGTTTCGAAGCTCGGCTGTCACGCGTGGTCCGACGGTGACGACCTCTTCGTCGAGGGACTCGGGGACGCCGCTCGGTTCGCCGACTTCTCGCTGGACGCCACGCTCGACCACCGGATGGTTATGGCCAGCGCGGTCGCGGGGTGCGCCGGCTCGGGCGCGTCGATCCTCTCGGCCGACACCGTGGCGTCGAGTTACCCGGGTTTCTTCGAGGACCTGCGGAGTCTCGAGTGAGCGAACTGGTGATCGCCATCGATGGTCCGGCCGGATCGGGCAAGTCCAGCGTGGCACGCGCGGTCGCGCGCGACCTCGGATGGTCGTTCCTCGACACGGGCGCCATGTACCGCGCCGTCACACTCGAGGCCATCACCCAGGGCGTCGATGTCGAGGACGCCGCCGCGGTGGCGAGCGTCGCCGAAAGAGCGGTGTTGACCACGTTGCCCCGGGTGACCGTCAACGGTCGCGATGTCGAGGATGAGATTCGAAGCGACGAGATCAACGTCGCGGTCTCAGTCGTCGCCGCCAATCCACGCGTGCGCGCGGCCATGGTGTCACGCCAGCGCGAACTCGCCGCGGCCCAGCCCGTGGGCACGGTCGTCGAGGGTCGCGCCATCACGACGGTCGTCTTCCCCGATGCCTCCGTGAAGATCTTTCTGACGGCGTCGCTCGAGGAGCGGGCGCGCCGGCGTGGGGAGGAGGGCCAGGACTCGGTCGCGCGTCGCGACGAGGCCGACTCCACCCGCGCCACGTCACCGCTTCGTCAGGCCGACGACGCCATCGTGCTAGACACGACAGGTCGCGACGTCGACGACGTCGCCCAGGAGATCGTCCAATGGTTGAAGAAGAACGCCTCGAACTGAGCGAGCGGCGGACCTTCACGTACCGCCTCTGTGCCGGCATCGTCGCGGTGGTGTCGAAGCTGCTCTTTCGCCCCCGCGTCACCGGTGCACAGAACATCCCGCTCAGCGGTCCCGTGCTCATCGCGCCGATCCACCGCTCCAACGTCGACTTCGCCCTCACCTTGTTCATCTCCAAGCGCAAGGTCTTTTTCATGGCGAAGGACTCGCTCTTCAAGGTGCCGATCCTCGGCCCCCTGATCACGCACCTGGGTGCGTTTCCCGTGAAACGGGGCACGGCCGACCGTGAGTCGATGACGCTGTCCGAGGAGGTGCTGCGCCAGGGTCACGCGCTCGTGCTCTTCCCCGAAGGGACACGCCAGGAGGGTCGAGACGTCGCGCCACTGCACGACGGCGCGATGTTCGTCGCCGCCCGCACGGGAGCGACGATCGTGCCCGTCGGCATCGGCGGCAGTGACCGTGCCATGCCCAAGGGCGCCAAGCTCCCTCGGTTCGCGAAGATCCGCATCGTGGTCGGTGCGCCCATCGAGCCGCCGTCCTCGCAAGGTCGCGTCGCGCGATCGGTGCTCGCAGCGAAGAGTGAAGAGTTACGCGCGGCGCTCGAGGCCGTCTACCACGAGAGCGTTAAAGGCTGATCAGCGTTCGCGCCACCACGTGCCAAAGACGACCCTCGCGTAGCGAAAGCCGTACATCCAGGTCTTGCCCTTCTTCGTCTCACCCGAGTTTCGCTCGTGCCAGACCGTCGGTACCTCGCTCACGCGCCAGCCGCGCTTGAGACAGGTGATGAGCAGTTCTGAGGTCTGATACTGCTGTTGACGGAGTCGGTCGACGACGTCGGCGAGCATCGTGACGCGCAATGCCCGGTACCCGGTCGACGTGTCGGTCAGATTCGACTTCGTCAAGCGGTTCATAATGAAGGCGAAGAATCGCACCCCCGTCTTTCGGATGCTGTCTGACGTGTGGTCCACCCCGAGCACCCGGCTGCCGAGCACGAAGTCGGTCGTATCCTCGAGCAGGGGAGCGAGGATCTGGGGGATCTCGGCCGGGTCGTTCTGGCCGTCGGCGTCAAGGGTCACGACGTACTTGACGCCCTTGTCGACGCAGTAGCGATAGGTCACCTGTAGCGCGACGCCGTGGCCGAGGTTGACGGGGAACTCGATAACGAGCACACCCGGGAAGGAACGCGCGATCTCGGCCGTGCGGTCCTCGCCACCGTCGACGACCACGAGGACGGTGTAGGGCTCACCGTTGATCGACGTGGGCATCTTCTCGAGGACGCCGCCGATGTTGCCCTCTTCCTCGTACGCGCAGACCGAGACGACGATGTCCTCGGGACGCGCACCCGGGTGTTCGGACTCGAGGCGTGCGAGGGCCTGGGTAATCGCGTATCGGCGCAGGTTCTGCGATCGCCGAACTTCTAGGTCGTCGTTGACCATGGCGCTCCAAGGCAACGGCGAGGCGCCACCAGTGGCGTATCGCTCGATGTATGGCCTCGTCGTACGAACAATCTCACCCGGCAAGGTTAGTCAATGGGGCCCGACGCGAGCGATTTAGCGACTCGCGGCGGACAGTACTTCGGCCGCGGTGAACTTTCGGTCCGCCTCGCCATCAAAGGTCGACGCCTCGGGCGTCGCCAGGACGACGTCGAGCAGGGCCGACAGTGTCTTGAGCATCTCACGAAGTTCCGGGGGAGGCGGGAAGTACTCGTCCTCCACAGTCACCGACGCGACGGTCACGCCGTTGGTGGGATTGAGCAGTTCGAGGACCTCGTTGACGAGCGACGCGGGCGCGGACGCGCCGGCCGTCACGGCGACCACGCCGCTCAGGTCATCGGGGAGTTCGAAGGCGCCGTTCACGCGAAGCACCCGCGGGCAACCGACGGCCTCGGCCACTTTGGTCAGCGCCACCGTGTTCGACGAGTTCGCCGATCCAATGACGATCACCGCGTCGGCACTGGCGGCGATCGTGCGAAGCGCCGCCTGACGGTTCGTCGTCGCGAAACAGAGGTCACTGCGGTTGGGCATCCAGATATCAGGGAACTTCTCCTCGGCGTACTCGCGCAGGTCCTGCCATTCGTCCAGGCTGAGCGTGGTTTGGCTCAGCAACGCGAGCGGCCCCCCGACCGCCCCGAGCGCGTCGATGTCACCGGTCGTCTCGATGAGATGCACCGAGTCCGGCGCGACGGCCATCGTGCCGACCGCCTCCTCGTGGCCCTGGTGGCCCACGTAGAGCACGGTGTAGCCCTTGCGGGCGCGCACCTTGAGCTCGTGATGGACCTTGGTGACGAGGGGACAGACCGCATCGATCACCGTGCCGCCCGACGCCCGCGCGGCGTCGATGACCTCGGGCGGGGAGCCGTGGGCACTCAGCATGACCGGCGCACCGGCCGGCACCAGCGTCACGTCGTCGATGAAGACGACGCCGAGCGACTTGAAATAGTCGACGACGAACTGATTGTGGACGATCTCGTGGTAGCAGAACACGGGTGGCGCGAAGACGCGCGTCATCCAATCGAGTGCCTTGATCGCCTTCTCGACGCCGGCGCAAAAGCCCCGAGGGGCCGCGAGTACGACCTTGTCCACATCCACAACGTCCAGCCTAGTTACGGACTTTGGCGAATCCTCGTAGGCTAGACCCGTGTCGGGCGCGAAAATCTCCTCAATTTCACAGGATTCACCGGCATCGAGCGTGGGCCTGGCCGTCGGTGACGAGCTCGTCAGCGTCAATGGGCGCGAACCGAGCGACATCATCGAATACCAGCAGTTGATCGACGGCAACGTCGTCACCCTGGTCGTACGCCGAGAGGGCGACGCCCTCGCTCGAAAGGTCACTATCCACAAGGACGAAGGCCAACCACTCGGTCTGAGTATCGACTCGGCCGTCTTTGACCGGATACGGACCTGCGACAATCACTGCTCCTTCTGCTTCATCTATCAACTCCCCAAGGGCATGCGGCGCTCCCTCTACGTGAAGGACGACGACTTTCGCCTCTCCTTCTTGTATGGCAATTACACGACACTGACGCGCTTCACGGAGTTCGACCTCGAGCGGGTGATCGACGAAGGTCTCTCCCCGCTCTACGTGTCGATTCACACGACCGATCCGAAACTCCGCGCCGAGATGCTGCGCAACCCCCGTGGCGCGACGAGTCTCCGCTGGCTCAAGGAGCTCCTGCGTGCCGGCATTGAGGTCCACGCCCAAGTGGTGGTCTGTCCCGGTGTCAACGACGCACACCACCTCGAGCGGACCCTTCACGACGTCATCTCGCTCTACCCCGAACTCACTTCCGTGGCGCTCGTGCCAGTGGGGGTGAGCGCCTTCTCCAACGAGGAGACCATGCGCGCCCACACCAAGGAGGAAGCTCTAGAGGTGGTGGCGCTCGCCGAACGGTTCCAAGCTCTCACGCGCGAGATCCTCGGACGCGTGAGCGTCTTCGCCAGCGACGAGTTCTACCTGGTGGCGGGACGTACGCCCCCGTCGGCGACCAAATTCGAGAGTCTCGATCAAGCCGAGAACGGCATTGGCCTGGTCGCTGCGTTCGTCCAGAGCTTCGTCGAGCAGACCCACATGGACAAGTTGGGGACCGGCTTCTTCCAGTCAGTCGACGGTGCCCCGGCACTCGGCTACCGCGCGCCGCGCGGGGGGCAGACCGAGTCGGCCTACGGCGATGACGTCATGGTGGTCACCGGCGAGTACGCCGCACCGATCCTTCGACGGATGTTCGATGACGAAGGATTCAACGACGTGCGGATCCTCGCCGTCGAGAACCGGTTCTTCGGCGGCAACATCAAGGTCGCCGGACTGCTCACCGGGCAAGACCTCATCAACGCGCTCGCCGACGTGGCACCCGAGACGATCGTCCTGCTGCCCGACGTCTGTCTCTCCGAAGGAAGGTTCCTCGACGGACTCTCCCTCGACGACCTCCCTCGGAGCGTCATGGTGGTCGCCACCACTGGTCAGGACCTCCGCGCCACGCTGACCACGGTGCGGTCCAACGGTCTGGTCGCGTCGTGACCAAGCCCCAAGTCGTCATCGTCGGGCGGCCGAACGTCGGCAAGAGCTCCCTCGTCAACCGCCTCGCGGGCAAACGCGTCGCGGTCGTCGAAGAGCACCGCGGGGTCACGCGCGACCGCAAGGCCGTAGAGGTCGAATGGGGCGGACTCACCTTTGACGTCGTCGACACCGGCGGCTGGCTTGAAGCGGGGGACTCGCTCGAGGCGAAAGTGTCCCAGCAGGCCGAGGCCGCCCTCGCGAACGCCGACCTCGTGCTCCTCGTGGTCGACGTGACCACCGGCATGGTCGACGAGGACACGCACGCCGCGAACTGGGCACTGCGAAGTGGGCGACCACTGCTCCTGGTCGTGAACAAGGTGGACGACGCCCAGCACGAAGCGAGCAGTTGGGAGTTCCTCCGTCTCGGCGCGGGCGACCCTCACACGGTCAGCGCCCAACACGGTCGTGGTACCGGTGACCTACTCGACGAGATCGTGCGTCGACTCGGCGAGGAACGAATCATCGAAGAGGTCGCCGACGCTGACGATGACGGCGCGTTACGCGTGGCCATCGTCGGGCGCCCCAACGTCGGCAAGTCAACGCTGTTCAACCAGCTCATCGGCGAGGAGCGCTCGGTCGTGCACGACATGCCCGGCACCACGCGCGACGCGATCGACACGCTCGTCCAGACTGACGTCGGGCTCATTCGCTTCATCGACACCGCCGGCATGCGGCGCCGCGCCAAGACCGAGGCCGGCCTCGAGACCTACGCCGTGCTACGCAGCCTCGACGCCCTCGCTCGCTCCGACATCGCGATCCTCGTCATCGACGCCACGCTCGGCGCGACCGGTCAGGACCAGCGGCTGGCCGAGCGGATCTCCGCCGCCGGGTGTCCTTCACTCGTGGTGCTGAACAAGTGGGAGCTCGTGCCCGTCGATGAACGAGACGCCGTACTCGCGACGGTGGGCGAGAAGCTCGCGTTCTTGGGTGACGCGCCAGTCATGAAGACGACGGCGACGTCGGGTAAGGGCGTGCACCGGATCTTGCCGGCGCTCTCCATCGCCGCGGCGGACTATGGCAAACGCGTGCCCACGGGCGCCCTCAACCGGGCCATCCGCGACCTGCAGATCAAACAGCCCGCGCCGACGGGCAAGATCCGCTACGCCGTCCAGGGCGCGACCGAGCCGCCGACCTTCACGCTGTTCATCGCGGGACGGCTCCCTTCGACCTACCTGCGTTACGTCGAGAGGTCACTGCGCGAGCGTTTCTCGCTCGGATCATCACCACTTCGTGTGCGCGTTCGGATTGAATAGTGACCAAGTGGTGCGAGACCTGTGATCGACCCGTCGACGGTGACCGTTGCGAGGTGTGCGGCAACGAGATCGTCGAGCCCGTCCGCGAGCCGATCCCTTGGCGGTGGCGATTCTTCATCGTGGCCACGGTCATCTACGTCATCTGGCGCATCTATCAGTTAATTTCGTGGCTAAGTCACTAAGAGGAGATTGTCAATGCCCATCTACGCACTCGGTGATCGAACGCCCACCATTCACGACGACGCCTTCATCCACCCCGACGCCGTCGTGATCGGGGACGTCCACGTCGGCGCGCAGTCCTCCGTCTGGCCGAGCGCGGTCCTACGAGGTGACTACGGCACGGTGATCGTCGGCGAACGTACGTCGATCCAGGACGGCGCCATCATCCACGCGGTGCCCGACTATCCGACCGTGATCGGCGACGACTGCGTGATCGGCCACCTCGCCCATCTCGAGGGCTGCGTGATCGAGGACCGCGCGCTGGTGGGCAGTGGTTCGATCGTGCTGCACCGCGCGACGGTGCACTCCGGCGCGACCGTAGGCGCCGGAGCCGTCGTGCGCAACCGGATGGACGTCCCGGCCAATTCGCTCGCGGTCGGTGTGCCGGCCACCATCAAACTCGACGTCAGTGGCGAGGAGGCGATCGTTGAGAACGCGGCCTCGTACGTCGCGAACGCCGCGCGCTACAAGAAGGACCTCCGGCTGCTCTAGGCGTTGGAGATCTCGACCAACCGGTCGAGGGCGAGGGCCGCGCGCCCTTCGAGGACGCTCTGGGCCGCGATGTCGAAACCTTCGCGGACGTTGTCGACTCGACCCGACGCCATAAGGGCCAGCCCCGCATTCGCGCAGGCCACGTCGAAGACCGGGCCCGGAGCACCGGCTAAGAACTCCCTCATCGCCGCGACGTTGGCCTCGACGTCGCCACCGCGGATCGCGGTCACGGCGTGTCGGCGCCCGAGGATCTCGCCGGCGTCAAGGCGCTGCACGGTCGCCGAACCGGGCGTGATCACGTGCAGCGTCGATGGGGCGCCCAGCGAGAGTTCGTCCAGTCCATCGTCGGCGTGGACCAGAATCGCGTACTCGATGCCCCTCGCGACGAGAACCTGCGCCATCGAGTCGAGCAACGTCGATTGGGCGACACCGATGAGCGAGCGTCGAACGAGCGCCGGATTGGCCAAGGGGCCCAAGACGTTGAAGATGGTTCGAAACCCGAGTGCCCTACGAATCGGCGTCAGGTAGCCGAGACCGTGATGGAACGTCGGCGCGAAGAGGAACCCGATGCCCGCCTGCTCGACACAGGCGCGAACGACCTCTTCGGGTGCGTCCAATCGAACGCCGAGCGCCTCGAGCACGTCGGCGGAGCCGACCGACGAGGAGGCCGCCCGGTTGCCGTGCTTGGCGACCTTGACGCCGCTACCCGCGACAGCGAGCGAGGCCATCGTCGAGATGTTGACGGTGTGGAGTTGGTCGCCGCCCGTGCCCACGATGTCCATCGCCTCGACGCCGATGTCAAAAGTGGCTGCCGCGTCGATCATCGCGTCGATGAAGCCCGTCATCTCTTCGGCAGTCTCACCCTTCGCCGTCAGCGCCGTGAGAAAACTCGCGATGAGGACGCCTTCGACTTGACCTTCGAGGATCTGCGCCAACGCGTCGCGCGCTTCGTCACGCTCGAGGTTCGTACCTCGCACGAGTGGGTTCAAGACCTCATGGGAGAACGACCCCGTCATCGCGTTCCACTGGCTCGTGACATAGAGCAAAGTTAGTCGTGAGGGAACATCGCCTTCGCACAACTACGATTCGGTGATGGCGACGACGTACCTCGACGAGATCCTCGCGCACCATCGCGCCCGAGCGCGGGCCGATTCGAGGTCGTGGCGCGATCGACTCGACGTTCGCTACGAGGGTCCGTCCTTGCTCGAGGCCTTGGCCAATCAGCTCGACGACAACGTCAAGGTGATCGCTGAGGTCAAGCGGCGTTCGCCCAGCAAAGGGTGGCTCAACGAAGGACTCGACGTCGCAGCGCTCGCCCGTGCCTACGCCGCCGGTGGCGCCGCCGCGATCTCGGTGCTCACCGACACGGAACACTTCTCCGGTGCCGTCGACGACCTCAAGACCGTCGCGGCGACGGTGGACCTGCCGCTACTTCGCAAGGACTTCACCGTGAGCGAGAACGACGTGCTCGACGCCGCAGAGATGGGCGCCAGTGCGGTCCTGCTGATCGTGTCGGCACTCGACGACGTCGAACTCGCCTCCTTCGTGGCGCTCGCGCACCAGGTAGGTCTCGACGCCCTCGTCGAAGTGCACGATCGTGACGAGGCATCGCGCGCGCTCGACGCGGGAGCGCGCGTCCTCGGCGTCAACCAGCGTGACCTTCACTCCTTTGACGTCGATCGTGACCGTGCCGCGAGCGTCATCGACTCGGTCCCTACGTCGCTCGTCACCGTCTGTGAGTCGGGCCTTCGCACGCCCGCGGCCGTCGCGCGCGCCGGACAGGGCGGGTTCGCCGCGGTGTTGGTGGGGGGGGCGTG
>VFSW01005103.1_pt1 | contig 19476 bp, 11 predicted proteins | sample 5358111 | NCBI WGS metagenome assembly VFSW01 (sample SAMN11554181, study PRJNA540505) | mine drainage metagenome | isolation source: sediment from site ElyBrook_90M | place: USA: Ely Copper Mine, Vershire, VT | collected 2017 | reverse complement strand
TTTTATATTTTTTATGTGGGCTGCGTGATCTACACAGAGGGCGCGCAAAAGGCGGCGGGCTTCATCATGGACTGCAATCAAAGCCTGGTGCCCCTGATATTCCTGCATGACGTGAATGGATTCATGGTAGGCAAGGACGCGGAGTGGTCAGGGATCATTCGTGCGGGCGCGAAGATGGTGTCGGCGGTGAGTACGAGCGTAGTGCCGAAAATCACGGTCATCGTGGGCGGAAGCTTTGGCGCCGGGCACTATGCGATGTGTGGAAAGGCCTATGACCCGCGTTTTCTGTTTGCGTGGCCGACGGCGCGCTACGCGGTAATGAGTGGAGCTTCAGCGGCGAATACGCTGGCTGAAGTTCGCGCGAAACAGATGGAGCGCGGCGGAAAAGTGTTGTCCGACTCAGAGAAAGCGGCACTGCACGATGAGATTCGCGCGACGTATGATGCACAGGCAGATCCACGCTATGGCGCGGCGCGGCTGTGGATCGATGCGATTATCGATCCGGCGAAGACCAGAGCTGTGCTCATGACAGCGATGGAGGCATGTGCGTTGAATCGAGAGGTGCCGCGCTTCAATCCGGGAGTGCTGCAGACTTGATGAAATTTTGTTTGGCTGTGCCGTACCTGCGCGAGAAAAGCGGCATCTCATCAGTCAGAAAAAGGAGCAAAGCAAGGTAACCGGGACGCGAAGGAGCGTAAACATGGGCATTGCGCTGGAGACAGTGGAAAGTCTATACCCGTTTGTTCTGACAGAAGAGCAGGAACAACTCAGGCGGGAAATCCGGGAGTTTGCGGCGCGCGAGATTGCGCCCAACGTAATGGCCTGGGATGCCGCGAGCGAATTCCCCATGGAAGTGGTGAAGAAGCTGGGCGCGATGGGGTTGCTGGGAGTGATCTTTCCATCGGAATATGGCGGCGCTGGGCTGGGCTACGTGGACTACGTGCTGGCGATCGAAGAACTGTCCGCCGTCGACGGATCGCTGGGCCTCACGGTGGCTGCACATAACTCGCTTGGGACCAATCATATCTTCCTCGCAGGCAATGAGGCACAGAAAAGGAAGTACGTGTCGCGGCTGGCAAGCGGCGAGTGGCTCGCGGCGTGGGGGCTTACAGAGCCGGGCGCTGGCTCGGATGCCAGCAACGCGCGTACCGCCGCAGTGAAGAAGGGCAACAGATATGTGCTGAATGGGAACAAGACTTTCATTACCAACGGCCACTATGCCGATGTGACGGTGGTGATCGCGGTGACCGACAAGAGCAAAGGGACACATGGATTGTCAGCCTTTGTAGTGGAGAAGGGGACCAAGGGGTTCCGCCCCGGAAAGAAAGAGAACAAGCTCGGCTTGCGGGCCAGCGACACGAGTGAGCTGATCTTTGAGGAATGCGAAATTCCCGCGGAGAATCTGCTCGGGGCTGAGGGCGAGGGATTCATCGATGCAATGCGGGTGCTGGACGGCGGCAGGATCTCGATTGCCGCCTTGGCGCTTGGCATTGGACGCGGGGCTCTGGATGCTGCGTTAAAGTACGTCAAGGAACGGCGGCAGTTCGGAAAGGCGATCGCAGAGTTTCAGGGCATTCAATGGAAGCTCGCGGATATGGCGACGGAGCTGGACGCGGCTCGGCTGCTCACTCAGCGGGCCGCGGTGCTGAAGGATGCGGGCCGCAAGGTGACTCGCGAATCGTCGATGGCAAAACTGTTTGCAAGCGAGACTGCAGTACGCATCTGCAATGAGGCGGTGCAGTTGTTCGGTGGATACGGCTTCATCAAAGATTACCCGGCGGAGAAATTTTATCGCGACGTGAAGTTGTGCACGATTGGCGAAGGCACGAGCGAGATTCAGCGCATGGTCATTGCCAGAGAGATTCTCAAAGTCCACCCGTCACGTGGGTAACTGACTGTCCCCTTCGATAAGCGGAGAGAACGACGTTGCCGGCGGGCTTTCAGCATCCGCGACGATGGATATCTTTTGAGGGAGAGATGGGCAACCTGGTCAAGATAGTAGAGTGCCCACGAGATGCCTGGCAGGGGCGCCCGGTGCAGATCGCGCCAGAGGTGAAGGCCGCCTATCTGCGCAAGCTCGTAGACGCGGGGTTCACGCACATCGATGCGGTAAGCTTTGTGTCGCCCTCGGCCATCCCGCAGATGGCTGATTCGGAACGGGTGCTCGAGTATCTGGATCCTCCGGAACAAGTGGAGATCATAGGGATCGTGGTGAATGAAAAAGGGGCAGAGCGAGCTATCCACACCGGGGCGGTACAGACGCTCGGATTTCCGTATTCCATCTCTCCAGAATTTCTCCGTCGCAATCAACATCAGACGCTGGAAGAATCCATGGATGCATTGGAGGCGGTTATCATGCAGGCCCGTAACGCAAGATTGGATTTGGTGGCGTACCTTTCAATGGCCTTTGGTAACCCTTATGGCGACGCGTGGGGCATCGACGAAGTGGTGAATGCGTGCGATTTGCTGGTCGACTCTGGGGTGCGGCAAATTTCACTTGCGGACACTGTGGGGTTAGCTGCACCTGAACAGATCGCAGAGACAGTGTCGGCAGTGCTTGGAACATATCGCGAGATCGAGATTGGCGTGCATCTGCATGCGAGGCAGGAGGAAGCAGCGGCGCGAATTCGCGCGGCATTCGAGGCGGGTTGCAGGCGGTTTGATGCAGCAATTGGTGGGCTTGGCGGATGCCCGCTTGCGCAGGATGTGCTGGTAGGAAATATCTCCACGGAAACATTGATTGCAGTGTTGACCGAGTGTGGCGCCGAGCTGCCTAAGCTGGGGCCTCTGGAAGAATTGGTGCGCACGAGTGCGGAGATTGCCGCGATGTCGAGTTGGAGGGCGAGTTGAACTATACGACGATTGTTGTTGCAGATAATCCTCCGATCCGTACGATTAGGCTGCATCGGCCCTCGCATCGAAATGCGATGACTCCCGAAATGCAGGTGGAGTTGATTGCGGCAATGGAAGATGCTGCCGTAAGCGATCGTCGGGTGCTTGTGTTAACTGGAGAGGGCGAGTCGTTCTGTTCTGGACTGGATTTATCGTCGCTCCAGGGAATGGAGGATAGGACGGCTGCAGAGCATCGCACAGATGCGGAGCGAATTGCGCGACTGTTCCTCACTCTGTATGAGTTCCCCATGCCCACCATCGCCGCCGTGCATGGTGCGGCAATTGCGGGCGGCGCGGGGCTGGCTACGATCTGCGACTTTACCCTGGCGACACCGACAGCGAAGTTCGGTTTCACTGAGGCGCGGATAGGCTTTGTGCCCGCGCTGGTGTCGGCTTTTCTGGCTCTGCAGATTGGCGATAAACGGAGCCGCGATCTGCTCTTGAGTGCCCGCCTCGTCGATGCGGCAGAAGCGTACCGACTGGGGCTCGTGAATGAAGTAGTACTTCACGAGCACTTGGAGAAGCGGGTAACGGCGTTGACCGAAGTGCTCGCTGCAAACAGCCCGCAATCCTTGCGGGCAACCAAGCAACTGATGGCCGCACAGAACAAGGCGTGGCTGGATACCGCGATTGCTCAGGCCATGGAGACCAATGCAAAGGCACGTGAGACAGAGGATTTCCGCGAGGGCATTGCGGCGTTCCTAAAAAAAAGGAAGCCTGTCTGGGCGAAATGATTGCCACCAGCCAGCCTAAATTATGGCGTCACGAAAAAGCAGCAATGCGTCGGTTCGTTGTTCCACCTGTTCGCGTGTGACGCCATCCGCAAGCTCAATCACTTCAAAGCCTGAGGTAGTGACATCGAGTACGCAAAGATTAGTGATCACGCGATGCACAACCCCCGCACCGGTAAGTGGCAGTGTACAGTTCCGCAGCAACTTGGCGCCGCCGTTCGGGGTTGTATGCTCCATCAGGACCAGAACGCGCTGCACGCCCGATACGAGGTCCATGGCACCGCCCATCCCTTTTGCCTTTTTACCGGGAATCATCCAGTTGGCCAAATCGCCGCGCTCTGAAACCTGCATGCCGCCGAGGATCGCCAGATCGATGTGACCGCCGCGAATCATCGCGAAGGACTCCGCGCTGGAAAACGTCGAAGCGCCTGGAACAAAGGTCACCGTCTCTTTGCCGGCATTGATCAGATCGGCATCAACGTCGGCCTCGCGCGGGAAAGGTCCCATGCCAAGTAATCCGTTTTCCGATTGTAGAGTCACAGTCATCCCCGCTGGAATGTAGCTGGCTACCAATGTAGGGATGCCAATACCAAGGTTGACATAGAAGCCATCCTTCAACTCCCTGGCGGCGCGAGCGGCCATATGATCTCGACTCCATGCCATCGGCTTATTCCTCGCGTGTAGTTCTCTTCTCGATCCGCTTTTCAGGATACGGGTTATGCACGAGCCGATGAACATAGATCCCAGGCGTATGAATCTCATCAGGGTTGAGTTCCCCAGGCTGGACAACAATCTCCGTCTCGGCAACGGTAATCTTGCCGCATGTAGCCGCGTGAGGATTGAAGTTGCGCGCAGTGCGGCGATAGATGAGATTTCCGTGCAGGTCGGCTTTCCAGGCTTTCACCAAAGCCACATCGGCTTGAATGCCACGCTCCAGAATGTAAGTCGCTCCGTCGAACTCTTTGTGTTCTTTGCCTTCGGCAACCAGAGTGCCAATGCCGGTTCTCGTATAGAAGCCCGGAATGCCTGCGCCGCCGGCTCTCATGCGTTCCGCTAGCGTGCCTTGCGGGCAGAATTCCACTTCAAGCTCGCCGGCAAGATACTGCCGCTCAAACTCGCTGTTCTCTCCCACGTAGCTCGATATCATCCTCTTCACCTGGCGGGTTCGGAGCAGCACACCAATGCCCCAGTCGTCCACACCTGCATTGTTGCTGGCGATGGTGAGGTCACGCACGCCGGTATCACGTAAGGCGAGAATGAGTGTCTCAGGAATACCGCATAACCCAAAGCCACCGATCGCCAACAACATCCCGTCCCGCACAATGCCGTCCAATGCGGCGCGTGCGTCCGGCCACAACTTGTTCGTTCCTGAGGTGCGCTCGCTCCTATCATTCATCCACTTTCACGCTCGCTTTCCCGGCCCTTGCGACTTTCCAATGCTAACTCCAAACGGAGCGAGAAAGTAAGCGAAGATTTTCAGTTCTCGACACGCTGGGCAGTAAATCTCACAGGACAGCGCACAACGAGCAGACAAGTCCTCTGGCCGAAGAAGTCCGATGTAACCAGGCGGCCAGATTGCAAGCGAGCGCCAGCGTGGAGCATCGTTGCTAACGTTCTTAAATGGAGATGTGCACCACATGACGAGTCAAGAAGTTGGAAACGGGAAACGGTCTTCATGTTCCTGTGATCGGAGAACACCCAGACAACAGCCTTGTCTCGTGTTACCTCGATGATGTCAGGCGCCTGTCCAACATGGCCGTTGCCACGCCTGTCGCACATGACAGTGTTACATTCGGCAAGCGCCGAATCCCGACCATGAACATCAGACTGATACAGGGCAACTTATCGCCGCTTACCTACCAGACGATCTTCTCAGGTTAGGAAACCGCAAATACTCTCGGAGTTGCACCATTCATCTCGGGAGAAGAGATGAGTGTGTTGCCGTTCGGGCAAGCGGATTGCACTGTGAGGGATACCCGGTGCCGGAATTTCCAGACGGAGTCCTCCGGGGGATCGTACTCGCGGACAACCTGGGCACCGTTGTGACAGACTAGATACGCCCATCAACCAATCGCCGCGCGTTGCCCATATAGAGGTGCCCTCCGTCTCACTCCTCCGAAAGCAGGCGAATCTATCTCACGATTTGACCGGACGGGCTTACCTTCAGGAGGCGTCTCGCGCTGCATTCGCCGATAACCGTGTTCCCATCTGCAGCGCGCTGGCACGCGTATAACTCGCTAGCTGACTCATAGCGAAACACACCTCCTGCTTTCGAGTAACATCCTCGACGCCGTGTCCTGTATTGAACAATAGACTTCCGTCAGGAAGCGCCGATACGTCATTCGCCTCCGGGACGCCGTAATTCCACTCCACATTGCCGTTCGCATCGACAAGAACAACCCTGCGTAGCGTGCAGTTAGTACAGACGATTGAGCCGAGCGACGAAGTAATCAACGTAGCCAAGGCCGAGAAAAGAAGCAAATACCATTTCAAATGGCAACCTTCCCAACCTATCGGCTGAGTCCCTGCATTGTGGCACCCGCGGAGTTCCTGCGCATGGCCCTCGTGCTACCAAATAAACCCTTATTGCGGAAGTAACCCAAGGCTGCTTTCGAAAAGATACCTCCCGGTCTAAGCAACATCAGCGTGTTCTCATATGCGTTGGGCTGAAGAACCCCGCTGCACTCCGTCTCAGTAATTAGTGGTTACTCTTCTCCAGCCTTCGTCGCAGTTGGTTGCGACTCCGCAAGCTGTGGTGGTTCCCCAAACTGAGCTGCGAACAGATGTAGCATCCACTGCCTATGTTGCGCCATGTATGCCGAAAACTGTTCTGGGAGTGCCGGATCATAAATCGGCTCTTTCCAGTCGAGATTTTCTGGATGATAGTGTTGGTCGACCACGGCTGCCGGATCGTTGGGCAGATCAACGTTATGGCCGAAATAGTAGTTCCCTTCGAACTGAATATCTTTGGCGCCCCCCCATCCAAGACCAATCTGGTAGGTTCCGTCAGAGTTATGCTGCACTTCGTGACCATAGCGCCCCGTTCCGGCAACGTCGAATGTGTTAGCACGAAAGATCGCCCCACTTGACCAGCCATCCCAGCTACTCACCAGCAGAACCTGCACGTCATCCCGCGGGCCAATATAGATTGCGTTGTGTTCCACTGTTGTTCGATTCGCTCCACTCAGATTAAATATGCGCGTATGATCGTTTCGGCTAATGTTGTGTTCAATCACGGTTCCAGTATTTCCGATGTTCTCCTCTGGATTGCGCTTTCCCGGAGTACAAATCAGCATGAACCCGCCGTCGTTGTCGTGACTGTAGTTGTAGAGAAATCTGGTATTTTTAGAATTGTAGTCAGAGTCGAATCCCTCTCCGTCGCGCGTGGTATGCGTAAAAGCCGCTTCATTCAATTGAAAGAGTGAATTGTCGGTACTCCATGGCCATATACCGGCGTTATAACTACCCGCACGCATATTGCAGTGCAACACGATGTTATGCTCAATCAGCGCACCATCAGTGGCCCACGGAACTATGCCATCTCCGCCAATATCTTCGACAAAGTTATCGCGTATGATGACATGCACGCTTGGAAACCATCTTGATCGGGAAACCTCATTGCTCTGTCCCATGATCGCTGAACGGTCGACCTTCCAAACGATGCTCCGCTCGATGGTAAGACCATCGAATCGACTTGGGACCTTATCTCCAATCGTTCGAAAGAGAATTCCCCCTGTCTCCTTTAAGGCATTCGTTCCGTTCACATCGTGGATATAAAGATCAGCGACAAGTAAATGATGCGCTGTGCCAAAATTCGTTGCAGCAATCAGGACGCCTCGCCTAACTCCCGGTGCGGTTCCGTGATTTGTGATTTCGAGATGCCGCACCTCAACTTCTTCGACATTCTCCACGCGAACCGACTCTTCAAACGCACCGTTTCCATTGATGCGCGGTAACGGCCCCTTGCCATACCAGTCGAACACGATGGGTGCGCCCGGTGCGCCAGACCTGGACAAATTCAACTGCCCGCTCCATTGTGACCCGCAGCGAAAGAGAATGTGGTCTCCAGCGTGAAAGTGAAATTCATTTACCTTTTGCAGTGTTTTCCAAGAAAGAGACGGCGACGTACCTGGATTGGAGTCGTAGCCCCGTTGAGAGTCGACGTAGAAAGTTGTCGCGCACAGAGAAGAAGGTGCGACCAAAGAGAATCCCACCAAGAGCAGAACGAGCTGTGTATTCACAGGAAGCCTCCACGGGCCGATGCTGTTGACTTGTTGGCTGCGCTAATCACGGAAGTGACTCATGAAGCAAAGGAAGCTCACTGAGTTGCCAGCGGTCTCTCCATCGGATCTCGATACCACGGGCCCCGAATTCAACCGGCAACCACACATAGCGTCCATCAATGGCGTTGGTGGGGTTCCAACGATCTGCCGCAAAAATGAACTCGCCGGGCCTCCCATGGACGGATAACAGGTAGGTTCCTTGTGACAGAAACGTAGTCTCTGCATTCGGACCCACAGCTGGATTGCCCAGAGGTTTCCAGGGGCCCCAGATTGAGTCTGCAACGGCCGCGTAGGCTGGGTTCGGCGCCCATCCCGTGCAGTGCGAACCCACGAAGTAATACTTCCCCTCAAACCGCAGAATCGTAGGCGCTTCAAGAGCTTGGCCAACAAAGATCCGTTCCCAATGGCCGCTCGTAGAAAGATAGTCGTCGCTTAGTTCCGATAGATGCAATGTCTGGTTCTCTTCGGAGGCCGCGAGAAGGTAAGCTTTGCCGTCTTCGTCTTCGAACAACGTCATGTCACGTGACATCTCTCCGTCCGGACGGAAACTCTTAAGGTATTTGAAGGGCCCAATTGGACTCCTGCTCACGGCTACCCCTACACGCGCTGCACGGTAACCTTCGCCTTTCAGTTCCAGGTGGAACCACATTACAAACTGCCGTGAGCGGGCATTGTAAAGAACCCTAGGCCGTTCGAGAATGGCCCCTTTCACGATATCGCTGGCCGGATCGTCAGAAACGCGAAGCGCAATGCCCCGGTTCTCCCATCCATACAAATCGCTAGAGGAATAGCAGGAAAATCCCACATTCGCTACATTGCCACCGCGACCTGATGTTTTGAATTCTCCGTACCAGTAATACTTCCCGTCGTGATAAAGAAACCCTCCTCCATGCGCGTTAATAGCCGCGCCTTGCGAGTCAAGCCATACCGCTCCTGGAGTGAATACATGCTTGGCAAATGCCGCCGGAGCCGACAAAAGAATGATCCATAGGAGGCCTTCTCCGGCTCGCCGAAGGATTTGAAAGAGACTTTGCATCGTCATGATCGGAACCCACATGCAATGTTCGGGAGAAGGGCAGCCCCGAAAATGTAGGACTGTGTAAAAGAAATGCCACACCGGCGTACGCCGACGATCGGAGCTTGACCGTCGGCGCTTTCCTGCTTCCCATTACCACTCAAAGCGAGCGCCGAGTTGCCCGGTGCGATTTCCATAGACCCCGGCAACATGTCCAAAGTACCCACTGGAGAAATTCGTATTTGGATTATCCCAGTAATGGCGATTGAAGATGTCAAAGAACTCCGCGCGTAACGTGACGACATATCGTCCGTCAGACCCAAACTTAGTCTTCTTCAGCAGGCTTGCATTCTCTTGCGGAGCTGCCCATCCGCGCCAGTTGCTGAACAACGTAGGGCTGTTGCCTAGCTGTCCGTAAGTCGGATTGGAGAAGTTGCTCGGATCTACAAAAAGGCTGTCAGCGTCAGTACTCGCTCCAGCAACGGTCGGATTCCAAGAGGGGTTGTACTTCTTGAAGGTGTTCTTGAAGTTGGGATGAGCGGCAACATTGGTATACACGGCGCTCCATCCAGGATAGTAGTTCGTGGAGCCGACTGCGCCCATTTGGCCTGCATTGCCATACGAAACGATCGTACCGGCAGTCCATCCGCCCACAAGGTAATCCAGCTTGCGCGAGCCCGCGAGGAATCGACGTCCCTGACCAAACGGGAGCACATAGGTAGCATAGCCTTTCACCGTGTCATAGATGCTCGGCCAGTGCGCCTCATATTTGTACTTATATGGGTCCTGCCACCAGTGGTTGAAGCTCCAAGTATCAAAGAAGGCCGATCCTGTATTGCCGGTTGAGCGCGACCAGTTATAACTTAGGTCAAGATTGAGAGCACCGCGCTGTTTGGTTCCCTCCACTGTAATAGCGTTATACCCGGACTGACCCAGCGGTGAATTGGTAAAGAGAACTCCGCCATCATATTGTGCCTGAACCTGAGGATACGGGTTGATTGCGAAATAGGCTTCGCCTGAGAAGCCCGGGTAGGGATACGGAACGCCTGCGCTGGCGGCTGATCCTGAATCCCAAACCCAATTCCAGATTTTGCCGGAGTTCAATAACTGCGAATACGAGCCCCACGTCGGGAAGTTGGTCGGATTAAGAGATCCGTCGTGAAGATTTCGTCCGCTATTTCCCATGTAGCTGACTTCCAGCTTGGCATTAGAAGGCAACTGGTATTGCACCCCGCCAAACCAGTTCTCAGTAAACCCAAGTTGGCGCGTGTGGGGATCCACCATCGCAGGTCCCCAAGGAATATATTTTGAGGTGGGCACGGGACCAGTGGGAGGAACAGTAACGCCAGGATAGCCGCTGTCCCACTGAAATGCAGGTGTCTGCACCGCAACCTCGACAACCCGATTCACCGCCGTATAGCCAACGGCTGAGCCATAGGGAACGCCGGAGTATCCGTTCCACCCAAGAGGAACAAAGTTGATGCCGAGTGAGCCACGTATCACAATATTGTTTGTGAGTTGGTAAGCCGCGCCAAGTTTCGGAGCCAGCTGATGCCAGTCGGTATACGTTTCAAAACTTCCGTTGGGATTGTTCAGCCAGGTGACCGCGCCTGGAATGTTGTTATAGGCGAGACTTGGGGCGCCTGTGTCGAAGTTTGACCAATTGCCACCCAGCACATGAAGAGGTCGAGTCAGTTCCCAGCGCAGATCGGCGCTAACCGTTAGCCGCGAACTGATTCGAATATCGTCCTGGGCGAAGAAAGCGAGTTCTTTGCGTCTGCTGTACTGATTGAACGTGACGCCCTGGCTTGCACTCTGGACTTGCCCCATCAGGAAATTCGCAAAAGCAGAACCTACATAGGGTTGAATCTGTGAATTCGTAGGAGCGAAGGTGTTATTAGAAAAATTGAACTGCAGCGCACCACCGGTGCTGTCTGAATTAAATCCAAGCGCCCGGATCTCTGTGCCAAATTTGAAGGTATGACGGCCCCTCGTCCACGACAATGAATCATTGACGATTCCGTTGTAGGCCACGTACCCGCCCGCATAGTAGTTACCAATGTTTGATTCACCTAGACCGTTCGGAGAGCCGCCGAATTTGATGTAAGGAAAATCCTTCAACGAATCGATGCTTCCGAATCCAAGCTGAGCAGGCCAGTTACTGGTATTAGCAGTCGGAACGCTCTTGTTTTGGAAGGCATTGAACGTATACGAAAGAACGTTCAAAAGGCTCGGAGAAAACGTGTGCGTCTCGCTGATTCGGTATTCGTTGTTAATGACCGTTTGCACGACGCCGAAGGAAAGCGGGCCACCTGTTTGCGTGCCTGACTGCCACAACACGCTGGAAGGTGAGCCGCCCCCGGCAATGTTGACGCTATAGCGCGGGCGCAGGTTGTATATATAGGAGGCCGCGATGTGGTCGTCAGTCCTCATATCCCAATCGTACTTGAAGCTTAACTGCGTCTGATGAAACCACGGATTGTTATTGCTGAGTGAAGGATAGTTACTGCTAACTCCTGGAGCCGTGGGCTGATAATTCTTCTGGTAAATAGAGACGATCTTCGCCCCCAAAGGGCTGATCGCACCGGTCATGATGTTGCCTGCATACACGTTGCCGTTGGGCTGGAAGATAGAGCCGTAGTAGATGGTGTTTCCAGCGGGGTCTGTGTACGGTGCAGAACCGGGGCCATTTGTCAGAATCGGGCAAGGGCTCGTGGAACATGTCGCCGTACCTCGCGCGGTTGCAGCCGCCGATAGCAACTCGCTGAAATCCCCCGACAGCATCTTCGCAGAAGGGACGGTCCCACCATTAGGCGTCTGTCTCCAGTCGGCCTGCATGTATTTTTCGTAGGCCGCAAAGATGAACATCTTACGCTTTTTCCACACTGGGCCACCACCGCTGAAACCATAATCAAAATAGCGGTTCATAGCACGGCGGTATTGCTGATTGCAGCTTGCATCTCCCCGAGCGCACTGCGAAAGGTACCAGTTGTTATCCCACGTATTTGCATTCAGAAATTCGTTGGCGAGGAAACCGAACGCAGCGCCGTGAAACTGATTCGTCCCGGATTTCATCTCATACAGGAATGCACCACCTCCGCTTCGTCCGTCCTCTGCCCGCAAACCGGTGGTATCAACCTGTGATTCCTGAATTGCGTCCATACTGGGTTCCGACTCACCCACATGGCCAACGATTCCCGAGTCCGTAGATGTACCGTCAATCAGTACGCTCTTGGTGAACGCCTGAGATCCTGCGATGTTCGAGGACCATTCGCTGCCAGATACATTGGGCGTGATGGCAAAGGCAAAGCTGGTGATATCGCGTCCGCCGTCGACCGATAACGGCAGGTCGGTCATCTCCTGCGCGTTCATATTGGTGCCGACCTCGGTCTGCAGTTCCAGAACCGGCGTGGCAGTCGTGACCGTCACGGTTTCAGTTGCGCTACCGACTTCCAGTACCGCATTCACCTGCACAGTATGCTGCGTTTCCAGGACGATACCTGTCCGATCCATGTCCTTGAAACCGGCCTTGCGAAAACTGACGTTGTAGGCACCAATAGGAAGCTGCACTAATGAGTAGAAGCCGAGATTATTCGATATGGCCTTGAATTGCACTCCTGTCGCCACCTGGGTTGCAACCACGCTGACTGAGCCGATCACAGCTCCCGACGGATCAGTGACCGTGCCCGTAACGGTACCGCGGTCAGTCTGCCCCAGCAACGCCATCGGAACAGCGAGCAAGAGCAGCAGAAACGCGAATTCTTGTAAACGTTTGCAGAATATCCCTTTCATTTCCTTCACCTCAAATGTCATCTGGCCAAATTTCAAATAAGCCTTGCATTCACTGTCCCAGATACGTGACAGAGTAGGACGCGAGTGGCAACTGCAGCGTTTCTCAATAATCATGCCTTCACATCCGCATCAAAGCCTATGCTCAGAAAGAAACAGCTGGCAATCATACAAACGTATGAAATTGTGTCTCGATGGCAAAAGGGAGTTCCGCTGTTGGCCGGATAGCGAGGCTGCGCGTCAGAGATGCACCAGGCCCCGCTGAGCGGCGGCTATGATCGCCTGCGTCCTGTCTGTTACGCCCAAGCGCAAGAAGATCATGCTCAAATGGCATTTCACGGTGACTTCGGCAATGCAAAGTGCAGTAGCAATCTCCTTGTTGCATTTTCCGGCAGCCAGCAAGGAGAGAACCTCACGCTCCCTCGTGCTTAGCTCCGCCTGGGGTTTGCGCGATGCAAGAGCCTCAGTGACCGGTGGCGGCAAAAATCTCTCGCCTTCATGCACCCGTCTCAGGGCATCCAGCAGGAGTTGGCGAGGCATCCCCTTGATGAGGTAACCGCTCGCACCGGCCTCAAGAGCCTGGTGAATATCTTCATCTCCCCTGTATGTTGTGAGAACCACAAAGCGCGCATTTGGGAACTCGGTGCGAATTCTGCGGATGCACGCAACACCACTCATGCGTTCCAGGCGAAGATCCATAACGGTAAGGTCAGGGAGATGTTCGCGAAACAGCGTGATTGCCTCTTCTCCGCTTCCAGTCTCCGCCACCACGGTCATGTCAGGCTGGGTATCGATGATGGTACTAATGCCGACGCGCACGACCGGATGATCGTCAACGACCAGCACTTTAATCTTCGTGGAGCACTTGATCCGCATTGCCCGTCACTAACCTTTCCATCGTCCTCTGTCTTCGCGGGACCGAAATGCGCACCGTCGTACCGTGCGCCGGCTCGCTCTCAATCTTCAATTCACCCCGCAATAGCCGCACTCTTTCCTGCATTCCCAGAATGCCATAATGACCGTTGCGCGACAGATCCATATGTGGATCAAAGCCACAGCCGTCGTCCCCAATTTCGATCTTCAGGTCGTGCTCCCTGAAACATACATCGATCTTGACGCTCTTCGGGCTTGCGTGTGAAATCGCATTGGTAAGAGCTTCTCTGACTGTCATCATAAGCTCGTGCGTCGCGGACTCGCCCAGCTTATATGGAACCCCGATGATTCGGCACACAATCGGAATACCACACTCAGATTGAAACTGCCATGCAAGCTCCTCGCAAAGCATTCCTGCGTTCGTTGTGGATGTGGACGTGTTCCGTAGCGCCCACACGGCTTCGCGCGCCGCTTCGATCGTCGCACGAATCTGATCCGTGGCGTAGTTCAGGAGTTGCTGCCGTAGGGGTTCGTCAGCGGTCTCCACTCCCGACGCCGCTTCCAAAAGGGTGGAGACGCCAACACATCCCTGGATCACCGTGTCGTGCATCTCGCGCGCCACCCGCGCCCGTTCTTCGCTCACGGCGTGGAAGCGCATTCTCATCTGACGAAGCCGCAACCTGTATACGGCAAAACTCAAGCCAAGCAGTGCAATGACACAACACGCAAGGAACGGAACGGTCGTGTACAGATGGGGCTTCTGCACAATAAGAATGGACGCCTCGGAAACCGCGCCCTGATTACCCAGTTCGTAGGCCTGAACACGAAAGCGGTACTGCCCTGGCGGCAGATGCGTGTAATACGCGGTCCTCCGCGTATTTGCATCGTTCCAGGATTCCAGACCTTCCATCTCATAGCGATAACGGAGCCCCTCCTGGGAACGAAGTCGAATCACTGCGTAAGTAACTTCCAACCTTCCGTTGCCCGGTCGTAGTACGACCTTCTGGTCGAGCGGCAGAATCTGGCCTTCAGCCGTCACCTGGTCAATGGCAACGGGAGAAGACATCTCCGGCACAATCCGTTTTGCTGCAATATGAACCGCTCCCTTATTACTCGGGAACCACACATCTCCATTCGGAGCAACTGACCCCTCCGGTTGCATTCCACTGTAGAGCGCTGCTGATTCCAAATCATGCGAATCTTGATAAAGGGTTAGATTCACCCGGCCTTGAGAGCCATTTGCATAACCATCCAGATCGCTGAACCGCAAACGCGATACGCTGTTCGGGCCACCCAGCCATGCATTCCCTCTGGAGTCATCCAGTATCTGATAGATCGTATTGCTGGCAAGCCCGCGAGCCGCCGTCAGATGAATGAACCGTCCTGACTTGAATCCATAGAGGCCGCTGCTCGTACCAAACCACACTTCGCCCGATGCGTCCTGATAGATGGCCCACAGTTGCTCCTGTCGCAGTGCTCTTGTTGCCGCATCGCGCACGATTCTTCCGTGCGATATATGAGTTAGACCACGGCTTGTTCCTACCCATACGTCTCCGCTGCGGTCTTCCAGCAGCGCCGTAACGCTGAAGTAGGCCAGCCCATTTCCGGTATCGAAATTCTCCGACCCCCTCAGTCCCAGATGCGTCAAGCCTCCGTCGGTACCCACCCAGATCGTGCCGTCGTGGCTCTGCAGAATCACGCGCACGAAATCGTTGATCAAACCGTGCCCGCTGCTAAAACGCTGAATGCGGTGTCCATCCACGCGTAGCAGCCCTTCGCCGTCCGTGCCAATCCAGAGGGTGCCCTGCCGGTCGCGCAGTAAAGTACGAACGCGGAGTCGGGGTAGTCCAGGAAAAATGTACGGCCGTGCGATACCGTTTTGGATACGAAAAAGGTGCGTGGATGCGGCCACCCAAATCACCGCGTCTTTGTCGTAGTAAAGAGTTTCAAACTCTGAATCCACACCGCCGGGAAAAGGCACGATGCTTACCGGTGTTCTACTGAGTCTGACGATACCAGCCTGCGTGCCGAGCCAGATATTCCGCTCGCGATCTTCCAGCACCGCCTCCACTGTCCTGCCAGGCAAGTTATGGGAGGCAACGTGAAAGAGATGTGATTGACGATAGTAGTACAGTCCCTGTCCAACGGTTCCCGCCCAGATCGTTCCATTCGTGCTCTCTCGAATCACGCTGACTTGCGCAGATACGCCATTCAGGCGCTGCAATACGCCGGGTTCCATAAGCCGGTGCAACCCTGAAAGCGTTCCCACCCAAAGGGTTCCGTCGTGCGCGCAATACATCGAGGTGATCAGGTTTACGCTTGGCCCACCCGACAAGGGAAACTGCCGCTCGAATGACTTACCGTCGAATTCAAGAAGGCTCGTTCCCCCGACCCAGATATGCCCTTGCGCATCTTCGACAATCGCACGAACAAAGATGGTCGGCGTTCCGTGGCTGCTATCGATCCGTGTCATCGACGAGCCACTTACCTGAAAGAGTCCCTGATCCGCACCTACCCACACAGTTCCACCGCGGTCTTCTGAGATCGCGCGCACAAATTGATTAGTGAGTCCATCGGCGGTTGGGTAACTCCAGAACTGGCTCTCCCGGTAGCGAAGCAGGCCACCTCCTTCAGTGCCAATCCACAAGCTTCCGTCCCTTGAGACGAGCAGACAATTTACTCCACGCTCAAGCACCGCAGGACCAGTTTCACGGTTGTAGATGATGAACCGTGCCCCGTCAAACCGCAGCAATCCGCCCTTGGTCCCAATCCATAGACTTCCATCCGCAGTTTGCGCGAATGCGCGCGCCGTTTGGTCCGGCAGACCATCCTGGGCTTCCCATAGCCGTGCCGTATAGCCTGGAAACCCCTGGTCCCAAGGCTCAGCCATCGCCGGCCTGATGCAAGCAAATAACAGTAGAACGACAAGGGTACGCCGCATGATTTCCTTTTGGCTCTGGTCAAGAAGTATACGGCGTCACACAACCGATGTCGCCCAGCTAACTCTTCTTCTTACCCAGGATGACGATCGTCTCATCAACGTCCCAAGACCAACATCTTCATCTTTCACTTGGGCCTCCGCGTCACAACCAGCCCCGCTTTGTCTTCATGCGAGGTTCCTGGGAGGTAGTTCTGCTCCAGTGGAATTCGGCCAAACTCCTTGGCTATTTGTCACTTAGGATTTACATTCGCATCTCAACCATAGGGCACCCGCACCCCGCCGAACAGGGCGAAAACAATTCTTGATATCACCACACGGAGGTCGTAGGAACAGGATAAAGGGACACAGCATACAACGGCGGAAGCTCTGCGATGGGGATATATCGCTACTCTGTCTTCGCCAGCGTATCAATCAGCAAATCCCGCCGCTGGTTGGCCATGGCATCGACTTTGCTGAGCACGCGCATCCAGGCAAAAACTGCGCCCCCCGCGAAAATGATAAAGATCGGTCCAGCCAGCAGCGGCCTCCCGAAAATCGCGCATATCGCGAATACCGCCGCTCCCAAACCCAACACGACAGTCTGAAACAGCATAGCGAACAGCGCGTTGGCCTGCGATCCAGGCTGCTGCATCAGCCTTCCCAGGTTTACCCGGTAGGGCATGGTGAGCGAAAAAGCGTTTCCCGCAGCCAGATTTGCCGGCAATGCAAACAGAAGCCATCCCAATGTGGCCGCCAGCACCGGAAAGTCCGGGCGGCCGACACGCATACTGGCCAGGACACCGGCCAGCAAAGCAACCAGGCCAAACAGCAATGCGTGAAACAGGTTCTTGGCCAGCATGACAGTTCGTATTGGAGTGCTGGAAAGAAAAAGCAATTGAATCCCCGTGCCCTCAGCGCCAAGGTTGTTATAGATCAACTGCGTGAATCCCAGAAGCGCGTATGCCATGCACAACGGCAAGGCAAGTGACAGAGGAAATGGACGATCGGCTTCTGAAGCGCCACTGCGGAACAGGCCTCCAATCACCACAACCATCAACACCGGCACAGCCAGGGCAAAGAGCAGCCTCGTAGAGCGCAGCACCGTGTGCAGTTCTTTCTCCATCACCGCGACAATAGGCCCGGAGCCGTTGAGCAGCCACTTGCTTTCTTGCCTCTCCGCCTTCTTCCGCGATGGGGCAGCGCCGAGGTTCTCTCCGCGATACTCGGCCTTCAACCGCACCACCAACACCCCGCCTGCCGCCAGCGCATAAAGCCCGACCACCCCGAGCGATCCGATTGCCGCTGCTGGCTGGTGCTGTGCGGCCCGCTCCAGCGCGATTCCAGCCAGCCCGGGCGGCAACCATGCCTGCGCTGCATCGGCGGTCTTCACCCAGACGCGCAACTCCTTCTCTGTCTTGCGTTGGCTCGCAGTCAGTGCCTCATTTCCGGTTTTAGCTGCATGCCGTGTTTCGCGCAGCGCCGGATTCAGCAGTTGCAGGCTCAGCAACAGCAGCAGGAACAGCGCGCTCACGATCTCCCGCGTCCGACGCTGCGCCAGCCATCTTTCGATCCACGCTAAAATCGCCCGCGCCATAAGGATGTTGAAGACGCCAAATTCCACCAGACCGAGCGCAGTCCAACCAAACAGCCCGGGTCTCGCCATCGACATTCCCACCCAAATGCCAATGCAGCACAGTCCGCCCAGAATCGTGGACACGTCCGCCAGGCCAAAGACCAGATGCAGCAGGAAAAATGAACCGAAGCTCACAGGAAAGCGTAAGAGGACATTCATCTGTAGCTGCTGCTGCAGAGAAGCTAACGCCACAGGGATCATCTGCCAGAGCACAAACAGTATCCAAAACAAAATCGGCAGATACAGCCACTTCTCGCGAGACACCAGTGAATAGGCGCCGAAGCCCAGGCCAATGCCTAGTCCCAGCCCCATCACGCCATAAACCATATAGGCAATGCCGGTTGCACCCAGCTCAAACAGTCCCCTGACAGTGCGAAGGCCGTTCACAAACATCCGCCAGCGCATCTCCACCACCGCGCGATACTGCGCTCGCGCCAAGTGGCTGAGCGGCCCGGCACCGCCCGCCATCAGGCCTGCATTCCCAACGGCACCTAGGTCAGCCATGACAGCTCCTGCGCCGACTCCTGCCCGCCCGCTCCCACGATCGAAAGAAAAATCTCTTCCAGCGTCAGCCGTTGGCCGCCCTCCGCGCCCGGCAAGGTTGAGGCCACCCCGACGCGCAGTTCCTCCAGCGACCCGTTGGCCACCAGCCGCCCCTGATGAATGATCGCTACATGGGTGCACAGCCGTTCCACAATCTCCAGCACATGCGTGGTGAGGAAGATCGTCGCCCCGCGCTGGATCATCCCTTGCAGCATCACCTTCAGCATTCCTGCGGCAATGGCGTCCACGCCTTCGAACGGCTCGTCGAGAAACAGCACCTTGGGCCCATGAATGACCGCCGCGGCCATCGCCAGCTTCTTCTGCATGCCATGCGAAAAGTCGGTCACCAGCTTTTTGCGCTCGCCGGCCAGTTGCATAAACTCCAAAAGCTCTTCTGTCCGACGGTTGGTGGTCTCGCTATCAAGGCCATACATGCGGCCCACAAAGCGCAGGTACTCCGGTGCCGTAAGCCGCCCCAGCAGCGCCATGCCTTCGGGCACCACGCCAATCTGCCGCTTCAACTCGAGCGCCCCGGGTCCGAACGGCTGGCCCAAAATCGCCATTGTCCCCGCGCTCGGTTCCAGCAGCCCCGTGAGCATCTTGATGGTGGTGGATTTGCCCGCCCCGTTCGGCCCCAGAAAGCCGAAAAATTGCCCCTGAGCCACGCTCAGTGTCACATCTTCCACAGCCGTCAGTGCACCAAAGCGCCGAGTTAGGCCGTGCGTTTGAATCGCCGCAGTTTCCATGTGCCGCCAGCATAGCAAGAATGTGCCGCTACAGCCAGAGAACAGGGTATG
>VFSW01005102.1_pt1 | contig 19477 bp, 18 predicted proteins | sample 5358111 | NCBI WGS metagenome assembly VFSW01 (sample SAMN11554181, study PRJNA540505) | mine drainage metagenome | isolation source: sediment from site ElyBrook_90M | place: USA: Ely Copper Mine, Vershire, VT | collected 2017 | reverse complement strand
CGGCGGCCATTGCCACGAGCTTCTTCTGCCTCTTCGGCTTCGTCTTCCTCGTGACCCAGTACTTCCAGTTGGTCCACGGGTACTCACCCTTGTCGGCGGGTGTTCACACCTTGCCCTTCGCCATTGTCACGATCATCGCCACCCCGATTGGCGCGGTGTTGGCGTTGCGCCTCGGCGTGCGCTGGATCGTGTCGTCGGGCCTCGTCATCATGGGGGGTGCCATGTTGTGGATGACGCAGTTTGGCGCGCACGCCGCGTACTGGGGTGCGGTGGTGGTCTCGATGATGTTGCTGGCGGTGGGCTTTTCGTTCATCTCGTCACCGTCGACCTCGGCGCTGATGGGTTCACTAACGGCGGCACAGATTGGTGCGGGGGCCGCGGTCAACGAGACAACCAGAGAACTGGGCGGCACCCTGGGCGTCGCGGTCGTGGGCTCCGTCTTCTCCTCACTCTTCGGTAAGAGTGTCGCCGTGGTCCTCGCTCCCCTCGGGCTCAGCCACCACAGTGTCACCCTCGCCCAGAGTTCGATGCAGGCCGCCCTGCGCGTCGTCGCCCTGTCGACCACCAGTGCCCAGGGTGCCACGATCCACGGCGGCCTGGTACGGGCCTTCATGGACGGGTTTCACCGCGGCTGCATCGTGGCCGGTCTGACGGCGATCGTGATGGGAGCTCTGACGTTCTTCTTTCTGCCGCGACTGGCGGATACCCCGGGGCATGTCGTTCACCCCTTGTCACCACTTCAACAGTCCTGATGCGGGTCTAGAGTTCAAGCGTGGTCTGGGAACTCAGCGACGTCAACACGGGTTCGGGCCTACCCCTCGAGGGTGTGCGCGTGCTCGACTTCTCGCGCGTCCTCGCCGGCCCGTTAGCCGCGATGATCGCTGGTGACTTGGGCGCTGACGTGATCAAGGTGGAGGGTCCTGATGGCGACCCCGTGCGGGCGTTGGCCCCACCGTACTTCGGCGAGGACGCGACGTACTACCTGGCCGTCAATCGTCATCGTCGTAACGTCGTCGCGGACTTGCGTAACCCCGATGACTTCGCGGCGATCGAAACCCTCGTTCGCGAAGCGGACGCGGTGGTCGAGAACTATCTCCCCTCGCAGTACGCCCAACTCGGCATCGAACGTCTTCGTCGCGCTAATCCCGAATGCGTGTGGGTGAGTGTGACGCCGGCGGCCTCGGGCTCGGACTTGTCGATGTTACCGTCCTTCGACGCGCTCGCGCAGGCTCGTTCGGGGCTGATGGGGGTGACGGGAGAGGCCAGCGGCGCGCCTACCAAGGTGGGGGCACCGCTGGCCGACGTGATCACCGGCCTCTACGGGGCCATCGCGCTCGTCACCGGCCTCTACGCGCGCCTCGCTGGTCGCCCCGGGCGACATTTCGAGGCGCCACTGCTCGAGTCGACGATGTCGGCGCTGATCAACCAGGCTCAGGGATACCTGGCCACCGGAGTGAATCCGCGCCGTCTGGGCAATGATCATCCCTCCATTGCTCCCTACGGCCCCCTGCGCACGAGCGATGGCCTCGTCATGTTGGCGGTGGGTACCGACGCGCAATTCGCGCGCCTTCTCGAGTCGCTGGACGACCAAGTGCTCCGGGCGTCGCGCGACTTCGAGCGTAACGACCAGCGCGTGGCGCGACGCGACGACTTGCGCGAGAGTCTGGAGCGGGTTTTCGTGACTCGCACCACCGACGAGTGGCTCAAGGTGTTGAGCGAGGTCGGTGTGCCCCACGCTCCGATCCTCGACGTGGCGGGGGCGTTCGCTCAGGAGACGATCGCGGCGGGTGATTTCGTCGACGAGATGTCGACGCCGTACGGCCTCGTTCACACCATGCGCTCGCCCCTGCGTATCGACGGCGTGCGTCCTCGCGTGCGCAGCGGGCCACGTCGACTGGGTCAGGACACCGCGGAACTACTCGGCCAGAAGGATCGTCACTCCTGAACGATCTCGAAGGCCCGCAGATTGCGGATGCGCTCCTGGCGTCGCGCCCGTCGCTTCTTTTGCGACAGCGCGGCGAGTTCGACGTAGGATGCCAGGATGGCGTGATGGAGATGTTCGACGGTGACGAACGGGTTCGGGTCCTCGCTCACCACTTCGTCGATAAGCCCGAGGTCGAGCTGGTCGGCGGCGGTGGAACGCATCGTCGAGACCGTCACCTTGACCTGCTCGTGGGTCGGGGCCGGCGTCTTGTAGAGGATGGAAGCGGCCGAACGCGGTTCGGCGACGAACGCCATGGCCTTTTCCAGCATGATGACGTGATCGGCCATGGGCGTCGTGGCGAGGCCGCCCCCCGAGCCCAGCGCGCCAGCCACGACCGTGATCACGGGCTCGGAGTAGTCGATGCCCTTCAAGATGGACCGGGCAATGGCACGGCTCTGGCCGCGCCGTTCGCTCTCCAGAGTCGGCTTGGCGCCCAGGGTGTCGGTCACGAACAGGGCGGGTAGCCCCAGCCGCTCCCCGATGTCGAGCATGCGCTCCATGAACGCGAAGTCCTCGGGCGCCGGGTTCGAGGGTCGCTTGACGACGGTGTCGCCGATGCGCTGGTACGAGGGTTGGGTCCCGACGATGACGAAGGGCTGGGCGCCGATCTTGGCGAAGGCTCCGACGATGGCCGGGTATCGTCGGTAGTCCTTCTCCTGCACGAAGTTGTAGACGGCGGTGGTGTCGTTGAAGGCGTAGCGCGCGATGAACTCCAGGTCGACGCGATTGGCGTCGGTCATCAGGTCCTGGTACCGCTCGACGAGTGCGTCGGCCGGGTCACTCGAGGGAGTGCGCGAATGCGAGGGGCGTACGAGTTCCGCGTCCGGGGCGATGTCGAAGCTGGGTCCTTGAATACCCTCGGGTCCGAAATCGAAGGTCCGACGAGCGTCGGGGGCGCTGACGTTGCGAAAGGTGGGAACCGTTTCGGTGTTCAATTGGTGTTGTCGATCCGGTCGCGCCGTTGAGGAGAGTAGCGCCCCCACGTAGGTGACAAGTTCCTTGACGTCGTGCAAGACGACGTCAATATTGCGGTCGAGCAGGTTGGCTTCGGCGCTCTGGGAACCCGAAGGCACGGCACTCCCCTCGAACGCCTCGATGACGTTCGGCCCAGCGAAACCGTAGTCGGTTCCCGAGGTTGCCAAAATGAGATCGGCGTTGGGTACGGCGCTCGCGGAGACGCCGCCCCAGACGTTGCCCAGGAGAACGGCGATCTGTGGCAGGTCGACCTTTTCCTTATAGTGGCGGATTGCTTCCACCATGCGTGTCATCTGGGTGAGGCCGGCGAAGTTCTCGTGCTGGCGCACCCCGCTAGAGACGTAGACGCTCACGAAAGGGAGTTTCTTGGAGATCGCCAGGTCGGCGGCGGCTTGGAAGGTTTCCCCGGAGACGACGCCGAGTGAGCCCGCGAAGAAGTCCCAATTCATCGCGTACAGGACCACGGGGTGACCGTCGAAGTTCGCGAGACCGTAGGTCGAAGATTCAGATTTGCCCCGACCGGTCTCGCGGCGCAACTTGTCCAGGTAGGACTCGTCGCGTTCACCGGACGTACCACTACGAATGAGGCCGATGAGGTCCTTACCGATACTCCAACGCCCGTGGCTCGACTTGAAGTGCACCAGTTCTTGGAGTTTGAGTAATTCCCCCGGGCTGTTGATCTTGCGGCGGTTGCGTAAATGCGCTTCTACCTCGGGTTCGAAGGTGGGCAGTCCGACCGGGTGTCCCTCACCAAAAAAAGAGTGGTCAAAGTCTTCGTCGTGGGGCGACCCACTATTGCCAGTGGATTCAATCATGGATCCCAATTATGTCACAGGTCATTTTTGGGTTAACCGTCGTTGACGGGTAACCCATCAGTAAGGCGACGATCATAGGGTAACCCGCGAGTAATGAAACCAGCGGTCTGGACGAAGTGGCGTTAGGCGTCGCGACGAGTCAACAGGAGTGTACCGATGCCCACGATGACGATGGTGTAGATCACGAGCACAATCGTGGCGGTTCCCCACGAGAAGGAATGGGACGAGATGGCGCTCGGTGACGTCATCGATTGTCCAAGATTCGAGGGCAGGTACTTGCTGATGTGGTCCTGCCAACTCGAGGGGAGGAAGTTCACGATGATCGGAATGATCAACAACAACGTCACGTAGATCGAGATGGTGACCGAGGTCGTGCGCAGAATCAGGCCCAGGCCAAAACCCACCAGAGTCAGCAGCGTCAGGTAGATCCCGGCCATGATCACCGCGCGCAGGTCGGTGGAATTCGACAGCGTCCCCGAGGGTAGATGGCCACTGCGATAGATCATTTGACCAATTTCGAAGGCGCAGAAGACGACGACCTGACCGACGACGAAGAACGTCACGAGGAGCACGATCACCTTGGAGACGACGAGACGCACCCGACGTGGCACGGCGGCGAGCGTCGTGCGGATCGCACCCGAGGCGTATTCCGACGTGATGTTGCGCGCCCCTAAGACGCCCACCGCGAATTGGGCGAAGAACACCCCGACCAGGCTGGTGGCGACCGGATCGAACGCCAGGCGTTCGACGGGACTGCGCTGGCTCCAGTTGGCCTTGATGACCAGCGTGATCAGAACGGCCAGGCCGATGGTCAAGACGATCAGGGTGATCAGGCCGATAAAGGTCGCGCGCACCGTGCGGAACTTTAGAAACTCCGCACGGGTCGTGTCGACGAGGGTGGGCGACGTACTCACGAGTTCGCCTCCAGGTTCTTGTGGCCGTACTCCAGGGAGTCGGCGGTCAGGGTCATGAAGACGTCTTCGAGGGAGGCGCGTTGGGGAGTGAGCTCATGCACGACGATGCCCGCCGCGAATGCGGCCTCGCCCACTTGTTCCGAATTCAGTCCGTCCACGTTCAGGCCGTTGTCGTTGAGGACCTCCACGGTGGCGTTCGCCGCGCGCAGCACCTCAGCGAGGCGCGCGGGGTCGTTGCTACGCACTAAGACAGTGCCCACGGCGTTGGCGGTCAAGTCGTCGACGGTGCCCGAGGTGATGAACTTGCCGCGGCCAATGACGATGATCTGATCCGCGCTCACCGCCATCTCGCTCATGAGGTGCGAGGAGACGAAGACGGTCCGCCCCTCCTTGGCCAGTGAGCGGAAGAAGTCGCGTATCCACCGGATACCCTCGGGGTCGAGGCCATTGACCGGTTCGTCGAAGAGCAAGATGCCCGGGTCGCCCAGCAGCGCCCCGGCGATGCCCAATCGCTGGCTCATGCCGAGCGAGAAGCCGCCCACCTTCTTGTTGGCCACCGAGGCGACGCCGACGAATTCGAGCACCTCATCCACCCGGGAGACGGGAATGCGATTGGCGAGAGTGAGGGCGCGCAGGTGATTGCGCGCCGAGCGGCTGGGGTCGAGAGCTTTGGCGTCGAGCAGTGCGCCGACCTCGCGCAACGGGGACTTCAGCTGGTCGTAGGTCTGACCGTTGATGGTGGCGCGCCCGCTGGAGGGGCGATCGAGGCCCATGATCACGCGCATGGTCGTTGACTTCCCCGAACCGTTGGGGCCGAGAAAGCCCGTGACCACTCCCGCCTTCACCTCAAAATCGAGGTCGTTCACCGCGAGGGTCTCGCCGTAGTGTTTGCTGAGGTGGTCGATTTTCAACATGGGTTCTGTCTGCACACTACTGAAGGAGGTGCGTCGTGTGTCGCTAGTTGGGAGTCGTCGAACGGCTCTCGAGCGCGAGGCCGCGACACTGAGCGCACACGCCCGAGAGTGCCACGTGATGTCGGTCGAGCTCGAAGCCCAGGGTCGTGTCGAGTTCACGGGCCATCAGATCAAAGACGTCGGCGGGGACTTCGAAGGTCACGTGACACACTTCACAGGTCACGTGACCGTGGGAGCGACCCGCCAAGTGGTACACCGCAGCGGCGTGACCCGTGTGGGAATGCACCACCAGAGCCAGGTCTTCGAGCTCTTCGAGGATGCGGTACACCGTCGAGGGGCTAACGTCGGGACGCACCAGTTGGACGAGGTGGGTCACCTCGTCCGCCGTGAGGTGGTCGTCCGTGGTCACGAGCACCTCGACGACGGCCCGCTTCGGGGCAGTGATGCGCTTGGCGTGTTGGCGCAGGGTCTCGAGCACTTCCTCCCGGCGGGCCACGTTCAACGTCATGAGTTCAGCGTAGAACGCGTGAACCGGTCCCTCGGCATCGCTAGGCGGTCGTGTCGCGCGGGCGTGTCGCGCGACGAAGTACCGCTACCCCGCCACCCGCACCCAGGAGCGACGCAACGAGGAGTCCGACGGTGAAGGCACCGTAGGTGGAACTGGTGGGAGAGAACAGTGCGCCGGCGAACAGCAGGGGTACCGTGAAGCCAATGGCGCAGAGCAAACTTGCCCCCACCAGGACCGGCGCAGTGATGCTGGGGTGTCGTCGGGCTCCGAACCAACCCGCAATGACGACGCCGAGTCCGATGCCGATCACTTTGCCCGCGAGGCGTACCGCCGTCGTGCCAAAAATCACTTTGCCGCTCGCTCCCGACAGGCTGAGTGCGCTCCAGGAGATGCCGCAAGCAACGAGGGCGAAGGCGGGCAGGACCACGCCGACCGACCACCGCACGACGTGCACTTCGAGGCGTCGTGCGGGGATTGACGCCACGGGGATGAGCAGTCCCGCCACGACCCCCGAAAGGGCCGGCTCGACGCCCGCGAAGGCGAAGGCGAACCACGCCGCCACCAGAATCAGCGTGAAGGCCGGAACGGGGGGGAGGCGGCGACCGACGACGACTCCTGCGGCGATCACCACGGCGACCGCGACGAGCCCGATAACGCGTACGTGGGTGGCTCCCGTCACCGACAAAACGACCACGCTCAAGACGTCGTCGGCGATCGCGAGCGTCAAGAGAAAGATCCGCAGCGGGGTCGGGATGCGAGGTCCGGCGAGCGCGAGCACACCCAGCGTGAAAGCGATGTCGGTCGCCATGGGAACGCCCCAGCCCCGGCGCAGCGCCGAGGAGTGCCAGAGACCACCCAGGAGAAGTGAGAGTGCCGCGGTGCCGGCCATGCCACCCACCGCGCCGACGAGGGGAGGAATGGATTCGCGCAGGTGGCGTCGCCACTGCGCGTGGGATTCGCGCGACAGTTCCAGGCCCACCGTGGCGAAGAAGAGGGTCATGGCGCCGTTGATCACGAGGGTGTGTAGTCCGACGTCGCGACCGTGGAACCACGTCGTGGCGACCACGGAGCGGTAACTCGACGAGGCCACGGCGGACCATACGAGCGCGAGGACCGCGCCCGAACCGACGGTGAGCGCCGCCGCGTAGGGGTGATCGAGGGCGCGACGCAGGCGCCCGCCGCCGCGGGACATCCCCTCAGCCTAATCAGCCATTGCCAAAATGGGCGGGTCGGTAAGATGAGGTGAACGCGTTCGTTCGCTGCTGTCTCGCCCTATTCGTGCGGACTCGCGTCAATCGAATAGGAGTACGTGTGGAGCCTTCGACACCCGGTGTTCTCGCGAAACGAGAGCTCCACTTTGTTCTGAGTGCCCTCATGCTCGGCATGCTGCTCGCGGCGCTCGATTCCACCATCGTCTCCACCGCCCTGCCGACCATCGTGGGTGACTTGCACGGGGCCAACCACCTCAGTTGGGTGGTGGTGGCGTACCTACTGGCTTCAACGGTCAGCACCCCGCTGTGGGGCAAGCTCGGCGACCTGCACGGGAGAAAGGTCTACTTCATCTGGGCCATCATCATTTTTCTCGTGGGGTCGATGACGTGCGGCTTCGCTCAGAACATGCCCGAACTGATCTTGTTTCGTGCCCTGCAAGGTTTGGGTGGTGGCGGTCTCATGGTGGGCGCGCAAGCGGTGATCGCCGACGTGGTCCCTCCGCGCGAGCGCGGTCGCTACTCCGGGCTGTTCGGGGCGGTCTTCGGTGCCGCGACCGTGCTCGGGCCACTACTGGGTGGCTTCATCGTGGAGTACTGGTCGTGGCGATGGATCTTCTTCGTCAACGTGCCCTTCGGCATTGTGGCTCTCGGCGTGACGGCGGCCGCGCTGCCCAACGCGGGCGTGCGCAAGCAGCACGTCATTGACTACGCGGGCATCGTCACGTTGACGATCGCCGCGTCGTCGTTCATTCTGTTCACGTCGCTCGGTGGTTCGAGTCAGGCCTGGGGATCGGTCAAGTCAATCGCGCTCCTGGTTGCCGGCGTGGTCTTCACCATCGTCTTCATTCTCATCGAACGGCGCTCCAGCGAGCCGGTCTTGCCACCGAGTCTGTTCGCCAATCGCGTGTTCTCCTCCGCCTCGGCGATCGGCTTCGTGGTGGGATTCGCAATGTTCGGGGCGATGACATTTTTGCCGCTGTACTTCCAAGACGTTCACGGGGCGTCGCCCACGAATTCGGGCCTTCGCCTGTTGCCAATGATGGTCGGACTATTCTCGGCCTCGATCATTGTGGGACAGCTGGTGGTGCGGGGCTGGAAGTACCGCCCCTTCCCGATTGCGGGTACCGCGATCATGACGATTGGTATCGGTCTTCTGGGAACCATCGGGGTCACCACGTCGACCGTGGTGACGGCCGCGTACATGTTGATCCTCGGTGTCGGAATTGGTCTGGTCATGCAGATCCTCATCACGGCGGTGCAAAACGCGGTGAACCCCGCCGACGTGGGTGCGGCCACGGCGGGCTCCAACTTTTTTCGTTCGATCGGCGGAAGTTTCGGCACGGCGGTCTTCGGAGCAATCTTCTCCAATGAACTGCCTCGCCAACTGGCCGCGGGACTTAAGTCATCGCACTACCAAGGGGCACTTCCGCCGGCGTCACAGTGGACGCCCAGCACCTTGCGCACGCTGCCCGTCCAGGGCCTGAACGTGATCGTGCACGCGATTTCCTCCAGCATCAGCCACATATATCTCCTAGCGATTCCCGTCGGAATCGTGGCGTTGCTCTTGAGTCTGACCTTGCCCGAGGTGAAGTTGCGGGCCAGTTTGCACCCAGTGGCGGACGAAATTCCTCTGTCCAACGCCGACCCCATTGTGTAATTCATCACAATTTTCTTACATAGTTTTCACAGAGTGCCTCTTGCGTAACGCCGCACCATTGGGGAAAGTTACGAGGTACGATAACTACACAAGAGGAGGGAGGTGCGGTGCCACTGTCAGAACATGAACAGAAGATTCTCGCCGAACTCGAAGAGTCCCTTTCTAAGCAGGACCCTCGGTTCGCGAAGAGTGTTCGCGATACGAACGTCTACTCTCACGGTACCCGTCGCGTCCGATGGGGTATCGCCGGTTTCGTGGTCGGTCTCGCCATCTTGCTGGCCTTCTTCTCCCAGAACGTCTACGTCGGCTTGGTCGGCGTGGCGTTGATGTTTGCGTCAGCGATTCTCATCGAGCGAAACGCTCGTCTGATGGGCCGTGCCGGTTGGCGTGACATCACGCATCCGCACGCCGAGGGCGACGCCCCGAGTTCTCTCGGGCCGCGGGTTCGTTCTCTTCGCGACTGGTTGTCGCGTCAACGCCGCTCGTCCGAATGACGTTGCCCGGAATGGCGGACGCCATTCCGTGCCTCGCGTTGGACATCGGCGGGACGAAGGCCGAAGTGGCCGTCGTGACGCCCCAAGGTGAAGTCGTTCGGCGCGATCGTCTCGACGTCCAGCGTGCCGGTGATGGGCTCTTCGAAGCGATCGTCGAGCTCATCGCTCGAGTCAAGGGCGATGAGGAGCTGAACGATCTCGGTGTGGCGTGTGCGGGACCAATGATCGCCGGGGGCGTGTCGGTGTCACCGCTCAATATCCCGGTGTGGCGCGATTTTGCGTTGCGAGCGCAACTCGAGCGCGCTACGCGACTGCGCGTCGAGGTCGAGGGTGACGTGCGGGCCCTCGCTCTCGCGGAGGGCGCCTTCGGCGCTGCACGCAACGTTCGTAATTACGCTTCGATGGTGGTCTCCACCGGCGTCGGTGGAGCCCTGGTCCTCGATGGTCGCCTGGTCAACGGCGATTCGGGTAACGCCGGTCACCTCGGCCACGTGAACGTCGTCGCTCAAGGACGACAATGCTCGTGCGGCGCGCGCGGGTGCCTGGAGGCTGAAGCCTCGGGTTGGGCGATTGCCGCGATGACCGGACAGAGTGCCGAATTCGCTGACGCGGCGATGCGTACCCGCACCGCGACACTGGTCGGGCGCGCAATTGGCACCCTGGCTGCGGTGCTCGATTTCAATCGCTGCTACGTCGCGGGGTCGGTCGCGTTAGGTTTCGGCGACGATTTCTTCGCCACCGCTAATTCGTCAGCTCGTCAGATGGCCACGATCGCGTACACCCACGATCTCGTGGTGCAACGATCAGGACTCGGATCGGATGGTCCAATCCTCGGTGCCGCGTGTGTGGCGTGGCGGGTGAGCCCGTGAGACGATACTGGGTGCCGGGACTCGGGCGATACTTGATCGTGCACCCTCGCGACATCCCTCGGGTGGTGCGCGCGGGGTGGCGCCTACGTCGCGAGAATTGGTGGCGACACCGGCCGTGGCTGCCACTGGCGCCCGACTCTTACTGGGACTTTCGCATGACGACGGTGAACGGTGTCGATGGTCACGTGAGCCCGCGCGACGTGGTGGCAGTGGCGAAGTGGTCCGATTTGCAAGATGTGAGACGGTAGTTTTTACCCGTGGGGCGCGTCCTTCTGCTTAACGCCACCTTCGAACCGTTGCAGCTCGTGAGCGAGCGCCGTGCGGTCGTGCTGTTGTTGGCGGGACGGGCCGAGCCCATCGCCACCGCCGACGAACCACCCGTGTGTCACTCGAGTTCGATGAGCGTGACGATCCCCTCCATCGTGCGCCTCCACGACATGGTGCGACTTCCCACCAAGGTGCGAACCCCTCCGTTGACGCGACGCTCGCTACTCCTGCGCGACGGTTATCGTTGCGCTTATTGCCTCGAGCACGCCGACACCATTGATCACGTCGTGCCGCGCAGTCGTGGTGGTCGCCACGAGTGGACCAACGTCGTCGCGGCGTGTCGTCGTCACAATATGCAAAAGGGTGATCGGCTCCTCGAAGAGATTGGTTGGCGGATGCACTTCGAGCCGAAGATACCCGATGGTCCGTGGTGGCGTTGGCGACACGTCCCCGATCCCGATCCGCTGTGGGCACCGTTTTTGCCGCGCGCCTCGTGAAGGATGACCTCGAGGAGTTGTACGACTACGAGGTAGTGCGGAGTTTGACGTCGCCGACCATGATGATCGTGCGAACCTCGGAACCGACGTTCGTCCTCGGGGGCAGTCAGTCCCTGGAGGTCCTCGACCCTGAGAGACGCCCCCGCGCCGCACTGCGTCGGCGCCGAGGTGGGGGAGGCCTCGTTCTCCTGCAACCCGATGACGTGTGGATCGACTGGTGGTTGCCGGCCGACGACCCGCGGTGGTCCAGCGACGTGCACGTCACGTCACGTCGAGTCGGCCAGTGGTGGTGTGAGGTGCTTGAGGCACGACTCGAGCGCGACGTGCGCGTTCACCATGGCGGACTCGAGGGCGATCGCGCGTGGCGCGTGGCGTGTTTCGCGGGTCGCGGGCCCGGCGAGGTCTTCGTCGATGGTCGAAAGGCCGTTGGGGTCACTCAGTGGCGCGTGCGCGAGGGGGTCTTCGTGTCGAGTGTGCTCCACTCGCACTCCTCGACGCCACTCCTTGAGATCCTCAATGCGGTGCCCGATGGTCTGTACGAAGCACTCCAGCACCACACCCTCGAGACCCTGGGGCTCGAGGGTGACGATGTGACCTCGGCGCTGGTGGAACTTTCGGCGCCAGTTGACGTGCGCCAGCTCTTCCTGATTGCCTAGCCCCACCCAAGCAGCACCTCACCGGTTCACCTCACCGGTTCACCTCACCTCGTCGAGAACTCTCACCATTGGCGCCGACGAGCTCCCTCACGTCGCGCGGTCTGACTTTTGACCCAAAATTGTCACAATTTGGTAGACAGTGGTGCCTAGTGGAGTATGGTGGTGCGAAATGGAGTAAAGTGGTGAATCACGAAGGGGATTTATGGTGTTGTTTGTCGGCCAGTTTCAGCATTCGCTGGATGACAAGGGTCGACTCATCCTGCCCGCGCGGTTCCGTCGGGAATTCGAGAACGGGGGACACTTAAGCCCCAATATGGACGGCTGCGTCGCGCTCTGGACTCCTGGTGAGTTTGCTCGTAAGAGTGCCGAGTACCTCGACGCCGGACGACACGGTTCGGCGGACGAACGTCGTCAGTCGCGTTTTTGGGCGACCAACTCCTCTGAGGTGGAGGTGGACCGACAGGGTCGTTTTGCATTGCCAACAGTGATTCGCGATTTCGCTGGGCTCGAGGGTGACGTCATCGTCGCCGGCAACCTCGATCACATTGAACTGTGGAATCCCCAGCGCTACACCGATCAGGTGAGTGCCGCCGAGGTGGCGTTTATTCGAGGCAGTGACGAGTGAAAGAAGGAAGAACGCAGTACCGGCCGCGGACCATGCGCAGCCTGGCAATCGCCGATCGCGAGAGGGCACTTTTCTCCGCCCGCCCACCGCGTTCGGCGATTGAAAGGCTGCAGATGGCCCAGGACACCTACCACCAGCCAGTTCTCGAGCGAGAGATCCTCGAGTTCTTCTCCAGACAGAGCGCTGGGGTGCTTTTGGACGCCACATTGGGCGGGGGCGGACACACGGCGTCGCTCCTGGCCGCTTCCAGCGCTCGACGGGTGATCGGCATCGACCGTGACCCCGAGGCGCGTGCCGCCGCCGCACTTCGCTTGGCGGACGACGCCGATCGGGTGCGAATTGTGGGCGCCACGTTCGCCACGATGGCTGAGGTGGTGGCCGAACAGGCCGATTTTCTTGATAGCGACCCCATTACCGGGGTCTTGATGGACCTCGGTGTCTCCTCGCACCAGCTCGATGAGTCGCGTCGGGGATTCTCCTTTCGCGCTGATGCCCCCCTCGATATGCGCATGGACCCGACCCAGGGCATTACCGCCGCGCAGTACCTGGCGACGGCCGACTTACACGACTTCGTGCGCCTCTTGCGCGCCAACGGCGAAGACCGCTTCGCCGGAGCCATCGCGCGTTCCATTCTGGAACGTCAGCCTCAGACCACGGATGAATTGACGCAGGCCGTTGAGAGGGCGGTGCCCGCGGCGGCGCGACGACGTGGCCACGTGGCCACGCGAGTATTTCAGGCGCTGCGCATCGTAGTGAACGATGAGGTGGATCAGTTGGAGCTCGGACTCGAAGCGGCTCTCAACGTCCTCGCCCCGGGGGGTTTGCTCGCGGTGATCTCCTATCACTCGGGCGAAGATCGCGCCGTCAAGGCGGTACTGCACGAAGCCGCGACCGGTGGGTGTCACTGCTCCTACGAATTGGGTTGCGTGTGCGGCGCGGTACCACGGGTTCTCGTGCACCGCGCGAGTGCGCAACTAGCGAGTGCCAGCGAGATCGAAGCGAACCCGCGCGCGCGGTCGGCGCGGCTGCGCACGGCTCAGAAGATGTCCTCGTGAGCGTCGTCAGTCTCCCTCGCCGCGACATCGTCGCTCCTCGCTCGCGAACGGGTTCCGCGCCGACGCGCGTGCGACCCGCGAAGCGAAGCGCCACTACGCCAACGACCCGTCGTGAGACGCGGCCGCGCCACGCCTCGAGTCAGGGTCGTCTGGCGTCAATCTCCGTCGTCAAAAAATCGGTGGCCATCGTTGTCGCCGCCGTCATGCTGTCGCTCTTTGGCTCGATGCTCGAGACCAATCGCCAGGTTGAGTTGCACCAACTGCAAAGCCAGGTACTCCAGGCGCAATCGACGTACGCCAATCAAGTCAGCTCGCTCACGAACCTCTCCACGCCCAGCGTGGTGGTGACGCAGGCCAATTCCCTGCACCTCGTGAATCCCACGTCGGTGACTCAGGTTCCCGCCACGACGTCGCTTGATGCGATCCTGCCCCTGCCGAAGTTCTCAGGTTACGCGCCGGTCACATCAAGGACGCAGCGGTGAGTTCACACGCATCTCCTACCCACGCGCGTCGACAATCCCAGCGCCGACCCTCGGGTCCGGCGTTCTCTCCGCGCCGCCTTCAATTGGTACGGGGATTCTTCATCGTGGTCTTCGCCGCCCTGAGCCTGCGTCTCGTAGCCCTGCAGGTCTTTAATCACGCGCATTACGCCCAGTTGTCGGTGAGTCAAGTTCGTCGCGACCTCACCACCAACGCGCTGCGGGCGGGAATCTACGATAGCCACGGGCAGACGCTCGCGATCTCTGAACCTACGTCGCTCGTGGTGGCCGACGACATGCAGATCTCCCAGCCGGTTCAAGAGGCGCAGGCACTGTCGGGTCTCGTGAAGGTACCCGTGGCCACTCTGACGGCCCTGCTCTCGAAGAAGGGCCCCGGAAGCGGATACGTAATCTTGAACGGTCAGCTCGACTTGAGCGACGGAAAGTCCATCGCCAACGGCAACTTCCCGGGCATCGTGGTCCAGAGCGCATCGAGTCGTTCCTACCCCAATGGCACGCTGGCCGAGTCCCTGATTGGGCGCACCAACGCCTCGGGGGTGGGCTCGACCGGACTGGAGTACCAGTACCAGTCCAGCCTGGCGGGTTTGACGGGGGTGACTCGTGAATTCATCTCGTCGTCGGGGGTTGCGCTGCCCAGCACCTACAGCAGTGTCATCAAGCCAGCGCAGCCCGGGGTCGGTCTCGAGCTCACGATCGATGCGCCGTTGCAGTTCGTCACCGAACGTGCGTTGGCCACGCAATTGCGTGCGGTCGGGGGCCTGACCGGCGTAGTCCTCGTCATGGACGTCAAGACCGGAGAGATCCTGGCGGACGCGTCGCTCGTGAATACCGCGACCAAAGCTGGCGTACTGGGGCCGGTTCCCGCCTGGGGCACCTCGGTGGGAGTACCCGGCATCGAGCAGACCATCAACAATCTGGCCTTCACTCAGGCCTACGAACCCGGCTCGGTCTTTAAGGTCGTAACCTTCTCGGCGGCGTTGGCGGCGGGTGACATCACCCCCACCAGCGTGTTCACCATCCCCAATTCGGTGATGGTCGGTGGTCGGCTATTCCACGACGCCGAGAGTCACGGTCTCGAGCACCTCAGCGCGACACAGATCCTGGCGCAGTCCTCGAACATCGGTACCTACGAGGTCGGCGAGCGCGTCGGGGAGAATGGCATCCTGGCCCAGGTCCAGCGACTCGGGTTCGGCCAGACGACGTCCATCAATTACCCGGGCGAGACCGCGGGTCTACTCGTCGACGCCGCGCACTGGTACGCCAGCGACCAGGCGGCGCTGCCCATCGGGCAGGTCGACGCCGTCCCGCCCATTCAGGTCCTCGACGCCTACAACACGATCGCCAATGGCGGTGTCTTCGTCGAACCTCGCCTCGTGCGTGGCTACGTCGAACCCGATGGCGTGACCAGGGCCGCCGCGTCGAGCACGACGCGTCAGGCGCTCAGTCCTAAGGTCGCGGCCACGATGAATTCGATGCTCCAACAAGTCGTTCTGACGGGCACCGGGACCAACGCCATCATTCCGGGTTACACGGTGGCGGGCAAGACCGGGACCGCCTCGATCCCGTATCCCGGCAAGGATCTCCTTCTCGCCGGGCAGTACTACGCGAGTTTCGTCGGTTACGCCCCGGCGTCGAACCCGGTGCTCTCTATGATCGTGGTCATCGAGCGCCCCCAGACCACCATTTATGGTGGCTCGGCGGCGGCGCCGGTGTTCCAGCAGGTGATGAGTTACGCGCTGCGCCACTACGGCATTCCCTCGAGCGGCACCATCGTCAAGCCCCTCACCGGTCCCAGTGCGAGCATCTCGTCGGACGTGACCTGATGCAACTCGGGGACATCTTCGATGACGAATCCTTCGACGTTTTCACCGCGAGCATCGAGGTCGATCGCGTCGAGGTCGACTCGCGCCAGTGCGAGTTCCCGTCGCTGTTCTTCGCGTTGACGGGAACGACAACCGACGGCGCGAAATTCGTCGCCCACGCCATCGATCGCGGTGCGGTGGCCGTCGTGGCGACGCACAACGTCAAAGCGTCGGTACCCGTGGTGGTACTGACCGAGTCGCGTATCCACCGCGCCCTCACCCACGCCAGCGCGACCGTGAGCGGGCACCCCGAGGCGAGCATTGATCTGATTGGCGTCACCGGCACCAACGGCAAGACCAGCGTCACGACGTTGGTGGCTGAACTGGCGCGCGCCCTGCAGTGGAATGGCGCCATGATCGGCACGTTGACCAATGAGCGCACGACACCCGCTCCCCCCGAGCTCTACCGCACCCTCGCTCGAGTGCGCGCCGACTTCGACCCCCAACGTCCCCGGTCTCTCGTCGCCCTGGAGGTGTCCAGCCACGCGCTCGACCAACGTCGCGTCCAGGGCACGCGTTTCTCGGTGGTGGCGTTCACGAACTTGAGCCACGACCACCTCGACTATCACCACACCATGGAGGCGTACTTCGCCGCGAAGGCTCAACTCTTTGAACCCGACTTCGCGGCTCGCGCCGTGATCTGGGTGGATGATCCCTACGGGACTCAGCTCGCCGAATCGACGTCACTGTCCGTCGTGCGAGTGTCACGACGTGACGCGAACGACGTGACGAGTACGTTGGGGGGCACCGTCTTTTTCTGGCGTGGACACCTAGTCAACACCTCACTCATTGGTGATTTCAACATTGACAACGCTCTGATGGCGATGAGCATCGTCGCTGAGTTGGGAGCGGATGACGCGGCGGTTGCCGCGGCGATGGCCGACGTGACTCCCGTACCCGGCCGCTTTGAAGTTGTGCACCACGGGGAGTTCACCGTGGTGGTGGATTACGCCCACACCCCCCAGGGACTCGAACGACTTCTGCGCTCGGTGCGATCGATGTGTTCAGGCCGGATCGTGACGGTCTTTGGCTGCGGGGGAGAGCGAGACACGGCGAAGCGACCCGTGATGGGTCGCGTCGCCAGCGAACTCTCCGACGTGACCATCGTGACCTCGGATAATCCACGTCACGAGTCGCCAGATGCCATTATTGATGACATCGTCGCCGGGGTCGTCGCCTCGGCTCACGTCGTTCGAGAGATCGATCGGCGCACAGCGATCGCCCGGGCGTTGGACTCGGTGCGGGCGGGTGACGTGGTGGTGGTGGCGGGTAAGGGCCACGAGACCACGCAGACGTTCGCCGAGAGCGGCGTGGCCTTCGACGACCGTGAGGTCGTTCGTGAACTATTGAGGGAGAAGTAGTGCTGAGTTTGATGGAGTCGGGCGGCGTGGGCTTCTTGTTCGCCCTCTTCGTGACGCCCCTGTGGATTCGCTTCGTGCGCCAGCGTTCCCTGGGCCAGCAGATCCGCGCCGACGGACCTGAGAGTCACCAAGCCAAAGCTGGTACTCCGACGATGGGCGGAGTCGTGATCGTGGTGGCCGCGGTACTGGGGTACCTAATGGGCCACGTGGGTACGTCGATCGTGTTCACCCGGGGTGGGATTCTCGCCATGAGCGTGACCATCGCCTCGGGTGTACTCGGACTGCTCGATGACTATCTGGGGATCCGCAACGCACGCAACCTGGGACTCAAGAAGCGTGGCAAGTTCGTGGGTCAACTCATTATCGCGGGGGCCTTCGCCGCGCTCGCCATTGGCTGGGTCCACACCTCGACGCACCTGTCATTCACGCGCGTGACCTTCCCGGGCTGGAACCTCTCGGAGATTGGCTGGATCGTCCTGGCGATCTTTGTGGTCATCGGCAGTTCCAACGCGGTGAACCTGACCGACGGCCTCGACGGCTTGGCGGCCGGATCGGCGGCGTTTTGTTTCGGGGTGTTAGCCATTATCGGCTACTGGCAGTTTCGTCACTTCGCGATTTACCACCTGCACGCCGCGCTCGACCTCGGTCGCGTGGCCGTGGCCCTCGTGGGCGCGAGTCTCGGCTTCCTCTGGTGGAACGCGGCTCCCGCCAAGATCTACATGGGCGACACCGGTTCTCTGGCCATCGGCACCGGGCTGGGGTCCCTGTGCCTCTTGATGAATCTCGATCTCCTGCTTCCGATCATTGGGGGTCTCTTCGTCGCCGAGACGGCGTCGGTGATCTTGCAGGTGGTCAGTTTTCGGGTCTTTGGACGACGGATATTCCGGATGGCGCCCTTTCATCATCACTTTGAATTACGCGGGTGGCCCGAGATCACGGTCATCATCCGTTTCTGGATCTTGGCCGGCCTGCTCGCCGCGCTGGGGTTGGGTATCTTCTATGGCGACTTCGTGCGCACGGCGAAAGTGGTGTAGGCCATGGCTAAAGTCCTGACGCGGATTCTTCAACCCTTCCCGCGCGGGGACCGAGCCGCCACGTCGCTGCTCGTCCTCACGGCCTTGATGGTGGGCTACGGCACCGTGATGGTGGGTTCCGCCAGCGACGCTCAATCGGCCCTGAACGGCGGAACCTCGTTCGCATTGGCGATACGAGACTTGATGTACTTGGCCATCGGAGCCATCGTGTTCTGGCTAGTGGCGCGGGTGCGCCTCTCCTGGCTGGTGGGCTTGGCTCCCGTGCTGGTGAGCATCGGACTGGCACTGCTGATGGGCGTGGAGATCGTGGGCATCACGGTCAATGGTGGCAAACGGTGGTTGCCGACGCCCTTCATCCAGATTCAACCCTCGGAGTTCTTCAAACTCATTGTGGTCCTCTACGTGGTGTGGGTGATCCAACATCACCACCGACGCATCGGCAATTGGCAGCACCTGGCATTGTGGATGTCACCGGTGCTGGCGGGCGTGGGACTGATCCTGCTCGAGCACGACGTGGGTACCGACACGGTGGTCGTGGCGATTGCTCTCATGGTCCTCTTCGTGGCCGGTCTGCCGCGCAAGGTGGTGGGCGCCATTGTGCTGTTAGGGCTGCCGGTGATCGGCACCTACGCGGCCCTCGAGCCGTATTCGGTGCGTCGACTCATCTCCTTCCTGCATCCCAACGCCAATCTGGCCACCACCGGATACCAGTTACTGCAGTCGCGTATCGGACTGGGCGCCGGGGGACTCACGGGCCTGGGCTTGGACCACAGTCGTGAGAAGTGGGGACTGCTTCCCAATCCGCACACCGACTTCATCTTCACGATCATCGGTGAAGAGCTCGGACTGATCGGGACCCTGAGCGTCATCGCCCTCTTCGTCGGCTTCTTGATGGCGGCCACGCGTATCGCGCGTCAGTGCACCAATGAGGCGTATCGCCTTCTGGTGGTGGGAATTACCGTGTGGATCGTCCTCGAAGCCGTCATCAATATCGCTTCGGTCGTAGGATTTTGGGCAGTGACCGGGATTCCGTTGCCCTTCTTCTCCTACGGCGGCACGGCGTTGATCACTGAACTCGCGGCCGTGGGACTCCTCTACAACGTCGCGCACGACCGCAGTCGTGGTGAGCACCTCGACATCGATGCGACCGAGCCGGGCTTCATCTCGGTGGCGGGATCGCTACCGCCGTCGCGCCCAGTGCGGCCGCAATATTCGCACCGCGGCCCCCTTCGCGCTCCGCGATCGTGACCCGCCCCGTGGTTCTCACCGGGGGTGGGAC
>VFSW01005101.1_pt1 | contig 19477 bp, 16 predicted proteins | sample 5358111 | NCBI WGS metagenome assembly VFSW01 (sample SAMN11554181, study PRJNA540505) | mine drainage metagenome | isolation source: sediment from site ElyBrook_90M | place: USA: Ely Copper Mine, Vershire, VT | collected 2017 | reverse complement strand
CAAAGGTGCTCATTGGTTTGCCGCCTGACGTGCGGATTCCTAGGGCTTGCCGTAGCTGCAGAGTCAGGGGCGGGTTTCTCGCCGGGCCATCAAACACAGATATGCTGGAAAGAGGGCGCCGCGCGGTGCCCGCCTTTTCGTATCTATAAGGGGCAACCGCCTTGGATTATTTTGTCGGCGGCGGCGCGCTCAGCGCCCAGGCCACGATCTGCGCCAGCGCGCGTCCCAGCGCATGGTCGAGCGCTTCCACGGCCGCGTCGATCGAGTTTTGCGCGGCCGGGACCTCCGCGGACGCATCGATATTGTCGACGACGTCGCGCGTCACGGCGTTCAGGAGCCGCGCCTGGATGCGCACGACGGCCGTGGGCGCCCCGTTCGGTTGGTCGTAGCGCGCGCCGAAGCTGCGCAGATCGGTCGCAAGGTCGTAATCGGCGTGCGCCGCGTCGCTGTCCGGCGCCACCTTGTCGAGGCGTCCGCTGGCTTCGAAGGCTTGCAGGATGGCGCTTTGCACCAGCGTTGGCAGATTGGCCGGCCACGCGGCATCGGCATAGTAATCCAGTCTCGTGGGCGGGCGGGAAATCGCGATGCGATCCGTATCGAGGCCGGCCGCGGCGTCAGGTCTCAGGACGGACAGCGCCCATTGCACCTTCGGTCCGGGCGCCGCGGCGGGGTGAATCCTGAGGACGTAAAGCTTGGGTTCCGCCGCCGAGCCCAGCAGATCCGATGCGGAGCAGCCGCTCAGGGCGAGACTCGATGCGCCGGCCAGCAACAGGCGGCGGCTCAGCAGCGGCGACGAGGGCGTTCTCATTTTGGCGTGTATCCCTTGCGCCGGTCGCCGAAGAGAAGCTTCGTCGGCTGGCGGTTGAGTTCATCCGAAAGTCTGTTGAGGCTGACGACCAGCCTCCTGGTGTCGGCCAGCAGTTGGGCGAATTGCTCCAGGCCTTCGCCCTTCACGAATTCGTCGGAGTCGCCGGCGAGCAGGTCCAGTTTCTTGACGCTTTTGTCGATGTCGGCGACCGTGCCGGGAAGAGCCCTGGATGCCTCGGAGACGTTGCGGATCGTGGTATCGATGTCTCCCGAACGCGATGCCAGCGTGCCGGTCGTCTTGTCGAGGTTTGCCAGGATACGGGCGAAGGCGACCTGGTTGTCGTCGCTCAGGACCGCGTTGATCTTGTCGGCCGCCTCGTTGAGTTTCTCCAGCAATTGCGGCGCGCCGGCCGCCAGCTTCTGCAGGGTGGAGGGCGACGATTTGATCACCGGGTATCGCTGATCGTCCCTCGCTTCCAGGACGTCGGCCCCCTTGCTGCCGCCGCTGATCTCCACATAGGTGCCGCCCGTCAGGCCCTGGCTCTCGATCGAGGTCACCGAATCGACGCGGATGCCGAGATGCGGCTCGACCTGCAGCGTGGCTATCACCACTTGCGGGTCGTTGGGATCGAATTTGAGAGCGTCCACCCGTCCCACCTCAATGCCATTGTAGCGGACGGTGGTGCCTTTCCCGAGCCCGGTCACCGGACCTTTGAAATCGGTCTGGTAGTAGGCGAATTCCTGATTGTATTGCAGGCCCGCAAGCCACAGCAGCGAGATGACAAGCCCCAGCATGCAGATCAGTACGAAGGCGCCCACCGCGACGTAATTCGCTTTTGTTTCCATGGTATTACCTCATGCCCCAAGCGCCCCGCGTCCGCGCGGGCCGGAGAAATACTCCTTGATCCAAGGGTCGTCGTCGTCGCGCAGGCTTTCGATGGTGCCCACCTTGAGACGCTGGTTCACAAGAACGGCGACACGATCTGCCGTTGCCTTCAGCGTGTCGAGATCGTGCGTGACCATGAACACGGTAAGATTCAGGCTTTTCTGCAGGCCGCGCACCAGCTCGTCGAACAAGTTCGCCGAGATCGGATCGAGACCCGCCGTCGGTTCGTCGAGAAACACGAGTTCGGGTTCAAGCGCCAGCGCCCGTGCCAAGCCGGCACGTTTCCTCATGCCGCCCGAAAGCTCGGAAGGACGCTTCTGCGCGGTGTCCTCGGGCAGGCCAACCATCGATAGTTTCATCGCCGCCACTTCGTTCATCAGGCTCTGCGACATCGTTGTGTATTCCCGTAGAGGGACCTGGATGTTTTCTGCCACAGTCTGAGAGCTGAACAACGCGCCTTCCTGGAAGAGGACGCCCCAGCGCATCTGTACCGCACGAAGTTCGGCGTCGCTCATGTGCATGACATCACGGCCGAACACTTCCACGCTCCCCTCGGTGGGCCGCATCAGCCCGACAATGGAACGCAGGAGGACCGACTTTCCGGCGCCGCTGCCGCCGACGATCGCAAGTATCTCGCCGCGACGTACGTCGAGATCGATGTGATCGTGTATCGACCGGCCGCCGATGCGGTTGACGACGCCGCGGAGTCTGATGACCGGTTCCTCGGAGGTCTCGCCCATTCAAATCCCCAAGACCGAGAACAGAACCGAGAAGCCCGCGTCCAGGACGATCACCAGGAACACGGCTTCCACGACCGAGCGGGTTGTCAGCTTGCCAACGCTGGCGGCATTGCGCTCAACATTCATCCCTTCGTAGCAGCCTACCATGGCGATGACATAGGCGAAGACGGGCGCCTTGATCAGTCCCACCAGGAACGTGTTCACGGTCACCGCCGTGTGCAGCTGCCGTACGAATTCTGGGATTGTGATGCCGAGGTCGAAGTAGCACATCACCGCGCCGCCGATCAGGGCCATCACGTCGGCGTAGAAGGTAAGGAACGGTAGGGCGATCACCAGCGCGATGATCCGTGGAAGGATCAGAACGTCGACGACATTGAGCCCGATCGTCTGCATGGCGTCGAGTTCCTCGTTCACCTTCATGGTGCCGATCTGCGCGGTGAAGGCGGAACCCGACCGTCCGGCGACGATAATCGCGGTGAATAGAACGCCGATTTCGCGCAACGTGCCGACACCCAGCGCGTTGATGGTCAGGATCTCCAGATCGAAGCGCTTCAACTGGTCGGCACCCTGATAGGCGAGAACAATGCCGATCAGGAACATCAGAAGCCCGACGATGGGCAGCGCGTTGATGCCGACTTCCTCGATCTGGTGGACGATGGCTGTCACGCGCAGGTTGCCGCGCGGCGAGATGAACGCCTCTAGCCCCTCCAGCGTCACGTGACCCAGGTAGCCGACGATACCGACCGCCTGAATCAGGACATTGTGCGTGGCCCAACCGACGCGTTCCAGGAATGCCGCAAGCGTGTCGTGTTCCTGGATCTTGACGGGCGGCGTCACATGCTCGTGCTCGATGCTGGCGAGCAATGGCGCATAAAGGTCTGGCACGGCGAACGCCCGCACCCGCGTCCCCGCAGCTTCGAAAGCCATCTTGGTGCGTATCAGGAGCCAGCCGCCGGTGCTGTCCAGCCGGTCTATGTTGCTGCCGTCGATCTCAACGTCCGCTGCGTGTTCTGTGTCGATGGCCCGCAACTGCGCGTCGAGCATCGCGGCATGCCGAACGATCCAGGAGCCGCCTGCGGTCAGGCAAAGCGTCCTCCCCCGGTGCTCGACGTTGAACCACGGACGTCCGTTGGCTTCGTCCTGATCATCTGCATTGCCCATCCGGGTCCATTTAATCGTGCTTTTGGCCCGAGAGCAAAGTGACGGATGGCCCGGTCAATTCGACGCCCAAATTTGCATCTTTTCCGCCGGTTCCCAGCATCCGGCGCAGCAGGCGTACGCCCACCGGCGGCCGGAAGTGGATGAGGTCTATATAGTCGGCGCTGTGCCCATCTTTCAGCGTATCGTCCGTGATCGCGTTGTGATTCAGGAAGTCGAACAGTGCGATCTTGCCTTCACACGTGGCATTGTGCCGCTCGACGTCGTCCAGGACGGTCTTCTTGAAGGCGAAGAAATCAGCCCGGTCATTGTACAGATAGCGTTCGATCATCGCATAGTTGTCCGGCGGGAAGAACATGATCGTGTGTACGTCTCCGCGATCGCAGAGCGCGTTAAGCGTGTCGTCAAACTGCTGGTGTTGCCACGGCCCCATCTGCAGCACACGTTCGTCTCGGTTGGCGAGATCGCGGCGGAAGATGTTCGTGGTCATGTGACTGTAGGCGTGGAACAGATCGGGACGGTCGGCGGCGGTCTGACCAGACCCGAGTTGCAGAAGCATATACAGGCCGAGCGCATGCATTCCGGCCGCCCCGCCACTCAGATAGCGCGTCGTGAACATCCAGAGCGGGCGTCTAGGCGTCGGCTTGCCGTCCGGCGTCACCGTCAGGCGTAGTTCATCGAAGCCCGGACCGAATTTTTGTGCTTCGTTGTCGCCGGTGAACGCGTCAAGCGCCATGACGATCGTCTTCACAGAGGGATGGCCAAGGGCGTCCTGGGTAAAGCGACGGGCTTCATAGGCGGTGATGCTCGATACGCCATAGTCGAAGCTTCTCACATGAAAGGCGGGATCGATCAGCACTGGATCGAAGCCTTCGCGCATGCGACTCGAACCGACGAAAACAAGCGACGGTTTGATGCTGTCGAGCCATGCGGGTTTCAGTACCCGTTCGAAACCCGACACGGTCTGAATGCTCGGACCGTTCCGATCATGGAGGATATAGAGGTCTGCGAAAGCGTTGAACACGACTAGCGCCGCAACTGCGAACGTCACGACGGACAGGAACCAAGCGAGGTAGCGTTTTGCGCTCATCGTTCAGAACTGGAAATAGATGAAGGGACTGAGATTCGACAATGCCAGCACCGCGGCGATGCAGACGAGGCCGAACGTCACTGCCGTGCCGCGGCTCGGCTGCCAGCGGAAACGCCGGATCTGCCGCACGCTGGAGGTGCCCTTGGGCGGGTTCAGCGCCGGGCGGAAACGCCAGGTCATCTCCATGCTGTTGGGCGCGAACCAGATGATTGCAAACAGGACAACGAGCGAAACGACTGCCAGCGGCGAGAAGGTGATCAATGACGAGGCGCCGCCGGCGCCGAACAACCCGCGCAGCACAATCATTGCGGATGAGAAGGACTCGGCGCGAAAGACGACCCAAGCGACCGTCGTTGCCGCGAAGGTCAACAGCAAGGACAAGGGGTGGGCAAGCGGCCTCAGCGCGGAGGGCAGCTTGAAGTCGGTGCTCGCCCAAAGGTTACGCCAAGCGTGATTGACGACGAGATAAAAGCCGTGGAGACCGCCCCAGATCATGAACGTCCAGTTGGCGCCGTGCCATAGGCCGCCGAGCAGCATGGTGATCATCAGGTTGGCGTAGCGTCGGATCGTTCCATTCCGGTTGCCGCCAAGCTTGAAATACAGATAGTCGCGCAGGAAGGTCGACAGTGAAATGTGCCAGCGCCGCCAAAATTCGATGATGCTTTCCGCCTTGTATGGCGAGTTGAAGTTGAACGGCAGACGTATGCCCAGCATGCAGGACGAGCCCAGCGCCATATCGGTATAGGCCGAGAAATCGAAATAGATCTGGAAGGTGAAGAACAGGGTACCGAGCCATGCGTCATTTGCGCTCAGCGCAATACCCTTATGTGCTGCGGTGAACACGACGTCGGCGAACGGCGCGAGATTGTCGGCGATCAGCGTCTTCTTCGCGAGGCCGATGGTGAACAGCGTGGCGCCAAGTGACAGGTCGTTGTCACGTTCGACCGGCGTGCGGCTTTGCGAAAATTGCGGAATGAGATCGTTGTAGCGCACGATCGGGCCGGCGATCAGGTGCGGGAAATAGCTCACGAATAGGGCATAATCGAGAAAGGAATAGCGTTGCGCTTTTCCTTCCGCGGCGTCGACCAGATAACTGATCTGTTCAAACGTGAAGAAGGAAATCGCCAGCGGCAGGAACAGATGTGGGATCGGATAGGACAGGCCCAGGAGGCCATCCGCGCTGGCGACGAACAGTCCAGCGTATTTGAACAGGCCAATGAGCCCGAGATTGAAAATCAGCCCGGCGATGAGCAGTTCGCGCACCGACTTGGACAACGCATGTCGCCGGGTGATCTCTCCGCCGACAGCATAATTGACGATGGTCGAGCCGACGAGCAGCAGGACGAAATCGGCCCGCCACCAGGCGTAGAAGCCATAGGAAACGAGCAACAGAAAGGCGCGCTTGGCCCAAGGAAAGCGTCCCTCCAGGATCAGGAAGGCGACCACGACAACGACGATGAAGGCAATGTAGGGATATGAGTTGAAGGGCATTGCGGAGGGGGCGCGGGTTGTGGACGGCTGGCCGGACGATAGCAGACTTGGCCGCCCGGCAAAGCGCTAAGCGCGGGCTGCCGGCCCTGTTTTTGCGGTCTCAAGCACAAAGTCACTTCTGCGTGCTGCGTGGGTCCGCCACCAATAGGTCAGCGTGAAGCTCGGCCAGATTGTAGAGTTCGTGCCGTCGGGATTGAGGTACCAGCTCTTGCAGCCCGTGAGCCAGACCGTGCGTTGCATCCGCGCGTTGAGCCATTCGTTAAAGGTCCGCTGCACCTCGGCGCACACTTCGACGCTTTCTGCCTCGCCCGCCCACAGCCATTTCAGGCAACGCATGATGTAGCGCGTCTGCGCTTCGATCATGAAGATAATGGAATTGTGGCCCAGGCCTGTGTTGGGGCCCAGCAGCATGAAGAGATTGGGAAACCCTTCCGCCGTAATGCCATAATAGGCTCGTGCCGCCCCTGCTTTGTGCCATTCCCGCGTCAGATCGCGCCCGTCACGACCAATCAATTGCACGCCGGGAATCCATTCGGTAACCCGGAAACCGGTGGCTGTGACGATGGCGTCGACGGTCAGCCGCACGCCGTCGGCCGTGACGATGGCCTCGCGCTCGATTCGCTCGATCCGGGCCGTGATCAGGGCGACGTTCTCACGGTTCATCGCGGGATAGAAGTCGTCGGAGACCAGCACACGCTTGCAACCGATCGTGTAATTGGGTGTCAGCGCCGCCCGCAGACCGGGATCTTGGATCGCCGCGTCGAGATAGGCGCGCGCCGGCTTCTCGAGCTGTTTCATCAGCGACGGCCAGACGGTGAAGGCAATGGCGCGCAGCTCCATCCGCGTATAGACCAAGGTGCGATAAAGCCTTTGCAGCAACGGGAGGTGGCGGAACAACGCTTTCGTCATGGCGGAGGTCGGACGATCGAAACGCGGCACGACCCATGCTGGCGTGCGCTGAAAAAGATAGACTTGGTGGGCCTTTCCGGCGATGGACGGTACGATCTGGATGGCGCTGGCGCCGGTACCGATCACGGCGACGGTCTTGCCGGCGGGATCGAAGTCTTCGTGCCATTCTGCGGAATGGAATTTGGCGCCGGCGAAGGTATCGAGTCCATTGATGTCGGGCAGCGAAGGCACGTGCAACGCGCCTGTACCAGTGACGAGCGCGCGCGTCAGAACCGTTTCGCCGGTCCCCAGCGTCACCTGCCAAAGCCTGGCGGCTTCGTCATATTGGGCGCGTGTGACTGGCACATTGAAGTGCAGGTAGGGGTGCAGTCCATGATCATCGGCGACCCGTTTCATGTAGCGCCAGATTTCGTCGCCCGACGAATAGCACCGCGACCAGTCGGGATTTTGCGCAAAGGAAAACGAATAGAGGAACGACGGCACATCGCATGCGATGCCCGGATAGCGATTGAACAGCCACGTGCCTCCGAGATCCGACGCTTTCTCGAAAACACGGAACGCTGTGCGTCCAGCCTTCTTGAGCGCGATCGCCATGGCAAGGCCGCCAAAGCCCGCGCCGATGATCGCGACATCGAGTATACCATCCTCTTTCGAGGGCGCGTCCATTTTGCAAGCCCCGCTAGCCCGCTGACAACATGTCAGTCGCCGCTTGCGCACGCAACCACAGAGGGAAGTCGCGTAAACTTGCTAGAGATCGTTCGTCGGGATCGGCAACGGCATGAAGTCGTTACGCGTCGGGACGTCCTTGTCTGCATCGACCGTCCAGCCACCGCCAAGCGCACGATAGAGGCCGACACCTGCCTGCAAGCGCGCCAGTTTGATCTGAACCAGCTTGTCCTGTGACGAGAACAAAGTCTGCTGGGCCGTCAGCACAGTCAGAAGATCGACGACGCCCTCGCGGTATTGTAGTTCGGAAATGCGGAACGCTTCGGCCGCGTTGGTGACCTGCTCGTTCGTCAATCTCTCTTGCTCGGCGAGGCTGGAAGTGCTGCCCAATGCGGACTCCACGTCGACCAGCGCATTCAGCACGGTGCTGCGATACGAGGCGATCAGTTCGGCTTCTTGCGCCTTGGCAATGTCACTCTGCGATGTCAGCCGGCCGCCGTCGAACACCGACTGCAAAAGCGAAGCGCCAACGCTCCAGGCGAGGTTGCCCGGGTTGATCAACGAGGAAATTGCGGAACTGGCGTAGCCGCCGGACCCGGTTAAACCAATCGCCGGCAGAAAGGCGGCGCGCGCGGCATCGACATTGGCATGAGCAGCCACAAGGCTGGCTTCCGCCTCCGCGATGTCAGGGCGGCGTTGAAGCAGCGAGGACGGCAGTCCGGGTGTCACCGGCGGGGCGACGACACCTTCCAACGAGGCATCCTTGATGTCGAAGCCTTCCGGTGCGCGGCCCAGAAGCGTGGCAAGCGCATAGCGCGCCTCGCGTTCCTGTTCCTCCAGCGCCGGAATCTGAGCTTCCTGGCCCGCGAGCAGGGCCTTCTGCTGCGCAAGGTCCAGATTCGACGAAACACCATTGTCGACCTTCGCCTGCGTGATTGCCAAGATGCGCTTGGCGGCGTCGACGTTCTGGCGTGCGATGTCGAGGCGTTCGCGCAGCGCCACCACGTCGAAATAGGTGTCGGCGACGTTGGCTTCGGTGGTCAGCATCACGACGTCCTTGGCGTAGATCGCCGCGCGCGCCGAATTCCGTGCGGCGCGGAGATTGTCTTGCGCCAGGCCCCAGAAATCGAGTTCGTAGCTGGCGCCGAGAGACGCGCCGAACGTGTTGAATGTCGTGCCGGGATGCTGGGATCCTTGCCGCTTGGCGTTGCCGCCAAGATTGACATCCGGAAAGAGCGCCGACGCTGCGAGGCCGGTTTGCGCTTGTGCCTGCTGGACGCGTGCTGCCGCCACCGCAAGATCGAGATTGTTGGTCTGTGCCGTCTCGACAAGGCTGGTCAGCTCCGGGCTGGAGAAGCTCTTCCACCAGTCGGTGGTCACCTCTTGCGATACGCCCGGCGTTGCCGGCGCGGTGAAGGCCTTGGGCATTTCATCAGTCTTCATCGCCGTCGGGGGCGTCGTCGAACACGCGGCCGTTGCCAGCGCCAACATGGTCAAAGACACGGAACGCAGAAGGATTTTCATGAAACTACCCGTTGCAATAGCCGTCCTGGCCCCTCCGCTTATCGGAGCGCCAGCCGCCAACCGCCTATATGGGGTGTGTCGTCCCCCGGACAACATATATCTCTGAACGATCCCGTAAGGAAGGAAAACCCCATTTTTGTCAGGCCTATAGGGTTCGGGCGGCCGGACGCTTCTTCGGTCTTGGGGGCCCCGAAGAGGTCCGGCCGTCCGTGCGACTGTGCCCATATGGTGGAGCGCCGATGAGAGCACAGCCTAGCCACCCCTGCCGATTCGGCTGGCGATGGCATCTCAGAAACCCGGTTCACGATCCGCTGTATGCGGTTGCAGGTTCAGAATGGATCGCTGGAGAACGTTGCGGAAGCCTGCGACTGAGACGAAGTTGTATCAGACTGTCGTCGATGGGGCCCCGCCGCCAGACATCGCGAAATAAATCTTGTTTAGGTTTTAGCCAGCATTGGATTTCGCTGTTTTTCGACGGCCGAAAGGCGGGCCGCCGTTGCGCCCATCATTATGCTGCGTATCTCGAATGTGTTCATGACGTTGGCCATGTCTGCGCAGATCAAGGTTCCAGGTGCGTCATTGTGGCTCGTCATCCCGTCAGCAGGGGAATTGCCCTTTTTGCCTTCCGCGAATGGTGAGTCGGCGTTTCAGTCCGCCCAAGGGTCGTCGCGGAAATCCTCGACGGCACGCATGGGGATGTGAATCGAACGCATCGTGCCGAAATAGAAGACGAGCTTCATTTGCCGCGTCTTGGGATCCCATTCCATCTGCGGCGCAAAGCCGCCGGGGTTTCGGAAGGTCCGGCCGTCGAAATCCATAGCCCGGGGCGAAACGTCGTCCCAGCCGCCCGCAAGGTCGGACGCTAGGCGCGCATGCATGGCGGCACGGTCTTCATCGGAGACGTCGCCGATGTCGAACAGATCTGGCGCGCTCACCCGCACCTGTCCGTTCGGGAGGATTTCCAGGCGGGCATCGACCATGACCTCGTTCGACTCGTAATTGCCAACCCACCGGCCGACCGGGGGTGTGTGGCGCGAGCAGGCGGTAACGGCGAGACTCACGAGGAACAGGATCGCGAACCGGCGCATGGGAGGCTCCTAGTCGCGCCCAGGGTACCCAAACAAGGTTGCAAATCGGTAATAGCGGCTAAACCTTTGGCCACGGAGCCGTTCTGGGCCTTGCCGCGACGGCAGCCGGCTTGGTAGGTGAGCGCGTAACGCCAGTCCCCGGAGTCTGCCATGTCCGACACGCCCCTGCCCAAAGGGTTTCTGAGCCAAGCTCTGGGCCGCATTAAGCCTTCACCGACCATTGCGGTGACCCAGAAGGCCCGCGAATTGAAGGCTGCCGGACGCGACGTGATTGGCCTGGGGGCGGGCGAACCGGATTTCGACACGCCCGACAACATCAAGGAAGCGGCCATAGCGGCAATCCGACGCGGGGAAACCAAATACACCGCTGTCGAAGGCATCCCGGAACTGCGCAAGGCCGTCGCGGGCAAGTTCAAGCGCGAGAACGGCCTCGACTATGCGCCGTCGCAGACCTTCGTGGCGGCTGGCGGCAAGGCCATCATCTACAACGCCATGATGGCGACGCTGAACCCGGGCGACGAAGTCATCTGCGTTGCGCCCTATTGGGTCAGCTATCCCGACATCGCGCTGCTCGGCGGCGGCACGCCTGTCATCGTCGAGACCAAGATCGAGGACGGTTTCCGGCTCACGGCCGAGGCACTGGCGCGTGCGATCACGCCGAAGACGAAATGGCTGATCTTCAACCAGCCCTCCAATCCGACCGGCGCCTGCTACACGCGCGAACAGTTGAAGGCGCTGACCGACGTGCTGCTCGACCATCCGCATGTTTGGGTACTGACGGACGACATGTACGAGCATTTGGTCTATGGCGGCTTCAAGTTCTGGACGGTGGCACAGGTCGAGCCAAGGCTGAAGGACCGCACGTTGACGATGAACGGCGTGTCGAAAGCATACGCGATGACCGGCTGGCGTATCGGCTACTGCGCTGGGCCCGAGCCGCTGATCAAGGCGATGGCGAAGCTGCAGTCACAGTCGGTGAGCAACGCCACCTCGATCTCGCAATGGGCGAGCGTCGAAGCGCTCAACGGCACGCAGGACTTCATCCCCGGATTCCAGACGTTGTTCGAGGGACGGCGCGATCTCGTCATTTCCATGCTCAACCAGGCGCACGGCATCGAATGTCCGAAGCCGGAAGGCGCGTTCTACGTCTATCCTTCCATCCGCAAGCTGATCGGCAAGAAAGCGCCGTCGGGCAAAACGATCCAGACGGACGAAGACTTCGCCGGCGAATTGCTGGAAGCCGAAGGCGTGGCCGTGGTGCACGGTGCGGCATTCGGTTTGTCGCCGTTCTTCCGCATTTCCTACGCCACGTCGAACAAGCTGCTGGAAGAAGCGTGCACGCGAATCCAGCGATTCTGCACGTCGTTGCGATAGATTCTCAAAAGCAGTTTCTCGCGGCGTCCCATTCGTTTTCAAAATTTCGAGGGGGGTATCCCCCTTGGAACCTGTCGACCGTCTTCAGTTTTGATTATCAGAAAGCACATTCCTCCTCTCTTTCGCCGGATGAGAATTTCCGTCATCGGCACACGTCGCCTTATCACTTAAATACGTGGGGAGTGGCACGGAGGACATCAAGAGACGAAACGCCGCGACAAAAGTGAAGTCCTCCGACGGTTTCGCCGCGCGGCCGCGTTTGAGTGATGAACTTCGAAGTCAAATGACTTCGGATGATCCGCATTCGCAAAACCGGGGCGCGCCATGAGTTCGTTTCTGCGCAATTACGCGACGCCGTTGAGCTTGGTCACCTTCCTGGCAACGACCGTCACCGGTGTGCTGCTTTTCTTTGAGGTTCGCAGCGGGCTGTTGTCCGAGGTGCACGAATGGGTCGGCATGCTCTTCGTGGCCGCAATGCTGCTGCACCTCGCACGCAACTGGCGTGGTCTCGTCGCCATGCTGTCCGCGCCACGCAACAAAGCCATCGTAGGCGGCCTGGGTGCGATCGCAACGCTGCTCATTCTGGCCAGCGTTCCCTTCGGTGCCGGAGGCGTACATGGCGGACAGGAATTTCACGGATCGCAGCAAATCGTTCAGGGGCTGACGGATGTCCCCATCGCCAAGCTGGCGCCGGTACTTGGCATGACGGACGAGGAGGCGATGCTGCGTCTGCGGAGAGGCGGCGTTGCGGTGGAAGGGCCCGAGCAATCCCTCGCCGAAATAGCGGATAAGCAGCATAAGGAATTGCCGAGCCTCCTTGGCTTGATGATGACCGAACCGGAGACCTGAAGTCAGCAAAGGCGGGCCGTCTCCGCGTAGGTCGATGTCCTTACCGGGCGATCCGCTTCGTTGGTCGGATGCGGTCCGTTGAAAAGCAGACGGCGTCGTCCACCAACCGGTAATCGATGCAGGTGAGCGCCGGAGCTTCCACCTGTCCTGCGGCCTTCGCCCGCAAGGACGGCAGACTCAATCCCGTGATGCCTGCGACAACCCCGCGCCGGCGGGTGCCCCAACAAGTCGACGCGCTTCAGTCCATGTCCGCACATCGTGTTCCCCCAAATCCCCGCAAGATGTCTGCGCCTATGCCCGGCCTTGAAGTCTTCGAAATTCTACCTTTGCGCGTGGCGACAATCAGGCGCGCCTGCGACACCCTTCCGGGGAGCATGAGCCGTGTGCAAACTGGCGCGTTCGTCAACGGTGGCGCGAATGGGGCTGGTGCCAGGACGGGAATGCGGCCGCTGCGGCGTGTGCTGCAAAGTAACTGTCATCGACGACAAGGAGTTGAAAAAGCCGGCCAGCGTAGTCTGTTTGCATTTCATCAAAGGTGCGGGCTGCGGCATCTACAAGACACGTCCGCAAACCTGCCGCGGTTATTATTGCGGCTGGCGGATGATGTCGAACCTCGACGACGATTGGCGTCCGGACAGGAGCGGTGTGTTCATCACCGATGTCGGCGGCGAGGTTTCCGAAGAGGATCGCGCCCGCGGCGCCCTCAAGCTCGTCATCGGCGGCGTGCACGCCATCGTGCGGCCGATCTTTGTGGAGTTCGTCTGCACGATGGTGGAGAAGGGCATTCCGATCTATCTCTCGGTTCCGGGACCTGTCGGACACCTCGCGGCGAAAGTCCGCGTGAACGCCGATCTGGAAGAGCCGGTGCGCTGGAAAGACATGGAACGTGTCGTCGACCGGTTGCTGGGCGTGCTCAAAGGGCTGACGAAGTTCGCCTTCGACGCGCCACCGATGCATTTCCGGGAAGAGATGTAGGGAGCTGCGGTCCCCGGATAAAGCCTGATGCCTGCAGCGGGTGGCGTACATCGGCTTATGCCGGGCGCAATTTCCGCTTGCGGAAAGAGCTAAGGCGCGCCGACGAGCGATTCCGCCATCGCCGCGTCGAAGATTTTCGAGTCGACTTTGAGATAAGCGAGCTTGTCCTCGGTGATCACAACGGCTTCCGCCACACCCGGCACCTGGCGCAGCCTGGCTGCGAGGCTTTCCGCGTCGGCTAGCTGTCCGGCGCCGATGCGCATGAGCCGCGAGGTGAGATAGCTGGGCCGCGTCATCGTCGCCACCGCGAGCAGCCATAGAAGTGCGAGACCTGTCGTCAGGGTGAATACGCCGGCGCTTCCGGCGACCTGATGCGCCAGCCCGCCCACGACGCCGCCGGCGAAAATGCCGAGGAATTGCGCGCTGGAATAGATTCCCGTGGCGGTCCCCTTGGCATCGGACGGCGCCGTCTTGGTGACGAGCGACGGCAAGCTCGCCTCCATCACGTTGAATCCGGCAAAAAACACGGTGACGGCCGTCAGCAGCCATGAGGCGTTGGGCGCGCCTAAAACGAGCATGACCTGACTCAGCGCCAGGGCCGCCACGGCGCTCACCAGCACGGTCTTCATGCGTCGGTATTTCTCGGCCACAATGATCGCCGGCACCATTACGCCCACCGACACCATCAGCACGGGAAGGTAGACGATCCACTGATCATGGCTGTTGACGTTCAGCGCATTGTGCAGCAGGCCCGGCACCACCAGGAAGCTGGCCGTCAGCATCGCATGCAGCGCGAAGATGCCGAGATCGAGGCGCAGCAGATCCGTGTTCTTCAGCACCGAGCCCAGCATGGCCGGCACGGTCTCCGCATCGCGGTGCACGCGCATGTGCTGCGGGTTCGGCACCACGAACTGGGTGATCACGATGCCGAGCAGCGCCAAGCCGACCATCAGCCAGAAGATGCCCGAGACGCCGACGAATCCGGCGACGATCGGCCCCGCCACCAGCGCGATCATGAAGGAGGTTCCGATGGTGATGCCCACCATGGCCATCGCCTTGGTGCGATTTTCCTCGGTCGTCAGGTCCGCCACCAGCGCGAGGATCACGGCGCCCACGGCGCCCGCGCCCTGCAGCACGCGGCCGACGATGACGCCGTCAATCGACGTCGAAACAGCCGCAACCGCACTGCCGATCGCGAACATCGCAAGCCCAAGGACAATCATGGTCTTGCGGCCGATCTTGTCGGAGAGAAGCCCGAAGGGTATCTGCAACAGCCCCTGGCTCAGGCCGTAGATGCCCAACGCCAGGCCGATCTTGTAGGGTGTTGCGCCGGTGAGGTGCCGGGCGTAGGCGGCAAACACCGGATAAATCATGAACAGGCCCAGAAGCCTCACCGAAAAAACGGCAGCGAGGGAGCCGGCGGCGCGAAATTCCTGTTTTTCCATTCCGTCCATTCTCAGCGCTGGAGCGCTTGTTTTGCTGACCGCGTGCGGGCGGTCACTTTATCCGACATTCCATCGATGCGTCTTCGATCCGGCCGCAGAGTAGCCATCTGAGTCCTCATGGCAATCGGAAGATGCCATATATGACAGGTCTGCAAGACCGGGAATGTTCAGGCGCGCCGGCGGGCGGGGCGGTGCACATGGTGGAAGTTCTCAGCACACGCCACTCATGCCGCTGCTGCGACGGTCCGTGGGAAAAAGCGTCTCGTCGCCAATGCAATCAGGACGAAGGCGCATGTCCCCGCGATCGGAACCAGGGCTTCGGCCAGCAGGAAACCGTTGGAGCCCCAGCGTGTCTGCGCCCAGCCGTCGATATTCGTCAGATAGATGATCGGGATGTTCGAGATGCCGGCAAGCAGGTTGTATTTCGTCGCCGCCGCGCCCGCGCCGATGGCCTCCAGCACCACCGCACCGAAGGCGGCGTAGCAGAAGCCCATGATGAAGGCATAGGTGCAGGTGAAGACGATGAACATCATCTCGGTGCGCGCCGCCAGCGCCATCGCGATGGCGCACAGTGCAAGCGCGACGCTGAACAGGTTGAAGGCCGTCCTGCGGTCCATCTTGTCGCAGAAATAGCCGCCGATCACACAGCCGAACATCGAGATCACGCCGCCGAGCGCGCCGTTGACCAGCGCCACCGTGTTGGCGGACGCATGCCAGTCGCCGGCGACTGCCGCCCACAGATTCTGCGCAGCGCCGACGCCGAGGGGGAGACTCATCGCCACGATGGCCAGGAACCCCGTGCGCACGCGGACGATGGACCAGACATCGCGACCGACGTTCTTGAGGCTGTCGATGAAAAGGGACGCGCGGTGTTCCGCGGGCGGTTCCCTGAGCCACAAGACGGCAAGCGACGACAGGACGCAGGTAAGACCCAGCACCACGCCCGCCACCCAGGGAATGGAAACGTGCTGCGCCAGCCAGAGCCCGGCACCGCCGCCCAATCCCGTGCCACCCAGATTGCCGGCCTGGCTCCAACCGCCGGCGCGGCCTTTTTCCTCGGGAAGCGTCGCATGTGCCATCAGACTGTCGGCTGCCATGGCGTTGAAGCTGGATGCGAGGCTGAAGCCGAACACCAGAACTTCGATCAGCATCAGGTTCCTTTCGGTCGGCGGAACGACCGTCGTGGCGATCATCAGGACGCCGGTGAGCGTCGCGGAGATCAGGAACCAGCTCTTGTTGGAAAGCGTGGTGTCGACGATGGGCGCCCAGAGGAATTTCCAGACCTGGGGAAAGAGGCTGACCCCGACCAGCCCTGCGACCGCCACCACGCCGACACCCGCATGCGTCAGCAGATAGCCCAGCGTCACAACCACATAGCCGTTCGAGATGCCCATCGGCAGAAAGAGGATCAGGAACAGCACGGGATGGGCCGCGCGTTCGGGCGTCATGCGTTCAGGCACGAGGAGGGAACCTTGGGCTGGGCGACACTGCGACAGTATAGAGCGTGGAATGCTTGCGATAGCCCGGTAAAGCGGCCTGCCGCCCCCTTGCCAACGCCTCCCAACGGCGCGAGGCTTTGCCTGCAAAACCAGGGCGCGTGACGCGGCCCGACCGTCCGGGAAGAGCGCCCGCCGCGCCCGCCGGTCCCCTTCCGGGGGCCCGATGGAGGCGCACAATGTCAGATACGAATGGAGGAAGAGGGCCACGTACCGTGGCCCTGGTAGGACCTTTCGGAAGCGGCAAGACGACGCTTCTCGAAAGCATCCTGTTCGCCACCGAAGCCGTGCCGCGCAAAGGCGCCGTGGCCCAGAAGAACACGGTCGGCGATGCCAGCCCCGAGGCGCGTGCGCGACAGATGAGCGTCGAGATCAACTGCGCGACGACGCGCTATCTCGACCAGAGCTTCACCTTCCTTGATTGTCCCGGTTCCATCGAATTCCTACAGGATGCGCTGTACGCCGTCCAGGGCGCGGACGCCGCCATCGTCGTCATCGAGCCGGAACCCGCCAAGGTGCAGATGCTGAAGCCGTATCTGAAGCGGCTGGCCGATCTCAAGATTCCCCATCTCATGTTCGTCAACAAGATCGACAAGGCCAACGGGTCCCTGCGCGACATCCTTTCGACGCTGCAGGAAGCGAGCGATCTGCCGCTGCTGCTCCGCCAGATCCCGATCTGGGAGAACGAGGTGGTGACCGGGTTCGTCGATCTGGCGCTGGAACGCGCCTTCGCCTACCGCGAACACGCACCCTCCGAGACCATCGACATCGCCGACAGGGACCGCGAGAAGGAAGCGCGCTTCACCATGCTGGAGAAGCTCGCCGATTACGACGAGCATCTGATGGAGGAGCTGCTGTCCGACGTCGAACCGCCGCGCGAGGAGGTCTTCGGCGACCTCAGGCGCGAATTCGCCGAATGCCTGGTGGTGCCGGTGCTGATCGGCTCGGCGGAAGGCGATCACGGAATCCGCCGCCTGCTGAAGGCGCTGCGCCACGAGACGCCTGACGTCGCGACGACGGCCGCGCGTCTCGGCCTGCCGTCCAACGGCGACACCATCGTGCAGGTGCTCAAGACTCTCTATTCCGCACATGGCGGCAAGCTCAGTCTGTCGCGGGTGATGAACGGCGCGCTCAAGGACGGCGCTGTGCTGCATATGTCCGACGGCCGCGACGCGCGCGTCGGCGGCATGTTCGTGCTGAAAGGCGAGGCGGCGACCAAACTCGCCGACGCGAAGGCCGGAGACACGGTCGCGCTGGTGCGCATGGAGAACGTGGCGACCGGCGACGTGTTGTCGAGCGCGAAGACGGCGCCGCCCAGGCTGGCGATCGAGCTGCTCCCGCCGGTCTATCGCCTGGCCATCGAAGCCGCGGACCGCAAGGACGAGGTCAAGCTGACCGCCGCCATCGGAAAGCTGATCGAGGAAGATCCGTCGCTCCATTTCGAACAGAGCGCCGAACTGCACGAGATGGCGCTGGCGGGCCAGGGCGAGATCCATCTGAAGGTCGCCGTGGAAAAGCTGATGAGCAAATACGGGCTCAAGCTGAACACCCGCCCGGCCAGCGTGCCGTACAAGGAGACCATCCGCAAATCCGTGACGCAGCGCGGCCGCCACAAGCGGCAGTCGGGCGGCCACGGCCAGTTCGGCGACGTGGTGATCGAGATCAAGCCGCTGCCGCGCGGATCTGGCTTCACCTTCGTCGACGAGATCGTCGGCGGCGTGGTGCCCAAGCAGTGGATTCCGTCGGTGGAAAAGGGCGTGGTCGAATATCTGAAGAGCGGGCCGCTCGGCTTCCCGGTGGTGGATGTCTGCGTGACGCTGACCGACGGTTCCTATCACACCGTCGACTCGTCGGACGCGGCGTTCCAGACCGCGGCGCGCATCGGCATGCAGGAGGGCATGCCGGAATGCTCGCCGGTGCTGCTCGAACCGATCATGCATGTGCGGATCCACGTGCCGAGCGAGGCGACGGCGAAGGTCAACGCCGTGGTCAGCGGCCGGCGCGGCCAGCTGATGGGCTTCGACGTCCGTCCCGGCTGGAAGGGCTGGGACACGGTGGAGGCCGAGATGCCGCAATCGGAACTCGGCAATCTGATCATCGATCTCAGATCGCTGACGCAGGGCGTCGGCACCTTCGAGATGGAATTCGACCATCTGGCCGAACTCACCGGCAAGCAGGCCGATCACGTGGTGGCGACGCACAAGGCCGACAAGGCGGCGTAAGGAGGGCGCGGCCGACGACGGCCCGCATCAAAATCCGCCTGCGCCTAAAACCTTCGGCGTGACAAGCCGCGGGCGGTGACATTTGGATAAGTGCCGTATACCGAATTACCCCTTCGGGTAATGCGTCTCCAGCAGCTTGGTGCAAGACTCGACGGCGGCGAGGAAACCTTCGGTGATGCGGCCGGATTTCGCGGCGGTGGTGAAGTTGGCGATGATCGCGTCCCAGGTCTTCTGCGGGATGCGCTGATCGACGTCGCGGTCGGTGACCACCTCCACATAGCGCTCGCCCAGCGAGACGAAGAAGAGGATGCCGGGCTTGTGGTCGTTTTGCGCCAGCACGCGCGCCGCAAAGGCGTGATGCGCCATGGCGCGGGCATGGGCGTGCTTGACGCGTTTCGGCACGGCCCTCAGCCGGAGCGGCAGCCAGTCGAGCGCCAGCGACACCACGGCGAAGACCGCCGTGGCGGCGAAGAAGGCGTATCGCAGCGAAAGCTCGGGCCAGACCAGCGCCAGGATTCCGAGCGCGGTGAAGCCGGCGATCGCGCCGTAAATCAACGGATAGAGCGCATAGCGGTCGCTGACGTGCTGCGTGACCAACACGAAGCGCGCATGGGTGCGCGCCTCGGCGGCTTCGCAGGCCGCGTGCAGCTTCGCGCGCTGCTCGGCGGAGAGATGATGAGAGCCGGTTACCACCTTCCCGAAGCGCCGCCGCCGCCGGAAGAGCCGCCGCCGCCGCAGACCCACCCGCCCCCGCCGC
>VFSW01005100.1_pt1 | contig 19480 bp, 13 predicted proteins | sample 5358111 | NCBI WGS metagenome assembly VFSW01 (sample SAMN11554181, study PRJNA540505) | mine drainage metagenome | isolation source: sediment from site ElyBrook_90M | place: USA: Ely Copper Mine, Vershire, VT | collected 2017 | reverse complement strand
TTCGACCGACTCGCCCGCTCCGTGAAACACTTCATCGAAGTGCTCGACGAGGGCAAGACTGTAGAGGAGATCGAAAAAGTCCGCTGGATATTCCGCTGGCAAAACCTCTGCGCAGCGAAAGTCGCCATCAAGACCCAGTTCGGCGAACAAGTAACGGGCATGTGCAATGCCAGGTTGCGAAAAATCGATGCCGTGCACGCGGGCCCGGCGCACCTTGGCTAGATAGGCGAGGGTCTTGCCGGGCGCACAACCAATTTCCAGCACATCCATGCCCGGCTGCACGTACTCGTCCATCAAACGGAGAATGTTTCTGGTACCGACGAAGAATCCCGAAGGCAATCGCCAGCGGGGCCGGGCGTGTGTGCCCTCCCAATAATCCCGCGTTGTTTTTTCACCGTTCATGATTGCATCTGTATGGGCGCAAGTGCCGTTCCGCCTGCCAGCATTTCTCCGCCCGTGTGCTTTTTCCCTTGCGAGACCAATTCTCCGAGTTGGACCATGCGATGGGCGAAGCGATGGTCTTTCATCGCCCGCCGGTAGCCATTCAGGGCGATCCGTTTCCGTTCCTTTTCATGTTTGAGGTAGAAATCGATTTTGTCGATCAGATCGTCCGCATCCTGGTATCCCACGACCTCCTCGCCTACACGAAAGTAGTCATTCAGGAACGGCCCTCCATCGGAAATCTGCATGACGCCATTTCCCGGCAGGTCGAACAGGCGGTAGCTTCCCACCGTGTAATCTCCGCGATTGTGGATGTTGATCCCGATCTTCGCGCGCTGGTACAGGGAGACGTAGTCCTCAAAGCGCGCCGGGCGGACCCATCCCGGAAAGCCGTACTTCAGGTTGAAGTACACGTTGCGCTTTACGCTGGTAAGCCCGTGGATTCGGCAGCGCCTTCCGAAGGCTTTTTTGACCTTGGCGAGGAGTGGCATTTTGCCGGGAAACAGGGCGCCGATGAAGATGATGTCGATATCCCGATCGGCCGCCAGAAGGGCTTCCTCCGTTTTGGTCGCATCAAACATGGCCTCGAAGAGGGCATGAGGCCAAAAATGGGCCTCGCGCGCACCGCAATAGCGCAGCTTTTCGGGCATGCTCATGTCGCGGCTGTAGGCGTGGCTATGATAGAGAATCTTGTCGTAGGCATGCAGGTAAGCGAAGTCCCGCTCATAGGCCGACATGGGCCCGTCTGCAATTCGCAGCACCTTCAGGATGTCGATGTTCTTGAGATAGTCCGGATGATAGGGAGCGGCATTGTCCACCAAGACAGCCGTGGCTTTCGTTTCCAACAACAGGTTCTCGAATTCCTGGTAAAGCCGCAGCAGGCCGGCGTGTCGCGCGTAGTACAGATTGTCCAGGAGTTGCGCGCGCACATAAACGGCGGGATCAACAAATGCGCCGTGGTTGAACGGGATAAATGTGAACTCGGCTGTGGACGCGGCGGCAATCTCTTGCGTCCAATATCTCTCTTCGAAACCGGTTTTGTTGAACGAATATACAATCTTCATAAATGGCTCGCGTTCTCTTCTGACGGCAAACAGCGAAGTTAGTCGCTCGGAAAGTGTAGGCTCCAGAAACGCATTTTAACTGGCATTGCGGTTCTTGTTGCTGTATACAGATACGACATACACTCATCTGTTATACTACTCTTGTGAGCCGGTATTTCTCCATTTCTACTTCCCCGAACTCCTGTCCGTCGAACACTCAGTCGAACGGCATAACGGACAGCCGATAACCGGGGCCGTGGTCGCGGGGTGTGCGGGATTGCAAGCGGGGCTGGCTGCGGCTGCCGGAAGCTTTGCATCCTCTTCGGGAGGCAGCGCGAGCCCAATCCGCACCACAAGCACGCTCATCACAATCAAGGCCAACAGGCGGCCGGACAAATAGCCAGTGGCCAGACCGAGAGCACCATGAAAAGGCACAAGCCAGAGAGCGACCAGAAGAATGGTTGTGTCACGGGGCAGGTTGATCGCGAAGACTGCCAGCCACATTTTCCCCTGGCTTTGCATCACCTGGTTCAGCGCCACTGTCAAGCCCTCGGGTACCGCGGCCGCCATCATGATCGCCAAAACGGAGTAGCCGTCAGAGAAGTTCCTGCCGAATAGGCGCAAAAGTTCAGGGCCAAATACAGCTACGACGCAAGCCCCGACGATGACGGTCGTGGTGGACGCGGCAAGATTCATCCAGAACGCCCGCCGGAACTCCGGCTCCTTGCCGGCGCCTTTGTGGTGGTTGATCAACGACATTCCTACGTTGTTCGTGATGCCGGGTAAGAACAGGACAACCGTCATCAGTGCGTAAGCTGCGCTATAAAGGGCCATTTGGGAATAACCATTCGGCTGACGGACCAACAAGGCACTGGCCAGCCACAACGCGGGCATGGACGTGAAGCCGCTCAGCGCACCAGGCAGTGCGAATTTCAGGAGGATGGACCGTTCCCGGGCAATCCCAGCGTAGTGGATTGTGATTCCTTGCAGCGAGCACTCCTTCCGCAGCGCGACTGCCAACAGGACGAATTGGAACAGTCCGCTGAACGCCAGGCCCGCAACCGCGCCATTTAATCCACCGCGCCAGGCAAGCCCCGTGCAGACGACCAGATACGCAAGGCCACTCCAGACCAGCGCCCTTGCCAGCCTGCGATAGCTTTCCAGACCAGCGAGCGCGCCCATCAGGAGGCCATTCAGCACGGCGAACACCAGAACGCCGGAACCAATCGCCAGCGCGGTACCGAGCCCGGGAGCCTTCAGCACGGAACCGGCAAGCCATCCGGAAATAACCAACAGCGTCAGACCAACGATTCCGGCAACTCCGGCGGAGAAGACCATCAGCATGCCGAGAATGCCGCCAGCACGTCGCGGGTCTGTCGAGCGGAACTCCGCTACATACTTCGTGGCCGTATAGCCGGCGGCCAACTGCGAGATGAGAGCCATGGTGGCCAGGGTGCCCTGCACCATCGCATATTCGCCGAAGACCTGCCGCCCGAGCAGGTTCGCAACAATGATGTTGACCGCAAACGTGCTGCCCTGGTTGAAGACGGCGCCGATCGTGTTGTAAGCGATCCCGGTTTGGAGCCGCTGTTGCAGACTCAGGGGCTGCACGATGGACGCGGTAGCGTTCATGGACATGTTTTTGGCTACAGAGCTCTCGGGATCTGGAGAAGCGGATCGTTTCACACGCTACGCTGTAGCGATGGCCTGCACATCCGGAGCCACCGGCGCCTTTTGGCTGCGCTCGGTTAACAGAGAATCCAAGACTCGCTTGACACTGTCCCGATTCTTCGTGGCGAAGTACCAATCGGCCGTGCGGTGCAGACCATCCACAAAGTTCATTTGGGGCGCCCAACCCAACAGCTTCCGGGCCAGCGCATTATCGGCTACGCGATTCATGGGTCCCGTGGGCATGGCCGGCAGAAGTTGGATGCGTGCGTTGTGCCCGGTATAGCGCAGGACTTCCTGGGCGGCATCGATCACCCGGGTACGTTCCATCGTGCCCAGGTTGACCGCCGTGGCGTCCTCGATCACTTCGGCGGCGCGCAGCGTGCCGCTGACGATGTCCCCCACATAGGTCCAGTTGCGGATCTGTTCACCGTTGCCCCAGACCTCGAACGGGTCTAGCTTCACAAATGCCCTCGCGATCATGGCCATCACCGCGTGGTTCTCATGGCCGCGCTCTCCATACACCGTGAAGTACCGGCACGACGCCGATTTCAGCCCGTAGTCCCGATAGAATGACTTGAGGGTCATCTCCGCCATCAGTTTTGCCCAGCCATAGGTGTTGTCGGCATCGTAGGGAGGACCTGCCATCTCTTCGGTGAGATAGAGAAGTTCGTTTGGATTGGATTGAAGATAATTGGGATAGATGCATCCGGACGAAGCAAAAACCACTTTGCCGACGCCGGCGTTACGGCAGGCACGAATGACCAGGCCATCTAGCGCCAGGTTGGTGGCACATGCGGCCTGGTGCAGATCCACATAGCCTCGGCCGCCGTGGTCGGCCGCCAAATGAAAGACCACGTCCATGCCCTTCACCGCCGCGGGCGCCACGCCGGGTTCCAGCAGATCCTGGATGATGAGTTCGATCTGGCCGGAGTTTAGATGCTCCTGCAGGTTCTCCGTTTTCCCGCTCGACAGGTTATCTACCACGCGTACCCTGGCACCGCGCGCCACCAAGGCATCCACTAAATGCGATCCGATAAACGAACATCCACCGGTGACTAAGACTTTCGATTTATTCCAGTCCATGGCTCTTCCTTCCTGCTTTCTAAGAAAATAGACAGCTTACAAACACGCAATCCGCAACGAAACAGCCGGCGTCCTGCTCTTCCTGCTAGGAAACAAGCGGCTCCAAATCGGCCGAGTCGAGTTCAACGGCAACCGAACGCATAATGAGATCCAGTGAGAGGACCACCCGAAAAACGCCCTTCTTGCGCACGAGGATGCCTTCCATTCCCAGCAGGGGTCCGTGGACGACGCGGACGCGGCGGCCGGCGGTGAGAAACGGGTGAGGCTCCGCGTGCATTTCTCCGCTCAACCCCGCGCGCAGGAGTTCCACTTGTTCATCAGGCAGCGCCACGGGCAAGCCGCCAAAGCCGACCAGACGCACCACGCGGGGGACCTGCAACACGCGCAAGCGGTCGCGCAGAGCGAGGCGCACGAAGACGTAACCGGGGAACAGCGGCAGCTCAAGCCGTACCCGGCGGTCTTTCCATCGGCGCAGGGAAGCATACAGCGGCAGAAAGTGCTCGATTGTGCGCTCGGCAAGCTGCTCGGCCACGCGCTTTTCGTGCTGCGCGCACGTGTAGGCGGCGTACCAGTGCGGCGCGGCCAGTGCGGCCCGCTCGTCCTGCGCGAGCGAAGACGCTGCGGCGCCCGCCACATCCAGCGTTCCACTGGATGCGGATGCGCCTGTTCTCAGGCTTAGTATCGCGCCTGTCGTCACGGTAATTGTCACGAGCCTTGCTCCTCGCGCTGAAGCCCAGATACAGCTTCGCCCCGTCGGTTACAGGGCCGATGTCCATTTAACCCATTGCGCTACACTTACTTACGTACGATCCGGCGGCGGCTGCGCTGGCTTCGCAGAATCGCGCCGCCGCACCACCCGCCGCCAGACCCGGTGCGGCATCGCCTGCACGCGCGAGCCATTGGGCGGCGCCCAAGGCATCTGCGCATTCATGGTCTGGAAAATTTCCGTCGCAAACACTTTTCCCGGATCGTCCGCCGCAACTTCCTGCCAATGCGCCCGCCCCAGCACCCACGCGACGGCCCCAACCAAGCCGAAAAACGCGCACAGAAGAGCGATCGTCAGCCGCGGCGGATACGATTTCCGCTCCGGGATGCGGGCAGGGTCGAGCACCTTCACGCTGGGCGTTTCCTTGGCTTCCTGCACCTTGGCCAGTTCGTACTGCTGGGTCAGCGCCTCGTAGACGGCTTCCTGAATCTTGGTTCGGCGGTACAGATCGCTGTAGGTGACTCCGAGAATCGGCAGCTTGCGGATCGACGGATACATCGAGTTCTCGCCTGCATCCGCTCCCGTCGTCGCTTCCGAATCGCCTGCGCTGCCGCCCATCTTCACGAGTTGCTGCTGCAGTTCCCCAATCCGCGCTCGCAACGAGCGTACCCGCACATTGTTTCCCGTGTAGATCTGTTGGAGCCCGCTCAACTGCGACTGCGCGGCAATCAACTGCCCCTGCAGCGTCGCCGCCGCGTCGACCATGGCCCGGCCCTGCTCCTTGATGTCAATCGCGCCGCTTCTGCTGGAGAACTGGCTGAATTCCTGCGCCGCCTGATCGAGATCCAGCTTTACTTGTTTCAGCCGCTCCTCGAGGAATATCCGCTCGCGCCGCGCCGACGAGGTGGAAAGCTCCGCCGCCAGGCGGTCCAGCTCCTCGACGTACGCTTGGGCGATGGCCGCGGAACGCCACGCATCTCCATCGGTCACGGTGATGGTGATGATTCCGCTCTTGCGGTCTTCCGCGATCGCGGTGTTTTCCGAAAGCCTCTGCTCGGCGGCCTCTTCGAGGCTCGCCGAATACACCTTCTTCAGATTGAAACGTTCGATCAGGCGGTCTTCCACCGTCCGGCTGCGCAGGATGCCGATGAACAGCGCTCCCGAACTCTTCATGCCCAGCAGGTCGCCAGCGACGTCTCCCAGGCCGCTGCCAGTGCGCGCGGTCATTGCCGCGAGCATGGCCATCCCCGAACCGGATTGGCTATCCGGAGGCATCAATTGCGTGGAAGCCTGATACCGCTTCGCCAGACAAAACGCGAGGAGCAGCCCTGCCGCCATGCTCGCCAAGGCCGCGCGGGCCAGGAAGCGCCGTTTGCTCCACAGCAGACGCAGATGCGCGAGCATTCTTGCCCGCGCAACGAGGCCTTCCTGCTCTTGCGCGATGGTCTCCGCGGCATTTGCTGGATCCAGGACGTCTGGCACCAGATGGGGTGTCGCTTGACTCAATTGGAAATCGCTCCTGTCCCTGTTTCACACGGCATTTGTTCTCTCGCGCTTCACATGGAGAAACCCCATCTCCGAACGGTTACTGGGTTGGGCCACCCCTTGGATTGCTCGCCCTCTCACGGGAAGAAAAACCGGATTCCACTGCGGCGCTGACATTGCTCTGGGGCGTCTGGAACCATATCGGATAGTTTGAAATGTTCTCGTATTGCACCTGCGTCTTCAGAAAGAGGCCGGACTTCCAGTGTCATCTACCAGCTCCAGGAATGCGGGTAAAACGTGATTTGAACGGACGACGTCCAGTTCGTTTGCGGGCTGGGCGCCAGAATAGGAGCGAACCACCTCTCGTACTGGACAGCACCAGACAAGCTCACGTCGTTGTGCACCCAGCAGTTAATCTTCACCGAGCCGTCGTTTACCGTCTCTCCAGCGGGAATGAAGTCTTTGGCGACTTTTGCATGCCGGTAACCGAATTGGAGGCTATCCCGCGAGGTGAACCAGTACGTTGTCCAGGCCTGGAGGCCCGATCCTTCCCTTCCAACCCAACTCCCGATGATATTTCCTTTGTTCGTGTACAGGTCGCGGTAGAAGCTATCCCAGTAAACGTAGTGCCCTCCCTGACTCGATCTGGGAGTGTTCGTATAGACGGATTCCACCCGAAAGTCCAGCTTGGGCACACCAGGCAATCGGGAAATGTAAATTCCCGGGTTAATCGCAGCCCGTGGGGGATTCGCAAGCGGCGAAGGATCGTCATCCGCGAGAGAATCTGTATATACAGTCAGCCATTTGCGTAAAAATGGAACCCTGTAGGACAGATCAAAACCGCCTGTACGCTTCCCGGGATCTGTGTTTGGAGTCTCATGCACTGGACTAGTGAGACTAAAGTAGCTTAGCCAAAGATGCCCGAGCGTGAGCGGCCGCCCGACCCCGCCCATTTCGACGGTGCGACTGAAACCCAATTCCAAGTTCGGTGTAGGCTTGAAGCTGATCTTTTCGCCATGAATAAGAGCCCGGGGCGGAAATTCGTTGCCGGAGAGTTTGCCAAAAAAAGCATCCCATTTCATGGGCCCCAACCAACGGAACACCCCCGGAAGTCTAAAGGGAGCCACTCGGCTTGCGCGGAACATATAGATGGGCTCGGCGTTATCGCTAAATAGGAACGCTCCGCCTTCGCCGGGCCCCCACCAGAGGCTTTGCTTGCCAAATGAAAGATTCCATCCCGCGAACTTTGCTGCGACGTAGGTATCGAGGAGCCGGAACTGATTTGTGGTGGAGAACGGGGTTGCCGGCTGTACTGGGGTCAGGTCCGCTGCCGAAATCGCCTGGCGAACCGCCAGCGAGTAGGCCGGTGAGAAGGGAGCGTGCTGGTATTCTCCGCGGACGTAAATAGTGAAACGCCCCGCCGTGCCATAACCGGAAAAACCATCATAGGCATTGAACCCTTCCTCATACGGACGACCGTAGTCGTTGTTGATGGTCTGGCCGAAATGATAGCTGTCGTGCAGTGGCGGGCCGGTGATATCGGTCGCTCTCGCGTAAACTGACTCGAGCCGCACGGATTTCCCGCCGCTTCCGCCGAGCCCGTCGAGATCGCCGCTAAATTCCCTGGCAAGGGTCGAATAAACCCGATCAGCTTCTTGCGGAACCGACGCGCCGCCTTGGATCGCGTCGCCGGCCTCCTGCACCAATTGGGCGCATTCAATGCGAGTCCACGGGCGCATCCCAAGAAACTCCGAGTGGATGTAGCCGAGGGCTGCCAACCGCTCAATTGCCGGATAGATCCAGCTGTCGAGTTCAACGTACGGGGACCCAACGCTGGTGGACCTTCGATCGGGCCGCTCCTCGCGGGACTCGGCATAGGTTTGCCACTCGCCGCCGCCAAGCTCAGGATTGTGATGATGCCGATAGACTTCCTGCCCCACGAACCATCCGATCGCGCTGCCGGCCAGGACATCGGACGGAAAATGCTGTTTGCCGGAAACGCGCGACATGCTGATCGCCGTGGCCGCTCCGTAGGCGAGCAGTTGCGTCAAGTGCCCCGGATATTCGTGCGCGATCACGCTCGCTATCGACCACGCGGCTGCCGCGTGCTCCGAGGGGAAGGAATCGCCGCCGCTCCAGAATGTTCCCGGGTGGCCGCCTGCGAGTGGCCGCTCGCGCCCGAACGCGTATTTCAAGCCGTACACCATGCTGAAGCTGTCAATGGCCGCTTCCCCGGCCAGGATTCCCGCCTCGCTCTTGTGGTCGTCATGCGCCATGCGGCCCCACAGATAGAGCCCCCCGCCGGCCGCCGCCATTCCGGCGACACCGTAGTTCGCTAGGTCATTGCTGTATCTGATCCGGCCCGGTGAGTTCGACAGGCTCTTGCTGAAGGCCGTGTCCGTCGCCAGCGTTCCGCCCAGGACCATGCCCAGCGGCACCAGCCAGTCAGCGTCGGCCAATCGCAGATGGCGCGGGCTGGTCCAAAGGGCTGTTTGATCCAGGGCGATGTTCTTGATCAAATGAAGTCCCAACGAGTTGTCGTAATCGGCCGGGCCTGCCGGAGGCTGTGAAAACCGGCTTGAAGAATCGAGTTCGGGCGGGTCGTTGTCCGGTACCTTGCGCTGTTTGGCCGACGGCGAGGCGCTAGCGGGTTGCTCCTGAGACTGGGCATAGCAGCTACGCGCGCCCCCAGCTTCCACCGCCATGAGCAAACAACAGCCAAGCATGAAATCTCTCCATCTTCGAGTGGTCACGATTCCCATTTAGTAAGGCAATGCGACAAGCGCCATGCCAGCGAACGAACAGGACACCCGCGCCGCAGTAAAAAGGTTCTGCCGGCTCGGCCCACCGCTCGCTGCCTTCCCTGAAACCACCGCGATATCTCCCGTGCTCGCCCAACTCGCCAAATACCCGAGTGCCATCATCGCCAATACGAGAGCTCGCATCCGCATCGTCCCCAATCCGCCTAAGGCAACACGAGCGCTGTGATGGAGGCGGCCTGTGCGATCTGGGCGATGCCCAAGAGGTTCTTCCAAGTGGCTGATCCACCGACCGGTTTTTCGGGAACCACCACGGTGTCGCCCGGAAGAAGTTCGATGGACAACGTGCCTCCGCTCCACCACTCGCCTTGCCCGCTCACGACCGATCCATCGGCCCGAATGATGAAGATCGCCTTCCTGTTCCCTTGCTCGGTCGGACCACCCGCCTGCCGGAGATACCACGCCGCATCCCGATGCGGCCTGTACGTCACAGCGTTGGAGTTATAGACCTGGCCGGTGACCAAGATGAACTCCGGCCGTTTCGGAATGTAAATGGTGTCCCCGGCGCGCAACTCGATGTCGTCGGGAGAATTCCTAAATTCAGCCAGGCGTCCGCGCAGCCGCACGACCATGCGTCCGGTTGTGGGCGCTTGCTGCAACGCCGCGATGGCGCGCTGCGTCTGTTGCACCTCGGATTGCTGGAGAGACGCCTGATCCTGGGCGCTTTGCTGGATCGACGTCTTGAAACTGACGCCTTCCTGCTGGAGCCGCTGGATCAGGTCCTGCTTGTTCTTTTCCTGAAACTTACGAACATCTTCCCGCTCGAAGACAAGTCCCTGCGGGTAGGCGGTGGGCAGGAACCCTCCGGCCCGCATCAGGACAGAGCTCAATCTTTCGCCCGGCCGAATGCCATAGGTTCCCACGTGCCGTACCTCACCCCGGACCGAAACCTGGGCGCCGACGTCGCCCCAGCCGGCGACCTGGCGAATCGTCAAGGTATCGCCGTCACGCAGCGGCAAGTTAGCATCCGGATCTGCCGCCAGCACCGCGGTGATTTTGACCTCGTGGTGCTCGCCTGCGCCCTGACTGGAGTTTTTCACCAGATATTCGGTCAAGTCGGCGAAACCCATATCCGCGCCGCGCGTAAAGCCGCCGCCCAGGCGGATCAGGTCGGCTACGCGCATATCCGCCGCCAGAGGATAGCGTCCTGGCTTTAGGACCTCGCCCTTGAGGTACACGCTCGGCGGGTCCGCCGCAGCTGGATTGCGGTGGACCAGAAGGCGGTCCCGCGGCTGCAGAACGATATTGTCGAGCGGGTTGCCCGCAAGCGCCTGCTGCATGTCGATGCTGGTGACCTTCACCTGGCTATTGGGGAGGTAGGTGAACACCTGGGCATCGGCCAACGAGGCGTCGGACCTCAAGCCACCCGCCAATTGGATTGCCTCGCGCAGGTGCAGCTGGCCCGTGCTGCGGTAGGTTCCCGGCTCCCGCACGGCACCGAGCACCATCACCGCCGGAAGATCCTCGAAATCGTACCGGCTGAAAACCCGGACCGTGTCCATGGGCTCGAGTTTGGGCGCGGCGCCGGGATTGGCCAGCGCCCCAGTCAATTTGAAGCTCTCGACGGTCGGCCGATAATCAGGCGGGCTGAGATGGATGATTTCGGCATAGCTTCCCGCCGGCTCGGGCAGCAAATCCTTGTAGGATGAAATCAAGTCTGTCACGCGCATGCCGGCCTGATAGGAGTACCGGCCCGGCCGGAGCACGTGCCCTTCGAGGTACACGGCGTTCTGGTTGTACGGCGCGATGGGGAACAGCCGGATCTGGTCTCCGTCGTGGATTTCGAACGATGCGAGTTTCTGCGTCACCTCGGAAGCGGCTTCCCCATCCGGAAGGTCGAGGCTGACCATGGTTCTCTTTTCGTGGGCGACCGTTCGTTGAACTTCAATATGCTGCAACGCGGCGGTAGGAAGCAGCCCGCCCGCAAGATCGAGGAGACTGGCCAGATACTTCTCGTTCTTCAGCTCGTAAATCGCCGGGCGGCGGACCATCCCCTCGACCGTCACTTGCGGCCCGATGGGTGGCACCAGCACCGTATCGCCATTGTCGAGGCGCTGGATGTCCGACTTCACGCCGTGGAGCAGCAGGTCATACAGATCCACGTCCTGCACCAATTGACTGCCGCGATAGTGCTTCACAATCCGAAGTGACCCGCGGGCTGTCGGCCCGCCAGCCACAAACAGCGCGTTCAGCGGTGTCGAAAGCGAACTGATGTCGTAGGCGCCCGGATTGACCACGTCGCCGACCACGTAGATTCGAATGGTCCGCAAGCGGGCCAGTGAGATATCCGCGGAAACATCACGGAATTGCGTCCTCAGAACCTGTTGGAAACTCTGCTGCACTTCCGCGAGACTCTTCCCGCTCACGAGCAGCGGTCCGACTTCGGGGAGGTCCACGCGCCCCTCCCGGTCCACCGTGCGGTACAGCCGTTGAGAAATGCCGCCCCATAGATTGATGGCCAGCCCATCGCCCGGTCCCACTACGTAGTCGGGCCCTGCGGGCAGATCCATGGGAATCAATTGCGAGTCCCGCGTCCCATTGGCGAAAACATCCATTCCGAATCGGGTTGGCGCACTCGGATGAGGCGTGGCCTGCAGGTACATGTCGTACAGAGACGGAATGTCGCTGTAGGGGTTGGGTGCGCGACTCATTTCCACAGGGTGCGGAAGCATCTGACTTGGAGATGGCGGGTTCAGCGGCGGCATCGGCGAAGCACTCGCAACCAGCGAGGAGTCCGGCCCGCCACCGCCCATGGAGCTCGTGTCGGCCGCCAGGCCGCCGGCTCCGGCCAAAGACATTCCGTTCGTCGAGGAGTTCCCCGCCGCATTCAAGTCCTGTGAGTTTGAGGCAGTCATAAATGAACCGAGCTCATCGCCGGTGTTGTTGACCCCCGCCTGCGGCGCAGGCCCCAAGGGATTGGCTCCGAGAGTGTTCGAGGATTCTCCGGAACCATAAGCTGTCCCGAGGGAAACTTGGGAATAGGCGCTGGACGAGCGGCCGCCGCCGCTTTGGACTAGCTGCGTGTGCTCCAGGGGGCCTCCGCTCGCTGGAGAGGCGGCGTTCTGCGAGTTCCCCGCGGACCGTTGATGAGCGGCCGCCCGCCTCTCTTCCTGATCTTGCGCGAGCCACTTTACGCGCTCCTGGACCAGCATCTCTTGTTCTCGACCCACCTCGGAATCGGGATTCACCTTCGGAACCAGATAGCCGTAGCGTTGCAGCAACATCGTCGCGACCGAGCGGAACCGCGTATCGCCCTCAAGACGGTCGTAGATGGCATTGTTGCTGAGATCCGCTTCGCTCACGATCTGCCCGTGATCGGTGGCGTCCTTCGCAACCCAGCGCTTCAACTCCACCATCAGCCCCGCATCTTTCTCCAGTACCGCCTTGATTTCCGCGGCAGACGCCGCGACCAAACTCATGTTTTCCTGACCCAAATCTGACGGACTCGTCGGAGCCAGGCGCTGATCCTGCGCTCCGACCGCCCCACAACAGAGCAGCGCGAGCGCCAGAAACGGCGCGATGCGCATCGCATCCTTCCCCGTTCGGCGACCGAAGCGGCTTGGGATGGCGACTCTCCGCCGGTTCATGGCGTCCTCTCAGTCAGGTGATTCTTTCCGCGCAGCGCGCTCAGCATGCCCGTCTCGGATGCCTCAATTTGATTGGATTGCACCCGGAAGGAAGCCCAATAAAACACGCTGCTGTTGCGGTCCGGAGCGATCGCGATGATCTTGAGCTGAGGGTGATTCCGCAGAATCAACTGGCAGAAGTCGGGCAGCCGATCTTGCCCTTCCAGCGCCACGATGAGGAAGTCCGGCCGGGTCCGTTCCACGGCGCCGGCGATTTCAGACTCCTCATGAATCTCACCCACGATTTCAATGTCCGATTGGTCGGCAATCGTGGCCATAACCAACTCGCGCATCAGGCGCGGCCGATTCCCCACCAGCACTCGAATCAGCTCCATGGAATTTTCTCCAAGAGGGCAATTATCCGGAAAAGGGGTACCGCGGCGACAGGTTCAATCTGGTTTCACGGAATGACGCGAGGAAGGGGGTACTGCGTCGGTTGCCATGCCGCCCGCCGTAAGGAGTACTTCCAGGTACGAGGGGGCCAGCGGTACCTAGGCTGCGTGACCGGCGCTCTTGGTACTCTCGCCGAGCTTGTGAATCTGGCAGGCTTCCCACACGCTGAAACGATCCGCGACGCCCACTTTGCGGAGGATCCGGTGGAGGTGATTTTTTACCGTCTGTTCCGACAGCCCGAAGTGGCTGGCGATTTCCTTATTGCTGAGCCCGCGCCCGATCAGGGGAACCAGTTGCTGTTCGCGGCGCGTGAGCCCTGTCTGCGTGCGCTTATGGCTGCTCGGAAATTCGACCGCGTGCTTGGCCACTTGGTCGAAAAGAACGCGCACGTAGCCGGGCGGACACACTACTTCTCCTGCCGCCACCGCCCGAATCGCCGACACAACGTCCAATGCCGAGGCTTCCTGCAATACATACCCCAGCGCGCCGCGCCGGATGGCCGCCAGGAAGTGTTCGTGGTTGTCTTCCATGGCCACCAGCACGCTCTTCATCCAACGGTTCTGGCCGCCGGTTGAGGAGGACGGCAGGGGAGCGTCGAGAAAGAACTCCAGCGAATCGAGGATCAGTGTGTCGGCGCCGGAGCCGGCGATTTCGTTGCGCGTGCCGGAACAAATCGCTTGCGTCGCGACGATCTCAAAGTCTGTCTTCTTGGCCAAGACTCGGGCGATGGATTCCCGCAGCAGACAATTGCAGGAAGCGATGAAAACCTTGCTCGTTCTTTCCATGGAACCCCCTCCGCATCAGGCACGATGAATGGGAATAGTCCTAGGAAGGGGTAGCAACAAAAGTACCTCATTGGGTCACTTCTATGCAACTACTAATCCTGCAACTATGGTACCTGGTGACCGTGAGACGACCCTGGGGGCTGCGTCGACGCGGAACCGGAATCATCCACCATGGTGACCGGCTCGTGTGATGGCCGGGCCTTGGTCAGTGACCACAGGAGCGCCGCTATGCGGCCGGGCGCGGCATCACTTCCCGTCCACGGTGAACGCAATCAGGGCATTTCCGCGGTGCCCGGAAAAACGGCCCTCGCCCGAGTTCACGTACAGCATGCCGTTGGCGATGACGGGCCCCGCAGTGCCCATCGAGCCCCCACTGGCGGGAACGCCATTCACCGCGTCGAACTTCCTGGCCGTATCGAAATCCCAGACGATGGCCCCATCAGAGGTCGCATAGGCGCGCAGGTGACCGTCGGCTGCGCCGGAGAACACCACCCCCGGAATCAAGCTGACCGCCGCAGATTCCACCCCCGCACAACCGCGCGTTCCCCAACTGCACACCCCGGCGGGGGCGGGCTTGTGCCAGACCAGTTCCCCACCGGCGATCTTGAGCGCGGAAAGGCTGCTCTCCGAGCGGTTCGCGATCGGCACGTAGATGCTGTCCCGATCGGCGGCCGAGCCCCACACGATGCCGCCGCCCATGCTGCCCGGCCCGACTTGGACCTGCCACAAAATCTTGCCGCGAGCATCCGGATCCATGGCGTAGAGGATTCCCGATTTCTGGCCCGCCAGGATCACCTGCTTGCCGCTGGACAGCGTGGCGAGAATGGGCGAGCTTCCAAAGTCATAATCGGGGCCCACGGGATTCGGGCAGATGCCCTTGCCAGCCACGGCGCAGCCAAACAGGTAGTTGTCTCGCCCCGTGACTTGATGGATCCATCGGATGCGGCCCGTCTTCATGTCCATGGCTACGATCGCGTCCGAGGCTTCCGTCTCGACATCCGTATAGGAATCGCCGGTACCCACGTAAATCAGTTGGCGCTTCGCGTCGATCGTGGGAGCCGACCACACGGCTACCCCGGCCGGACCGTACATTTGCACTCCTGTCGAGCTTTTCTTGAACGGTCGCGCCCGTTTCGGGATGGTATAAGCCTTCCAAACGATCTTGCCCGTGGAGGCGTCCAGCGCCACGACGCTCCCGCGGAAGGTGCAGCACTGGTAGGTCTCCACCGCGCCGAATCCCTCTTCTTGCGATGAAACCGGCACGTACAGGCGGCCCTGGTAGAGCGTGGGAGCGCCCGTGATCCGCGCCAGCGGATGATCGTCCACCTTGGTCTTCCAAATCAGTTTCCCCGAGGCGCCATCCACGGCGTACGCATACGCCTTCATCAAGTCGGCGGCGTACACCGCCAACTTCGGCGGCGAGGAGCCGGGCAGCGGGCCGGCGCTGACCGCCGCGCGGATTTCCGATTCGGCCTGGAACGTCCAATAGGTGCATCCGGTCTGCGCGTTCAGGGAGAAAAGCAGCCCGGTTGTGCTTGTGGCGTACAGCCGATTGCCCACGACCGTCGGCTGCGCTCCAACCAGCGGCCCGGGATAGGCGAAAACCCACTTCACCTTCAGCTTCGGAACATCCTCCCGCGTGAATCCCGGCAGCGGCTGGTAGCGCGAATTCGCGACCTCGCGGCCCCATCCGTTCCACCCAGCGTCCTCCACGCCCGCAGGCTGGCCCGCATCCGCGCAGCGATTGGCGTCCGGGTTCGGTTGGGCGCCCGGCAAGGACTCCTTGCCGGTGACAAAAGCCGCGAGGGCGGCAATCTCTTCGGCGCTCAACCCCAAACCCTGCGGCTGCATCACGCCGAACGCCAGATCGAAGATCACGTCTTGTGGCGCCAGTCCGGCAATCGTCTCTCGAGACGGTGTACGCCCCTCCGGATGATCGTGGCACATCGCACACTTCCGCAGGTAGAGCGCGGCGGGGTCCGGACGGCCGGCCAGCGCCACAGGACACCAGAAACCCAGGAAAACAAGCCCGGCGAGCACGATGCGTCGCATTGTCACCTCTTCACGCGAATGAAAACGAAACTCGGAATGCTGAGGCCCTATCATACAACCGAACCCGGATGTCGTCTCACGCCTCATGGGCCCGGCCACTGCATCCGGTGCCGCCGGATCAACGCTGCTTCCACCGTCCGAGCTTGACGATAGCCGTATCGCCGTGACCGTAGGGCTTCCAGGGATGATACAACGTGCGCACCGCGGAACTGCCCGGCATCAGCCGTGCCAAACTCCACCGCATGTTGGCTGAGAGCAAACCGGGCTGAGCGATCCCGCCGAATCCAGTGGGACACACTCCTGGTGCCCTGAGTCCTAAGTTCGTTGCACTGTTTTTAGGAGGCCGGGGCTTCAGCGCGCCGTTTGCGTCCCGGACAGCAGTCGGGACCCCGGCGTTTAGGCTCTTGTTTTCACGGGGGTTTTGCCCCTGAAGCTCCGTCGGATTATGCAAGGAACTTCTGATTGAGGACACTAGCTGCAACACAAGATTCCGAAAAATTGGGCCGCCTTTTGAGAGAACATCGGACCGAAGCAACCGGCCCGGTCGACGGCGCTCCGACCCCCGCCTCGACGCGCAATCAGCGCAGGCGTACAACCAGAACCGAGCAGGCCGCGTGGCGTGCGACCGATTCGGCCACGCTCCCGATCAGGAACCGGTCCAGCCCCTTGCGCCCATGCGAGCCGACCACGATTAGATCGGGGTTCCAGGCCTCCGCAAAGTCGAGAATCATGGCTCGCGGATCGCCTTCCTTCACTTCCGTCCGCACGTGGTAGCCCGCCGGGGTCAATCGCTGGGCTGCGCGGGCCACCAGTTGCTTGCCCTCGTCCAGCCGCTTGGTTTGCGCGGTCTCCAGGCTCGCCACCTGGCCCACGTAGTAGTAGGGAATCAGGAGCAGCGGCTCGACCACATGCAGGACGCACACTTCGGTCCCCTCCGGGCGCATCTGGTGCATCACCGTCTCGATCGCCGCGTCGGAAAACTTCGAGTCATCTACTGCCAGCAAAATTTTCATGACGGCACCTCGGTTCCCTTCCCCAGAAAAATCAGTGGCTGGCCGGCACGCGCACAATCTCGACCGAACACGGCGCATGCCGGGCCACGAATTCCGCCACGCTGCCCAGCAGCAAGCGGCTGACGCCGGTGCGCCCGTGCGACCCCATCACAATCAAATCGGCCCGCCACTGCTTGGCCATATCCACAATGCCTTCCCGGACCTCCCCTCGTGCAACCTCGCCTTCCGCGCGAAAACCCGCGTCGCGCAGCTTTTGCGCCATCCGCTCCACCAGCTTCTCGGCATCCTTGGCCTGCGCGGCCAGTTCGGGAGCGTATCCCGCCGCCATCTGCGGAGGCGCGGAAACCGCGACGGGCTGTACGACGTGAACCACGCGCACATCGGCCTCCGCCGCACGATATTGCAATACGGCTGCCTGCACCGCCGCCTCCGAAAACTTCGACTCATCCACTGCGACCAGAATCCTCATGATGCACCCTCCCTCCGCCACCACACGGATCTGCTGCACACGGTAACACGTTTTCACTCGCCAATCGTCGGCCCTGAATCGCCGGGTAAACCCGGATACCGGCACGGTAATTTCTTCCTGCTCCGTGTCAGGGCCTTTCGGCAAACGCACAGACCCTCGGCTTTACCAGCCGGATGAAATCCGCGCTGAGCATGCGCAGGGCGTCGGAGTGCGTTCCCGCGCTCAAGATGATCTCCGGGTCCGCGGCCAGTGCGGCGTCAAGGTACACAGGCAGTCCATAGAGTTCCCCAAAAGGCGGGACTGCGCCCGGCTCGCAATCCGGAAACAGCCGATTGCACTCCTGTTCCTCCATGATGGACACCGGAGCCCCGGCCGCCGCGGCCAACTTCTGCAGATTGATGTGGCAGGGCGCGGGAAGCAGCGCGATCAAATTATTCTTCCCGGACCGAAGCACCACGGTCTTGGCCACGTCCTTGCCCGGCGCGTGCATCACCGCGGCGGCATACTGGGCGCTGTAGGTCGGCGCATGGGAGATCTGCGAGTACGGAATGTGGTTGGTTTCCAAAACAGATTTCAGGCGAACGGAAATGCTCATGGGATCACCTCCCGCGGAGGCTCTCCTGGCGGACACAGACCCGAAAGCCCCCCGCGTCCCGATGACACTTGAATTCCGGCGTGGAGTTGGTGGACATTGTGGCTGTTGCGTTCGCCCCATTTCTACCGTGCGGGGCGGTCGGACGCCGTGTCTGGAATCACAACTCTTTGTGACACGCATCACACGGCTGTTCCGGCCTGCGGCGTGCCCGCGAAACGGAGTAGTATCGGAGGCGTGGCCGAAGTTTCCCCCGGCCCTGAGTCTGTGCTGTTTCTGAGTGGATGAAAATGGCGACCCCTGCGCCAGAACGCGAACACGTGCAAGAGCGGATTCCGAAACAAGGAGTTGTTATCCACCCAACCGCAGAACTCGAGGGCCCCGCGAACTTCCCTCAGGCGTTTGCGCGCACGGCGCAGCGCATTGCCCCCATGGTCGCAATCGAACTGCCTCACCGCGACCATGTCGAGCGCGTGACCTACGGAGAGCTGCTGGCCCGCGCGGAGGCGGCGGCAGCGGCATTGGCTTCGCAGGGCCTTGCGCGGGGAGATCGCTGCGCTATCCTCGACGACAATTGCGTGGAGTGGTGCGCCTCGTTTCTCGCCATCCTTCGTCTGGGCGCCGTGCCGGTCCCGCTCGATACCCACTACAGCGCGACGCAAATAGAGGGACTTCTCCACGACAGTGGCGCGAAAATTCTCCTCACGGCCCCGCGTTATCTGGAGACTGCCGAACACGCGCTGCGCGCGCGGGCGTCCGCGACGGCGCTGCTGCTTCTGCGCGGGGCGGCTCCAGGCAGAACCAGCCTGGCGGAACTGCCGTCCGACGCCGCCGGCGCCCTGCCCCCCTGCCCGGCCACCCGCGACGATCCGGCCGTCATTTTGTACACCTCGGTAACCACCGGCGACCCCAAAGTAGTGGTGCTCACGCACGGCAACCTGCTGGCCGAAGCCAGCGCCGTCATTCAAAGGCTGAAGATCGACGAGCGCGACTCCATCCTCGGCGTGATGCCGCTGTTCCATGCGCTGGCGCTCATGGCCAATCTCTTGCTCCCTTTTCTGTACGGGGCGCGCGTGATCTTCCTCGAGGAGATCAGCGCCTCCGAACTCCTGCGCGCGCTCGGCGAGCGCGAGCCCTCGGCCTTTTGTTGCGTGCCGCAATTCTTCTATCTGATCCACCAGCGCCTGCTAGCCAAAGGGGCGGAGGGCGGAGCGGCGAAGACCGCGGCCTTCCGCGCCCTGCTGCGCGGCCATGCGGCGTTGCGGCGCCTGACCGGCCTGAACTTGGGGCGTTACCTGTTCC
>VFSW01005099.1_pt1 | contig 19481 bp, 16 predicted proteins | sample 5358111 | NCBI WGS metagenome assembly VFSW01 (sample SAMN11554181, study PRJNA540505) | mine drainage metagenome | isolation source: sediment from site ElyBrook_90M | place: USA: Ely Copper Mine, Vershire, VT | collected 2017 | reverse complement strand
CCCAAAATTCAGGAGGCGCGGGGCCGCAATGGCGGCATCGGTGGCGGGGGAGGGAGCGGCGGTGGCTACCCGGGCGGTCCATATCCGGGAGGCGGGTACCCTCCCGGGGGTGGATATCCCGGTGGTCCTTATCCGGGCGGTGGTCCTTATCCGGGCGGTCCATATCCTCCGGGGGGCGGTTATCCCGGCGGAGGATATCCCGGCGGAGGATATCCGAACGGCGGTGGTGGAGGACGCGATACAGAGTCCGACGAGCGGCTCGAACAATTTCTACGGCCTGCGGTTTCCGTGACATTCGCGCTGAAGAGTTCCGAGGTTGACGTTACCGACGACCATTTCAACACGATCATTTTCTATACGGACGGTCGCCAGCTTCCAAAAGACAAGAAACAGCAAAAGGACGACGCCAACAAAGAGGCCGTGGCGCATTGGGAAGGCAATCAGCTCATCACCGATGAAAAAACGCCACAGGGCGCGAAGATGAGCCGGACGTTCGAGCTTTCGCCCGACGGCCGCCAGTGCTTTGAAACCGTCCACGTGGACCGCGGGAAATCCAAAGGCCAGCTTACCGTTCGGTTTGTGTATAACGTGGAAGGCGCCTCAACGCAGCCCGAGCACGATACCGATCCGAATGTGCCGGTGATGAAGCGCAAGGCGGAAACCCCCGAGCCCGCGGCCGCTCCCGGCTCGCAGCCCGACGCTCAAAGTACTCAACCAGCTCCGGCCCCGGCACCGGATCCCGATCAGCCGGTGATGCGACGCCGCACGGACAGCGGTAGTTCCCCGCAATGAGTCACCCGAGTATTGGCGGTGCAAACTGGCGGCGGCTGGCGATGCGGATGATCGGCCATGCTGCCCGGCTTCTTCCGGCGATTCTTCTCCTGCCACTTTTTTGCTCTCTCCGCGCATCCGCGCAGGATTCCGGCGGCATCCATGTCAACGTCAATCTGGTTGTGCTCGATGCCACCGTGAAGGATAAATCCGGCCACGTAATGGACGGCTTGAAGAAAGAGGATTTTCAGGTTCGCGAGGATGGCGTCGAGAAAAAAATAGAGCTCTTCAGCCGCGATGAATTGCCGCTTGATGTGGCGCTGGTCCTGGACTTGAGCGATTCGATCGAGCCGTTTCTCGATCCCCTGCGCGACGCCGCGGCCACCACCCTTGCCGCTCTCAAGCCAGAGGACGAAGTCGCCCTGTTCACGTTTTCAACGGAGGCCCAGCTCGTCGTTCCGCTCACGCGCGACAAGAACAGCATCTCGGAGGCGATAGGTTCGTTCAAAACAGGCGGGGCGACGAATATCAACGACGGCATTTTCGTCGCTTCCGAATATCTTTTGAAAAACGCGCCCAAGGGCCGCCGCGTCATTATCCTGATCAGCGATGACGTGGGCACCGACGCCGGCGGGCAGGGAACGCGCGACATCGTCACCGAAACGATTGCCGCCGATGCCGCCGTCTACAATCTGAAAATTCCCGGATACAATCCGCCCGCGACGATCTTTTTCGCCGCCATGATTCCCGGCCTCGTGGACATTCGCAAAGTGGCGGACGCCACCGGCGGCGAGATTTTCGACGTGCATGAAGTGAAGAATCTGGATCTGGCGTTTCGCGCGCTCCTCGAACGCGTCAAGACCCGCTACACGCTCGGCTACTACACCACCGCGGGCGGCGCCACCGGAAAACCTCACAAGCTGGACGTGCGCCTCGCGCCCTCGTTCGGCGCCAAAGGCCGCAACTACACCATTCTCTCCAAAACCAGTTATTATTTCCGGTGATTGAAGAAGATTACAGTGCTGCAGGTTCACTGGCGCAAGCGTCACAATCTGGGGAAAAAGAAACTCATTTCGTCATTCCGAGCGAAGCGAGGAATCGCTCTTTCTTTTTCGCGCATTGCCGCAGAACGCGGAGGGATTCCTCGCTTCGCTCGGAATGACGAAAGTGGCGGGGGTGATTTTTACCTCCGCCGTGAAGCCGACGTCACAAAGAATAACAACCCTGACTATTTCCTGGACGCCTGCCCGGCGGCGCCGCCGGAACCCGCATCCGCGGCTTGCTGAACAATCTTGACCTGCTCGCCTTGCTGGAACGCATCCGGTGGATTGATGACAATGGGATCTGTGGGGTCCACGCCTTCCAGAACCTCCACCGCCGTCCCGAAATCGCGCCCAATCGTGATCGGCTTCAAATTCAGCCGCCCGTCGGGCTGAACAACCGCGACGAGCGTTCCCTCGGGCCGGAACAGCAGCGCATTGATCGGGAGCGAGAGCCGCTGCCCGGGAAGTTTCACGTCAAAATGAACCTGCGCATAGGCTCCGGGCAGAAGGGTGTCCGACGGATTGGGAACATCCACTTCGGTCAACAGTGTCCGCGTTCCGGGATCAATCGCATTGGCCGTGCGCACCACGGTGCCGCAGAACTCGCGTCCGGCCAATTCCGAAAGTGTCAGGCAAGCCTTCGTGCCGATGCGCATGGAGGGACTGAACGATTGCGGGACATTGACGAACACGCGCATGGGGTCAATCTGCGCGAGGTCGAACATTTCGTTGGTTGCCGAGCCGCCATTTCCCGCGTTGATGAGCGTTCCCGGGTCCACGTTGCGGCGTGTGATTACTCCGGCAAACGGCGCGTAGACGTGCTTGAAGGACTCCAGTTCCTCGAGGCGCTTGACGTTGGCCTCGGCGGATTCGACCATGGCCTTCTTGGCGGCGAGATCCCCGGCGGCGTTATCCACCTCCTGTCGCGAGACCGAATCGGTCTTGAGCAGGTCCTGATACCTCGTCGCCGTGATTCCCGCGAGGGTAACGTTCGCTTTGGCCGTATTGAGATCGGCCCGGGTCTGCGCCAACTGCTGATCAATTTCCGGCGTGTCAATCTCGGCCAGCAACTCGCCGGCTTTTACGCGGCTGCCGATATCCTTGTACCAGACCTTCAGGTAGCCGTTGGTTCGCGCGTAAATCGGCGACTCAACGTACGCTTTGAGAGTGCCCGGAAGAATCATTTCGGAAGAGCCCGCAATCGGCGTTGCGTGAATCACCGCCACGTACGGCACGGTCATGCGCTCGGTCTGCTCGGCGAGCACCTGGCGCTCGCTCCGCCGCTGAAGCACGGAGTAGACGCCGAGAATTCCGAAAATAAAAAACAGGATCAGGAACCAGCGCAGCAGCGCGCCGCGGCCGCTCTTCGGTTTCTCCCGCGCCTCGTTCGATTCCGTCACGCTGCTCGTTTCCTTCAAATGGTCCTGCATTCCCAATGGCTCCCGAAGTCCCTGGAATCGTTATGAAACGCGGGCCAGATCCGCGCCCACGCGCTGCCCCGGCCGGTGGTTCTTATGCACCAGCGAAAAAATGCACGGGACAAAAAACAGCGTAGCCACCGTGGCCAGGATCAGCCCGCCGATCACCGCGCGTCCCAGCGGGGCGTTCTGTTCGCCGCCCTCGCCCATTCCCAGCGACAACGGCACCATGCCGATGATCATCGCCAGGGCCGTCATCAGCACCGGCCGGATGCGCACAAATCCCGCCTGAATCGCCGCCTGTGTCGAGTTCAGCCCCTCATTCAATCTCTCACGCGCAAACGAAACCAGCAGAATGCTGTTCGCCGTCGCCACGCCCATGCACATGATCGTTCCGGTCAGCGCGGGCACGTTGAGCGTGGTGTGCGTCAAAAGCAGAATCCAGACGATCCCCGCGAGCGCTCCCGGAAGCGCTGTGATGATAATGAACGGATCGAGCCAGGATTGAAAGTTTACGACGATCAAAAAGTAAACCAGCACGATGGCCACCGCGACCCCGGCGCTCAGCCCGGCGAAGGAAGAGTTCATCGTGGCTACCTGCCCGCGCCGGAACATTCGCGTTCCGCGGGGCAACTGACTCTGGTACCCCTGGAGGATCTCCTGAATATCGCGATCCACCGCGGCCAGGTCGCGGCCCTCGACCGAAGCATAGACGTCGAGCAGGGGTTGCGTGTCATAGCGGCTCACCAGGGCGGGCTCCGCGTTCACGCTGATCTGCGCGAGGTTTCCCAAAATTTGCGGCGTCGAGGCGACGCTGGACGCGACCGGAATGTTCGAGAGTTCTTCCATCGAGCTGATCTTGTACTGCGGCACCTGCACCGTCACGTTGTATTCAATGCCCGTCGTGGGATTCACCCAGAAGGATGGGTTGATCTGAAAGCTGGAACTGAGCGAGAGCAGCACGCTGTTGCCCACGTCCATCTGCGACAGCCCGACCGTCTGCGCGCGCGTGCGGTCCACGTCCAGAAAGATGGTGGGCGCCGTGCGCAACTGCTGCACGTGCACGTCCACCGCGCCCGTCACGTGCTGAATGCGGTTCGCGATGGACTGGGCGATGGCGTAGTTCTTGTCCACCGTCGGGCCGATGAGCTGTATGTCAATCGGAGAAGGCACGCCGAAATTCAGAATCTGGCTCACCATGTCCGCCGGCTGGAAAAAGAATTGCGTGCCCGGAAAATTTTCGGCGAGCTGGCGGCGCAATTCGACGACATATTGCCGCGTCGGCACATGCCGCTGCGGCTTCAATCCGATCAGAATTTCCGCGTCGGATTCGCCGATTACGCCGGAGTTGCTGTAGGTCGTGTTGATGGTGCTGTTGAACAGGCCGATGTTGTCGAGGATGTTGCCGAGGTCCTCCGGCGGAATCACCCGCCGGATCAGGTTGTCCACGCGATCGGCCTCGCGGGCGGTCTCCTCGACGCGCTGCCCGGCCCGCGCGCGCATGTGCAGACGGATGAGTCCCGCGTCCACGGTCGGAAAGAAGTCGCGGCCCAGGACCGGCATCAGCACGAGCGATCCCATGCAGAACAGCAGAAAGAGCCCGACAAACGTCCACGCGTGGCCCACGCAAAAAATGAGCGCGTTCCGGTATCCCTCGCGCAGGGAATTGAAGCCGAATGCAAATTTGCGCTGCGCCCGCGAGAAAATATCATTTCCCGTGGCGTACTCCTCCCCGTGATGCCCCTGCAGCAGATACATTGCCAGCGTCGGCACGAGCGTTCGCGAAAAGATATACGAAGCCAGCATCGAGAAGACCACTGACTCGGCCAGCGGCACAAACAGGAATTTCGCCACACCCGTCAGGAAAAACATCGGCACAAACACGATGCAGATGCACAGCGTCGAAACCAGCGCCGGTATCGCGATCTCCTGCGAGCCGTCCAGAATCGCCTGTATCGTGTCCTTGCCTTGCGCCAGATTTCTCTCGATATTTTCGATGGCCACGGTCGCATCGTCCACCAGAATGCCGACGGCCAGGGCCAGTCCGCCGAGCGTCATCAGATTGATCGTCTCGTGCAGCGCGCTGAGCATGATGATGGCCACCAGCACCGAAAGAGGAATCGAAATCGCGATGATCAGTGTGCTGCGCCAGCTTCCCAGAAAGAGGAGAATCATCAGCGCCGTCAGGCAGGCCGCCGCAAGCCCCTCGCGAATCACCCCCTGGATGGCCGCCCGCACGAAAATGGATTGATCAAATAGTGGCGTGATGGTGACCTGCGGAGGCAGGAGCGTCTTGATGAACGGCAGGCGCTCGTACACTTGCCGCACGACGTCCAGCGTGGACGCCGCGCCCGCCTTGTAGATCACCAGCAGAATGCCGCGCTGCCCGTCCATGCGAACGATATTGATCTGCGGCGAAAAGCCGTCGCTGACCGTGGCGACGTCGCGCACGTAAATCGTGGCGCCATTCGACGTGCGGATCGGCAGATCGTTCAGCGCCTCCAGCGTGTTGGTCGAGCCGTTCATTTCGACGTTATATTCGGTCGGCCCGAGTTTCGCCGTGCCCGACGGCAGCGCCAGGTTTTGCTCGCTGATGGCGTTGATCACATCCACCGGCGCAAGACCCTTGGCCTGCAGTTCCGGAATGTCCACGTTCACGGATACCTGGCGGATCTTGCCGCCATACGGGTAGGGCATCGAAGCTCCGGCGATGGTCGCAAGCTGCGTATGCACCGTGTTCCAGGTGTAGTCGAACAGTTCCTGCTCGGACATCCCCTCGCCCCTCACGCCCAACTGCAGAATCGGCACGGCCGAAGCAGAATACGTGATCAGGAGCGGGGAAGAGATGCCCGGGGGCAGTTGGCGCAGGACGGTTTGGATGGCATCGCTGATCTGCGTCAACGCGATCTGCACATTCGTGCCGGGCTGAAGGAAAACCTTGGTGACGCCGCGCCCCATGACGGTTTGCGATTCGACGTGCTCCACATTGTCCACAATCGTGGTGAGGAAGCGCTCGAATATGGATACGATCCGCGCGTCCATCTGTTGCGGCGGCAGGCCCGCGTAGTTCCAGCCGACACTGACCACCGGAATGTTAATATCGGGGAAAATATCGGTGGGCGTGCGCTGTAGCACGATGGGGGTCATCAGGATGATGACCAGGGCGGCCACCAGAAAAGTGTAGGGTCTCGTCAGCGCGATGCGTACAATCCACATGAAGGGTTCCCGGGCCTATGACAGAATTTCAAATTTGAGATTTCGGAATTTCCATTCCGCGGCAGCCGGCGGATCACGGACACAAGCGCATATCCCAGCCCCCCCAGACCGTCCGAGGAAGCTGCGCGCATTCCCAATTCTGCCTTATCTTCTTTGATGCGAACGATTCATGTCCAGTTACATCGTTCTCGACTGCGGGGTTACAAGCTGCCCGTATACAATGAATAACCCTCCGTGATACGCAATACATGATTTTTTTGCACGAAGCATTTGAATTTTTTTTTGTTTTGCTGTAAAAGTGTTGCTCGCGGGCATTGGGGTTTTCGATAAGAATTCATACTGGTTATTTTAGATGGACCCGAAGTAGTCCGGCAGGAACTGGAATTAGGATCGCGGATTTTGCCGGGTCGTATTCCCCTCAATGATTAGTCCGCTTATGTCCCAAATAGGGCCGTGGTTTGGCCCGCAGGGAAGGTTCTGAACTGTCCAGGGTGTAATCCCCGAAGCCTTATACGGGGAACCGAAGCATGGCGCAAATCTTTCATCACAGCACGAACACGATTGCCCGGGTGAGCATTTACGGAGCGGTCCTGCTGATCGCTCTTTTGGGCTTTTCGATGAACGTCGTAAATCAGACCTCGTACATCACCGAGGTTAACAACGCTCGTCCGCAGCCCGTGCCGTTCAGCCACAAGCACCACGTCGGCGAACTGGGCCTTGATTGCCGGTACTGCCATTCCTCGGTGGAAGTTTCCTCGTCCGCGGGCATGCCTCCCACGCAGACCTGCATGGCGTGCCATTCGCAAATTTGGTCGAGCGCGGCCATGCTCGAGCCGGTCCGGGCGAGTTACCGGGACTCGAAACCCATCTCCTGGACTCGCGTCAACGCCGTGCCTGATTTCGTCTATTTCAATCACAGCATTCACATCGCCAAGGGAGTCGGCTGCACAACCTGCCACGGCCCGGTCGCGGAAATGAACATCACCTGGCGCGCCGAATCGCTCTACATGCGCTGGTGCCTGGAATGCCATAACGCGCCCGAAAACTATTTGCGGCCGCGTTCGGAAGTTTTTAACCCGTATTACGTGCCTCCCAGGGACCAGGCGGCTTTGGGGGAAAAGCTGATGAAGGAATACAAGGTGCAGAAGCTGACGGCCTGCACGACGTGCCATCGCTAGGGGAGCGTAAGGACTTCATGGATAACGAGAAACATCTCGGCGGACAGCAAAGCGGCGATCCTCTCGCGTCCGGTACTTCTGCCGCGACGGACGCCGCCCCGCGTTTCTGGCGTGGCCTCGAAGAGCTAGCTGACACGCCGGAATTCCGCGATCACAAGGAAAATGAGTTTCCGCATGGCGCGAATGATCCCGAAGCCAAACTCGATCGCCGCGAACTCATGAAAGTCATGGCCGCTTCGGCCGCCTTTGCCGGTTTGGCTGGGTGCACCAAGCTCCCGACGCAACAGATTGTTCCCTATGTAAAGCAGCCCGAACAAATTATTCCCGGCAAGCCGCTTTTCTACGCCACGGCCCTGACCCACTGCGGCGTCGCCACCGGCGTGCTGGTCGAAAGCCACATGGCGCGCCCCACAAAAATCGAAGGCAATCCGGATCATCCGGCCAGCCTCGGCGCATGCGATTCGTTCTCCCAGGCCTCCATTCTTGGCCTATACGATCCAGACCGTTCTCAGGCGGAAGTCCATGACAGCCGCATCGGGAGCTATGCCGAATTTCAAAATGAGCTTTCTCTCGCTCTGGCCGCCGAGCGCTCGGGCGGCGGTGCGGGCGTTCGCCTCCTGACAGGCACGATCACTTCGCCCACGCTGGCCGATCAAATTCAAACATTTCTTAAAACGTTCGCGAGTGCGAAGTGGATTCAGTATGAGTCCGTGACGCTCGACAACGTGCGCGAAGGTTCGAAGATCGCCTTTGGCGCCTACATGAATTCCGTATACCGCCTCGATCAGGCCGACGTCATCCTGACTCTGGATTCCGATCTTCTGACCGCGGGGCACGGCAGTCTCCTTTATGCGCGGGATTTTGCGCGAAAGCGGCGCGTCGAGGACGAAACTTCGAAAATGAACCGCCTCTATTCCGTCGAGTCCACACCGACGAATACAGGCGCGATGGCCGATCATCGCCTGCGGCTGCGCTCCTCCGAAATCGAAGGCTTTGTGCGCCTCTTGGCCCGCGAACTGGGTCTCGGCACCGTGGCCGCGTCTGCTGCCGCTCCGGCGGTTCCTTCCGGATGGATCGCCGCTCTCGCGCGTGACCTGAAGAAGCATCCCGGCGCGTCGCTCGTTGTCGCCGGCGAGCAGCAGCCGCCCGCGGTTCACGCGATCGCTCATGCGATCAACCAGTCGCTCGGAAATTTTGACAAGACCGTTTACTTCACCGATCCCGTCGAAGCGGTTCCCTCGAATCAGTGGAGTTCCATGGGCGAACTCGCCGCGGATATTCGGGCGGGAAGCGTGACCACTTTGTTGATCGTCGGCGGAAATCCCGCCTACGATGCGGCCGCCGATCTGGGATTCCAGGAACTCATTCCGAAAGTGCCCTTCAGCGCGCGGCTCGGTCTCTATGAAGACGAGACCTCGGAGCTGTGCCACTGGCACATCCCGCAAGCTCACGAACTCGAGGCCTGGGGCGACGCGCGCGCGTTTGACGGCACGGCCTCCGTGATTCAGCCGCTCATTGCGCCCCTCTACGGCGGAAAATCGCAGCTGGAATTTCTGGCTATGCTCAACGGGCAGAACTCCAAGTCCGGCCATGACCTGGTCCAGAATTTCTGGAAGGCGGCGAAGCCGAATGTGGATCGCTTCGACGCGTTCTGGGAGAAGACGCTTCGTGACGGCGTCGTTGCCGACACGGCTTATGCTCCGAAGCAGGCTTCGCTGCTGCCGGAAATCGGCGCGGATGCGCCCGCTGCGCCGCCGCATGGTCTAGAAATTGTATTTCGCCCTGACCCGACGATTTTCGACGGGCGCTTTGCAAACAGCGGCTGGCTGCAGGAGCTTCCCAAGCCGCTGACCAAACTCACCTGGGACGCGGTCGCGATGATCAGCCCCAAGACCGCCGACCGTCTTGGGCTCAAGAGCGAGCAGGCCGTCGAACTGAAATATCAGGGCCGCACGATCGTCGCTCCGGTCTGGGTCATGCCGGGCCATGCCGATGAATGCGTGACCGCATTTCTCGGCTATGGACGCACGCGCGCCGGGCGCGTCGGCACGGGCCAAGGCTTTGACGCCGGATGGATTCGCACCTATGCAGCGCCGTGGATCGGCTCTGGCCTGGAGATCCGCAGAACCGGCGACAAATGGCCGCTCGCCGCAACGCAGACGCACAGTTCCATGGAAGGCCGCGAGCCGATTCGAGTGGCGACTCTGGAAGAGTACGCGAAGAATCCGAAGTTCGCGCAGGCCGAGGCCCAGGAAAATCCGCTCTCCCTCTATCCCGAAGTGAAATACGAAGGCAACGCCTGGGGCATGGCCATTGATTTGAACTCCTGCAACGGATGCGGCGCGTGCGTCGTGGCCTGCCAGGCGGAAAACAATATTGCCGTGGTCGGGAAAACGGAAGTCATGATCGGCCGCGAAATGCACTGGATCCGCATCGACCGCTACTATGAAGGCGATGTGGACGGGCCGAACACGTATCATCAACCGCTGCTCTGTCAGCACTGCGAAAATGCTCCGTGCGAACTGGTTTGCCCAGTAGCCGCGACCGTGCACAGCCCCGAAGGCCTGAACGAAATGGTCTACAATCGGTGCGTCGGCACGCGCTACTGCTCGAACAACTGCCCGTACAAGGTGCGCCGTTTCAATTTCCGTCTCTACTCCGATTGGGACACCCCCAGCCTGTTCGGCATGCGCAATCCCAACGTCAGCGTGCGCAGCCGCGGCGTGATGGAAAAGTGCTCCTACTGCGTGCAGCGCATTTCCGCGGTGAAGATCGAAGCGGAAAAGCAGGATCGCCCCATCGCGGACGGTGAAATCGTGACGGCCTGCCAGCAGACTTGCCCCTCCGAAGCGATTGTCTTCGGCAACGTGAACGATCCAAAGAGCAAGGTCTCCTTGCTCAAGGCCAAGAACCGGAACTACAAGCTGCTGGAGGAATTGAACACGCGCCCGCGAACCACGTATCAGGCGCGCCTGCGCAATCCAAATCCGGAACTCGAACAGGCGGCGGGCTAAATCTTTTACGGGCCCTGGCGGCCCTTAAAGGGAACGACGCAAAGGGAAAGAATGACTTATGGCGGATAGTCCGGCAGACAAACTCGCGGAACGCATGGCAACCGAGCCGATCCTCGGCCCGGGGCACGATTACGCCTCGGTCACCGACAAGATCAGCGCCATCGTCCTGAAGCGGCGTCCCCCGAAGTGGTGGATCTTCGGATTCGCTGTCGGGTTTTGCCTCCTCATGATGTTGCTCATGTCGGTCACGTACCTGTTTGCGGTCGGCACGGGGATCTGGGGCATCAATATGCCCGTTGCCTGGGGCTTCGCGATCATCAACTTCGTCTGGTGGATCGGGATCGGGCATGCCGGCACGCTGATTTCGGCCATCCTTTTGCTACTGCGCCAGCAGTGGCGCACCTCGATCAACCGTTTTGCTGAGGCGATGACGCTTTTCGCTGTTTCCTGCGCGGGCGTTTTCCCATTGATCCATATGGGGCGCCCGTGGCTCGCCTACTGGCTCTTCCCTTATCCGGACACAATGAAGATGTGGCCGAATTTCCGCAGCCCGCTGGTGTGGGACGCATTTGCGGTCTCGACCTACGCGACTGTCTCGGCCCTGTTCTGGTTTATCGGCCTGATTCCTGACCTCGCGACGCTGCGCGACCGCACCAAAAACCGCTTCGCCAAAATGATCTACGGCCTGTTCGCGATGGGCTGGCGCGGATCGGCCGTGCACTGGCACCGGCATGAGATTGCCTCGCTGCTGCTTGCCGGCCTGGCCACGCCGCTCGTCCTTTCCGTGCACACCATCGTGAGTTTCGACTTCGCGCTCGGCATTACTCCCGGCTGGCACGCCACCATCTTTCCGCCGTACTTCGTCGCGGGCGCTATCTATGCGGGATTCGCGATGGTGCTGACGCTTTCGATTCCAATAAGAAAACTTTTCGGCCTGGAAGATTTCATCACCATGCGCCACCTCGACAACATGGGGAAGATCCTCCTGGCGACGGCGCTGATCGTCGGTTACGGCTACATGATGGAAGCGTTCACCGCCTATTACAGCGGCAACCAGTATGAACGGTTCATGATCCTGAACCGCATGACCGGCCCGTACGCCCCGGCCTACTGGTTCCTGATTTTGTGCAACATCGTGACGCCGCAATTCCTGTGGTTCCGCAAGGTGCGCTCGAAGGTCGGCGCGCTGTTTGCCATCGCCATGGTTGTGAACGTCGGCATGTGGCTCGAGCGCTTCGTCATTGTCGTCACCAGCCTGCACCGCGAGTTCCTGCCGTCGGATTGGGGCATGTACTACCCGACACGCTGGGATATCATGACGTTTTTCGGAACGATCGGTCTATTCCTGACGCTGCTGTTCCTGTTTATCCGCTTCCTGCCGCTCATCTCGATCTATGAGATGAGGGCCCTTGTGGATGAAGAGGAGAAGAAGGCATAGTTTTCGTGAGCATCGAGCAATGAAAAAACCAGCGACCCCAACCATTTACGGACTGATGGCGGAGTTCAGGACGGCCGAGCAACTGCTCGACGCCGCTCACCGCACTCACGACGCCGGCTATAAGAGCATTGACGCGTTTTCGCCATTCCCCGTCGAGGGACTCGCGGAAGCGGTCGGTTTTCGCCACACCAAGCTGCCGCTCATCGTTCTCCTCGCCGGCATCGTCGGCGGAATTGCGGGATTCGCGCTGCAATACTACGGTGACGCCGTGAGCTATCCGATCAACATCGGCGGAAGGCCGCTCAACAGCTGGCCTGCATTTGTCCCCATCACGTTTGAAGTGACCGTGCTCTTTGCTGCGGCCGCAGCCGTGCTCGGCATGCTCGCGCTGAACGGCCTGCCGACGCCGTACCACCCGGTCTTCAACGCGCCGCGATTTGAGCTGGCTTCGCGCGACCGTTTCTTCCTCTGCATCAAGGCGCGCGATCCGATGTTTGACCTGGAACTCACCAAACGCTTTATGACGACGCTGGACCCGCGCGAGGTGTCCGAAATTGAAGTCTAGCGCCCAGCCTCGCTTCTTTTTGCGGAAACTTCCCCTGATTGCCGCGGCGGCATGCCTCGTCGTTTTGGCCGGATGCCGCCTGGACATGCACACGCAGCCGCGCTACAACCCATATGACCCCACGGACTTTTTCGCGGACGGGCAGTCCTCCCGTTTGCCGGTCGAGGGAACCGTGCCGCGCGGCGATCTGACGCTCGGCCCGAACGAGTTGCTCTACACCGGAAAACTGAATGGCCAGCCTTCGGAATCATTTCCGTTTCCAATTACCAAAGAACTCGTCCAGCGCGGCCGCGAGCGCTACAACATTTTCTGCGCTCCCTGCCACGGCTATGCCGGCGATGGCGACGGCATGATTGTGCAGCGCGGATTCCACCGTCCTCCGTCTTTGCATGAGGACCGCCTGCGCACCGCGCCCGCCGGACACTTTTTTGACGTCATCACCAATGGACAGGGAGTCATGCTTCCGTACGGCTACCGCGTGCCGGCGCGCGACCGCTGGGCCATTGTCTCCTACGTTCGTGCGCTCGAGCTCAGCCGCCAGGCCTCGATTGACGATCTGCCGGAATCTGACCGCGCAAAATTGCAAGGCGGAACGAAATGAACGCCAACGTAAACGAACCTCTCAATTTCGACCGCTTGCGCATGCCTCTCCTCGGCGGCGGCGCCGTGCTCCTTGCCGTCTGCGCGGCCGCGGGCTGGGCGGACAAGACTGATTTTTTCCGCTCCTATCTGATTGCTTTTCTCTTCTGGATCGGGATCACGCTCGGCTGCCTGGCGGTCCTGATGGTGCAGCATCTGACGGGCGGGCAGTGGGCGCTCGTCATTCGCAGGATTCTCGAAGCGGGAACGCGCACGCTGCCTCTCATGGCCGTGGCGGCCCTGCCGCTCCTTTTGGGAATGAAGACGCTCTACAGCTGGGCGCGTCCCGGGCAGACCGATCCCGTCGTCATCGCCAAGCACGGATATCTCAATCCTGAATTTTTTGTCGTGCGCATGGTTTTCTATTTCGCCGTCTGGTTCTTCTTGTCCTGGAAGCTGAACCAATATTCGCGCGAGCAGGATGCGGGCGGCGACGTTTTGCCGATCATTTTGCGCATGGAAAACCTGAGCGGTATCGGGCTCGTGCTTTATGGATTGACAGTCACGTTCGCCGGAATTGACTGGATCATGTCGCTCGAGCCGCAGTGGTATTCGACAATCTACGGCCTGATGTTCATGGTCGGGCAAGCGCTCGCGGCCCTCGCATTCTCCGTGACTCTCCTGATCTGGCTTTCGGACCGTCAGCCGCTCTCCCGCGCGGTGCAGCCCGCTCACTTTCAGGATCTCGGAAGTTTTCTTCTCGCCTTTGTAATGCTCTGGGCTTATCTGGAATTTTCGCAGTTCCTGATCATCTGGGGCGGCAACCTGACCGACGAAATTCCCTGGTACATCCGCCGCATGCAGGGCGTTTGGGGACACATCGGCCTCACGCTGGTCATATTGAATTTTGCGCTGCCGTTTTTCCTGCTGTTGTTCCGCCACGTAAAGCGCCAGAAACGCTCGCTGCTGATTGTGGCGGGGCTCATTCTGATGATGCGCCTGGTGGATATGTTCTGGATGGTTCTGCCCGCATTCGGCGGCGATGTGCGTCTGACCTGGATGAACGTAGTGCTGCCCCTGGGCATGGGCGCGATCTGGTTTGCCTGGTTCAGCCGCGAACTCGAGAAGATGCCGATTCTCCCGGCTCACGATCCCCGCATGGAAGGAGTGATGCAGCATGCAGCCGGACATGGATAAATCCCACGGAACTTCCCCGTCCTCGCCCGGCTATGAGACGCGCGATGCGAGTACCGGCGGGGTCTACAACTTTCTCGTGATTCTGGCCGCGCTTCTGGCGGCGATTGCCTTGGTGTGCTTTGGGCTATTCCATTTCTTTTCCGTGCATTACCACATCGGTCAGACGACCGCTCCGTTTGACGAGACACGACAAGTGCCCATGACGCCGCAGCTTCAGGTGAATCCGCGGGACGAGTGGCTCAAGTACCGCGAGCAGCAGGATCATTCGCTCGAATCCTACGCCTGGGTGGACAAGACCAAGGGCACGGTGCAGGTTCCCATCGAGACTGCCATGGAAATTCTGGTCAAAAAGGGCCTCCCGGTCCAGGGAGAAACTCCGGCGGCTCCAGCCGCTCCGCCCGCTCCGGCAGCGGCAGGTAAGGCCGCCCCAACCGTGGCATGTAAGGCCGCCTCAACGGGGGGCAAGAAGCCATGACCTGGAAACGAGTCGCGGTCTTTTCGGCGGTTTTCCTGGCCGTGTCTGTTGCGCCCTCGCGCGCGCAGCAGCCGGGCGTGCCTTCCGTGCTGCAGCAGGTGAGCATCACGCAAAATCTCGACACTCAGATTTCACCCGACCTTGCTTTCCGGGATGAGACCGGGAGTACCGTGCGCCTCGGAGATTTCTTCGGCCGCAAGCCGGTTCTGCTTTCTTTGGTCTATTTTGAATGCCCGGCGCTGTGCACGGAGGTTCTCAACGGAGAATTGAGAACCATGAAGGCGATTTCGCTCGATCTCGGCAAGGATTATGAGGCGGTTACCGTTAGCTTTGAGCCGAAGGATACCCCAGCGCTGGCCCAAGCCAAGCGCGATGTTTATGCGGGCCAGTACGCGCGCCCCGGTGCTGTTGACCACTGGCACTTCCTGACAGGCGAGCAGTCGGCCATAGACGCGTTGACGCAGGCCGTTGGATTTCATTACGTCTATGACGCCGCAAGCCGCCAGTACGCGCATGCTGCCGCGATCATGGTCCTGACTCCCGCGGGCCGTATCTCGCGGTATTTCTATGGCGTGCAATTTCCTGCGCGCGATGTGCGTCTGGGACTTGTGGACGCGTCGGGCGGGAAGATCGGCACGCCCACCGATCACGCCCTGTTGTATTGCTACCAGTATGACCCGGAGACCGGGAAGTATGGCCTCGTCATTATGAATATCGTGCGTCTCTTTGCAGGTTTAACGCTCGCGGCGCTGGGACTCTTCCTGTTTGTGATGTTCCGGCGCGAGCGGCGCCGCGGAGCCGGCGCTCTTCCGGCCGGACCCGGCCTAAAGCTTCCATGAGGACGGAATTGTGATGCAAGGATTGCCATTTCAGCCGGAACAAGCCTCGACCGTCGCCCAGTCGGTGGACTATCTCTTTTTTTTCCTGACCGCGGTCACCATATTTTTCAGCGTCATTATTTTCATTACGATTTTCTATTTCATGATGAAGTACCACCGGCGTTCGCCGGACGAGCGGCCCAAGGCGATTGAGGGCTCGTTGCCGCTCGAAATCTTGTGGACCGTGATTCCCACTTTTATCGTGGCCGTAATTTTCGTCTGGAGCGCGAGCCTCTATTTCCACAATGCCGAGCCGCCGCCGAACGCGATGGAAATTTTTGTTACGGGCAAGCAGTGGATGTGGAAAGTGCAGCACCCGGAAGGGCAGCGCGAAATTAATGAGCTCCACGTGCCGCTCGGCCGGCCGGTCAAGCTGACCATGACGTCGGAAGACGTCATTCACGATTTCTTTGTCCCGGCATTCCGCGTGAAGAAAGACGTCTTGCCCGGCCGCTACACCTCGCTGTGGTTTGAGCCCACAAAGGTCGGCACATTTCATCTGTTTTGCGCGCAATACTGCGGCGCGTTTCATGCCGGGATGATCGGCTCCGTTATCGTCGTTCCGCCCGATGAGTATGAACTGTGGCTTGCCGGCGGAGCGCCGGGCGAGTCCATGGAGGCAGCGGGAGAAAAACTTTTTGTGTCCAATGGCTGCGTCACCTGCCACGCGATGGATAATGCGGGCGTCGCGCCGTCGCTGCTCGGCGTCTATGGCCATCCAGTCAAGCTGACCACGGGCGAAACGGTCATGGCGGACGATGCCTATATCCGTGAATCCATCCTGCTGCCGCGCGCCAAAATCGTTGCCGGATACATGCCGATCATGGCGTCGTTTCAGGGGCAGCTTACCGAGGAGCAGTTGACCGACTTGATTGCCTACATCCGCCAGTTGGGCAAGTCCGAACCGAAGACAAAGGAAGAGGGGAAGAAATGAGCACGTCCACCCTGGAACCGCAGGTGCACGCGCCGCGGAATTATTTGAACACAGACTACGGCTGGAAGTCGTGGCTGTTCACGCTCGATCACAAGCGCATCGCGCTGCTGTATCTGGCTTCGATCACGTTTTTCTTTATCATCGGCGGGTTTTTCGCCATGCTGATGCGCATTCAGCTGACCGAGCCGCAGGGCGCGCTGGTGCAGCCGGAAACCTACAACAAGCTCTTCACCATGCACGGCGTGATCATGATCTTCTTTTTCCTGATTCCTTCGATTCCCGCCGTGCTCGGGAATTTCCTTGTGCCCCTGATGATCGGCGCGCGTGATCTGGCGTTTCCGAAGCTCAACCTGCTGAGCTGGTACATTTACATTGTCGGTGGCCTGTTCACCCTCTACGCGGCGATGGCTGGCGGCGTGGATACCGGATGGACGTTCTACACGCCCTATAGCAGCACGTACTCGAATACGCAGGTGACGGCCGTCGCCGTCGGCGTGTTCATCACGGGATTCTCTTCGATCCTGACGGGCCTGAACTTCATCGTCACGATCCACAAGATGCGCGCCCCGGGCCTCACCTGGTTCCGCATGCCGCTGTTCCTGTGGGCCATCTACTCCACCAGCATCATCATGATTCTCGGAACGCCCGTGCTGGCGATCACCATCTTCCTGCTGGCGCTCGAGCATCTCTTCCGCGTTGGAATTTTCAGCCCGGCGCTCGGTGGCGATCCGCTCTTGTTTCAACATCTATTCTGGTTCTATTCCCATCCGGCTGTGTACATCATGATTCTCCCCGCGATGGGAGTGGTCAGCGAAATCATCGCCTGCTTTTCGCGCAAGCGCATTTTCGGCTACAAGATCGTGGCGTTTTCGAGCGTGGCCATTGCCGTTCTCGGTTTCCTCGTTTGGGGCCATCACCTGTTCGTCACTGGGCAATCTGTCTATGCCGGATTGATTTTCTCTTTCTTGAGTTTCCTCGTGGCCATCCCGTCCGCCATCAAGGTCTTTAACTGGACCTCGACGCTCTACAAGGGTTCTATCTCTTACGAAGCGCCGATGCTTTACGCGATGGGCTTCATCGGCCTGTTTACGATGGGCGGCCTCACTGGACTTTTCCTCGCCTCGCTGGCCACCGACGTGCCTCTGAATGGAACGTACTTCATCGTCGCGCACTTTCACTACATCATGGTCGGCGGCGCGGTGATGGGCTATCTCGGCGGAATCCACTTCTGGTGGCCGAAGATCTCCGGGCGCAAATATCCGAACGGCTGGGCGGCCCTCTCGGCGGCGATCATCTTTGTGGGATTTAACCTGACGTTCTTCCCGCAATTCCTGCTCGGCTATCTGGGTATGCCGCGGCGGTACGCCTTCTATCCAGCGGAGTTTCAGGTGCTCAATGTGATGTCGTCGGCAGGCGCGACCGTTCTGGGCGTGGGATATCTCATTCCCCTGATCTATCTGATCTGGTCCATGCGATATGGCGCTCCGGCGGAAGCCAATCCCTGGGGTGCCACGGGCCTGGAATGGAAGACGCCGTCTCCTCCGCCGACCGAGAATTTCCACGAAATTCCTGTCGTCACCGAGGAAGCCTACGCCTATTCCGCCGAAGAGGCTCGACATGAGTGAACTCGAGACTCACGCCACCGCGATGGAAGAGACCGGGCGGGCCCACCAGTTTGAAGACATGGACCAGCAGTTCGAGTCCAGTACGCTCGGCATCTGGCTGTTTCTGGCCACGGAAATCATGTTTTTCGGCGGTGTGTTCGCCGCCTATGCCCTGTACCGCGGCCTGTATTTTGCCGCGTTTGAGGGCGGCAGCCGCGTACTCGACATTCGCCTGGGAGCCACGAACACCGTCGTGCTCCTCGCCAGCAGTCTCACCATGGCGCTTTCGGTGCGCTCGGCGCAGACGGGGAACCGCAAAGCCCTCATCTGGTTCCTGATGGCCACGATGATTTTGGGCGGTATCTTTCTTGGCGTGAAAGGCGTCGAGTACCACCAGAAGTTTGCCGAGCACATTGTGCCCAGCCTCGATTGGGCGCCGGAAGGGAATGTCCTGGCGCGCCTGGCTCCCGGAGGCCTGGACCACGCCGAGCTCTATTTCATCTTCTACTTTGCATTGACGGGCCTTCACGCGATGCACATGATTATCGGCATGGGCCTGTTGCTCTGGCTCGTGCTCAAGGCCCGGCAGAACGGCTTTACTTCGCGCTATTTCGCGCCCGTGGAAGTCGTGGGCTTGTACTGGCACTTCGTGGATATCGTCTGGATTTTTCTTTTCCCGTTGCTCTATCTCATCGGCGGACGCTACTAATGTCACATCCCATCGTTCCTCAAAAGACGTATTTGCTGGTTTTCCTCGGCCTGATCGGGCTGACCCTGCTGACGACAGGCGTCGCCTTTATCAATCTCGGTCGCTTCAATACGCTCGCGGCTCTCTTGATTGCCACGTGCAAAATGCTCCTGGTGATTCTGTTTTTCATGGGAGTGCGCCACAGCAGCGGTCTGATCCGCCTCACGGTGGTCGCCGCATTCTTCTGGTTCGCCATCCTTGTCAGTCTCACGATGAGCGACTACCTCACTCGCGCCTGGATTACCCCGCCGCAATCCTGGTCCAGTTCAGCGCCGCCGACTCATCCCTGACCTGAATTTTGTTGGCTCGGCTGCCACATTCAACGTAATCCTGGAATTTGCTGTAGCCCGCGTCTTCAGTGTTCGTTGCCACGACATCCTTTACACCGGGTGCCAGGACATCCTTTACACTTTGGCCTTACGC
>VFSW01005098.1_pt1 | contig 19483 bp, 12 predicted proteins | sample 5358111 | NCBI WGS metagenome assembly VFSW01 (sample SAMN11554181, study PRJNA540505) | mine drainage metagenome | isolation source: sediment from site ElyBrook_90M | place: USA: Ely Copper Mine, Vershire, VT | collected 2017 | reverse complement strand
CAGGAGACGTACCTCAACGTCGCGGGCGTCGACGACGTCCTCGTCTCCGTGCGCAAGTGCTGGGGCTCTCTCTTCACCCCGCGCGTCCTCGTCTACCGTCAAAAGAAGGGGTTCGACCACTCGAACATCCAACTGGCCGTCCTCATCCAGAAGATGGTCGATGCGACCGTCAGCGGGATCCTTTTCACGCGGGACCCGAACACCGGCGAGAACCACATGATCGTCGAGGCCGGCTACGGGCTCGGCGAGGCGATCGTCGGCGGCGAGGTCACTCCCGACCACTACGTCATCGACGGGGCGACCCAGAAGATCGTCCACAAGCAGCTCTCCGAGCAGAGAGTGCGGATCGTTCGGGCCGAAGGCGGCGGGAACCGTCGGGAAGAGGTCCCCGCGGCGGAGCGCAAGGCTCAGAAGCTTCCCGACCACCGCCTCCAGCGGCTCGTCTCGCTCGCTCGCCTCATCGAGTCGCACTACCGACGTCCGATGGACGTCGAGTGGTGCGGCGACGCCGATTCGCTCTACATCGTGCAGGCACGACCCGTGACGACCATACCTACGTCCACAGCGCCGGGAGCGAAGGCCGAACGCGCGGGCGACAGCACCGAGGGAAAGGGCGGCGACGGCCCGTTCCTTCGGGGTTTCGGGGCGAGCCCGGGCGTCGCGTCGGGCGTGGCCCGCATCTTGCGCGGGGCGGCGGAGATGGAGCATCTCAAGGACCGAGAGATCCTGGTCACCTCGATGACGACGCCGGACATGGTGCCGGCGATGTCCCGGGCCGCGGCGATCGTCACCGACGAGGGCGGGATGACCTGCCACGCGGCGATCGTCTCGCGCGAGCTCGGGGTCCCGTGCGTGGTCGGGACGCGCGAAGCGACGACCCTGATCACGGAAGGAATGGAAGTGACGGTCGACGGGAAGACCGGCGCGGTCTACAAGGGGATCGTCCGCAAGGGTCCCGCGGTCGCGGCCGGGGCCGAAACGTCCGGAGGCGCCCCCGCCGGCGGTTCCCCCGACCACGCGCACGGTCACGACGGGGTTCCGGTCACCGCGACCAAGATCTACGTCAACGTCGGGGTCCCCGAGAAGGCCGAGGAGTACGCGCGCCTTCCGGTCGGCGGGGTGGGCCTTTTGCGCATCGAGTTCATCTTCACCGCGCACATCCGTGAGCACCCGCTCGCGCTCCTGAAGAAAGGGAAGAAGGACGAGCTCGTCCGGCGACTCGCCGACGGGATCGGCAAGGTCTGCCAAGCGTTCCACCCTCGGCCCGTGATCATCCGGACCTCCGACTTCAAGACGAACGAGTACCGCGGGATGCCCGGCGGCGAAGAGTTCGAACCGCAGGAGGAGAACCCGATGATCGGCTGGCGCGGGTGTTCGCGCTACATCTCCCCGGTGTACAAGCCCGCGTTCCTCTGCGAGCTCGAGGCGATCCACCGCGTGCGGACGGAGATGGGCCTCAAGAACGCGATGGTCATGCTTCCGTTCGTCCGGAACACTTGGGAGCTCGAGGAGATCGCCGAGATGATGAAGGCCCACGGCCTCCGTCGCTCCCGCGACTTCCAGCTGTACCTGATGGCGGAGGTTCCGTCGACGGTGCTCCTCGCGCGCGAATTCTCGAAGCACTGCGACGGGTTCTCGATCGGGTCGAACGACCTGACCCAGCTCGTTCTCGGGGCCGACCGCGACTCCGAGACCCTCGGACGAATGGGCTACTTCGACGAGCGCGACCCGGCGGTCCTCCGCGCGATCTCCCTCCTCATCGAAGGCGCGCACGCGGAGGGACGGACGGTCGGGATCTGCGGCCAGGGGCCGAGCGTCTATCCCGAGTTCGCGGAGTTCCTCGTCGGCCAGGGGATCGATTCGATCTCGCTGAACGCCGACACGGTCCTCTCGACGATCCGCACGATCGCGTCGCTCGAGCAGCGGATGAAGCTCGCGAGCCTCCGGTCGCGCGCGTAGGGGCTCGGGCCCGGCGGGCGCTCAGCCCCCGTGGCCCGTCCCGTCGCGGGGGGGTCGCCACCGCGGCGGAGTTCGGGGTCCGGCCGGCGGGATCGCGAGCTCGGCGCTCGCGGGAAGGTCGTATTCCCGGAACGAGAGCGCCGGGCGGAATCCGAGTCGGCTTAGCCGACGCTCGAGCCGCGGCGAGTCGGCGAAGATCGAGTAGCGGACGCCGGGTCCGACGGGGTCGCGCTCGAGCGCGTATCGGACGATCGCCGACGCCGCGCCGTGCCCGCGCGCGTCGGGGCGCGTCGCGACCGCGTGGATCCCGGCCGCGTCGCGGTGTCGGTAGACGAGGGCGCCCGCGACCGGTTCCCCGTCGATGCGGGCGAGCAGGGCCACGAGGCGCTCGTGGGGGTTCGGGTGGCCGACCGCGACGTCGAGCGCGCTCCGGAGCTCGGGCCGCTCCCGCTCGGAGGTCCAGAAGGCGGCGACCCGGTCGAGTTCGCCCGGGGTCGCCGGACGCACCTCGACCGTCGGCCCGAGCGGGTCGGGCCGCTCGCCGGTCGAGAGGAGGAGGACGAGCGGCGACGGCCGCGGGGCGAATCCGAAACGGCGCAGCCCCACGTCGAGGTGGCCGGGGACCGGCTCGGGGACCCGGAACGACGGACGGAGGGCGCGCTGGAAGTAGTGGTCGAGCGCCCGCTCGAAGAACGCGGCCTGCCGCTCCGCACCGACTCCGTGCGCCTCGACAAAATTGAACCGGGGAACGGGGAGCTTTTCGTGCGTGACGAGCGTCGCCCCCGCGATCTCGAGCGCGTAGCCGCCGAGCGTCAGTACGAACCGTCGCTCGGCCTCGAGCGCCCGGGCGACCCCTGGGTCGACCTCCCCGCCGTCCACGCGTCGCGATGGGGCCCGGCGTAAAAGAGGAACCCCCGTCGTGGGCGGGGTCCGGACGCGGGTCCCGGCACGGGAGCCCGACGACCCGCACCGCGCGCCGCCGCGACAACCGTTAAGTTCGGGCTCTCCTGCCCCGGCCACGGAGCCCCCGCTCCGAGGGGAAACTCACGACCGCGACTCCTCTGCGCCCTCCGAAGATCGTCGCCGTGCTCGGGGGCGGCAACATGGGCAGCGGCATCGCGCAGGCGTGCGCCCAGGCAGGGTTCCGCGTGCGCGTGCGGGACGTCGACGCCGCGTCGATCGACCGAGGCCGCGGTCTCCTCGAGAAGATGCTCGCCGGGGCGGTCCAACGTCAGAAAATGACCTCCGCGCGACGGGAGGAGATCCTCGGGCGAATCACGTTCGGCACCGACCTTGCCGAAGCCGTACGGGACGCCGCGCTCGTGGTCGAGGCCGTCTTCGAAGAGGCCGAGACGAAGCGGAGGCTCTTTGGGGAGGTCGCTCCGCTCGTCGGTCCCGACGCGATCGTGGTCACCAACACGTCGTCCCTCTCGGTCACCGAGCTCGCCCGGGGATTCCCCGCCCCCGGACGGTTCGCGGGGCTCCACTTCTTCTTCCCGGCGGCGATCAACCGGCTCGTCGAGATCGTAGGGGGCGCCGAGACCGACCGGACGACGCTCGACGAGCTCGAGCGGTTCTGCTACCTCCTCCGGAAGATCCCGATCGAGACCGCCGACCGAGCGGGGTTCTGCGTGAACCGGTTCTTCGTCCCGTACCTCAACGAGGCCGCTCGACTCGCCGAGGAGGGCGTCGCGAGCCTCGCGACGATCGAGGAGGTCGGCCGGGAGCTCTTCGGCGCGACGCTCGGACCGTTCGAACTGATGAACGTCACGGGGATCCCGATCGCGTTCCACGCCCAGTCGTCGCTTCACCGCGCGTTCGGGCCGGCCTACGCTCCCTCGAAGCTCCTCGAGACGCAGTTCGCGGGGGGAGCCCCGTGGCCGTGGAAGGAATCCACGGTCGAGCCCGAGAAGAAAGAAGCGGTGCGGCGTCGCCTTCTCGGCCTCACGATCGGCATCGCGACCCGGCTCGTCGAGGAAGGGGTCGCGAGCGCCGAGGCGACGGACCGGGGCGCGCTCGTCGGCCTACGTCGCTCGGTCGGACCGTTCGCCCAGCTCAGCCAGGTCGGCCTCGCGGCGGGGCTCGAGCTCGTGACGGAGTACGCCGGCCGCTGGCCGGGGGAGTTCCCGGTTTCGCGGGAGCTCGCGGAGCGGGCGGGCCGCGGGGAGACCCGCTGGCCGCTCTCTTACGTACGGGTCCGGCGCGACGGCCCGGTCGCGTGGGTCCTCCTCGACCGGCCCGAGGTCCTGAACGCGCTCAACGCGGCGCTGCTCGACCAGCTCGACGCGACGTTCCGCGCGCTCGAGGGCGAGGCCTCGCTGCGCGCGGTCGTCCTCGCGGGCTCGTCGCCGGTGTTCGCCGCGGGCGCCGACATCGCCGAGATGGAGCGAAAGACGCTCGCCGAAGGCGTGGCGTTCGGCTTCCAGGGCCAGCGCGTCGCCGAGCGGATCGAGCGGTTCCCGACGCCCGTGATCGCGCTGGTCGAGGGGTTCGCGCTCGGAGGGGGCCTCGAGCTCGCGCTCGCGGCGGACTTCGTCGTGGCGGCGGACGACGCTCGCCTCGGCCTTCCCGAAGTCACCGTCGGGATCCACCCCGGCATGGGCGGGGCGACGCGCCTCACGCGGATCATCGGCCGGGCCCGCACGAAGCTCCTCGTCTACACCGGCGTCCCGGTGAGCGCCGACGAAGCGCACCGGATGGGAATCGTCGTCCGGGTCGTCCCGGCCGCGAGCGCTCGCGACGAGGTGCGCGCCCTCGCCGCGACGATCGCGAGCCGCGCCCCGCTCGGCGTACGTTGGGTCAAGCAAGTGATCGACCGAGGGCTCGACGCGTCGCTCGCGAGCGCGCTCCACCTGGAGGCCGAGAGCGCGGGCCACACCTTCGGGACCGAGGACCGGCGCGAGGGGATGCGGGCGTTCCTCGATCGTCGGCCTCCGAAGTTCACGGGGACCTGAAGGGAGCGCGCCGCGCGGGGTCGTCGGGTCTCGCCCGGTGATCCGAGCTCCGGGACGCCTCGCGCCACGGTCCGCAACGGAGGGGCGGGGGCCGGGGCGTCAAGCTCGGCCCGTTCAACTTCCGAGCGGGGTCGCGGGTGACGCCCCCTTTCCCAACGGGGTGGGGGCGCTCGGCGATCCGAAGCTTCGCCGCCCGACCCGGGGTCGTCCGATCACAGGGGAAACCGGGCCCGGCGGAGCTTCGCCACGGGTCCCGACCGGTACCCGGTCCGTAAGCGCCGGGACTCCTCCGCCCTCGCTCCAGCCGCTCGTGGTCCCTTCCTTCGGAGGACTCCTCCGATCGCCCCGAGTCGGTGATCACGACGCAACGTCGCCGAGCGGGTAGGCGGGCAGTTCTCAGACATGAGCCTCGCCGGTGGAGGGCAACGCCCGGGCGATCGCGTTCGTGAACTCGTCCTTCGCCTTCTTGAACTCCGCCGACGGGGGTTCGAGGACCACACGAGGGGCCGGCGACGCGAAGAAGTCCCCCGAGGCAAAGGCCGCCTTTCCGTCGCCCACGTCGAGGTAACAGAATCCCTCGCCGGTGAACTCGGTGGGTTTCCCGCCCCGGATCGCCGCCGCGATGTTCTCCGCCACTACGAGGCCCTCTTGGAAGGCGAACACCCCGGCCATCGGAAGGAACAACCCGTTGTGGAGCCGTACCGCCGCCGCGTCGCCGATGGCGTACACCCCGGGGAAGCGGGTCCCGAGGGTCCCGGCGTGCACGGGAACCCACCCGCTCACGTCGGTCAGCCCGGACTCCCGCAGTGCCGGGGGGGCGACGTGCGGCGGAACGCCGAGGAGAAGGTCGTACTCGGCTTCGTCCGTTTCGAAGAGGAGCCGACGGGCGGCCCCGTCGACCTTGAGGACCATCTCTTCCGTGTGATAGCCGATCGAACGTTCGGTGAGCAGCCGTACGACGTCGGCGCCCACCTTCTCGCCGGCGGCCAACATCGGTTGCCACTCCGGCGTGTACAGGTCGACCGCCACGGCCCCTCGGACCCCGCGACGGCGCAGGGTCGCGTCGGTGAGGAGCGCGAACTCGTAGGGGGCCGCCGGGCACTTGAAGGGCGTGCGAGCGATCAGGACGGCGACGCGACCGCGATCGAGGTGAGAGAGCGCCTCCCCGGCGCGCGTGGCTCCGTCGGCCGTGTAGACGTTGATGGCGGCGTCCCGGAACCCGGGCACCTGCTCGGGGGCGAGCTCCGCTCCGAGAGCGAGGACGAGGTAGTCGGCGTCGAACGATCCGTGGCTGGTCTCGACCCTCCGGCGTTCCGGGTCGATGCGACGGACGTCGGCCTCGACGAATCGAATGCCCCGTTCGGCAAGGGCGGCGAGACGGCCCGCAGGCCCGCGGGCGTCGGTCTCCCCCCGGGTCAGGAACTCGAGGTTATGGGCGCACTGGTAGAAGGTGGGATGGCGGTCGACGAGGGTCACCTCCGCCTCGGCGCCGGTACGCTCGGCGAGGTGGGTCGCGGCGGTGACGCCCCCGATCCCGCCTCCTAGAACGAGGACCGACTTCGGGCTCATCCGAAGTTCACCACCCGGTCGGAGTCCTCGGTGAGCGCCACGAGGGTGTCCATCGTCGACATCGGACACGACTCGCTCGCGCCCATCTTCCGCACCTTGAGGCAGGTGCCGCAGCTCAGAGCTTCCCCGCCGAGACCGAGGAATCGGTCCACGACCTTCTTGACCTCAAAACGGGAGCCGTCGATCGAGTCGATCTCGACGGCCGGACCGAGGAGGAAGACCGCGACCTTGTGGCCTCGGGAGAGCGTCGCCACCGAGAACCGGAAGGCGTTCCAGACGGTCTCGGGGTCCTTCGAGTTGAGGATCACCGCGTACTTCATCGGCCACCTCGCACGACGGAGAGCACCGAGCGCTGACGCTCCGAGAGCGTGCGGATCAACAGGCGCCGCATGGCGTCGAACGGTGCGAGGATATCGCGGTCGTGGAGCGCGTAGTACGCGTTCGCGCCGAGTTGGCGACGGTCGACGAGCCCGGCTCTCCGCATCACACCGAGGTGTTGAGAAAGGTTCGATTGCGCCACGTGGAGTTCGCGAGCGAGTTCGCCGACGGTCCGCTCGCGCTCCCGGAGGGAGTCGAGGATCCTCAGACGAGTAGGGTGACCGACGGTGCGACAGAGCTCGGCGTGGAGCCGGTACGCCTCGTCGGAGACCGCCACGAGCATCCGGATATCGTGATGTTATAATAGACTCACGATTCGGGAAGTGGGAGTTCGGGGTCCTTCCGGACTCGCGATCCCCGTCGGTCGCATCCACTCGGTTCAACTTACCCGGTCCGCCGGCGCACGTCGCGGGAGGCGCCGGCCGTTCTGTCCCTTCCCGACGTCGGCCGGCGCCCCTTCTTTAGCGGCGGTGGAACGGCGTTCTCCGACGGGTCCCGTGCACCCGCGCTCGAGGGCCCTGTCGGCCGGATGGAGCGACGGCCGGGGCCTCTTCGAGATTCGGCCGCGGACGACCCGCTCCGATCGTCGCGCGGGATCCCGATGGTCCGAAGCGCCCCGTCCCCCCGACCCTAAGGGCCTTCGCCGGCTCGCTCGAGGCTGCCGAGCGCGGCGCGTCGAGCTCACTATCGGGGCTCCCCCGCAGCTCGCCGGAGGGACGTTTTCCGTGGGGTAGGAGCGCCGGGCGGTCCCCGGTCGTCCGGAACCTTCGCCGACCGACGGCGATTCCCATCGGGGCCGTCCCCAAGACGCGCAACCGGTCCCTCGGCCCACCAGTGCGCGGGCCCGCCTGCGACCCGGCTGAGGAGCCGTTGGACGAGTCGGGAACGGGTCGGTCGTTCCGGTCCGCGATGTTGCGCGCCGCGGCGGGACCGGGACGATCGCGCCGGTCGGTCCGGATTCGCCCGAGCGCTCGTCCCGCCTTTATGTAGATGGAGTCGGATATCCGCCCCATGCCTGCGAGCGAGGCAGCGCCCGGGCATCTTGTCGCCGGACATCGGCGTGGAACGTCACGGGCTCGGGCGGCCATCGCCGCAGTGGCGGTCTCTCTGGCCGTCATCGCCTTCGCGGTCGTGCCCTTGGTCGACCATGGGGTTTCGGCGGGAGCGAGCGGTGCCGGATTCCCCCGTGCCCTCGCGGGGATGGCGATTCCCGGCGCGTATACCGCCGCCTCCGGGGCCGTGAGCGCGCGCTGCCTCGTGGGCGAGAACCCCGAACAGGTCGCCTACGACCCGATCGATCACTACGTCTACGTGGCCGACAACGGGCCGGGGGGTGGACTGGACGGAGCGATCACGATCCTTCAGTCCCCCTGTCACGTCGTGGCCACGATCCCTCTGTCGTACGCATCCGCGACGCCGTTCGGAGTGGCGTACGAACCCAGCGTCCACGAAGTCCTGGTGTCGGAGAACAACTACGGGCAGGTGTTCGTGCTCGCCGGCACGACGATCAAGAACGTGCTGTCCGGGCTTTGCAGCCCGGGCATGATGACCTGGGATGCGCAGGCGAAGGCGATGCTCATCGCCGACGGATGCGGCTACGTCGACGCGATCTTCGGAGACACTTCCCTGGGAGTGGACAGCGGGGCGATCTCCGTATGCAACGCGGCGGCCGTGCTCGACGCGGCGGGTTACATCTGGGTCGCCGACCAATGCGCCCCGTACCAGGTAAGTCTCTACGACCCCGAAACGTTCGCCTATATCGGTGCCTTCACGATCTCCACGCCGCCGGAGGCGCTGGCGTACGATCCGGTCGACGGCACTGTCCTCGTCGGCAGCGCGTTCTCCAGCGTGATGCACGTGCTTTACCCCTCCACCGTCGCGCTGCACACCTACCTCAATACCACCTTCTCGCTCGGAAAACTGCTCGGCGCCGGCGACATCATTTACTCGCCCGCCACCCACGACATGTATGTGAGCGGGCGCGCCGGCAGCGATGTCTGGAAGATCACGTCGGCCGGCAAGTTTCAATCGGTCTTCCTCGGAACCGATGCGACCCCGCAGTTCATGGCGTACGACCCCGCCACGCAAGATATCTACGTGACCGGCTGGTCCACCGATACGGTCTACGTGATCCACTGACCGGTGCGCGTTCGCACGATCCGCACCCGGATCCGCCGCGGCTCCCATCGCGCCCTTCCCCGCGCGCCTCGGGGTCGACGCGATTCCCGGTCCTGCGACGGACCTCACCCGGCCCGATGCCGCCCGAGTCACGCGGACGGAACGACGACGGTCGAGCGCGGCCTGGTCCCCAGGAAGGTCCTCGAGAACGCATGCGATCCCGCGGTCGAGGGGAGGGCCGGCGGATCGACAGGAGCCCGGGGCGAGGGGCGCCGTTCGGATCGCGACCGGCGCGCCGGGGGGCCGAACCGCAGGACCCGGGTCCCTGACGTTCCCCGGGCGGATCGGTGGGGGTCGCTAAGCGCCCGACGCGACGTGCGCCGAGTAATCCGAGGCGCTCAATAGCCCGGCCGGGTCGATCGGCGCGGCCAGCTTCACTTTGAAGAGCCAACCGCGGCCGTACGGGTCCTGGTTGACGAGCTCGGGGTGCGCCTTCAGCTCGGCGTTCGCCTCGGCGAGCGTCCCGTCGGCCGGTGCGTAGACGTCCGCCACGGTCTTCACCGACTCGAGAACGAGGACGCTCGCGCCCTTCGTCACGCTGCGGCCGGCGGCGGGGAGGTCGACGAAGACGATGTCGGTGAGCTGGCCCTGCGCGTGGTCGGTGATCCCGACCGTCGCGACGTCCCCCTCGACGCGCACCCACTCGTGGCTCTTCGTATAGCGCAGCTCCTCGGGTACCTTCTCTTCGGTCATTTCGCTAGGTTCCTCCTTCCCATTGGGCGGCGTAGGCGAGCTGTTCCGGGGTCAGCGTGTCGAGCCGGACCCCGAGCGGAGCGAGCGCCGCCTCCGCGACGGATCGGTCGAGCGCCCGCGGGACCGCGTGGACGCGCGGCTCCATCGACCGGCCGTGCTTCGCGAGATGCTCGGCGCTCAGCGCCTGGAGGGCGAACGAGAGGTCCATGATCTCGACCGGGTGTCCCTGGCCCGCGGCGAGGTTGATCAGCCGGCCTTCGCCGAGCAGATACGCTCGGCGGCCGTCGGCGAATCGGTACTCTTCGACGTACGGGCGCGCCGTGCGGTGCCCGACCGATAGGCGCTCGAGCTCGGTACGGGCGACCTCGACGTCGAAGTGGCCCGAGTTCGCGAGCAGGCATCCGTCTTTGAGAACGCGGAAGTGCTCGGCGCGCACGACGGAGGAGGCGCCGGTGACCGTGACGATGAGGTCGGCCTCGCGGGCCGCGTCCAGCATCGGCATCACCCGGAATCCGTCGAGGCGGGCCTCGATCCCGCGGACGGGGTCGACCTCGGTCACGATGACCTCCCCGCCGACGCCGCGCAGGCGGGCCGCTACGCCTTTGCCGCACCAGCCGTAGCCGGCGACGACGCAGGTCTTCCCGGCGATGAGGAGGTTCGTCGCGCTGAAGAGGCCGTCGAGCGTGGATTGTCCCGTTCCGTAACGGTTGTCGAAGAGGTGCTTCATCTCGGCGTCGTTCACGTCGATCGCCGGGAATCGCAGCCGGCCCGATCGCTCGAGCGCCCGCAAGCGGGTGACGCCGGTCGTCGTCTCCTCCGTCGAGCCGCGGATGCGGCCGCGGTCGGTGCGGGACGTGTGGGCGAGCGCCACCAGGTCCGCGCCGTCGTCGACGATCACGTCGGGGTCCGCGTCGAGCATCGCCGCGACGCCCGCCCGGTACGCCGCGACCGACTCGCCCTTCTCGGCGAGGGTCTCGACGCCGGCCTCCCGCACGGCGGCGACGGCGTCGTCGTCGGTCGAGAGGGGGTTGCTCGCGGCCAGGCGCACGTCGGCCCCGCCCGCCGCGAGGGCGAGGGCCAGCGCGCACGTCTTCGCCTCGACGTGCAGCACGGCCGAGATCGTGAGGCCCGCGAACGGCCGCTCGGCCTCGAATCGCCGCCGGATCCCCTCGAGGACCGGCATGTGGGTCCGAGCCCACTCAATCTTCAGCCGCCCGCGGTCGAGGTCCCCCGGCATCTCCCGGCCCGGCGCAAGGCCGGCGCAGGATAAAGGAGAGGGGGAAAGAGTTCGGTCCCGCCGGGCGCCCCGGGGCCTACTGCGTCACCGCGCCGCAGAACGGGCAGACGAGGTAGTCCGTCGGGACTTCCTTGCCGCAGTTCGGGCACGCCTTGAGCCCCGCTCCGCCCGCGGGCGGTGGGGGTAGGACGGTCTCGACCGGCCGGGCGGTGGGCCGCGACGGTGCCGCCGGCGGGGTCCCGCCCGTCCCGCTGCGGGGCGGCGGCGACGTCGGCGCGCTCGGCCCCGGGGTTTCGACGAAGGCCGGAGGAGCGGTCATGCCGGAGCGCGACGTTCCCTGGCCCTGCTGGAGCCTCCACTGGCTGAAGGAGGTGTACGTCGGCTGGCGCTTCCACCAGTCCCAGAAGGCGCCTTCGGTGTAGTTCTCGCCCAGCTCGCGCTTCGCCTCGGCGCGGAACTTCTCGGTGAAGTCGGCGTACCCCTGCCGCTCGGGGTCGTCGGCCCCCTCGCCGGGCTTCCCGAGCAGCTGGGCCGCGCACTCCGGGCAGACGGTCGAGTCGGCCGGGATCGTGGAGGCGCACCGGCTGCAGCGGATGAGGTCGGCTTCGAACTCCGCCCCGCACTTCGGACAGACGGTGGCTTCCTCGGGGATCAGGTTACCGCACTCGCCGCACTCGACCAGCTTGCCGGCGGCCTGACGGCGGGCGAAGAGGAGGAAGGCGACGATCGCGACCACGATCGCGGCCCCGATCGCGAGCCACATCCACAGGGGCAGTCCGAAGAACGACTGCGTCAAGAAGCTCTTCGCGGTCGTCGGGGTCGCCGGGACCGAGAAGGTGCCGGCGGCGTACGCGGCCGAGCTCACGCCGTTGTACGTCGCGACGACCGTGAGCGTGTAGGAGGTCCCGGCGCTGAGCCCGCTCGTGCTCCACGCGACGGAGAACGACCCCGGAAGCGAGCTCGCGTATCCGACCAGGACCGGCGAGCCGCCCGAGGTGGGGGTCGCGAACAGGCGGAGGACCGCGGGCTGAGAACCGTTGTAGCGGACCACGCCCGAAGTGAGGTACGTCTGGCCGAGCGAGACCTTCGACGCCGGGGCGGTCGCCTCGGCGACCACGACCTGCGAGGGCGCGATCGTCACGGACGCGGTGAAGGGGGCCGCGCCCTGGTACGATCCGCTTAAGGTCCCGTTCCAGCCCACGACGCCCGACAGGTTCTGGAGGAAGGCGGTTCCCCGGAGCCCCGTGACCGTGTCGTTGACGACCCAAGTGAAGAGGAACGTCCGCGAAGCCCCGTTCGCGAGGGTGAGGCCGCTCGCCGAGACGTGGGCGAGCGTCGTCGTCTGGCTGGCGTTCCAGTAGAGTGTCGCGCTGACCGCGTAGACGGGGGCCTCTCCGTGGTTGGTGAACGTCACGTTGACGCCGAGCACCTGACCGATGCGGACGGTCGAACTGACGGTCGAGTTCGCGCTGACGACCACTCCGCCGGCCGACGCGTTCACGACGTACTGCGGGAAGTTGACGGTCGAAAGGACGTCCGGCTGGCCGTAGCCGCTCGATCCGGCCGCGACCCCCTGAGGGTACGGGCTCACCGCTCCGAGCACCCAGGAGGTGACCGGGGGGGTCAGCGGCGCGTAGACCCCGACGTGGTAGTCGCCGAGATAGTTCCCGTTCGGGAGGGACGTGTCGTCGAGCTCGGCGGAGGCGAGGAGAACGCTCGCGATGCCGCTCGGACCGGTCGCCCCGTAGGCCGGGCGTCCCTGGACCTCGTCCCAGTACTGGAGGTAACCCCAGATCGCCGGGGAGGTCGCCGCGATGTCGTTGAGCGCGTTCGCGGTCGCATTGTTCGTCTGGTTCGCGTCGGACGCGTAGTAGGCGGAGACGGCGCCGCCGTTGATCCCGAGGATCGCCTTCGGGCCGCCCGTGAGGTTAAACTGGGCCCACCGGTACACGACCGCGGAGCCCCCCGACGAGGGGAGGACCGCCGACGTGGCGTAGACCTCGGGCAACGGGTTCGGGACCGTCAGGTTCGCGAGGAACGCCTCGGCGCTGGCGGTGATGAGGAGCTTGTTGGAGGCCCACGGCGAGGCCGACGAGACGTTGGAGAGGCTTGGGTTGAAGTTGACGCCGAGCGAGCTGTCGACGAGGGCCACGCGCGTACCGCTCCCCGACGCCGTGAGGTTGTAGTTCGGGGCGGCCGTGAGGGCAAGCGAGACGTTCGTCAGCGTGACCCCCGAGGCGGAGGCCGAGGCGAAGGTGATGCCGGCGGAGAGGTAGAACGGACTCCCGACCTGGCTCATCGCTTGAACGAGCGCCGAGCCCGCTCCCGCGACGAGGGTCGCGCTCGATCCCGACGTCGGCATCGAGGCCGTTCCGACGGAGTAGAGCGCGCCGGCGTAGGCGACCGAAACCGGGGCCGTGACCGTGCTACCGGCGGTGGTCGTGTAATCGATCGTGACGGTGACGCTCGCCGCCTCGCTCGGGTAGAGCATCGCTTCGGCGAGGGCGGTCGAGTTCGTCGAGGCCGGCACCTTGAACGCTCCGTTCGCGAGGGTCAGGCCTCCCGTGGGGAGCGCGACGCTCGAGGTCGCGGAGAACGGCGGGGCGCTCGGCACCCCGTTCGCGGTCAGGTTGTCCTGGTAGAGACCGGTGTACTGGCTCCCGAAGAAGTTGAACTGGGCGCCGCCCGAGACGTTCAGGACCGGGCTCGAGGACGAATCGGCCCGGAGGACGGCCGGTTCGGTGAGGGCCGCGACGGCCGGGTTCGGCTCGACAGCCGAGCGGTTGAACGTGGCGGACGCGGTCGACCCGACGATGTTGAGCCATCCGGGGAAGGCGAAGACCGAGTTGCGGACGTTGAGCGTCCCCGAGACGCTCACGAAGAGCTTCGCGGAGGCGTTCAGGGTCGCGACGTCGGTCGTGAGAGTGGAATTGACGAAGTCGACGGTCCCGAGGTCGAGGAACCGGTAGATGTGCGAAAGGCGCTCGGACAGTGTCCCCGAGCCGCCGATGAACTGGACGAAGCTCAGGGTCGTGTTTTGGACGATGAGGGTACCGCTCGGCTCGACCGTGATGTTGCCGCCCTGGAAGTAGGTCGTGCTCCCGCTCAGCGGGCCGATCGTCACCGAAGTGCCGTTCGCGACCACGAGGTCGCCGTGCGTCACGGCCGCGGGCGAAACGGCGACCGAGCCGGTGATCGGCGCGGCGGGGGACGGCGCCGCCGCGACCAGGAGGCCGCCCGAGCCGAGGAGCACCAGAAGAATCACGACCACCGCCACCGTTCCCCGCATCATGCGTCGATCCCGAGGTCGTACGGGGCCCTCGGAGCCCGAGGGCGGTCCCACTGAACGACTCACGTGGCAAGAAAGGCCGGGTTCCTCTACTTAAATGTGTTTTCGAAGCACGTTCCCGGATAGACGACCGGGAGCGGTTCGGAACGCGGGTGGAACGCCGGTACGGGCGACCGGCGGGGCTAGGGAACCCGGAGCACGATCTTTCCGAACAGGCCGGGGTCGTCGAACCGCCGGAACGCCTCCCCGGCGCGCTCGAACGGGGTCACCGAGTCGACGACCGGCTTGAGGCGGCCCGCGGCGAGGTGGGCCAAGACGTCCTCGAACTCCCGGGCACCGGCCATCGTGCTCCCTCGGATCGACGCCTGCCGCCAGAAGAGGGTGCGGACGTCGAACTCGACGTTCGGGCCCGCGGTCGCCCCGACCACGACCACCCGGCCCCCCCGCGCGAGCGCACGGACGGATCGGAAGAGCGTCGGGGCGCCGACCGAATCGAACACGACGTCGACCCCCCGTTTCTCGCTCCACTGCCACAGGACCTTGTCGAGCGGGCGCTCGTCGTCGAACGTCACGAATCCGTCCGCGCCGAGCGCGCGGACCTTCGCCTCCTTCGCGGCCGACCGGGATGCGACGACCACCGTCGCGCCGCGCAGCTTCGCGATCTGGACCGCCGCGGTCGGGACGCCACCCCCGGCTCCCACGATCGCGACCCGGTCCCCCGGGGCGACCTCGCCGACCGTCGTGAGCGCCCTCCAGGCGGTTTCGAAGACGAGCGGGGCTGCGGCCCCTTCCTCGAACGAAAGGCGTCCGGGCAGGGGGTGAACGCTGGCGGCGGGGACCACGACGTACGAGGCCGCGGTTCCCTGGGTGTGTTCGCCGACGACCCGGTAGCTCCGGCAGAGGGCCTCGCGACCGGCACGGCAGGCCTCGCACGTTCCGTCCCAGAGGCCCGGGTTGAGGAGGACCTTCGTTCCGGTGGCGAGCGACGGCCCGCCCTCGCCGACCGAATCGACGACGCCGGCTCCGTCCGAGCCGAGGACGTGGGGCCGCTCGATCGGGACGCCGGGGATGCCGGCGAGGGTGAACCGGTCGAGCCGATTGAACGCGGCGGCCCGGACGGCGACGCGGACCTCGCCCGGGCCGGGGACCGGTTCGGGGAGGTCGACGAACTCGAGGCGTTCGAGGCCACCGTGCTCGCGGAACCCGAACCCTCGCATCGCCCGTCCCCCCGTCCTCAGGCGCCGCCCGCGGCCTTCCAGCGGGTGTCGCCCGCCCCGTCTTCGAGCTCGATGCCCGCCCGGCGAAGCTCGTCCCGGATACGGTCCGCCTCGGCGTAGTCCCCTCGGGCGCGAGCGCGAGCCCGGGCGGCGATCGCGACCGGGACGATCGACCCCCACGCTCCGGCCCGCGACCCCCGTTCCCGCGCGAAAAGCCCGAGGACCTCCTCCGCCCAGCGGTACGGAGCGGCGAGCGCTTCGAGCCCGGCGCCCGTATACGTTTCGAGCTGGGAGAGGTGCTCGGCGATCCGCCGGCTCCATCCGAAGAGGAGCGCGATCACCTCGCGCGTGTTGAAGTCGTCCGTCAGGGTCCGGTCGAGGCGCTCGACGAGCTCCTCCGCGTCGCGCGCGAGCGCTTCGGGGGGTTCGGCGCCGGGCCGGTCGGGGCCGTCTCGTTCGAGGAGATCGTCGATCCGCTCGACCCCGACGGCGAGCCGTGCGTAGGCCTCGCGGGCCTCCGCGAGGGTTCGATCGGGGTGGAAGTCGAGGGGTCCGCGATACTGAGCGTTCAGGTAAAACAGGCGCAACGGCCCCGGGCCGAAGGAGTCGATCGCCTGGTCGAGCGAGATGACGTTGCCGAGCGACTTCGACATCTTCTCGCGGTCGAACAGGAGGAGGCCGCCGTGCATCCAGTAGTTGACGAGCGGGGCGCGGCCGGTCGCCGCCTCGGCCTGGGCGATCTCCGCCTCGTGGTGCGGAAAGATGAGGTCGACCGCGGCCCCGTGAAGGTCGTACCGGTCCCCCAAGAGGCGGACGGTCATCGCCGTGTCCTCGATGTGCCAGCCGGGTCGCCCGGGGCCCCAGGGGCTCTCCCAGCTCGGTTCCCCCGGGGTCGCGGCCTTCCAGAGAACGAAATCCTCCGGGGAACGTTTGCGCGCGTCGACCTCGACCCGGGCGCCGGCCCGCAGGGCCTCGACTTTCTGGCCCGACAGCCGGCCGTACCCGGCGAACTTCGCGACCTCGTAGTAGACCGAGCCGTCGGAGGCGACATAGGCGAACCCGCGGTCGAGAAGGGCCCGGACCTGCTCGAGGATCTCGGGAACATAGTCGGTGGCGAACGGGTAGTAGTTCACCGACCGCACGCCGAGCCGTTCCATCGAGACGCGGTAGCCGAGGAAGTGGCGGTCGGCGAGGGCGAGCGGGTCGACGCCTTCTTCGCTTCCGCGGGCGATCAGCTTGTCGTCGAGGTTCGTCACGTTCTGCACGTAGAAGACCCGGTAGCCCCAGCGGCGCAGCGCCCGGGCGACCACGTCGAAGAAGACGAACGTTCGCCCGTGGCCGACGTGCGCCGGGGCGTAGGGGGTCAGGCCGCAAACGTAGAGCCCGACCCGCGGCGGATGGATCGGCGCGAACTCCCGCGTCGTTCGGGAGAGCGAGTCGTAGACGGTGAAGCGGCGCACGCCTAGCTCCTTCCGAGGGCCGTGCGCACGTCGTCGGCGAGGTCGGCCGGGTCCTCGATCCCGCACGACAGTCGTACGAGCCCCCCCCGGACCCCGTGCGCCTCCCGTTCGGCCTTCGGCACGCTCGCGTGCGTCATCGTGGCCGGATGGTCGACGAGCGACTCCACTCCCCCCAGGCTCTCGGCGAGGGTGAACACCTCGAGGCGTCGCATGAACCCGAGCGCGGCGCGCGACCCGCCCGCGAGCTCGACGCTCACCATCCCGCCGAATCCGCTCATCTGGCGTCGGGCGAGGGCGTGCTGCGGGTGGCTGTCGAGGCCCGGATAGTGGACGCGCCGGACCTTGCGGTGCCCGTCCAGCACCTCCGCGACGGCTCGCGCGCTCTCCTCGTGGGCGCGCATCCGCACGCCGAGCGTGTGGATCCCCCGGAGGACGAGGAAGCAATCGAACGGGCTCGGAACGGCGCCGACCGCGTTCTGCAGCCAGGCGAAACGTTCGGCGAGCTTCGCGTCGCCGAACGCGAGCGCGCCGCCGATGATGTCGGAGTGGCCGCCCAGGTACTTCGTGGTCGAGTGGAGGACGACGTCGGCCCCCAGCTCGATCGGTCGCTGGAGCGCCGGCGTCGCGAAGGTGTTGTCGACCGCGACCGTCGCCTTCGCGCGGTGGGCGATCCGGGCGATCGCCTTCAGGTCGACGATCTTGAGGAGGGGGTTCGTCGGGGATTCGACGTAGACGAGGTCCGCGGGTCGGGCGAGCGCGGCCCGAACGTTCGCGAGGTCCGTCATGTCGACGTAGTCGACGTTCACCCCGAACTGGCGGCGGTGGTGGTCCATCAGGCGCCAGGTCCCGCCGTAGAGGTCGTCGACCGCGACGATCCGGCTCCCGGTCGGGTACGCCTCGAGAAGCGTCGCGAGGGCGCCGAGGCCCGAGGAGAAGGCGAGGCCGGCCCGTCCGCTCTCGATCGACCCGATCGTCGCCTCGAGCACCGCGCGGGTCGGGTTGCCGCTGCGGCTGTAGACGTAGCCCTTGTGGACGTTCGGCGCGGACTGGCGGAACGTGCTCGAGAGGTAGATCGGCGGGTTCACCGCGCCCGTGAGGGAGTCGGGAGGCTGGGCCGCGTGGATGAGGCGGGTGTCAAACCGCACGTTCGCCCTCCTCCTCCGAGAGGTACCCGACGAGGTCGTGGCGCGTCAGCACGCCGACCGGGGCGCCCGAGACCGCGTCGCGGACGAGGAGCGCCCGCTCCTCCTTCAGTCGGTGGAGGACCTCCGAGACCGACGCGTCCGCGCCGACTTCGACGAACGGCGCCGAGAGGACCGTGGCGACCGACCGCTCCACCACCGTCTCGTCCGCCAGCGCGCGCCGGAGGACCTCGTCCTCCTGGAAGCTCCCGACGTTCGTCGGCCCGGCGAGGACGGGCATCATGGAGATGTCGTGGTGCCTCAGGAGAGCGAGCGCGTCGCGCACGACCGTGGTCGGGTCGACCGCGACGAGCGCCGGCGTCGGCCCCTTGCGGCCGATCAGGTCCCGGGCGGCCGCGCCGACGTCGAGGAAGCCCTTCTCGCGCATCCAATCGTCCGAGTAGAACTTCGAAAGGTACCGGTCGCCCGAATCGGGAAGGATGACGACGACCGTCGCGCCGTCGGGCAACGGGTGTCCCGCCAACCACCGTACCGCTCCGACGACGGCAGAACCGGCGGAGCCTCCGACGAACATCCCCTCCTCCCGGGCGAGTCGGCGGGCCATCAGGAACGACTCGCGGTCGCCGACCTCGACGAACTCGTCGAGGTACTGGAAGTGGATCGACTTCGGGATCATGTCTTCGCCGATCCCCTCCACTTGGTAGGGCGTCGCCTTCGCGAGCGTGTGCGTCCGGAAGAAGGGGCCCAGGAGCGAACCGGCCGGGTCGACGGCGACGATCCTCACCGAGGGGCGATGCTCCTTGAAGTAGCGGCCGACGCCGCTCATGGTCCCACCCGTCCCGACCGTGCCGATGACCGCCTTGAGGTCACCGCCGACGTCCCGGTCGATTTCGGGACCGGTCGAGCGGTAGTGGGCATCGGGGTTGTTGGCGTTCTCGTATTGGTTCGGATAGTACGCGTTCGGGATCTCGTTCGCAAGGCGCCGGGCGACCGAGTAGTGGCTCATCGGGTGCTCGGGCGGGACCCCGCTCGGGGTCACGACGACCCGCGCCCCGAACGCCCGCAGCAGGCGGATCTTCTCCGCGCTCATCTTGTCCGGGAGGACGAAGACCGTCCGGTACCCCCGCACCGCCGCGACGAGCGCGAGGCCGACGCCCGTGTTGCCGCTGGTCGCTTCCACGAGGGTACCGCCGGGTCGGAGCGCCCCGGTGCGCTCGGCCTCGTCGATCATGCTCGCGCCGATCCGGTCCTTCACGGAACCGCCCGGGTTGAGGTACTCGAGCTTGGCGAGCACCCGGTAGGGGAGGCCCTGCGTCACCCGCTTGAGCGGGACGAGCGGCGTGTTCCCCACGAGGTCGAGCACGCTATCGACCACCGGGCCCCGAGACGCCATCGGGGCGCCGAACG
>VFSW01005097.1_pt1 | contig 19484 bp, 21 predicted proteins | sample 5358111 | NCBI WGS metagenome assembly VFSW01 (sample SAMN11554181, study PRJNA540505) | mine drainage metagenome | isolation source: sediment from site ElyBrook_90M | place: USA: Ely Copper Mine, Vershire, VT | collected 2017 | reverse complement strand
GGCATGACACTTGCACCGCACCCCTTCGGGAGTGCAGGTGTGGGGAATTGGGGTGAATGGTTTCAGGCAGCCCGCACCGTTGGACCGACGGAGAACCGCGTGGTTGTTCTCGATGCTGCTGGGCGTGTCGTCGCGGACACAGGCAATGCGATTACAGGTGAGCAGCATCCACTCGCGCATCTTCAGAACGGCGTCGCTGTTACTCTCGACAACAAAACTGTAGGGACGGTGCTGGTCGGCTCCATGATCGAACCCGTACTGAACCCGGCGGACGAGGATTTCTTGAATTCGGTGAATTGGTCCATCCTCGTGACTTCGCTGACCGTTGGACTTTTGGCACTGGTATTCGGTTCGCTCCTCTTCTGGCAGATCACTTCGCCGCTCAGAGCGCTGACACAGGCGAGCGAGGCGATCGCGGGCGGCAAATTGAAACAGCGCGTGCCGGTTCGCTCGGAAGACGAAATTGGGCGCTTGGCTCGCTCGTTCAATCAAATGGCGGAGAGTCTGGCGCAAGCCGATCGGCAGCGCCGCAACCTGCTCGCCGACATCGCGCATGAGCTACGCACGCCGCTCACCGTTATCCGGGGAAACCTCGAAGCGCTCATGGACGGCGTGTATGAGTTGACGCCCGAGAACGTCGCGACCGTTCACCGCCAAACGATGGTGCTGAGCCGTCTCGTCGGCGATCTGCGCGACCTCGCCTTGGCGGAAGCCGGTCAACTAAAATTAGACCTAAAGCCAATAGATTTGGCAGAGGTCATTGCGACCGTGGGCAAGACGCTCGAGCCGCAGGCGCGCGAGAAAGGCATCACGCTCAAGATTGAGCTTCCTGACGCGCCGCTGAGGGTCCAGGCGGACGAGCAGCGAATCACGCAGGTGCTTTTCAACTTGATGTCCAATGCGCTGCGCTATACCCCGACGAGCGGCACGATCACGACAACCGCCGCGCGGCGCGATGGACGCGTCGTGGTCAGCGTGCGCGATACCGGGACTGGAATCGCGCCCGAAGACTTGCCGCACATCTTCGACCGCTTTTATCGCACCGATCGCGCGCGCCTATCCTCCGGCGATGGCGCGGGACTGGGGCTGACCATCTCAAAGCAAATCATCGAGGCGCACGGCGGACAGATTTGGGCGCAGAGTTGGTTAGGCGCTGGCTCCACATTCGCGTTCCGGCTGCCTCTTTTGGCGTAACGGGTTTCCCCGCCAAGTTCTTCACAGACTTAACACTGCCTCTTCATCAACTCTTCACACTTGCCTGCTACGATTCTGGTGAGAGTTGGCGAAAAGCCACCTCGAATCTTACGCAGGAGGTTTGCCATGAACAACAAGTTCAAATGGATTTTGGGAGCAGCGATGTTGGTAGCACTCGTGATGACTGTGGGCTACGCTACTGTCGCGTCGGCGCAGGGACCAACGTCCACGCCACCTGCTCCTTACACCAATCCCTGGGGCTCTGGTTGGGGTTCTGGCGGGATGATGGGCGGTTGGCGGGGCAACTACGCGCCGACCCAAGGTTACACGTCGACCGTTCCGTACGGCTATCGTGGTCGGGGCATGGGACCGGGCATGATGGGCGGTTGGGGCACCTATGGCTACGGCTACACGCCCAACGCGAATCCGATCTCGCTCGATCAAGCCGTCACGAGCGCGCAGCAGTACGTCGCTGCGCTGAACAACAACGATCTCGCGCTGACCCAAGTCGAAGAGTACACTGCCAACTTTTATGGTGTCGTGAAAGAAGAGAGCACCGGCATGGGCGCGGTCTATCCCGAGCCCGGTCCGAGCATGATGTGGAACACCAAGTACTCGCCGATGGCATGGATGACGGACGGATTCTGGTTCAGTGCGCCCAGCGCGCAGATGCCAGTGACGCTCGCCCAAGCGCGCGACAATGCGGAGCAATACTTGAAGACGTATCTGCCGAACACGACGGTCGAGGACAAGGGCGACACGTTTTACGGTTACTACAATTTCGACTTGTTGCAGAACGGTACGACGTATGGGATGCTAAGCGTGAACGGTTACACGGGAGTGGTCTGGTATCACACCTGGCACGGCAATTTCGTCGCTGCGAAACAACTGGACTAACGAAGGAGAATCAGGGGCGATGATCTGCGTTTCGGCCATTATGCTCCAGTGATCGCTGGTGCCAGATATGTTTTCGTTTTCCGATCAGATCGTTTTTGAGCAGGCCAACCCGGGAGATCCGCGCGCTCCAGGATCCATTCAAAGAGATTCCCCGGCTTGGCACCAAAGAAGCGCTCGGCCGCGGTGATGCCGTCACTCCGCGGTATAAAATAATTGAAAAGGGTAAACCCCCGCCTATGGCGGGGAGACTCCCAGAGTTTGACATTTGCGGGAGTATGTCTTTCGGAATGGATAGTCAAGTCATCAATGCTTTATATGCAGGCTTGCAAAGTTTGAAATCGGTACGAGCACAATGATGTCGTCTCGATTATGAACCAAAGGCGCATACAGAGCAAAAGGCAAGGAGACTCGGCATGGTCGACTATTTCGTTGGCGATGCCGCCGTAGGCGGCTCACAGTAGCCGCTTTAAGCGGCTCGCATTTCAAGCCACCGCCTTTGGCGGTGGTCTATGACTGTGGACGGTCGTCATCGTTGCCCACACGATGTCAGAGATTGGCGGATAAGCCCCTATTTGAGGTAGTGACTTTGAAACGGATGAACGCACAATATCTAAGCTCGCGGCCGTCTTAAGGTGGCACCGGCTCAAAAGCCGACGAGATAGCGCGCGAATCCAATAATGCCAGCGCCAATGAGCACCGCAATCGGATCACGCTTGAGTGGTCCCGCCGCGACAAATGCGGCTAAACCAATCAACGCGTCAAGCGGGTCTACAATCGCTCCGCGTGAGAGTTCGATCACGACAGCGGCAAGCAATCCGATGACGGCTAGATTGACTCCCCGCATCGCGCCTTGAACCATCGGCGCATCTTTGAATCGCAAATACGAACTCGCGATGGCGAGGACGATCAACGTGGTAGGCAGGAACAATCCGATCGTGCCCAAAGTCGCGCCCGGCAACCCCGCGACCTTATAGCCCATGAATGCGACCATAATCATTAGAGGGCCCGGAGTGATCTGTCCCACAGCAACGGCGCTGCTGAATTCCGTTTCGGTCATCCAGCCCAAACGCGTGACCAAATCATAATGTAGCGGCGTAATCATCGCATACCCGCCGCCAAACGCAAGCGAACCAACTTTGAGGGTGATGAGGAAAAAATCCCACAGCATCGACTATTTCTCCACGGTCTGGATTTTGGGTACCGGGCGCATCAACCACGCACCTGCGAGTCCAGCAACGACGATCAATAAGAGCGGATCAATCTTGAAAAATGCTACTGCTACAAAAGCGACGAGAACCAATGCTACGCTGCGCGAATCTTTCGCCGTGGCGCGTCCCGTCTTCAGGACGACACTCAGGAACAAGCCGACCACTCCCGCTGCGACCCCGCGCGTAATCGCCATGACCCAGGCATTCTGCTCCACTTGAATGTAAAGAGTCGCGATCACCACGACGAGAATGAAACTCGGGAGCAGGGTGCTGAGTCCACAGACCACTGCGCCAAGAATCCCGCGCAAGCGATAGCCGATGAAAATCGCCGCTGCGAAAAAAATCGGACCTGGCGTCATCGTGCCGATGCCGATGCTCTGCGTGAACTCGTCCGCCGTGAGCCACTTACGACGTTCGACAACTTCTTTCTGCATAATCGCGAGTAGCGAGAAGGGTCCGCCAAAACCAAGCGCGCCGATCTTGAGAAACGTCAATGCCAGTTGGGGCAAAGATACCATGGTGCACTCCATTTCAGTAAGGTTTATTCCAATGCCGAGAGCAAATCCGCGAATTCGTCCCGAAACCGTCGTTCCACTAACTCGCGTACGCCAGATGTGACACGGCGGAAACGACGAATGATCTGTTGCGCTTCTGGCGTCAAATGGCTTCCGCCGCCCTCCATCCCACCGCTCTCAGTCACGAGTAACTTGAGACCCAAGCATTCCGCAATGTCTTTCAGTTTGTACCATGCCGTACGGTAGGGTACCTTTAAGCGCTTCGCTACGGTAGCCCATTGCAAAATCCCGATCAACCCGTTTGGAGGGAATTCGATCCTGAGGTTTTCCTTGAAAACGGACGACCGCGCGACGTGTCAACTCTCCGCGCGTCGGCCCCATTCGTGCAGACGCAAGCCCACCCAGAGGAACAGCATCCAGAACGCCGCGAGCATCGCCAAGTTGAATACCGGCGCGTAATACGCCGCCCCACCCATCGCGCTATTCACCGCGTCGTTCGCGAATGTGAGCCGCGAGAGGAACGACGCCACGCGCCCCCAATCTCCCAGATCGCCGAGTGGGACAAACAAGCCGCTGATGAAGAGGAGCGGTCAGCGACTCAGCGTGGTGGGCATCATCACCGAACCGACGTCGCGACCGGGTATTGTCGAAAACAATACGCCCAGGGATGAGAATGCGCCCGCCGCCAGTGCGAGCGAGGGCACATCCGTCATCTGCGCGCCGAATGCGATCCATCCGACCGCGAGTGGAATCAGCGCGACGACGATGCCAAAAATGAGACCCGCGAGCGTCTTGCCCAAAAGCACTGCGGTTAGCGACACCGGCGCGGCAAGCAAACGCTCGAAGGTGCGCACGCGTTTCGCCCAGGGGATGATAACGGGACCGATCGAGGTGGCGGTGAAAAATACGGTGATGGCGATCAAGCCAGGAATGAGCGCGCCGGTTAGACGATTGCGTTCGACCGACCAGGATAAAAACATGAAAAAGGGAAGCGCGATGCCCCACATCAGAACAGGCGGTTCGGCATAGTAGATCCGAATGTCTTTTTCGGCGATTACAGACGCGCGAGTCACTTCGTGTTGTAACCGCGTTCGAGTCATTGAGGGATTCATCTTCCCCTCCCCATTCCTTTTCCGCGACGCCCTTGCTCATTTTCTTCGGGTTCACCCGTCGCAATTTCCAAGCCCGTGATTTTCACGAACACATCTTCCAAGCTCGGACCCAATGTGTTGACCAACGTCAGGGTGAGATGGCGCGCTTGCGTCCACTCGACCAAATGTGGAATTAGAGCGCCTCCAACTTCAACCGCTTGAACGCTTTGAAACGCTTGTTTGAGTCGTTCGGGAGAATCAATCGCGGCGATTTTTCCGCGATGGATGATCGCGACGTGCTGGCACGATTGATTCGCCTCCTCAATGTTGTGCGTCGTCAGAAAAATCGTCGTGCCGGCATCGTGCAGTTGCCGCATCATCTGGCGGATCAGCAGAACGCTTTGTACGTCCATACCCGACGTCGGTTCATCGAGCAGCAAAATGCGCGGCCGGTGAATCAACGCCATCGCAATCGTGACCCGGCGTTTCATCACTTTGGAGAAGCCCAATGTGAGGAGCGCCCTTTTTTCATAGAGACCGGAATGCCTTCAGCAATTCCGCCGCGCGCATCTCCCGCGCGGCGCGCGGGACGCCGTAGAGTCGCGCGGTGAACATCAAATTGTCCCACGGCGAAAGTTCGTCGTAGCAGTTCGAAACTTCGGGGACAATGCCGAGTTGCTCTTTTACCGCGTAAGGATGGCGACGCGCATCCAAGCCCATCACCGTGATCGTTCCATCGGTCGGCTCCAAAAGCGTGGTCAGCATTCCCATGGTCGTCGTTTTGCCCGCGCCGTTTGGACCAAGAAAGCCGAACGTTTCGCCAACGCCAACGTCAAAGGAGATATGGTCCACGGCGAGTATGGGCGTCGTCGTGCGCCCACCATAGGTCTTGGTCAATCCTGAAACTTGAATCGCGTAATTCGTTTCTGTCATTCTGTCCTCAATTCATCCAGACACGTCGGCAGGTTTCCGCGAATAGCGGCTCGAACAAAATGCTCGGCGCTAAGGAACGCTCGCTGTCGTTCGGGGGACGCGCTCATGATTGGCGAAGAACTCAACTGGGTCATATGGCAGTGAATGGCGGCCATCTTCGCATCCCAGACCGAAGAGACGTCTACGGTCACGGCAATTTCCTCATCAGCAACGGCGCGAATTCGCGTCATCTCCAGTCGCGATGCGAGTGACTGCGGTACCGCGACCGTGTACAACGCGCTGACGGTGTTGGCGCGTTGAAAGGATTCACGCGTCCATTGCCCAATCGCAACGTGGTCTGGATGTCCTGACAAACCATCCGGTCCAAAGGTGAGCATCACCTGGGGATGCGCCTCGCGTACGACCGCGAGAATTTGCGCGATGACTTGCTCGGAGTCGGCTTCACTCAAGTGTCCATCGCGGTAATTGAGCAGGCGCGGCGGTTCGATGCCGAGCGCGGCGCAGGCACAGCGCAACTCGCCTTCGCGCACGGTGGGCAGTTCTTCAACCGAGCACATAGGCGGGTCGCCGCAAGAGCCAGCTTCGCCGCGCGTCGCGGTCAACAAATGGACGCGTACACCGCGCCGCGCCAGCAATGCCAGTGTCCCACCAGGCCGAAAGGTCTCGTCGTCGGGATGGGCGAAGACCGCGAGGAGGGATGGGGTTTCATTCATAGGAATTGAACTCAACAGAAATGTGCGACGCACCGTCATCAGTACGTCGCACACTCACTTGGCTCACGCGCTCACGGCATTCATTTCGGCGATGCGCTCTTCGACACCTTTGGCTTCAGCTTGCAAATCCGTCAAGTACGCTTCTAAATGTGCAATGCGTTCGGCACGTGAGACAAATCGTCGCTCAAAACGGATTTCAGAGCCGTTGTCTTCGTGACAACCACACTCGCACGCGTGCCTGCCTTCATGACAGCCGCATTCGCACTCCGGCTCTTGATGGCAACTACACTCGCACCCTTCGTGATGCTCTTCGTGTCTGCTCTCATGACAGGCACATTCGCCGTGATGACCCTGGTGACGTTGATCTTGTCCGCACATGTGATTCTCCTTATCTCACCTTATTAATTGGGCGTGGTTATCTAACAATGCTGTTCACACCCGAAGGTGCAATCCACTGTTCATCGAAAAATCCGGCGCGCTAACCTTATGCGGCCTCTCGAATAAGGCAGGGCAAAAAAATAACCGCCGCTACTTGCTGGCGCAACGCGGACAATGGCAACCGTGGCAACGCCCGCCACGTTGCGCACACCCTTTATCCGCCACATCTAATTTGGGTCGCCGCGCCGACGGAAGTGCCATCGTCTTGAGCTGATCGACCAATTCGAAAACGCGCGGGTCACGCACGCGATAAACGACGGTCATCCCCTCGCGCTCGTCCTCAACCAAGCCGGTATCGCGCAAGATCGCCAGATGCTGGGAAATGTTGGCTTGCGGACGCCCCAATGCCCTGGTCAGATGCATGACGTAAGCGCCCTCATCACGCAACAATTCCAAGATTTGCAGACGCACCGGATGCGCCAAGGCCAACGCTATGTCTACGCTTCTTTCAATCCGATCGGACTCTGCCATGCGATATACCTTATTCGATACTTCGAATAAGATTCTACGCCGTTCGCGACTTTTTGTCAAATTACTCCGTCGTACGCTAACCCAGTAACTTCACCTTGCTCCGTCTTGGAATTGGGCATCGTAAGTGGCGCCCACTTCAGCACCAAACAGGAATACCGTCGCCAACGCATACAGCCACGTCAACAGCGCAAACACCGCGCCGGCGGTGTTGTACACTCGACTGTAATCGGCAATCGACCCCAGATACCAAGTCAGCGCGCCGAACACGATTTCCGTCAGGATCATCGCAACGAGCGCGCCCGCGAAGGCGGCGCGTGTCGGCACACGTGTATGCGGCAAAAACTTGTAGGCGAGAAAGAAAACCACCAAGTTGACCCACGGTGACGCGACCACCGCGAAAAGCGAGGGGCCATAGGGTAACGGCAGACTCGCTCCCAGCGGCGACTCCCGGAACGAACGTATGGCGAACATGATCCCTACGAGGAGCGCCAAAAGAACGAGCGCAAAAACAGCCAGGGCCAGAAAGACGGCGACGCGCCCGCGCACCCAACTGCGACCCTTGACGCTCCATATTCGGTTCAACGCACTCTCGAGCGCCCCAAACACGCCACTGGCACCGAGCGCCAAACCGAGCGCGCCGGTTACGCCCAACGCCGCGCGGTGCTCGTAAACCGCAACGACATTGCGGCTCAGAAAATCTCCCAATCCCGGAAGATCAAGCAACCGACTCATCATGTATTCGATGTCGCTGGGCGGCTGGGCGAATGGACTCGCCAGAACGAACAGAATCAAGAGGAGCGGAAAAACCGCGGCGAGCGCGGCATACGCAATGGCTGCCGCATAAATCGCGCCACTATCAGCCAGATATTTTTGAAAGGCGATCAAGAACCAGTGCGCCGTGTGCTGGAGCATCCGAATTCCTTACTTCGCTCGCGGTAATGTGAGCGTGAAGGTCGTGCCGCGCCCCGGCTCACTGGCGACCCAAATCGTGCCGCCGTGCGCTTCCACCCACTGCCTGGCAATTGCCAGCCCCAAGCCCGCGCCGCCGGTCGCGCGTGCGCGGGATTTGTCGGCGCGATAAAAACGCTCGAACACGAATGGCAGATCCTCCGCCGCGATGCCGCTCCCAGTATCCGTCACGGCGAGCTCGACCCATGCGCTCGCCGGCTGCGCCGTGATGGTGACGCGCCCCGACGCGGCGGTGAACGCCAGCGCGTTCGTCAGCAGGTTGCGCAGCACCTGACCGATGCGCGCCGCATCCACCTCCACCCGCACGTCTGGCGGTACCGCGGCATCCAGGGCGATCTTTTTCGACCGCGCCAGCTCCGCCACCGCGCGCACCGCGCCGTCCACAATGTCTACCAATACCACCGGTTGCCGGTCCAGTTGGATCTGTCCCGCTTCCGCCAGCGAGAGTTCCTGCAGGTCGTCGACCAGGCGCTTGAGCAGTAACCCTTCTTCGTACGCCGAGTCCAGAAACTCGGGTGTCGGTTCCACCACGCCGTCGCGCAGTGCCTCCAAGGATCCGAGCACGCTGGTCAGTGGCGTCCGTAGTTCGTGTGCGACATCCGCCACCAGATTGCGGCGCAGTTGATCGATGCGCGCCAGACTGGACGCCATCGTGTTGAACGCGGTCCCCAGTTCGCCAATCTCGTCCGAGGAGTTTGCTGGCACGCGTTGGTTCAAATCGCCCTGCGCCATTTTCCTGGCGGCGGTGGTCAGCGCACTGACCGGCGCGGTAATGCGGCGCGCGATCAGGAGACTGAGCGCCACCGCTACCAGACTCGCGGCGAGTCCCGCCCAAACGATCCCGCGCGTCGTCGCCTGTAAAAAGTCGATGTTCAGTTGCGTGCCTTCCGGCGACGGATTCAGATACATACGTCCGACCGTTCGCCCGGCCACTTGAATGTCGAACGACAGATCGGTGGACGCCGGAGTGAACTTTTGCCCGAGCCGCGTGTCCGCCGAATCGGCGACGACGATATTTTGCGCGTCCACGACCACCATGCGCTCCAGCATCCAACCCACATTGGTCGCAAGCAAATCCTGCGCGCCCGCCCAGCTTTGGTGTTGGGCATAGTATTGCGTCAGGATCATCACGAGCGGGCGATGCTGCATGCGCCCGCTGAACTGGACGAACGTGTTGAACTCGCTCGACGTATTCTGGGCGCCGACGAGGGCGACCACGGAGACCGCGATGAGGACGACAAGGACGAACGCCGCCAAGAGCCGCCACTGCAAACTCACCTTCAGCGAGGCGATGCGCCGGCGGATGGACCCCCGTCGACGGCGTTCAGGATCAGCCCGCGTCATCGTCGTCTCTCCTGAATTTGTAGCCCACCCCGAAGACGGTTTGGATATGGGTTGGCTTTTGAGGATCCGTTTCGATTTTGCGGCGAAGGTTTTTGATGTGGACATCCACCGAGCGTTCGTAACCCTCGTACGCTTCGCCGAAGACCTGGTCGAGAATCTGGGCGCGCGTCCAAGTGCGCCCCGGCGACCGCACGAAAAACGCGAGGAGTTCAAATTCAGCGGGGGTCAGCTCCACAACCTGCTTTCCTAACCGCACCTCGTGCGCGATGAAATCAATCGTCAAGTCGCCGAGCGCAATCGCCTCGGTGGGTTCGGTCTCGCGCGCATAGGATCGCCGCAAGACCACCCGCACGCGCGCGACCAGTTCGCGGAAATTGCACGGCTTGGTGATGTAATCGTCCGCGCCTAGTTCGAGTCCGACCAGTTTGTCCGCGTCTTCCGTGCGCGCCGTCAACATGATGATGGGCACGGACGATTCAGCGCGCAGGGTGCGGCACACGTCGCGTCCGTCCATTTCGGGCAAGAGCAGATCGAGGACGATGAGCGCGGGCTTGTCGTGACGCGCGAGGTCGAGCGCGGTTTTACCGTCGTATGCCGTGAGCACGCGATAGCCGCCTTTTTCCAGATACAGTTTCGCCAGTTCGACGATCTTGCGATCGTCATCCACGACGAGGATCTTTTTGTTCGGTAATGCCATGGATTCCATTCGCCGCTATTGTATCCCAATTTGGTCGCAGAACCAAAACGCTTCAGCGTTCATTTCTGCGCCATGCGCTTCGCCGTCTGTTCTTCGCTTGAACCTGTCCCCGTCGCCCTGCTTCGCGCAGAAACTCGAAGTGAAAGGTGAAATCAATTTTGGAAGCTGAAAAATGCTTGTTTTGCCGAGTCATTTTGAGGTGTCACGCCGTCTTTGCCATTACAGGGAAATCACCGATAAATTGGATCATGATGAATAGTGGGTGAGGAGAGCGAGAACCGCTCTCGCTCTCCTCGATGTCAACAGCAATCGTCACTGTGCCTTACTTGGTTGTCGTAGGTGGCGTGCCGCCCCAGGGACCGTAGCCCCAGGGGCCGCGTCCCCCGGCAAAGCGACCTGGACCAAAGGAATTGGTCGTCGCGAAAGGCAACATCGTCTTCATCCGCGCCGTCATCCAGTCGGCTTGCGCTTGTGTGATCCGCCCATCCTTGAGCGCCTGATCGATTACCGTTTTCTGCCCTGCCAGCATCGCGTCGATCAGTTGCTGATCGGTGATGCCCTTGGACTTGGCGAGGTCGGACAACGTCTTGCCCGAGGCGCGCGCATCGTAAATCTGCTGCGGCGTCATACCGAGCAACTTGGTGATTGCATCGGACATGACGGAGTAGCCGTTGGCAACGCCACCCCAGAAGGGACCCCCAAACGGTGGACCCGCCGGGGTCGGCGTCGGACCTTGGGCAAACGCGGTACCGACCGCGAACAGTCCCAGCACGCTCACGATGGCGAGCACACCCACGACCATTCCTAACTTTTTGACCATTCAACTCACCTCCTACAGTTGTGATGTGGGTCCTTTGTCTTTGACCCCACATCCCCGCTTGGTTCACCTCCTTGCACGTGATGTGGGTTCTCGATCGACGAACCCACTCGCACTGTATCACCCGCGCGTAAAGAAATGATGAGGAAACGATAGGGATTTTGTGCGAGTTGTGAGCCGTCTATTTGCCCGCTTGGGTCTGCAAAAGTCCAATCAGGTAATCCACGCTCGCCGAGCCGCTCCCTCCGCCGAATTGCGCTTGGCGGGTTGCCCGCGCTTGCGGGCTGAGCGATTGACCCTGACCGGGCACGACGCCGCTCGGCGGGACAACTCCCAGCGTCTGACTGAACGCCTGCATATCCGCTTGCGTCAGGCGCATCCCTTGGATGGCCTGGATCTGTTCGGGCGTCATCGCCGCCAGGATTTGGTTGGTGACGGCATCGACCTCCGCTTGGGACGCGGTGCCGCTCGTCAAGAGAGACTTGGACGTCTGCCACAGTGGGAGCAGGGTTGCAGCTTGTTCCTTCGTCAGGGCGGAACCGCTATCTTCTTCCAGGCGAACAGTACCGAGCAAGAGTTGCGTGCGTGCATCCAGCGCATTCGCGTAACTGGTGTCGAGTCCAGAAAACTGGGACGCCGGCGCGGGAGCAGCGCTACCGCATGCCGCCAAGAGCAGCGCCAGACTCGATAGAATGACCCAGCCCATGAATGTCCGTGATTGTTTCATCGTAATCCTCCCGGGATTTTTTATTCGTGTCGCAATGCTTCGATTGGATCCAAGTTCGCCGCCGTATTCGCGGGAAAATAGCCGAAGACGATGCCGACCGCGGCCGCCGCCGCGAACGCTAGCCCGAGCGACCAGGGCACGAGGGCGGTTCGCATCACGCCCGTCTCATTAAACAACCATGCGCCACCGATGCCCGCGACCACGCCCACCAAACCGCCGAAGAGCGATAGGATCAACGCCTCCAGCAGGAACTGCATCCGCACGTCGTCAGGACGCGCGCCGATCGAGACGCGCACGCCGATCTCGCGCGTCCGTTCGGTCACCGAGACGAGCATGATATTCATGATGCCGATGCCGCCGACGAGCAGCGAGACCGCCGCGACCCACGCCAGCAGCGTGCGGAACGTTTCAGTCGTCGCCTGCTGGGTTTGGATGATGTCTTGCTGGGTCTGGACGGTGAAATCGGGATTACTCACCGTCACGCCGTGCCGCCGCGCCAGCAGCGTTTTGATTTGGCTGATCGCGCTGTCCATCGTCTCAGCGCTCGCCGCCGAGACGTAAATCGCGCGCACGCGGTTTTGCACCGGCGTGTTGGCAAGATAGCGTTGGTACAGCACCGTCAGCGGAACGTAGACCTGGTCGTCATAGTCGACGCCCCCTACGCTGCCCTTGGGCGCCATCACGCCGATCACCGTGAGGTGCGTATTGCCTAGCATCACTTCCTGGTCCACCGGATTGGTATCGCCAAAGAGATCGTGCGCGACCTTGGAGCCGAGGACGATGACCTTATTCTTACGATCCAGGTCGACTTGCGTGAAAAAGCGCCCGCTGCCCACCGGCACCTGGCGCACGGTCGGAAAATCCGGCGTTTCGCCCAATGTCGGGATGGTGAAATTCGCAGTGCCCCATTGGATGACCTGGTCGGTGACGCTCTGCTCCGCCGCCACGCCGGAAATGCCCTTGACCCCTTGAGCCAGTGCCAGCGCGTCGTCGTAGACCAGCGTGGGCGGTTTACCGGGTGTCCCGCGCTGCGCCGAAATGAGGATGAGATTCGTGCCGAGCGCGTTGATCTGGTCGGCGATGGCTGCCGCCGCGCCCGCGCTGATCGCGATCATCAGGATGACCGCGGCGACGCCGATGATGACGCCGAGCGTCGTCAGGAACGACCGCAGCTTGTTGAGAAGGAGACCTTCCCACGCCACGCCGATCGTTTCGATGAAAGTCATGCTGCGCCTCCCCGGGATTCCAGAGCCGGCGCGGCGTCGCGTTGTCGATGCCCGTTCGGTCCATCCGTCATGATCTTGCCATCTTTCATGTGGACGATGCGACCCGCGTGTGCGGCGACATCCGACTCGTGCGTGACCATGACGATGGTGACGCCCTGCCGATTGAGGTTCTGCAAGATGCCGATAATTTCTTCGCTGGACTTGGTATCCAGATTGCCGGTCGGTTCGTCCGCCAGAATGAGCGCGGGCTGGTTGATCAGGGCGCGCGCAATCGCGACGCGCTGCTGCTGTCCGCCCGACAGCTGATTGGGGCGATGATAGAGACGGCTGCCCAAACCGACCACTTCCAGCGCGGCGATGGCGGTCTTTTCCCGTTTCGCCGCGTCAAGCCGATTTTCCAAACGGTAGAGCATCGGCAGCCTGACGTTCTGCAAGGCACTGAGTCGCGGAAGCAAATTGAAACTCTGAAAGATGAAACCGATGCGGCGATTGCGCAGATCGGCAAGTTCCTCCACGTCCATCTCGCCGACATCCTCACCGTCCAGCCAATAGCGCCCCTCGGTCGGACGGTCTAGCGCACCCAGCACATTCATCAACGTGGACTTGCCTGAACCCGAATGTCCCATGATCGCAACGAATTCGCCGCGCGCAATCGTGAGACTCACGCCGTCGAGCGCGCGCAGCGGTACTTCGCCGCCATCATAAATCTTGACGAGGTTCTCGACGCGAATCAACGAGTCGTTGTCCATGGCGCTTGCCTACTGGGTTTCCACCGTGCCCGTGCTCACGGTCTCGCCCAATTGCAAACCGCTCTTGATCTCCACGAACGACGTTCCCTGCAAACCAATCTCGACGGGACGCAGGGTGAGTTGCTGCTTGTCATCCACGACAAAGACGGCATAGTGACCCGCGCTGATCTCACGCACGGCTTCCACGGGCACTGTCAGCACCTGCTTGGCGGATGCTGCCGTGATTTTCGCGTTGCCGCCCATGCCGACCTTTAAGAATGGAGCAGGGTTCGTGAGTTCGGCGGTGGCGTACAGGGTCGAGACGCCATTGACCAAAATGACCGTCGGGTCCACCTCTACGATCTTGCCCTGGAATGTCTGATTGGGCACCGCATCCAAGGTCACCTCCACCGGATAGCCGAGCGCTGCCTTGCTGGCATCGGTATCGTCGAGCGCGACTTGAACCCAGGGCTTGCTCACATCCACCAGCGTCAGAATAGGCGCGGTGCCCACGACTTGACCCACCGCTGCGGTAACCTCAGCGACGGTGCCGTCGAATGGCGCGACCAGCGTCGCCTCGGTGAGGCGCCGTTTCGCCAAATCGCGCGCGGCGCGCGCCGCATCCACGTTCGCCTGCGCTTGCGCGAGATCGTCGTCGGTTGGCGATAATTGCGCAAGCGCATTCTGGGCTTGCTGGATTTGCGCCTGCGCCGCCTGCACCTGCGCGTCGGTGGGACTGACTTTCGAGTTGTAGACCGCCAACGCTTTTTGATACGCCAAGGAGGCGGTCTGGAGTTGCAGCGCCTGCGGCATCATGGCGATCTCTGGATTCGCGGCTCCGCCGATCTTGTCGTACGCGGCTTGCGCCTGACTGAGCGCAGCTTGTGCCGTATCCAAATCGCTCTTTGCCATGATCAAGGTATTCAGATCGGGATGCAGCAAATTGTCGTAGCTGGCATTCGCCGCTTTCAGCGCCGCCTGCGCGGCGGCGACCTCGGAGGGCGTTCCGCCAGTTTGCGTCTGATGCCATTTCGATTGGGCGAGCGCGAGGTTCGCCTCGGCTTGCGCGAGCTGCAGCTCCAAATCCGTCGTGTCCAATTTCGCCAACACCTGCCCGGCTTGGACGGCATCGCCGGCTTGCGCACGCAGTTCGGCGATTTGTCCGCCCGATTGGAAGCCGAGCACCGCTTGCGAGACTGCCACCACGGTGGCGGTCCCTTCGGCGCTGATCGTGATGTCGCCCTTTTGCGCCTTAGCGGTCTTGAGCGTCTTGACGGCGGCCGCTTGGGCGGCGGTTTGCGGAACGACGATTTGGGAGTAATAGCCGCCGCCTGCCAACGCGAGGATCCCCAGCACCAGAATGCCGAGCCAGAGCCAGCGACGAGTTTTGCGTTTAGGTCGAGCCATATTCATTCTCCTCTACGAATCCTCTCCAATGACATTCTATTGCCGCAACGCGTCCGCGGGTTTCAGGTTCGCCGCCCGACGCGCGATGAGCCAACTCGCCAACGCGCCGCCCACGACCGCCATGCCCAGTGCGAGCGCCAAGGGCGCGAGGGCGACGCGCGCGGGGAGCGTGAGCGTCGTGGCCGCGCCCGGCGCGGCGGCGAGACCCGGCGGCGTGTTCGGATTCAGCGCGCTCAGGTCAAGCGGGAGTTGCCCCAGCGCCAGGGTCGCGAGCCAACCCAGCGCGACACCCGCCAACGCGCCCAGCCCGCTCAACGCCAGCCCTTCGACGACAAAATAGCGCTGCACCTCTCTGGCGGTCCAGCCCACCGCTTTCATCACGCCGATCTCGCGGCGGCGCTCCGCCACACTCGCGGAGAGCGCCAGAGCTGTCAGGACCATACCGCCCAACAGCGCGACCAGCGACGCGATCCCCGCAAAGCGCTGCGACACCAGCGCGATGCCGCCCATCACCTGCACGATGCTCTGTTCCGTCGTCGCGCTCACCTCGCCCAGCGCGGCGCGGCTTTGCTGCACTACCGCGTCCACGGTCGAGGCTTGGGCGACGCGCACGTAGAGTTGATTGATGGCGTCCGCGTTCAAGTGCGCGAGCCGCTGCGCGTCCGCGAGCGGAACGTAGAAATTCGCCGCGGCCGCCTGGCTGCCTTCCTGCACTTCGACGATCCCGACCACCTGGAAGGACTCGCCGCCGATCTGCGCGGTCGCCCCCGGCTTGAGGCTAAAGAACGCGGCATAATGCTTATCCACGACCGTTTGCGCGGTATCGCCCGGTTGCAGGAATCGGCCCGTCACCACCCAGTCACGCGCCTTGGCCGGCCCGATAGCCGGTTGATCGACATCCACGCCCAACACCGTCTGGTAACTCGTCGCGCCGAAGTCCCACAACAAGAGCGCACCTGCGACCGCGTCCACCCCTCGAATTTGTTGCACCTTAGCCACGTCACCCATATTGAGCGTCGAGACGCCGAACGGCAAGCGCACCCCACGCGTCGTCTGCGCGGCGGCGGTGGTTTCTGTGCCCATCGTCGGACGACTGAATAGAATATCCGCGCCCACGCCCGCCAGGGGTCGCTGCGCGGCTTCCTGAAAGCCCGCCCCCGCCGCGGATAACGCGATGAACAAAGCCACGCCGAGCGCGACGCCCAACGCCGTCGAGAGGGTGCGCCCCGCGCGCCGGCGCAGCTCCGACCAGAGATATTGGCTCATCCTATTGCCCCGTGATCTTTTTTAGCACCGCATCCAAATCCGCGACAGTCCACGCGCCGTCGGGCACCATCCCCGTGCCTCCGCCTTGCGGAAAACTGTTGAACGTCACCGTGCGGCTGCCCAGCTTGAACGACTGCGACCCGTTCACGAAAATGGCGAGCGGGTCGTGGCCCACCAGCCCTTTCTGCTGCGCGAACGCCGCGCCCGCCGGCGTATCGAAATCATAGGACGTCATCTTCACCTTGTCTCCATAGGATTTCAGCAGCGCCTCCACTTGGTTGAGCACCGGAATCACGGGTGGATGATTGAGGTAGAGAATCTCCACGGTGACAGTAGTCGCCGGAACAGGCACCACCGGTGCCGGCGCAGACGCGAGCGGATTCACGTCACACGCCGTCAAAACGAGCAACGCACTCATCACCAGCACGATCCACTGTCGTTTCATCATGCGATTCCCTTTCCATCCGCCAATATGCCATCCGCCATCCGCAGCACGCGGTCGGCGGTCGCCGCCACCTTGTCGTCGTGGGTAATCATCAGAAAGGCGGCGCCCGTTTCGGCGCGCAACTTTTGGAACAGCGCGAGAATTTCATTCCCTGTTGTGCTGTCCAGGTTACCGGTTGGTTCGTCCGCGAGAATGAGCGACGGGTTGTTCACGAGCGCGCGCGCAATCGCCACACGCTGCTGCTCACCGCCCGACAAACGCGACGGACGATGCTGCGCGCGCTCCCCGAGGCCCACCTGACCGAGACACGCCTCAGCCCGCACCCGCCGCTCGCGCGCGCTCATCCTCACCGGATAGAGCGGGAAGGCGACATTCTCCAGCGCGGAAAGGGTCGGGATGAGATGAAACGCTTGAAAGACCAAGCCGATGTTCGCGCGCCGCCACAGGGCGAGCGCCTCTTCGTCCAGCCCACTCAGGTCTTGCTCGCGATACCTTATCCGTCCGGCGGTGGCGCGTTCCAGCCCCGCCAGCAAGTGCAAGAGCGTCGTCTTGCCCGACCCCGAGCGTCCCATCACGGCGACGATTTCCCCCGCCGCGATCCGCAGATTCGCGGCGCGCACAGCTTCCAAAGTGCCAAACGATTTTTTCAAGTTCTCGGCTGAGAGTAGATCACTCACTGCGTAAAACCTCCGCGGGATGAATTTGCGCCAGGCGGCGCGGCAGCCACACTCCGATCAGCGACGCGCCGAGAATGGACAGTCCCAACGCCCAAGCCACCAGCGCGGGCGTCACTCGCGCCGGGAGCGCGATCGTCACGGCTTCCGTCGCCGCGCCGCCCGGCAAAAAATGCGGCGAGGGCGCAAGTTCCCAGGGCACTGGCACGGTGACCATCGTGTGGCTTAACCCCCACGTCGCCAGCGCGGCGAACGACAAGCCCACGAGGCCGCCCACCAGCGCGAGCACCAACGTTTCACTCCAAAGTTGCATCATCACGTTGCGCTGCCGCCAGCCGACCGCACGCATGATCGCCACGTCGCGGCGCCGTTCCCAGATGCCGGAGGCGACGACGCGCAAGAGTAGCGCGGCGGCGAAGAGAAACGCGATCAAGCCGACGAGCAAGCCGAAGCGATCAATCAAGGCGAAGAGCGAGCCGAGTTCGGCGGCGAACGACTGCCCGGAAGAGACGATGGCTTGCTGACCCAGAATCGTCTTGACGCGTGACGCGACCTCTTCGACGCGCGCCTGGTCGGTCTTGAGAAAGAGCAGGTTCGCATCGTCGGGCCGGATGTCAAACACCGAGCGCACTTGCGGCGCGGCATTCGCCAGGGCGCGCGCGTCGGCTAGCGGGAGGTAGAGGTTCGCGTTCGCCAACTGTCCCGCGCGCGACGTATCCACCAATCCGACGAGGGTGAACGATTCGCCGTCCAGCGAGACGACACTGCCCAGACCCAATTTGTTTTCCTGGGCGTAGGTCGTGTCGGCCACCGCGACGGCGTGGTCGCCCGGCTGCAAGAACCGCCCCACCGTAATCGATGCTCGGAGGCGCCCCGGCCCGATCGTATCCGCCGGATCCAAGCCCAAGCCGGCGACGAACCCATTCGGCTCGAACGACCAAAAGAACAGCGTCTGGGCGACGGCTTGCACGCCCGGCACTTGACGGATCTGATCGATCTCGCCGCGATGAATGGGCGCGGTCGAGTGCGGAAAGACCATGCCCTCGAATTTATCGGGGACCGTGCCCTGCCGCTGCGCGGTCAGGTCGGCGCCCACCTCGACCAACGGGGCGCGCGCCGCTTGGCGATAACCATCGGCGTAGGCTTGCAAACTCACAAAGAGTGCCACGCCCAGCGCGATGCTCAACACCGCGGTGAGGGTGCGGGCGGGCCGATGGCGCAATTCACTCCACAGATAGTTCAACGACATACTCCTCTTTCGATTTGACCTGTTTCTGGAACACGCTCAGCATAGCACGAACTTGTAAGGATTTGGTGAGGATCGGACGGGGATTTTGTATAGATTACCCCGAGGGGATGAGAGACTCACGCGGAAGACTCGCTGGACGGCGGCGGTCGTTTGGCATTGCGTAACAGCGCGCACACGCGCGCGGCGATTTCGGCGCGGCTGATGGAGCCGACTTGATAGTCGTCTACGCCCGCGGCAAAGGCTTCCAACATCTTGGCTCGATCCTCTTCCGGCACCAGCGCCAAAAGCAGTGCCTTAGCGCTCCGCAGCGCGCGATACAGATTGAGGTCCGCCGTACCAGACACGATGACAACTTGCGGAGCTTCTTGATCCAACGCTGCGAGCGCACCCATCGCTTCCACCACAGGAATCGTTTGGGCTCGACCTGAGCCAGACGCTCTGAACAGCCGCCGACGAAACTGAATCACACAGAAGG
>VFSW01005096.1_pt1 | contig 19486 bp, 15 predicted proteins | sample 5358111 | NCBI WGS metagenome assembly VFSW01 (sample SAMN11554181, study PRJNA540505) | mine drainage metagenome | isolation source: sediment from site ElyBrook_90M | place: USA: Ely Copper Mine, Vershire, VT | collected 2017 | reverse complement strand
GGTGCCACCCAAAGATCTCTATCGAGGATCGGCATTACGCCAAATCCAACATGCAGCTCACCCCGGAGTACCCTCGCTTCCAGATGGATTGTTGTGTCGGCCTTCAGTTCGACATGTGTGAAGTTCGGACCCGGCGTGTTCTGCCGTTGCAGGAATGGCAAAATTTTTCCGTGGACGTACAGGGAGTGCCCGATACGGAACGGTCCGCGCCGTTCAGAGGATGTATAAATCGCGCGGTCAAAGCCGCGCTGGACGTATTCGATGGATCTGCGAATTTCCTCGACAGCGGACTGGCCCTCTTCGGTGAGCTCAAATCCATTCAGGGTTCTCCGAAAGAGTTCGACACCCCAATCCCGCTGGAGGGCTTTGATCTTCCTGCCCACATTTGAATGACTGGTATGGAGACGTTCTGCCGTCCTGCCGAGATTCCCTTCCTCCGCCAGGACAAGAGCGCATACCAAGGTCTCTGTGGATATATGAGGAAACATGTGTCACCTCTCGCGGCATAGCGTCACAAGGCGAGGGTATGCCGAGATGAGGGTGTTGATTTGGAAAAGATTTCCGCGAGATTCCCAAAAATTCCGTTGGATGCACCGAGATCTGAAGCATAATGTGCAGGCGCGCCACGATGAAGTTGACCGTAACAAACCCGTCGTTCCCCGCATCGATCCGGCTTTTCTTTGCAAAGCATTGGATCGTGCTCACTGTCTCTGGGGTTTTTGTTATCAGGAGACGGGCAGGCCATGAACAAAAACTGGAAGAGGGCGGCAATATTGGTCGTAATGTTGGGGCCAACGCCGTGAACGCGCTCAGGGCGGCAGTGTTCATGTTTCCTTCCTGCTTATCAGACAGCACTCCCAACGCCGAGGTTTGTCGGCCGTCTAAAACAAATGTCCAAACGTGAAAAACACCTTTCGGTGGTCGGCATCGCCAATCGCTCCCCCCAGAGTTAACGCTTCCAACGGCTTACTGAACTGTAGTCCCCCGAAGCCATCCTGGCGGAGGATTGAGGATGCTGCGGGGAACCAGACATTGGCGGTCTCGTACCCTCCGGTCAGATATCCGGTTGACTGACTCCGACAGTGATGCTCATATACGTTCGGGCGACTTCGCCACCGTGGATTGGATCGGGGAGGACAACTCGCTCTCCGTGCGCCTCGATAACGGAAAGTCCGTTGAGTTGAACGCCGATCATGCTCGGCATATCGAATACGCCTATGTCGTAGAAACCGCACAGCGCGCCACGGTCGATCGCGTTCTCATAACTGGCGGTGCCAGCCACCTTACAGAACAAGAAGAGACGCTTACGCGCCTTTCCCCGCATACCCACATCAAATTTCCCTTGCTCTGTGTGAGAAATGGGACGAAGGACGCGGCTACAATCGCCCGTCTTTCGTCCCCCGTTGTTAGCGACCGGTCTCCGGCCTATGCTTAATTCGCGGACGGGTGGTCAACCCCGTCGACAACGATGGCGGAAACAGGCCCCTTACGCGGTTCTAGTTTCAGGCCAAGTTGCTCTTGAACGGCTTTGAACAGCGGCGGACTCTGAGCGTCCGCCGGTGCTGCCGGTATTTCGCCGCCAAATTGGGTCTCATCTGGAGCCCATTCGAGGGAGAAGTCATATCTCCCGCTGAGTCCGGTCATATCAACGACAGGGCGGTCGAGTATTGCTCGCTGCAACAACGAGGCGAAATCGTTCATCGTCGCGTTTCGTGCGGGCATCACAATCCGTTGTGGGTAGACCATTCCGGGGCCTACGCTAGACGGGTCGTTCATGCTGAAGCTCGTTGCCTTGAGCTTCGGCCCATCCTTTGCGATCTCCAGCGCATAAATTGAAAACTCTTTCTGTTCACGATGGAATGTGAGTTTGAATCGATCCGCCAGCAACCTTCGAAGCATCGCCATTTGCTGATCGTGGCTCGGGCGAACTTGCCCAGGGGTCAAAGCGAGGATGTCGTAGTAATCCGACTCCATCCAAGCAGGGCCACCCGAGATGGTCTTCGGATTCATGTCGTAGGCGGCGGCAATGAGCAGCTTCAGGTTATAGTCCTTCACAATGAAACGGTTCGTTCCCTGGAGCGTGATAAAACGAGACGATTTCGCTTCGTGAGCGACGGGCTTGATCGTTGCCACCTCGAAGGCATCAAAGCGCTGTTGAGACATGTCACCCGTCTGCGATGGCGTTTCCGGAGAGAGACCATTGCCACCTTCCAGTAGGGCCTCCGATGCAATCGCCGACTCGTGAACCAAGTGACTGTGAGCTACTTGTCCCAAGATGATCGGCACAGCGATCGAACCAAACGCCGTAGCTGCCAGGAGCACTTTGCGGCTCAAGGTCAGCCCCTGCCCCATATGGCTTGTCATTATCCGCCGGACGCGCTCCTTGAGATCGGCCCCAGTTACGCCGGAGACGCACTGGAGCGGAGATTCGAGGCACAGTTCACACACCTTGAGTATGCTTTCAGCGTAAATTTGCGGAGCTTTTGTGAACTGTAGAACATGTTCATCACATGCCCGTTCGCGCTCCAGTTCAAGACGCGATCCCAGCCACCACACCAGGGGATGAAACCAAAAGACTGCCTCGACGAGCATATGAATGCTGGCGGTGAGATTATCTCGACGCCGGACATGGCACAGTTCATGTGCAAGGATTGACTTGATTTGCGCGTCATTCAATCGTCGTGAGATTCGGGATGGCCAAATCAGGATTGGGCGAGTAATGCCGTAAACTCCTGGCCCCAGGTTGGAGTCCGAAAGGCGTAGCTGAATTGGCCTTTTGGCAAGTCCTGTTTGCTCAAGTCCGCGTAGGGCTAGCAACTCTGGACCTTCGCCCGCAGATGTTGCCTGACGGATCGCGCGGGAGACTCGTCGCCAATAAACACACCACACCATTAGAACGGATAAGGCTCCCAGAACCCAAACGACTGCCATGAGAATGAGGAAAGCCTGAGACCATGACAAGCCATGAAGGCGAGTACGCATCGCAGAATTTACCGACGATGCCGGCCCCGGTGCCGATGCGAAAGGCTGTCCGACCACATCCATGAGATTGTAGACAGCAGCGACAGTAGGAGCAGGCTGACGCGGTGGCATCAGCACACTGCCAAGGCTCACAAGGATCGAAAATGGAATGAGAAACTTGACAGACGCGGCGAGCCAAATCCAATAACGGGTCTTGGCATAGTTCTTGCGCATGCCCAAAGCGAGCAGGGCGGCGACAGCCGTAAAGACTGTGGACTGCCATATATGGTTCTTTAGGCTCGGACCGATTGCGCTTAATGCCGTCGAAAAATGATCGAGACTCACTGGGATGTCTCCTTCTCCGCCAGCTTTTCCAAGAGCTTTTGGGCTTCCTTCACGTCGTCTGAAGTGAACTTTCCGGAGTGAACGAAATGCGCTACGACTGGCTGGATGCGTCCACCAAACAGTGAGAGCAGATCGTCAATCAGCCTGCGTTGTGCCGCATTCTTCGAGATCAATGGTGCGAAGATGAGCGAGTTCCCGATCTTCTTGACCCGCTCGACTACCTTTTTCGCTTCCATTCGATAGACCGTCGTTTGGATGGTTGTATAAGCCGGACGGCCCTTCTCGGGAAAGCCATCCTGGATCTCTCGGACAGAACAGTCTCCTTTGTCCCAAAGAACCTCCATGATCCGAAGCTCAAGTCTGCTAAGTTTGGGAGTTGCCATCGTTCTTCCTTTACAGATATAGTCAAGCCAACTACAGATGTATGAGACAGTAGCATCTGAAGCCAAAGAACGCAAGCTGGCGCATATATGTGGCTGATACCTGCCTGAGATACTCCCAGAGGACGAATTGGCTTTTCTTCGCATCAAGGTGATCTTCTGCTTATGCCTGTGTTTCGGAACGCAGTCCCTGCAGGCTACGGAGCAGCGCGGTTCCGTAAACTTCGGTGGTTATCCCGTTCCCGGTGCCACCGTGACCATTGTCAGAGGAACGGTTAAGCTCACCGCATCAACGGATATCAATGGTCAGTATCGATTCCCGGATGTTGCAGATGGAGCATGGCATCTACAGGTGGAGATGCCATGTTTCGCGCCATTGAATCGAGAGATCACGGTGGAACCGGAGGCGCATGGTGTCGAGTTGGATCTCAAACTACTCCCGTTCGCGCAAATTCTGGCGCAGGCTGACGACAGGGCAACCGACAGCGCAACATTCGTACCAAAGGCGGCGGCCCGCACGACGACGGGGGACAAAGCCGCTATACCAAGCACCTCCGATGCAGACGCAGATGGGCTTCTCATCAACGGCAGTTCGAACAATGCGGAGACTTCGAAATATACGATAGCGCAAGCCTTTGGCAATCAGCGTAGCAACAGTACAGCGTTGTATACGGGCGGCTTGGCAATTCATTTCGGAAATTCTGCACTCGATGCAAAACCATACTCGATCACCGGGCTTGAAGCCCCTAAGCCCGGCTATAGTCGCGTCACAGCAGTGGCGACCCTTGGAGGGCCGTTAAACATCCCGGGATTGTTCCCACATGGCCCAAGCTTTTCCTTGATCTACCAATGGAGGCGCTCCAGCGAAGCGGACGCACTGTCAGGATTGGTTCCGACTGAGGCACAACGTGCTCCAGAATTCACTGTAGATCCCGTAGCGCAGGCGCTTCTCGCCCTGTATCCACTGCCAAATCTGCCGGGGAGCGAGAGCTACAACTATCAAACGTCGGTTCTCAATGCGACCCATGCGGACGTTGCACAACTGCACATGGATAAAAGCGTTGGGCATCGGGACTCCCTCAGCGGCAGTTTCAGCTCGGAGAATATACGGGAGGCTTCAACCAACCTATTTCGCTTTCTCGATACAACACAGACGCTCGGGCTGAATGCAAAAGTTGATTGGCAACGCCGCCTTGCACATGGCCTTTATGGAACCCTCGGATATCAATTCAGCCGAACGCGGATGGATCTGATGCCACAGTTTATGAACCGTACCAACATCGCGGGTGACGCGGGGATGACCGGCAATCTGCAGGATGCAAGGGACTGGGGGCCACCCACACTTGTGTTCTCCAGTGGCATCGCCTCCCTGACAGATGCGCAGAGCGCCTTCAACAGAAACCGTACTGAGATGGTCAGCCTCGGACTGCAATGGCATCGTGGCCGCCACGACATCCGGATCGGAGGAGACTTCCGGCGTCAGGAGTTCAACTATCTCCAACAGGTCGACGCACGTGGAACGTTCACATTTACCGGTAATGCTTATGGGAGTGACCTAAGCGACTTTCTACATGGTGTCCCCGATACAGCGTCCATCGCCTACGGCAATGCCGACAAGTATCTGCGCCAGTCCGTTTATGACATGTTTCTGAATGATGACTGGCGTATACGGTCCAATTTCACGCTCAACACGGGCGTGCGCTGGGATTACGGCGCGCCGATCTACGAACTGAAGAACCGCCTCGTCAATTTGGACGTGGCACCCGGATTCACGGCTGTCTCGCAAGTGCTCGCCAGCGATCCGGTTGGAACGCTGACCGGACGAGAGTATCCACGTTCCTTGGTTCGTCCGGATAAGAGGCAGGTACAACCTCGCATCGGCTTCGCATGGAGGCCCCTCGCTGGTAAAAGCACGGTGGTGCGAGGAGGATACGGCATCTACGTCGATACCTCGGTGTACCAGCAAACAGCTTTCTTGCTGGCGCAGCAGGCTCCCATCTCGCACACTGCAACGTCAAACAACGCCGATTGCGCTCAATCTCTTCGTACTGGCCCCATGGCCTGCCCCGACACTACCCAGAACACGTTTGCCATCGACCCCAACTTCCGTGTGGGCTTTGCACAGGTTTGGCAGTTCAGCATACAGCAGGATCTTCCGTGGTCGTTGCAGGTCACGACAACGTACGACGGGGTAAAAGGTTCGGACGGCGTGCAGCAGTTTCTGCCGAACACCTACGCACCCGGTGCAGCGAATCCATGCCCCTCATGCCCTGTAGGGTTTCTTTACCAGACTTCAACCGGCAACTCGATTCGTAATGCAGGCACCTTGCAGGTACGTCGTCGTCTGCGGAGCGGCTTCACGGCAACCGCACAGTACACCTATGCAAAGTCTATCGACGACGATGCCATTCTCGGAGGCCAAGGACCTTTGGCAGCGGGTTCGGGGGTGCAGACCACGGCCATCGCATCTATAGCACAGAACTGGCGGAACCTCCGTGCGGAACGCAGCCGTTCCAGTTTTGACCAAAGGCACTTGCTCAATGTCTCCATGCAATATACGACCGGCATGGGCGTGGGTGGAGGCACCCTGCTTTCCGGCCTGCGTGGGCGCATCTACAAAGAATGGACTATCAGCACGACTGTGGGGGCTGGCACTGGTAAGCCTCTCACGCCGATCTACCTTACGGCCCTAAATGGCACCGGCTATACAGGGCTTGTCCGACCTGACGCGACAGGTTCTCCCTTGTACGCTGCGAGTGGGGGACGATACCTCAATCCGAATGCCTATACTGCGCCGCTGACGGGACAATTTGGACATGTGGGACGGTACTCCATTACCGGGCCCGGGCAGTTCACTCTCGACGCATCGCTGTCCCGCGCCTTCCGTCTAACCAAACGATTCAATCTGGATATACGAGCGGATTCGTTCAATGCCCTTAATCACGTTGCTATTGCCGCATACAACACGACCATCAATCCCTCACTTGGAAGCCCAACCTTTGGCTTACCTACAAGTGCCGATGCGATGCGCACGCTACAGATGACTGGGAGGCTTCGGTTCTAGATGCGGAGAATCATCCCATTTGCCCTTTCACTTCTTCTGCCCGCTAGTGTCCTCGCCCAGACCATCGGGCAAAACAAGTCTTCGAGAGAAGGCCCCGGCTATACGCTGAGTGTTCGGAGCCAGCTCGTGGTGGAGTCAGTTGTTGTTAAGGATAGACAGGGACGCCCCGTGCATGACCTAACAGCAAAGGACTTCACTATTACGGAGGACAGCGTACCGCAAATCATACGGGTTTGCGAGAATCAGACCTTGCCTATAGATGGGATACCTCTTCCGCCGCAGCCGAAAGATAAGGAAGAGATGACTATCTATAAGCATCTGACGCGCACGCAGGTTTCTGGCGAGAACGGTGATTCTCTTCGCTACAAGGATCGTCGCCTCATCGCCCTATATTTTGACTTCACGACAATGCTTCCTGCGGATCAGTATCGGGCATTAGAGGCGGCAGAGCATTTTGTCCGAACTCAGATGACGCCGGTGGATCTTGTGTCCGTCATCCGCTATAGCGGGGGCGCGGTGGACGTGCTGCAGGACTTCTCTGCTGATCGCAACCGGTTGCTTAGTGTCTTGGAAACGCTTGTTGTCGGCGAAGGTCAGGGCAGCGCCGACTCCATTGACGATGCCGGCAGCGCTGATACAGGCGCGGCCTTCGGACAGGATGATGCGGAGTTCAATGTCTTCAACACAGATAGGCAGCTTTCGGCGCTGCAGACAGCGGCGCAGATGCTCGGGCAGTTGAATGAGAAGAAAGTCGTGGTCTATTTTTCCGGAGGTATGCACCCCAACGGTGTTGATAACCAGGCTCAGCTTCACGCAACGATCGACTCTGCGATTCGGGCCGGGGTGGCTTTCTGGCCGATAGATGCTCGGGGCCTTGTGGCCGAAGCTCCTCTCGGCGATGCGACGCAAGGCTCGCCCGGTAATCAGGGCATGTATACGGGGGCGGCGGCTCAGTCGGGGCAATCGGATCGTCAGAGTTCACAGGACACGCTCTACACACTGGCAAACGACACAGGCGGGAAAGCACTACTGGACAACAACGATCTTGGAATCGGTATCAGAAACGCGCAGGCGTCCATTTCTGACTATTACATCCTCGGATACTACACCACGAATGCGGCGCTCGACGGTCGATTCCGCCGAGTAAAGATCGCTGCCACCAATCCAGCATGGACATTGGAATACCGACAGGGATACTACGCGGGCAAGCGGTTCGACAAGTTCACGGCTGCGGACAAAGAGCGTCAGCTTGAAGATGCGTTAATGCTCGACGATCCCATCACAGAGCTAACGATTGCGATGGAACTGAACTACTTCCAGCTCAATCGAGCGGAATACTTCGTGCCACTCACGGTCAAGATTCCTGGGCGCGAGCTGGTGCTAGCGAAGAAGGGCGGCGCGGAGCACACACTGATCGACTTCGTTGGTGAAGTCAAGGATGCCACGAGCGGCATTACTTTGACCAACCTTCGTGACAACGTGAATATCAAGCTCACCGATGCCACTGCTTCCCAGCTGGCGCATAGGCCGATCGAGTACGATACGGGATTCACGTTACTGCCGGGCAAGTACCTCATCAAGTTCCTGGCACGCGATGATGAAACTGGCCGTATCGGTACGTATCAAACCTCGTTCACGATTCCAAATCTAAATGAGGATACGGAACGCGTGCCCATCAGCTCCGTAGTGCTGAGCAGCGAGCGCGTCAGCATGGACGACGCACTCTACAACGCTCGGAAGGGCAAGGATCTGGCAAAACAAACAGCGGCAAATCCGCTGATCGTCGACAACCGTAAGCTGATCCCGAGCGTAACCCGCGTCTTTGGCAGGAGCCGCCCGCTCTTTGTGTACTTGCAGGGCTATGAACAGGGCACCGCGAGCGGAGAGCCCCTTGTCAGCTACGTCTCACTCTACAAGAACGGCGTGAAGCAGTTGGACACAAGGCAGATCGCGACCACGCCCGTCACTGGCGTCACTGTAACGTCAGTACCGATGAGCTTCACGGTCGATCTGAAGCAACTCTCCCCAGGCGAGTATGACTGCCAAGTCACAGTCCTTGCACCGAAGAGCGGAAGAACACAATTTTGGCGAGGGCCATTAGAGATTGTTCCTTAATACGCGCTGGAAGTCCTACCCTGGGCATAGATGCCCCGGGGTTCTCTTTGCCGCCGATCCCATCAGGTAGTTCAGTGAAGATCAGTAGCACTAAACATGCGATGGTCAGCAATTCGGCTTGGGCTCCCGGCATAGCGTCACAATGCGAGGGTATGCCGAGATGCGGGTGTTGATTTGGAAAAGATTTCTGCGAGATTCCTAGAAATTCAAATAGATGTAGCGAAACGTGAAGCATAATGCGCAGGCGAGCCACGATGAAATTGGCCGTAAGAAACCCGTCGTTCCCCGCATCGATCTCGCCTTTCCTTGCAAAGCATTTGATCGATTCCCTGACCTCTGGGAGTTTAGAGCAGGAGACGACCGAGGCCATGAACAAGATTTGGCACGAAACGCTAGTGTTGGCTGCGGTGCTAGTTCCATCGTTAGCTTTGGCACAGAAACCCTGTACCACTGGCGTTCGCATCGACGGAACCATTAGCGACTCGACCGGAGCAGTGATCCCCGGAGCCGAGGTGAAGGCTGCGGATGGCGAGAAGGTAGTCACCGACACGCAAGGGAACTTCCTGCTACCCTGCGTTCCGAAAGGCTCGACGACGATCGCTGTGAGTGCTCATGGGTTTGAAGCAGGTACGGTCAGGGCTAGCAAGCAGTTCGAAGGAATCGCTCACATCAAGCTACAACTGCAGGTTGCACGGGTGGAATCGGATGTACAGGTCAGCGCGGACGCCAGTTCGGTTGAAGAAGATCAGACGGGCACGACCACTCTGAATTCCACACAGATTCAGCAATTGGCGGATGATCCTGACGATTTCCTGCGAGAACTTCAGATGCTTGGATCGAATGTCACAGGAGGAGCAGGCTCAGCCATCATTATGGTAGACGGATTCATGAATGCGAGCGCTCTTCCCCCTAAGAGTTCGATCGCGTCGATTCGGATCAACCCGGATATCTTCGCTCCCGAGTTTCAATCTCCGCCCTGGCTGGGTGCAACCATCCAACTCTTCACCAAACCGGGCGCAGTTACCTTTCACGGGGCACTATTCCTGACAAACAGCAACGGAATTTTCAATGCGACCGATCCGTTCTCGACTACGGCCACCCCGGCGGGCAAGCAACGCTATGGTTTTGAATTGACCGGCCCACTGGTTCGGCAAAAGAGCGATTTCTCCGTAGCCTTGGAAAGAAGAGCGATCGACGAATTCAATGTCGTAAATGGGGTGACGCTTGATGCAAATGGCAATCCGATTCCGTCGCAACAGACGGTGGGCGCTCCTCAGCGGCTATGGATCGGTTCTGCGCGCGCAGACTGGCAGATCAGCCCGCGAGATTTAGCGACTCTTTCCTTCTCCTCCAATGTAAACAGTCTCGGCAATCAAGGGATTGGGGGCTTGATCCTGCCAGAGGCCGGCTATAACAGCGAGGTGAGTGAGAATGACTTGCGGTTTACGAACACGCAACCGCTCAATGCCAATCTGCTTCACGAAACACGAATCGGATACGCATGGAAGCGCACAGAGCAGACTCCCTTATCCACTGCACCATCCCTACAGGTAGCAGGATATTTTACCGGTGGCGGGGCCACCGCACAGCACCTGAATAACCGTGAACGCGATTTAGAAGTCGATGACGATCTCATGTTCACGCGCGGCAAGCATGAGTTCAAAGCTGGTGTGCAATCCCTCGGTGTTTTTATGCATGACGACACACCGAACACCTTCAATGGAGCCTATGTATTTGGTGGAGGGAGCGGCCCTGTACTCGATGTGAACAATCAGCCGACAGGGCAGACAACAGATCTAACGCCTCTACAGGAGTATGAGCGCGCGCTCCAGAATCTTCCGGGAGGCAGCCCGACAACCTATCAGATCACCACCGGCACGCCGCTTGTGGCATTTACACAGTGGCTGCTTGGAGTTTACGCACAAGACACGATCAAACTTGTTTCACGCCTCACACTTGCTACAGGACTCCGCTATCAATTCCAAACATCCCCAGGCAGTTTCGGGAGTGTTGCGCCTCGGCTCGGCCTGTCATGGGCACCTGACAAGCAACAAACATGGGTATTTCACGCCCGCGTCGGCATGTTTGCAGACCCGGTAGACCCTGCGTATGCGGAAGAGGCGTATCGGCTGAACGGGACGCGGCAACAAAGCATTACCGTGTATTCTCCTAATTTCAATTCGCCACTCACGCCAGTATCGGGTTCCATTCAAATCCGTTCCCTCAACCAGTTCGCACCAACTGCTCACCAGGTGCCGTCACTGTCGGTTAGCGCCAGTATTGAACACGATTTCCCCCACCACTGGCATGTTCAAACGTGGGCTTTGGACGCCGACGTTTGGGGACAGCTTCGCATCCGCAACATCAATGCACCAATGGTCGCCGACAGCATTGGCCCCGCACCTGATCCCGCCACCGCTTTGCTTGCTCCCCGCCCTTTCGCTGCGAACGAGAACATCTTCCAATATGAGAACTCCGGCCATCAGCGTGGTCTCCTTTCAGGTGCATCGCTTAGCCAACAGAGCTACAAGCGATTTGGCTTTTCTCTCAGCTACAAGTATGAGAATATGTGGGCCGATGGAAATGACCTGATCGCGAGTCCGCAGTCCAGTTATAGCAATCGAGGGGAGAGTTCTCACATTGACTGGAATAAATACAACAATGTCACATTCTCCGGCTTTGCAGTGCTTCCTCTAAAAATCAATTTGGCGACTCAGTTTGATGCCCACGACGGGTCCAGATACAACATCACGACGGGTACGGATGCAAATGGCGATGGCGACTTTAATGATCGTCCATCCTACGCCACTGCTCCAGGGCCAGGAGTCTACCCCACACGCTACGGACTGCTGACGACAAATACGGTGAATGGCAATGTCCAGCGAAACCTCGGGATCATGCCCGGCTTGATTCATCTCGATATGAATGCAAGCCGATCTTTTGCCCTCACTGACACAGACGCGACGCATCCGCGAACCCTGACCTTCAATGTGAGAAGCTCGAATCTTCTCAATCACACGAACGTAACTGCCGTTGGCACAATCCTGTCCTCCTCCACATTTGCCGAGCCGCTTACAGCAGAAGTGGCGAGACGGATAGAACTCGGAGTCCGATTCGCGTTTTGAAGAATTTCCACTGTCTCCCTTGCACACATTCGTGGAATGAGAAATCGTCACTGCAATCTGGGTTTGGGTATTAGCATTAACCGTAAGGTGCTTCAAAGGAGGCATCATGAACGTTGTAGATATTGAGTATCGGTTGACAGGTAGTAGGCGCTCCGATCTCTGGAGCATGCTCATCGTATTCGTGGCAAGTGGCATTCTGAGCATCATTACGGCGAACGAATGTCACAGCTATTTCACGGCAGAACACAGTGAAGTTTCGTATATTCCCTCTCTGCTGTTTGGCCTTGTGATGTGGCTATGGTGGGCGGTTGTCACGTTGGGAATCTGGTGGAGTGCTCGACGGCATCCGGCTGCTCTCACATTTTCACCCAAAGGTGTCTTTCTGCATTTGGCTGCCGCGATTCTGCTTGGTGCCTGCCATCTCATTTTGTTGCAGCAGACTCTCCGCGTCGCGGGACGAATCTGGCAAGCGTGGGGGCTCGCCTACGTTTCTATGAATTATGAGTCTATCCGGCGACTCGGGGTGGAGTTGGTCATATACGGATTCATCTTCGGCGTTTCAGGATTTCTACATTCCCAGGCACAACGCCGCAACGAACAGATTTCCAAGGTCGAACTAGAACGCCAGCTTTCACAGGCTCAATTGAAGGCATTGCAGATGCAGTTGGAGCCGCATTTCCTCTTCAACACATTGAATGCCATCGCAAGCCTAGTTACACAAGGCAGAAATCAGGAAGCAAACAGAACACTCTCGCATCTCAACACGATCCTGCGCACGACACTCCAGCGCCAAGCACCGGAGAAGGTGCCCTTCACGCAAGAACTGCGGGTCATTGAGAGCTATCTGGCAATCCAGCAGGTTCGGTTTGCCGATCGGTTGCAGGTTAAGATCGAAACGACGCCCGAAGCATTGGAGGGACTCGTGCCGTGTTTTCTTCTTCAACCCATAATCGAGAATGCAATCCAGCATGGTATTGGGCCGATGGAGGCGGGCGGTCTGATCGAAACCTGCGTTAAGCGGGTAGGAGACATGCTTTGGATGCAGGTTCGGGATAACGGTTCCGGCTCCGCTGGCCCAATCACGAAAGGGCATGGGATCGGTATGCAGAACACGCGAGAACGTCTGGCTTTCTTCTATCCTGATATGCATGAATTTGCGGCCGCGCCCCTCGCGGCTGGTGGGTACGAAGTTACGATACAGATTCCTTACGAGCGGACAGTGGCATGACATTACGAACTCTAATCGTTGACGATGAACAGCTAGGACGAGAACTGCTCAGTGTGTTGCTCGCCGACCATGAGGACATTCAGATCGTTGCGGAATGTAAAAACGGTCGAGAGGCAATCGACTACCTGCAATCAGAGCCAGTGGACTTGCTGTTCCTTGATGTCCAGATGCCAAAGATTGGCGGGTTCGATGTTGTGCAGCGAGTTGGCTTGCAGCATCTTCCACCCACCGTCTTCGTGACCGCCTATCAGGAGCACGCGGTGCGGGCATTCGATGTTCACGCAATTGACTACCTGACGAAGCCCGTAGAAGCAGAGCGGCTTCAAACGGCGCTTGACCGCGTCCGGGAAAAGATTGCGGCCAAGGCGGCTCTTCTGACGCAAGCACAGCTCACCGAAATGCTCAATGGGCTACGAAATACCAGCGATGTGTCGAAATCATACCCCTCACGCTTCCTGGTGAAGGATGGCGATAAAGAGATACTTCTTCCTGTCGAAAGGATTGAGTGGATCGAGGCTGCCGAATACTACTCCTGTCTCCACTCAAAAGGCCGAAGGTTTTTGCTGCGCGAAACCATCACTGACCTGAGCGATCGGCTAGACCCGAAACAGTTCGTCCGCATCCATCGTTCGTCCATTGTCAATCTCAACCAGATACGTGAAATCTATCGAGAAGGACTGGAAGATGGTTCCGTGGTGCTCGTCGATGGTCGAACGCTCAAGATGAGTAAGGCAGGCCGTCAGAAACTGGTTGCAATAGGAAAAGCGTAGGGCTGCACAGGTTGGGTCGCCAATTCAGCGTTGTGCGAGGCCTAATGGCTGCGATGAAGACCTGATCTTTCCGCATATCTTCATTTGTGTAAGTTGTTGAACCGACGCTGTCTCCGTCGAAGTCGACGAACTGCTTTTGTTGAGAGTCATAGCCGGATGAGGCACTCGGCGGGATGACCGGTCGCCGACCGTACATCCATCTCGAAAAGTTCACCGCAAAATTTCGCCTGTTCCTTGCACGTATTCCGCCCTTCCTTGCAAAGAAGTGGAGTTTGTCTGCTTTCTCATCGACAGTGGGCATTGCCAAATGATTCCAGCAGAGCTGCATTTAGGTGGATCGGATGCGTAGACCCAAGGTGAAACTGGACAATCTCATTACATTCATGACGGTCGCGGCAAAGCACAACGTCGATGATGCGGCGGATGAGCTTGGACTCTCCGCTTCCGGGATCCGAAAGCAGCTTGAGAATATCGAGGATGCGCTTGATATACGTCTGTTTGAGAGCAGGCGGGGAGGTTTGGTTCTGACTGAAGACAGCGGATTGTTTTATGAAGACGCCAGGAAAGCCGTAGATCAGGTTCTTCTCGCCGAAGAGCAGTTGGCAGCACGGCAGGCGATCAAAAACCACCATCTCGTGATTGGTCATTCAACCAATCTTCCCCCCAGACTGATCGCGTCGATTAATCAGCTCCATATCGAGGATACGCATTTGGTCCACATCGAACACAGAAGCGGCCTGACTACGACCACGGTGCGGGGGGTAATAGAAGGCTCTCTTCACGCCGGTTTTGGCGTCTTGCCGATCCGGTCGCCAAAGTTGCTGGTCCGCACCATCTTAGAAGAGCCACTGGTTGCCTGTATACCGAAAGGTCACCGGCTCGCGGTAAAGCCTATAATTTCCCCGCATGACTTTGACGGCGAGCCGATGATCGCCGTATCGAGGGAACCGTGGCCAGAGCGTCACCGGGAAATCGAGGATCACTTTGCAGACTTCGGGGTTGCTCCCCGTATAGTGGCCGACGCTTACTCGGCACCCGAGGCGCTGACCTATGTAGAGCAGAAGATTGGCATCTGCCTGCTGGCCGGTACTTCGATTGCCGGCCGGCCCGAAGTGACGGTGAGGCCGCTATCGACCAATGCTCTCATGCGTCGTTGTGGCGTGTTTATTCGCGAGGACAACCGTTCCCCCTTGCTACAGAAGCTACTGGAGATTTCGCTTCTGCTATCCGAGCATCTGCAACTGAAGCGAGGGCCGTCATCGGTCACGGTCAGGGAGTATTCCCAGAAAGTGAAACGGATATCCTAGTCTTCGCCCAGAAAATAATTGACCGTTTTGCCGTATATTTTCGCGATCCGCTGCAGCTCGATCACGTCCAGCCGGCGTTCTCCAAGTTCACATTTCGAGAGGAACGAGTGTGGTTTGCCAAGGCGTTTGGCAACCTCTTCCTGAAGGTATCCCGCATCGTGCCGTGCTTTTACCAGGCGTTTCAAGAACGCCTGGTAAGCCCGTTGGTATGCCGCATCGCCTTTGTTCACAAATTGAGATTGCGGGACTATTGACTCATTCCCCAAAATCGGGAATGCTTCTCGGTAGGCCGCACATCCGACTTGGCCGAGTCGGCGTATCAAGAATTACAGGGGATGGTATGGAGAATTGTTACTTGGAATTCCCGGAGACGAAGGGCAAGACTATCGAGCGCGTGCGGTACATCTACGATCCATCAGGAGCGCCGGAGGTAGATATCCGGTTCACAGACGGTGTATCTCTCAGTATCAGGCTGCAACTGGGCCTCAAGGTTGAAGGTGAACTGTACCGCATTCACGATGGAGGCGTGCAGACGCTTCGACAGTATCCTGCTGTATAAGATTGGCCTGCCAACTTATACCGATCTTCGTAGGTGAACCACATCTTCCACCCGCCGTTTGCCCTGTTGTCTGCTGACGTAGACAACTAGATCAAGGCACCGCAAGACGTCCTCCTCGGCTACGCTCAGTTGCAGGTTGGTGCTGCCGCGGATAGCGAGACTTGCCAGGCGACGAACCGATTCATCCGCACTGCTGGCATGAATCGTCGCAAGAGTCCCACGATGGCCAGTATTCATCGCGTCGAGCAAGGTCCGGGCCTCCGGCCCGCGCACCTCCCCTACGATGATGCGGTCTGGCCGGTGCCGGAGGACGGCTTTCAGCAGGTCATCGAATGTGACTTTTCTGCGATGGGTGTCCACCTGGGATTCGGTGGAGACGATATGCGGTTTGCGAATGAGCAGCTCTGCCGTGTCCTCGATGAGAAGAATGCGCTCGTCTTCCGGGATAGCATCAGCCAGCACACCCAGAAGCGTCGATTTGCCACTGCCGGTTCCGCCTGCGATAAGGATGTTCTGACCTTCGCGTACCGCTGTCGTCAGGATACCGGCCTGCTCCTCAGTGAGCATTTGGACTCGGACCAGGTCTGCGAAAGAAAAGTTCCGGGACGTGAACTTGCGAATGGTCATCAGTGGCCGGGGATTCACGACTGGTGGGATCATGGCCGCCATGCGACTGCCATCGGGAAGACGCAAATTCAGGATGGGCGAGTCCGCGTCGAGCTTCTTCCCGAATCGGTTGGCGATGACTTCAAGGCCAGTCTGGAGTGCGCCTTCGTCAAAGCGGATGCCCGGCAGGGATTGAATCTGGCCAGACTCTTCTATCCATACAGAGGAATCCGGGTTCACCATGATCTCGGAAACGGTCTCGGCTTCGAGTAGATGCTTGATGGGTTTCAGGAACGGGATGATGACTTCAAAGCTCATCGACTGATCCTCCGTGGATCGAAGGCAACGCACTCCTGTTCAAACCATGTCATGTCGATGGGCAGGAAGTCCGGCTTCAGATAACAGTAGGTCGGTGGCAGAGGGCTGATGCCATCGAAGGCGACGATTACGGATTGAGCGTTCTTGAGGTCGAAGAAGACGTTTTCCTCAAACAGCGGCTCTTTCTGTTTTTGGTACTGCTTGGAGGCCGAGACGGAACCTTTGCTCGACGAAGTACGGCCACTGAGCCAGCCCACGTTTGCATTGCTGCTGGATTCGGAGACGGTGTAGCTGATGCGGGTCTTGTCAGCCTTGCCGCACAGCTCCGACGCATATCGGGCAGTGTCCGGGTCAGAGGTGGAGAGGAAGATCTTTGTGCGAAAGGCTTGCAGTAGGGTCTTTACCCCCTCATTGGGCAGAGCCTCCTTCAGACTGGAAATGCTTTGCGTCGCGACGATGGGGATGCACTTCGGTTGCCGAGAGAGGGACAGAAAGCGCTCGTCGCCAGTAGGATTATCACCGCCGACTGTGGCGAAGTTCTGGTACTCATCGCAGATGAATACGGTAGGCCGGAAGTGCCGTTCTGAGTCCCCGTCCATCTCTGGAATGCGGAGCAGCACGGCCCGCTGGTAATCGACCTTCATCAGGGTGCCGACGATCTTGGCAAGCGCCGGGTTGAGTGCCGTAGGAAAGTTCAGACCCACGACCTTACCCGATTCGATCAACTCAGCGAACGGAGGCAAGACAACACCATTGGGGTCGGCAGTGCACGGTTTGCCATCGTACAGTTCTTTCGGTGGGCAGAAGACGCGGCGCACTTGGGCATTCGTCTCGAACAATGAAAGGAATACAGCGATACCCTGGATGATGGATGTCTTGACCTCGGAGCGAAAGAATTTCCAATGCTCCCAGTACCAATAACGGACACTCTGCCACGAGTCGCGCGTGTCAGACTCGCCGAGTCTGCGTCTATATAAGGATGCGGCTATGGAGGTCTGCCGGACCAGAACCGCTTCCAGCTCCTCTGTCCAACCGCCGATGTACTGGCCGAGCTTTTCACTCCACGCAAACCGGAACGGTGCCAGTGCTGATTCGTATGTGAGGTAATCAGCCTTGTTCACGCCAACAAATGAGGCCGCTGTGAAGCGCCGCCCTGTTGCTGTCAGCATATCTTCCAGTGTCCCTGAGCTGATGACGGTTCGGAAGATGTCGAGCAGCGTGACGTATCCATCGCGGACGCGATGCAGCATGATGACGTACCGCACAAGGTCGGTGTAGGACTGTTGCCAGAAGGGTTCCTTGCCCTTGCCCCAGATGGCAGTAATGACTGAGGCGATATTGAACGCCTGGGCGTAGGCATCCGAGTCGTTGTTGAGCGGGTTGTAGCGGACGTTGCCTGTGAGCGAGACTTCGACATAATCCTCTGCACGCCCGCAGCCGTTGAGTATCGCCCGCACCTGACGGCAGAGATCTCCTTTTACTTCCAGAACCACGCCGGACAATCTCTGCTCTGGATCGCTGGCGCGGTATGCGAAGAGCTGGCGCATAGCCGGCAGGATGACCGCCTTGGTTTTACCGGAGCCGATCGCGCCGACCACACAGACGCCCGTATACAGACCCCGTTCCGAGATGCAGAGCCAGCTTGGGGCCGGAGAGGGCTGCGGCTTCAACTGATGATGGAGTTCTCCGGCTACCAGAAACAGGTCCTCGCGCAGTAGCGGATTGGGATACTGCGGCAACTGGCCTGCGACCTCATCCGGCCTCGGCTCGTAGAAGTGAATGTACGCCAGCGAAAACAGGATGGAGAAGATAAGGAACGGCGTGCTGTACAGGAACAGACTGTAGCTCCACAGCAACCCATGAAAGAGTGCTGGCCGCTCCAGTGCCAGCAAGTGCAGTAGCGGATCGGCGTCACGAACCGGATAGAGACTCTGAAGAACAATGCCGCAGGCGGCGCTCAGGCCGAAGGACAGCATCACGCGGTACTCGACCAATGGCCGTGAGAGGTTGCGAAGAAGCATGGCAACGCTCATGCGGTGGCTCCTTTCTCCAGTTGCGGCGACGCGGAGCTGGCGGACGGCACAATCTTCCGTCCCGAATCGGAGGCAGGTTTCGCCTCAGGGCGAGCCGACAACGGACTGACAAGCCGTTCCGTTTTATACCTCTGGAATTCCTCGCTCTGCGCGATGGCGAAGCCAAGCAGCAGGTTGACGAGGTAGCTGCTCTCGTTCTCCGACCACTTGCACATCAGCTCCAGATCGTCTGCAACGGTGCCGTCGATGGTTGCCTTCAAAGGCGCGCGCCGGACTTTGCTCGCACCCTTTTCGATTTTCAGTTTGCTCATTTCTTTCCTCCTTCGGTCCGCGATTGCGGCCAATCTCTGTACTCCGTCGGTACCGGCCTGGTACTGGCTTCTATCTCTGGTAGTACGGGGGCGGGAGCGACCAGCGCGGCATCAGCCGACGCGGCAGCCCGTAAGGGGCGGGTCGCTCCCACCCACGTACTACCCAGTCCATAGCGTCTTTCACCGCTATGTCGTTGGTCTTTAGGTACTTAGTAGGTTCTCTACCTCCAGGCATGTGAACCCTCCCGTGAACCCCTGACTTCACTTCGCAGGAGTTTGGGATAGCTGTACTCAAGCAGGAGCGTAGTGAACTGCGCCCGGAGCATCATGCTCTGTTGCACGGCTACAGAGCGAACACCCTCGT
>VFSW01005095.1_pt1 | contig 19491 bp, 28 predicted proteins | sample 5358111 | NCBI WGS metagenome assembly VFSW01 (sample SAMN11554181, study PRJNA540505) | mine drainage metagenome | isolation source: sediment from site ElyBrook_90M | place: USA: Ely Copper Mine, Vershire, VT | collected 2017 | reverse complement strand
GCCGGCCCGCCGTCCATCCCCCCTCAAGCCCAGCACGGCCACGGGTGAGGTAGCCGCCCGGATCCGCCTACACCTGGCGACGCATCCCAACGACGGGGCCCGCCCCACCGCCCGCGCCCTGGGCTTGGCCCGGTCCTGGGTCCGTCGGGTGGCGGAGGTAGAGGGGATCCGGTGGCCGACCGTGGGGCAGCGGGCCGACCGGAAGGAGGAGGCCCAGGAGGAGGCCGACCGGGCGGAGGGGAAGACCCCCGGCCAGGACCCAGGGGGGGAGGCCGGAGGGAAGGCAGCTCCGACCGAGACCAAGACGCCCCCCCAGGAGACCACCTCCCAGACCCAGGGAGGCACCGGGGAAGCCGACCAGGCCGGAGGGAAGGACGCTCCGCCGAAGGAGCCCCCGGGCAAGGCGCCCAAGGCCCCGCGGCCCGCCGCCAAGAGCAAGGGGGAGAGCGCCGAGCCCGAGGGCGTCAAGGAAGCCACCGTGAAGGTCTACGACCAGCACTCGCGCAAGGTGGCGGAGTATGCCGCCGAGGTGTACGATTGGATCATGGCCGCGGGGCGCGAAGGGTGGGACCTGTGGGACCGCTCCGGCTACCGCGCCACCTGGTCGGATGCGTCGTCCTTCATGCGGTACATGTTCGCCTTCTTCGAGGTATGGTATCCCCGGGTGGCTCTCTTGGCCCAGGAGAAGGCCGAAGCCGAAGCGGACTTGGACACCTGGGACGTGCTGACCGAGCCAGCCGCCCGAGCGCTCCGCGCCCGGATGGAACTTCTCGCAACCATCTTCACGGCGCACATGGCCGGTACGCCCCTCACGAAGGAGGAGATCGAGGCCATATGGACCATCCTGAAAGCTCCTGTCCTTGCAGAGGGAGGGGGAAATCCGAATGTCGGAACCGAAGAGCATACCCGTGAGTGACGAGGCGCGACACGCCATCGAGACGGAGGCCGCCAAGCGTGGGGTCCCCGTTCAAACCTATATGGACGAAATGTTAGGCAAGTCGAATCCCCGCGCCCGCCGAGGATTGGCGGACCCTGACAGCCGAGCGAACTTCCGGCAGTACGTGGACTCGATGCGGGAGTTTTCCGAGCTTGCCCCGACCCTCCTGATGATGCGGGCGATGGGTATGGGGTCGATGATGGGCGGAAGCGAGAACGGGGACGGGAAGCTCACGAGGCGCGACCTGGAGGAACTGCTTGACCGTCGCCGCTCCCGCCGGGACGACGACGACGATGACGACGACCCCATAGGTCGGAAGATGGAGAAGATGGCGATGCGTCAGATGAATTACAAGCTCTACGCGCAGATGCTCGGGGGAGATACCACCGAGGGGAAGGCCGCGCAGAAGTTGGCGGACAAGTACGACCTTGAAATCAAGGAGCTGCGGAAGGCCTACGAGGACACCAAGGAGGCCACCGCCGAGAAACTGGAAGTCGAGAAGGCCGAGCGCCACAAAGCCGAGTTGGAGGCTCGGGACCGGGAATTGGCCGCCCTCCGGGACGACATGCTCCGGCTCCAAGAGGCGATGAACACCCGGCAGGAGCAGCCGCCGCCCTGGGCGCAGATGAAGGAAATGGCGTCGTCCCTGATCGCCGCCAAGGAAGCGTGGGGAAGCGTGGAGGCGACCTTCGCCAAGCCCCCCGAACCACCCGGCAAGGAAGCCCCTCTCGTAGAGAAGCTGGGGCACGTTCTCGACCGTGGCGCGTCCGCCGCCAAAGACTTCCTCGTGGGGATGGGCGCGCTCCAGGCCGGCCAGCGGGGTATCCCGCCCTCGCAGATTGGGCAGGTCCCCGCGCCGCCGATGCCCGGGCCGATGCCCGACATGATGCCGAATCAGGGGCCGCCCGGGCCGCCGGCCCCCGCCGAGACAGCCGAGGTGTACTACGATGGGGAGGGCAACCCCATCAGCCCGCAAGAGTTTGCCGCGCAGACGCAACAACCCGAGAGTTAGATGCCGGAAGAGAAACCCCTCTTCACCTGGATTCCGCCCGCCGCTCGCAAGGACCCCCGGGCCGCCGCCTGGTGGCAGGAGGACCCTCTCAAGCGGGCATGGCACCACATCCACGCAGACCCGGAAACGATCCGGATGGACATGGCCGCTCTCCTGCTCTCGTTCACGGAGGAACAGTTGGAGCGGGCTATCTCGCAGAACATGGACCTCACGCCCTTCATCGAGCGCTACGCCCGGCTCGACCATCCCGCCCTACGGAAAGTCGCCGAGGGGATCATGTACAACAATGGGCGGACGCTGCTCCTTCTGCTACGAGGGGAACAGAACGAGGGACCCGTCCAGGTCTGGAAGGACATCAACGCCAACGACCCGACGAAGGCCGCGCTCCTCGCCTACCCCTGGGGCTGGAAGTGGTTTAACGCCGCCTGCTGGAAACTCGCCCGCTGGGTCTACGACTTCGCCCACCTGGAGGGAGACTTCTGGTACGACCCTCCGCCGGGGGTCTCGGAGCTGCGGAACCTCGACATCCCTCTCCCCAAGCCCGAGGATGGTCACGCTCAATAGGTAGGAGCCGCCTTCCCTCCCTCATGCCCTCGGGTGCGACCCACCGGGCCATCGCCCGGACCTTTGGCGTGAAGGACAGCGGAGAGGTGGACCGGCTGCTCGACTCCACCGTCCGTGACCACGGGCCCGCGCACCGCCACGACCCCGAACACTCGATGGAGGGCGTGGCCCGAGCCCTGGTCATGAAGGGGAAGCTCACCGAGGAGAACCTTCGGGCCGCCGTCCTGCACTTGGCCGCCGACCAAGCCATCAGCGGTTTGATGAAGCGGACGGGGCTCAAGGGCGCGCACCGCCGGGCCGCGCAGGAACTCCTCGAAGACCACATCCAGCGGACGGCTGCCAGGAGACGAACGTGACCTCTTCCACGGCGAAGGACGTGCTGATCGTCCTGGGAGCCATCGCAGGGATGGGGCTCGCCGCCATCACCATCTACGAGATCGTGAAGGCCAAACCCACCGGGTGACGTATGGTCGAGCCGTTAGACGACGTACTGGCCCGCCTGCAAGTCATGATGCGGGAGCGGAGCGCGACGACCGGCGACCTCTCCGCCATCCTGGGGATTCTCATCACGGGGGTGACGAGTGGGGAGTACCCGGTGGAGGAGGGCACCGAACTCATCCTTACCGTCTGGAACGCCCTCGTGGTGACGGCGCAGACCACACGGACGAACCTGGTGAACGCGACGTGGCAGCTCCACTACGACGCTCGGTACGCCCCTCCTCGGGGTTCCCCGCCGGCGGACTTCCTCGCCTTTGTCATCGCGCACCACCTGGGCCCTGAGGGAGCCCCGCCGGTCTTGGTGCGGTCGGTGGACGCCTCCCCCCGGTACAGCCTGGAAGGGATCCGGGACTTGCAGGAGTACTACGAGCAGATTCAGGAGTTTACCGGCTACACCCCACGTCGGGGGGAGATTGGCCCGTCGCAGCCCGAGCAACCGCCGGGCCGTGAGGAGGAAGAGGAGCGTCGGCAGCCACCCCCCTCCTCGTTGCCCCGGGTGACCTTCGGACCCCAGGCGACTCCCACCGGCCCTCCTTCCAACGCCGGTGCGAGCTTGTGGGCCGGGATGAACCCGCAGACCCGGCTGGACGTGCTGGACATTGCGCTCGGGATCGTCAACGCGACCGAGCGGCAGCGCTACGCCGCTATGCCCTGGGAGCGGCTGCCGGCGTATCTGCGTGGGCTCATCTCCGAGCGACGGCAGGACATCACCAACTACCTGCAACGGAGGGAGCGCGAGCCCGAGCCGGCCGGGCCGGGGGCCGCCGCTCCGCCTCCGCCTCCGCCGCCCCCTGCTCCTTCGCTACCTCCGCCGGTGGAGACTTCCCCTCCGCCGACCGCACCCGCTCCGCCGCCTCCGCCCGTGGAGCCCCCTCCGTCGGCGAGGCGCGAACTCCCGCCCATCACCGTCGCCGAGGCCCTGCGTCCGCCCTACTTGGAGGACTTCACCACCTTCCCCAGGGGGACGGTAACGCGCCGTCCATCTGGCACATTGGATGGGTTAGCTCCTGCCGAGGTGGACATCATCCCCGAACTGACCCGGGCCATTCGGACGGGAAACTTCTCCAGGTGCTACGTCTTTGGGGGGCCCGCCGGTCTCGGCAAGACGACCCTCGCCTACGCCTTCGTGCGGACCTACCTGCGGGACTATGGCCGACGGCACAACATCCCCGGGTTCGGGGCACCGGACGTTCCGCTCAGCCAGTACGGAGTGGTCATCTTCGGCCCTGACCAGATGGCGGGCGGGGTGGACTTCGTTCTCCGTCGGGTGATCCCGGCCATGAGGACGATGCCGATGGGGTCTCCGCCGGGGGTACGCCGGTTCGTGGTCCTGGACGACATTTCCACGCTCTCGCCGGAAGCCCAGGAGCGCCTACTCGTGCCGATGGAGGAGACGGCCCGGAACACGACCCTCATCTTCACGGCCAACAGAACGAGCAATCTCATCGAGGGGATGGTCTCGCGGTGCCTGTCCGGCTTCTTCCTCTTCCGGCAGCCGACTCCGACCCAGATTTCCAGCGCCGTCCGCAACACCATCGTCCGCCTCGGCGCCCCCTTCCCCAACACCGAAGCCGAGGTGGCTAAGGTCATGGCCCGGCAGCCGGAGAGCATCCGGGACGCGATGGACTACCTCGTTCAGGACTACGGCGAGCTGCGCGAGGAGGGAGCAAATGGCGCCGGTTGATCCTCAACGAAGGCTCAGAGTCCTGGAGAACATACCGCGCTTCCTGAAACGACCGCGCGTCGAACTACGGGTCCGACGGCCTGCCCACTACCCGGGGCCACCCGGCGAGACGGAGCAGAAGGAACTCGCCGTCGGCTTCGTGGTCGATACCGGCGCTCAGACCTCGGTAGTCGAGCATAGCTGTGCGGCCCAACTCCACTTGCCCATCCTCGGGTCGGTGAACCTGAAAGGGGTCGCGGGAGACATGCTTGGCTTCTCGACAATGGCGGAGGTCTACATCCGTGACGAGTGGTATCTGATCCCGTTCGTTACCACCACGACCACCCGGGACTCCCTCCTCGGCTACAACGTCCTCGCCGCTCTAAGCCTCGTGTCCATTGACCGGAGGCTCCGCCCATCCCCAGAATCCTTACCCCCTCAACCGAACTGCCCCATCCCATGAACGTCACCATTCGCGTCCCGAACCCCGAGACCGGCGAGGAGGTTCTGATGGTCGCCCGCCGCACCCCGAGCGGTAACTTCTCCCTGCAACTCGCGCCGACAACGGAGCCCACCCCTCGGCAAATCGTCCAGCGGCTGCGCTTCTCGGAGGCCGCCATCCGGGCGCGAGGGCGCCCCCCCGTTGACCGCACGCCGGTAGCGGCGGAGATGGTCGCCGCCCTGGCCCGGGGCCCCGTCTTTCCCGGAGTCCCCTTGCGGGACCCCGAGGCCGAGCTTCAAGAGCAGTACCGCTCGTGGCTCGGGCCGCATCTCGCCGAGGTGGTGGACCTGGTGATGGGGAGCCCCCGGGTGCGGTCGAGCCGGGAGATCCGGGTGGCCGCCCGGGTCGCCGAGCGCAAGGGCCGGCCTATTCCCGAGGCTCAGGAGCTTCGCCCGGGGGCTCCTCGTCCGCCGGCGGTGGACCTCGGGCTTCGTCCCCGGCCTCGGTGAAGGGCGCGACCCGCACCCCTTCTCGGGCGAGACCTTCCCGCAGGGTCTCTTTGTCCTTCCGCCCCCAGAAGTGACGGACGACGGTGATGAACTCCTGGAAGGAGACGTTCTTCCAAGTGTAGCGAGGTACGACGGGTGCGCGGATTCCCGTGATGGGATTCACGGGAGCGCCGTACTCTTGGGCCAGCCGAGCGTTCGCCAACGCATCCTCGTTCCCGAGAACTCGTTGATGGATGAACACCCCTCCGCACGGGCAGCGCACGACGAAGAGCCGCCGATTCACGCTCACCGTGATCTCGCGGCGCACTCCGATGGGTTCTGCCAACCCTCGTTCTTCCAGGCGCTTCTTGTCCTCCTCGGTCCGCACCCACTTCTGTTGAGCGTGGCACTTCGGGCACTCACCGAGGAAGGCTTCCACCATCCGGGACCGCTTCGACATTACCTAACGGCAAGGATGAGAAGAATTAATTACCTCGCTCCCAATGGAGAGGCTTGCCCGGAAGGGTAAGTGAAGGAACATGCGCGGTGGAATGAGGCTCGGCAAAAAGTTTTCGCTGATCGTGAATCCCGTCTCGTGGAGCAACAAGGGTGTCAGCATCCGGGCGTACGTGAACGCCCAGCGGCCCCCGAACATCGGCGCTCGGCTGGCCTTGGCCCAAGCGGCCATCCAGGCACGCGGCCAACCGTTCCACCTCGTCGGCGGAATCCCCTACGTGGCCGCCAAGGTCGCCGCGGCTACCGCAGGCAGGACCCACGGAGGCATGTCCGCCGACCAGAAGCGCTCGATGGAGTACGCTTCCGCCGAGGCAACGGTCGCTCGTTTGCAAGCCAAGCTGAGTGGACGCGGCGCCCCGGTCTCCGCTGGCAACGCCTACTTCTGAGCGGGGTCTGACGTAGACCCCACAACGGAGGCAGGAAATGTTGAGCCAAGGAGCCAGGGAGACCGCCGTCGCCCTGGGTAGCAGCGGCGTCGGCGCAGGAGCCTTCGCGGGGTTGTCGGCCATGGACGCCCAGGGTCAGCTTGGGACCGCGCCCCTCCCCCAACTCGGGGGCTTCGGGACGGTCACCGGGCTCGTGGCTCTCGCGTTGGGGATTCCCGCCGTCCTCCTCGGTGTCGCCGGGGCCGTCGGGAAGGGACCCCTCAAGAGGCACCCCGACGCCTCCGCCGGCAGCGCGGTGGCCGGGACCATCTTCCTCGCCGGGCAAGCGGTGGCGACCGCCGCAGGAGCTCCCTCGACCACCGTCCCGCTGGTCCTCGCCAAGAGGGCCGGAGCGAACGGAGCCGGGCGCGGAGGCTTTGCGGCCCCTCGAGCAGGACAATCCTTCCTCCTGCCCCCGGGCATCCAGCCCCAGGCCCCCACCGGAATCACGAGCAACCAGCGTGTCGCCGGCCTTCTCTCCGGCTGAAACCTCTTCTCGCCCTCGCCTCCCGGGGCTTTCTCCCCCCCGGGAGGTTCCCTCTTTTCACGAGATCATCATGCCCGTGTGGGCGTGCTGCCGTTCGTAGAGGTCCAAGAGTGCGGCCAGAAACTCCTCTTGGTTCCGGTACTCATGCCGCGCCCGCATCACGGCCAACGCCTGTTGCCATCGGAGGAACGTCGCCTTCGTCACGCGCACACGCACCACCTCCTCCCGCTGCCGGTTGAAAGGCAACGGTGCCACCGAGGTCCCGGGCATCGAGGCTACCGATGGTTCTGCCCCACTTATAACCCTTGGGCCGAGTCGGTTCCCCGAGGACACTCATGGCTCTACCGAGCTACGAAGCCATCCGACAGACCGTCGTGAACGCCTACAAGGCCAACCCGGCCGGCAACATGAACTTGGGGTCGCTGGGTTTGGACAACTACGCCGATCAGGTCATGCAGCAGCTCTACCCGACGCCGCCGGGCATCGACACGGTGACGGCGAGTGCGGCGGAGTGGCTGGAACTGACCCGGTGGTTCGAGGACAACTACTACCTCACCCTCCAGGCGCAGACGATCCGCGACCTCTTCCTGCGCTCCTACGCCCTGACGGCGGCTGCCTTCCTGTCGGCCAAGACGGAACTGACGGGAATCCTGGGCTCGACCCTCTTCCCGCAGGCCATCCGCCCCGAGACCTTCTTCGCTGGGGTCGTGGGGACCACCGGGACGCCGACCCGCACCTGGCTCCAGACGGGCTACGGCGCCGGCTGGAACAGCGCCAAGTGGAACGTGAACAACAGCCTCAGCGGCTCGACCAACAGCATCCTGAACACCGCCAACCAGGTCGCCATGCTCATCTTCGCCCTCTCCGAGGGAGGCGTGGGCCCGAAGGTCCTCGCGATCCAGTTCAAGGACAGCGCCGGGAACCCGCAGGGAGTCCACTCCTTCCCCTTCCTGAACACCCAGCAGGGCCTCTCCATCTACCCGCTCAAGCGGGCGTACTACATCGGCAAGAACTTGACCCTCACGGCGGACATCGAGTTGCAGCAAGCAGGGGACACCTACCTGACCCCCCTCGGTGTGCAGTTCGTGACCCCCTCGTACTGGACCTCGGAGTGAGCCGGCGGCAGTAGGGAGGTAACGACATGCCCATCACTCCGGTCTCGGTGGAGACGAACGCCGGGACCATCACGACTTCCACCGTGGGGGCGGGAACCTACACCCCCGTGGGGGCCAAGAGCATCGCGGCGGCCATCATCTCCGTCGAGGGATACGTGGCCGTGGTCACTTCCACGCAGGGAGGCGCCATCGCCTTCCAACTCTACCAGCAGGCCGGCTCGGTGGCCGGTGCCTTCGCGGCACCGACCGCAGCGGCTACCCTCGCCCCCGGTGCCATCAAGGCGGTGATCTTCGGCGAGTGAGCCCCGCGCCTCCGCGAAGATAGAGAAGGAGGCCTCTCTCTCATGTCTTGGACCACCGAGCGGATCGAACCGCACTTCCTCCGGGTCAACGACAAGCTTGTCCTCTCCCTCGGAATGGGAGCCGGGAACCCACCCCAGGTGCAGTACGTCGCCCTCCGCGTCGTGCGGAGGACGCTCTTCACCTTCCTGTACGACTTCCTGACGCAGCAGACGAGCTTCCTGCCGTTGGGGCCCCAGGGCTCTACCCCCACCTCGACGTACCAGAGCTACTTCGTGGACAACGTGCAACTGACGTTGCAGAGCGTGGCGCAAGTCACCAACATCTTCCAGACCCTCAACCAGGGGGAGCTGCTCCAGGTCTTCGTGGGCATGTATCCGCGCTACCTGCGGACGTACCTACGGCAGCCCATCAACAGCGCGGTGCCGGTGATGGACCAGAACATCAACGCTTCCCAGAGCTTCACCGACCCGGGTTTCATCGACGGGTTTGAGAGCCCCCTGGACAACCCCTCCCCACGGACAGAGGTGGTGGTGCCGCAGAGCGCAACTCCGGCGTGGGCTTTGGCGAACCCCGTCTCGGTCCCCATCGTACCGCAGTTCCGTCTCTACATCAACCGGCTCGTGGTGGAGGGCATCACCGACCAGGCCCTGCTTCGGGAGGTCTTCCTGGGACGCGCCCCGGCCCGGTGGGTCTCCCTCGGGGAGGACTACTCCACGATCCAATGGCCGGCGACCTACTACCCGGGGACGGCCACCGTGACTCGGAAGATGATCGGAGGTTGCTGATGGGCGTGGAAGCTCGGGTGGTGCCCGAGGCGGACCTCTTCATGCTGAACGGGACCATCGCTGGGACCACCGCGGTAGACCTTCTGCTCAACGGCCAATCCTCGGCGACGGTGGTCTGCGGGCCCAACTTTCGGCTCATCCTCCACCGGGCGAACCTGACCAACCCCGGGGCGGGAACGGTCACCCTCGCCTTCATCGGGGTCTCTACGGCGACGCTGGCCCCCACTCCCATCCCGCTCGGGCAGTACGTCGTAGGCGCGGGCACGACCCTCGTCATTTCTGAGGACGACAAGGAAGTCTTTGTCACCACCGGCTATCGGATTCAGGGCACGGTCTCCGCAGGGACGGTCATCGTGGACGGCGTGGCCCGCTTCTCTCCCGGTGGGTGACGGGAGCGAGGCATGGGGCTTCTGGACGAACTTCCTCTCTTGGATGGGTGGAGTCTCCTCTCGAACGTCGTGGGGATTTCCAATGGTCAGCCACCCATCTCGGCGACGAAGGTGCGAAACCTCTTCTCCTATGAGGGACGAGGTTGGTTCACCGGCCTGGAGGTGCTTACCAGCGACCCCCAGACGGAGATCCGTCTACGCGCCGATAGTTACGAGCAGCGGCTCAGGGCTCAGACGCTTTCCTCCACCGGCATAACGAACCCGACCGGCGGGGTGCCGAACGTCTCCGCCGTCAACAAGTACGTCGCCGGCTACGAGCAGTTGGGCCCTCTCACGGAGGTCAGCTACTTCGGGCAGGGGGCTCCCATCCCCTTCAACCGGAAGTTCGAGGTGCTGCTCTACACGGTCCTGCCGGGGGCCGTGGTCGCCAACTACCAGACCTCCGCCATCACCATCAACGACCTGCCGAGGTTTCTGGCCTCCCTCGTCGCCCTGCGGACTACGCCCTCGCCCGCCGGGCCGGGTTCCTCGGGCTTGGCGCCAGGCCCCGTCTGTGACCCGAAGATTCTGGAGGCGCTCCGTTGACCGCTCAACCCTTCCTCGCCAACGCGACCGCGATCCGGGACACCAATGCCCACACGTACCGGACGGACCCGAAGACGATGACCCTCCTCTCCCTGGGGGAGACGAAGCCCCCTATCAAGGCCTACGCGGTGTGGGTGGTGAACGGGACGGACCAGACCATCATTGTGCAGGTTCTTGCCAACATCGTCAGCGACCAGAGCCAGCCGGACGTGTACGTCGGGAACGGGGCGACCATCCCCGCCGGGTCGGCCGGCATCCCCTACGTCCAGAGCTTTGACGCGGGCCCGTTCGAGTTTCTGGGCATTTCCGCCTCGGTGGAGGGCACGGTCGCCCCCACCTCCGGGGCCCTCACCAGCAAGCTCTTCCTGTACTATGGAGGAGGAGGCTAAGCAAACATGTCGAACCCGCTGATCACCGAGCCGATTTCCGTCACTATCCCGGGGACCATCAGCACCAGCATCGTCGGGGGCACGGTCAACGTCGCCGGCACCGTCTCCTCGACTATCGTGGGGTCGGTGCAGGTCTACGGGAGCGTCAGCGCGACGTTCTCCGGGACCGCCACCGTCACGGGCTCCGTCAGCATCATCGGGACCGTCCCGGTGACCTTCGCGGGAACCTCGACCATCTCCATCTCGGGGGGAACCAGCGAAGTCCAGCCGGCCTACTTCGCCTCCGTGTTGGCGAGCAGCTCCGTCATCGTGGCGCCGTCCACCGTCACCTACGGCCTCAACAGCCAGCTGTGGGGGAACCTCGTCCTCGACTACAACTACCTCGCCGTCACGGGAGGGACGATCCAGACCACCATCTACGGGGTGGACCCGACCTCGGCGGCCCAGACCTCCCCGTTGGTCACGGGGTCGGCGGCCACCGTCGGCCCGTTCGCCCAGCGACTCCTCATCAAGGGCCCCCTGGGCGGGTCTCTCCAAGCCGAGGTGGTCTACCTGGGGACCGGGACCGCCACCGTCACCATGACCGCCCAGCTACAGGGTCCATCGTGAGGCCGACTCGATGCCGGTCCTTGCCCCCAGTACGATCCCTCCGGGGAAGCCGCCCCAGCCCACGGCTCTCGTCCCGTCCACCGTAATCGTCTCCGGTGGCTCCCCGGTCAGTACCCAAGGGCCGGTCAGCCTCTCCACCATCAAGGGCGCTCCGGGCACCGTCCTCGGCCTCACGGTGGCGATGGCGGATACCATCTCCGCCACCGTACAACTGCTGGACGGCACCGTGTCCGTCTGGCAGGTGTATCTCCCCGCAGGGACTCAGCCTTGGCACTTCCCTTTCGGCTCCGGTCTACTTTTCGGTACGGAGATCGTCCTCACGTCAACCTCGGTTGGGATAGTCAACGTATCCGTGCGTTAGGGGGGTGAGGAGGCGGCCTCCGACCCCATGACAAACCCCCTGCAAACGGAGCCGATCTCCATCGCCGGCACCGTCCAACTCACCGGAACGCTCCCCGTCACGGTCTCGGGCACGGCCACCATCACGGGGTCGGTCCAGGCGAGCATCGTTGGGACGGCCAGCGTATCGGTGGTGAACTTCCCGGCAACCCAGACGGTCGCCGGGACGGTCTCGGTGAACGTCCTCGGGACGGCGACGGTCTCCGTGGTGAACTTCCCGGCGACGCAGGTAGTTTCGGGGAGCGTCAGCGTCGCGGGCACGGTGCCGGTCACCTTCGCCGGCACCTCCACCGTCAGCGTCACGAACTTCCCCGCCACCCAGACGGTCACCGGCACCCTGGTCTCCTCCATCCTGAACACATCCACCCAGAACAACATCCTCACGGGGGGAACGTACACCGTCGGCACCGTCGCCACCGTCACGATGGGGCAGTACCAAGACCTCGTGGTGGACTACTACGTGGGGAGCATTGCGGCTGGCACTTTCCAAGTGTACGTCCAGGGGATCGAGCCGCAATCGGGGAGCCTCACTTCCACCTTGGTCAGCGGCAACCTCTTGGCGGCAACTCTGGGCCCCCAAAGCCAACGTTTAGTAGCGGCGGGGCCCTTAGGAGCGCAGGTCGCGGTCGTGGTCTCCCTTTCCGCAACGGCCACCGTGGGACCGGCTTACCTCACCGCGCAGCCCTCGGCCACCGGGTGAGACATGGCGACCTATCTCCCCCTGAGTACGAACCGGGCAGTTACCTGGACCGTCATCCACCCCACCCTCTTCAAGACCGTAAGCGCCAACGGCATCGCCAACGGTAAGTCGACGATACCCAACGACGGCGCCGACTATGGCCCGGACACCCCAGGGACCACCACGTCAGGTATCCAAGAGGCGGTCAACGCGACGATCCTTCTCTACGGAACTTGCTTTGTCAAACTACTGGCTGGTAACTTCGTCTGCTCCTCCAAGGTAGACCCGACCAACGGGGGAACCGCCGGCGTCGCCGGCGGCGTCTTCATCGGGAGCGGCAAGCGCCTCAGCATCATCGAGTGGGCCTCCGGCAGCTCCGGCACCCTCTTCGGCTTCGACCAATCCACCGAGACGTTGACCGACTGGACCTTCTCGGACTTCGCGGTTCAGGGAGCGTCCGCCGCGAGCGCCCCCCTGTGGCAATGCATCCAGAAGGAAGGGGGAGCCCGTCACTCCATCAAGCGAATCTTCTGTAACGAGAACGGCACGGGGGCCTCCAACAGCTTCTACTGGTTCGGGGCCGAGGATTGCATCGTAGAGGAGCTTCTGGTCCAATCCGGGGCCATCGTTGGGGGGGTGCCGGCCTTCTATTGGTACTGCATCGGGGGGGTCCTCTACCTCCAGGAGAGCGTCCTGTTCACGGCGGAGATCGAGGCGGCGGAGGCCATCGTCAACGGAGGGGCCTTGAAGTTCCTCCAGATAGACACCGCCGGCGTCGCGACCAACTTCACCATCAACGGAATGTTCTGGAATGGTGCCTCGTCCAACCCCATCAACGTCATCGTGGTGGGCTCCAACAAGACCGTCTACCTCAACCTGAACAACGTCTACTGGTCCGGCGAGGACAGCACCACCGCCGGCATCCACGTACCGTCTACCTTGGTGACGCTGGTCCTCACCATTTCGGGGGCATCGACCCTTTCCAACTCCTCCGGGACGGCCACCAAGCTCACGGACGCGACCCACCTGGTCTACAAACGGACGGGGCCGACGCGCTTCACCAACTACATCGAGCCCAACATCGACAACCGGACGGGGTTGACGGTGGCAGATACAGCACCGACGAGTCTTGGGGACGTTGACACCGCCGCCCAGACCCTTTACCAAGTGTCCGGCCGCGTCATGGTCACCGCGGGGACAGCCCCCGTAGAGGCAATCTACGCCTTGTCGTGGATTGAGGCCGGCACGGCACGGGTGACCAGCATCGTCGCTACGGTGGCTGGAAGCATCGCGGCGGCGAACGCCCTCATCCAACCGGACAATGGGACAGCCGTAACCGCCCAATTGGTGACTCTTACCGGAACCGGGGTCACGGCCAATGTGGCCGCCGAACTGCTTCCGGTAGCACAGTAGAGGCGATGTTACTCCTCCTTACCGCCACCAACAACCAATCGGCGCCTACCCCGACACCCTACCACCTCCGTGTCGTCCTCAACCCATCCCTCTACACCTCCGACGAAGCCGCCGACCTCGGCAACCTCCGCTTCTCCACCTCCGCGAACAACGCCGGCCCCCTCACCTCATGGCTCGAATACGTCTCCTCCACACCGGCGAACCAAGCGACCGCCGCCTACTTCTGGGTCCTCCTCCCCAACGGAATCCCCGCCAACACCTCCCTCACCTTCTACCTGAACTTCCTTCCCGTGACCACCGAGTTTGACGGCGTTCAAGCCGGGGAAGCCCCTCAACTCTCCGCGACCTACGGGGAGTACGACAACGGTGCCTCCGTCTTCCTCGCCTACTACCGAGGGGACAGCACCTCCGGCTGGACCATCGCCGGCAGCGCCGGCACCACCACCGCACCCGCCGGGGCTCCCAAGGGCGGCTCCGCCCTCTACGCCGTCTCCGTGAATGGGGACTACATGTACACCGACGCCGGCTACGACCCCAACGGGAACGTCATCCTCCAGTACTTCGCCTACACCAACGGCCTCGGGGACACCTTCTTCTCCGTCGATTCCAGCGGAGCCGGCCAGATGTGCAGACTTGACGACCGAGGGGCGGGAGACTACTCCGGGCTCGCCGCGAGTGCGTCCTTCACCAGTTGGTTCTGCCCCGCGTCCGGGGTCACTTCCGCCGCCGACACATGGTATCTCTTCACCGTCATCCTCGCCGCCGGGAAGATCGCCGCCTACCAGGACAGCACCACGACCACCTACGACGTGAACGGGAGCTACGGCACCCTGCTCAACGCTCTCAGTTCGGGCTACACCGATTCCTGTGGGGGCGGGGCCGAGACCTACAACCCCGCCGGCGGCTACATCGGCCTCGTGGGGGACGCCCTCGGCTCCTCCAACACGACCTGGTGGCAGGGCATCATCGCCCGCGCCTACCCTCCGAATGGCGTGGACCCCACCGTTACTCTTGCGTCCGCCCCCTCCGAACCCGGGTTCGCCTTCGGCGCCCTCGACGCCCCCCTCGGCAGCATCGTCTTCGGTTAGAGGTGGGCTTTAAAGGGAGTGTTACCTACTCCCCCTCCGTGCCCCACAAGTCCGAATGGCTCACCATCCTCGCCCGCGCCAACTCCATCTCCATCTCGCTACGCACCACCGTCCCCGTCCCCGTCGTCCACGCCCTCGGCGTGGAGGTCGGCTCCACCCTCGTCTGGACCCTCGCCACCGTCAACGGCTCCGTCCGCGCCGTCGTCACGGGGGAGGCCTGACCCGTGCGGATCGCCTTCGTCTCCGACCACTTCCTGTTTCCCTGCTACGACTCGGAAACAGACGTTCTGACCTCCGACGGGTGGAAGCCGTTTCCCTTGGTTGTGGGAGCGGAAGAGTTCGCCACCATCGACCCCACGGGGCACTTGGTCTATCAACGGGCCACAGAGGTCAACCACACTCGCTACCGTGGTAACATGTACCGCGCCCTGAGCCATTCCATCGACCTTTGTACGACCCCGAACCACCGTCTTTACTTCCAACATTCGAGCGGGCCGAAGGACGCGAGAAACGTACGGAAAGGATGGACGTTACAGCCCGCCCAAGAGGTCTTCGGCCAGCGCAAACGCTTCCGCAAAGATGCGACCTGGGAGGGCGTCCCGAAGGAACGCTTCCTTCTACCGGAAGTGGAGATGCGGGTAGGGAACCGCTGGCATGGCTCACTCGTCTACACCTCCTCGGGAGAGCGGGAAATACCCACCGAAGATTTTGTCCGATTCCTGGGGTACTACATCGCCGATGGATGGTACAACACGCATGAACAGTTTGGTGAGTACACCGTAGGGCTTCGCCAGAAAGAGGGGCCCAGCCATACCCTGATGAAAGAGGCATTGGAAAGAGTCACCCCGAATCGAGTCCATGATGACAGCGGAAACGGGCGGATCATCGTCAGGGACAAACAACTCCACCGCTATCTCCACGCCGAAGTCGGCCGTTCGCACTACCCCTACACGCGCCGCATCCCGAGAGCGATTCTTGACCTCCCCCCGAAGCAACTGAAGATTCTTTGGGACGCGATCTGGTTAGGAGATGGGGGAGAGGTAGGGAACCACCGCTACATCTCCACTTCTTCTCCCACCCTACGGGACGACATTCAGGAACTCGCTCTGAAAATGGGGGCGGCTGCCGATTGGGCCGTTCATCAAGAGGCGGGAACTCGAAGCTACATGCCCAGCGAACAACGCTGGATCACCGCCAAAACGACCAACTTTCACGTCATGCTACGGCACCCGAGCTTCCTCCACCCCGAGGTTGCTCAGGAGTGGTGGGAGCCCTACGACGGAGTGATTCATTGCGTCTCCGTACCCAACAAGACCCTCTACGTCCGTCGGAACGGGAAGGCGGTTTGGTGTGGCAACACCGGCTACGGGGTTTACACCTACAATCTCATGCAACGGCTCCGGGACCGGGGCCATGAGTGCATGGAGTTCGCCCTCCAATGGTCCGGCGCCCCCACCGAATCCGATGGGTTCAAGGTCTACCCCGGGGGGAACGCGCAGCTCGTGGAGCGCGGCCTCGACCTCGCCAAGCCCGAGGTCCTCATCCACGTCCGCGACAATTGGGTCTTCATCCCCCGCTTCTTCAACCCCGCCTACCACTTCTGGCCCATGTGCAAGGCCCGGAACATCGCCTTCGTGGCCGCGACCCCCATCCAGAGCTTCCCCGTCCCCCTCGAACTCGCCCAGACCGCATCCACCGAGGCCGACCTGACCATCGTTCAGGCGGAGTGCGAGAAGAAGGCCCTGACGGACCTCGGGGCTCCGCCGGATCGCGTGGGCGTCCTGTTTCACGGGGTGGACACCCAGGTCTTCCACCCGGGCCCGGGCCAGCGCTCCCCCCTCGGCGTACCGGAGAAGGGCCCCATGCTCCTCACCGTGGGGACCAACACGGAGCGGAAGAACCTGCCCGGAAATCTCCTCGTCCTCAACCGACTCCTCCAGCGCCACCCGGACGCCTTCCTCTACCTGCACACGGCTCCGAGCGGCTTCTTCGCCCTGGATTGCCACACCCGCGCCCTGGGGCTCTCGGGCAAGGGGAAGGTCTGGCTCCCCCCGGACCGGGGGAACGCCCAGGTCGCCCTCTGGGCGGAGGACACGGAAGGGTTGGCGAACGCCTATCGGACCGCCGATGTGTTCCTCAGTTCCACCTTTGCGGAAGGCTTCGGCGCCCCGACCCTGGAGGCCATCGCCTCCGGCCTCCCGGTCGTCATCACGGACACGCCCATCCACCGGGAGTTGTGGGGCGAGTTCCCCCACGTCTCCTTCACCCCGTCACGCAAGGAGCTGCCGACCCCCTGGGGTTGGGATTGGATACCCGACCCCGAGGCGGCGGCGGACCTCGTGGCGAAAGCCCTCTCCAAGGGGAAGCCCAAGACCGTCCCCATCCCCGACAAGTACCTCTGGCCGGGGATCGCGGCTCGGTTGGAACGCCTCCTGGAGCCGTTCGTGAGGAAGTGATGTCCAGCAAAGCGAGAACCGCCCAGCGCCGACAGGTCCGCGAGAAGGCCCGCGCCATCGCCGCCGAGGCCCTGCAACCCGGCGAGGGCCGGGCCCTGCCCCCCAACACCTCCCCCGTCATGCCGGCCGTCCCCCCCGGGGCTCCCCAGCGGCCGGGCTTTCAGTTCTCCACCCAGGCCGACACCTCCACCGGGGTCTTCCAACTCTCCATCGCCTTCCCCACGAAGGAGGGGATGCTGCACTTCATCGAGACCCTGCTCAAGCCTCGGGCCCGGGAGTTGGGCGTCGAGATCGCCGTCACGGAGTCGGCGGTGGCGAGCGGCGGGGCCAAGTCCCTGTGAGTACTTTCAGCATCGACCTGGGGTCGGGGAAGCGCCCGCGGGGGGACCTCGGCGTCACCCTCCCCGCGGGGAACGCTACGGTGGACGTTACGGAACTCATCGACCCTGACCTCTCGGCTTGGGGCTGGCCCGTGAAGAAGGGCACCCGCGTCCTCGAGGCCAACATCGAGGACAAGGCCACTTGGGAACTCATCAAGGAGGCCATCGACCTTGACGAGAAGCCGCGCTTCCTGCTCTCGCACGTCTTGGAGCATGTGAAGGAGCCGTGGACGCTCCTCACCCACATCTGGGACCAGGACCCGGTGGACGTGACCATCGTGGTCCCGAACGCCTCCGTGTCGAAGGCGGATTGGGTGGACCCCCAGCACCGTTACTCATGGACGGGGGGGTCGCTGATGAACCTGGTGCGAGAGTTTGGGACGGTGCGGAAGATGGGTTGGTTCGGACCGGCGCTCGACCTGGCCGTCCAGTATGCGCCCTGAGGCTCGGAAGATTCTTCCCCCCTTCGACGGTTACCGACAGCATGAGCGTCGTCCGAAGCACGGTGCCGTCTCAACCCCCGCCCTCCTCTACACCGCCGCCGAACTGGATTTGGGCGGTGGTCATCGCCGGTCTCGCCTCCGCCGAACTCTACGTGCTGGTCGCGGGCTCCCGCTGATCGTCCCGTGTACCGGCAACTCGTGACCGTCCGGGGACCGCAGGGGGAGCAGCACTTCCCCGCCGCGATTCTGGACACCGGGGCCACGCACAGCATCGTGCCGGCGGACGTGGCGGAGCGTCTGGGGCTGGTGCCGATGGAGGAGATGGAGATCGCGACGGCGGCCGGGGTCGTGCCCATGCAGTTGTCGATGGCGGTCTTCGTGGTGGGGGAGTGCGAGGTAGGGGCGTATCAGGTCATCATCGGGCCGCCGGGGGACGAACTGTCGGTGGGGTTTGACGTGATCCAGGCGTGCGGGCTACTGCGGCCCACTTAGGGCCTTCTCGATGGCGGCCCGAACCGCGGCGGCCCCGGAGGACCGACCCAACCGATAGATGGCGCCGAGTTGCTCTCGCAAACGGTCGCGGACCCTCGCCTCCTCCCCCTCCAAAAGGGTCAGCTCCTCCACCATACGGTCCAGCCGCACCATATTGGCCGGGAGGCCAAAGATAGGGGCCGGCTCGAACGCGTTGGTCCCCCGTAGAACCAACTCCGCGAGCCTCGCCCGTACCCGCTGCTCCCGCGAATCAATATCTTCCCATCGGGCCAGGAGGGCGAGGGCCTCTTTGGTCGCCATACTCTCCGACTCCGGCGCCATGCCCCTCCCACCGGCCCCCGCCCTTTCAACCTACCGAGCCCTCCCTCCTCATCACCACGCACGCCAACCCCTCCTCCTTCTTCTCCCACGGCCGGTACGTGTTCCCCGTCACCGCCTGAATGTGGTGGATCGCCCGCCGAATGTACACCGTCATCGGCAGCGGCCGACGCACGTAGCCCGCCTCCTTCAACCGGAACCCCAACTCCAAGTCCTCCATGCTCACGTCCTCCGGCCACCCCCCGACCGCCTCCAGCACCTTCCTCGGCAGCACCACCAAAGGCGGGAGGGCGTGCCACAGCCCGCTCTCCATCCCCAACCCCGCCGCCGCGACGTACATCTGCGTGTAGGGGTCCCCGGAGGCGTCCTGGACCTTCGGCACCCAGAAGTCCCCGGCCGCGTCGAACTCCAACTGCCCGCTCGGCCAGCAATCCACGTCACAGAAGAGGAGGTAGTCCCCCTCCGCCCGTGAGGCCCCCACGTTCCGCGCCCGGGCCACCCCACCGCCTCCAGTCTGGATGATCGCCTCCGAGGCCCCCATGGTCAGGAGCCGGCGGGCCAAGCGCTTCGCGGCAGGTAGCACCCCCGCCCGGGGCGGTATCACGGCGGAGCGCAT
>VFSW01005094.1_pt1 | contig 19492 bp, 19 predicted proteins | sample 5358111 | NCBI WGS metagenome assembly VFSW01 (sample SAMN11554181, study PRJNA540505) | mine drainage metagenome | isolation source: sediment from site ElyBrook_90M | place: USA: Ely Copper Mine, Vershire, VT | collected 2017 | reverse complement strand
AAACAATATCGTCGCTGCTCAGCAAACGCTTCGAAGTTCCGTCGCGGAAAAACGTCGGCAGCGGCGCGCGGGTTGCCCAGAACGACGCCGAAAGGTTCGGCATCAGCATCACGACTACGGCAAAGACGCCGACCGCTTTTTCCGCTCGGCCGGTCTGAGGATCGCTGAGCCACAGTGCGAAAATCGCTGCCAGCGCGAGGAAGGCGTACATGACCAACCGCGCCGGCAGGGCGCTCTTGATCAGCGGCAACTTCTCGATTGCCAGCCACGGCATCGGCAGCACCTGATGTCCCGCGATCTGAAGGAACGGTCCGAGCGCGAGGATGCTGCTGACCACGATGGTAGCCACCAGGAGTTTCGTCGTCAGCTCGCCGCGATGGCGCCGGCTCCAGATGATCGCGACTGCGAGCAAGGGAATTCCGAAGCATGCACCCTGCTCGAAAATGTCACCGGGAAAGGTCGCGGAGATTTTTGTCAGCGCCGCGAGTCCTCCAAGCGCGTTCGCGGAAGTCGGGATCACAAAGTTCAGCAAATCGGTCGAGTAAATACTTGAAGACCACAAAGGCTGAGTCGGAAATCCGTGCGCGAAATAAGCATAGATGTACGGACTCATCAGCAGCGCGGTGAATGCGTATGCCGCCGCGATTTCAGGAATCAGGCGCGCGATGCCCCGGCGGTCTTCCTCAGAGCCGATTCGCCATCCGATAAGCAGCGTCACCCCGGCGATGAATGTCATCATCGCGAAGGGCTCCAGCACCAGCAGGAACTGCATCGAGAGGACGAGCGCCAGCAGGACAACGAATCGGTTGCGGCTCAGAGTGTCCTGTGCGCGGCGAACGACCAGGTAGACTGCGAGTGGAATCGGAAAAATCAAAAGCTGATTCAGATGGCTGAGCATCTGGCCAAGCACAAACGGCGAGAAGCCGAACAAAAATCCACCCGCCAGCGCGGCCGCCAACGAGGCGCCAAGTCTTCGACACAGAAGAAACGCGGTGAAGGCGGCCAGCGGCGGCAACATCAGGATGGTCAGGTTGAAAGCCGCCAGCGGTCCCAGCATCGTCGTCAGCGGCATCGCTACGATACCAAGCAGCGGCATACAGGTGACCCAGGCGAGATTGATGCCTTGCGGCGCCCAAATCAACTGGGTCAGAAATGGATGCGCATGATGCTGGAGGACATAGGGCCACCACGCGATCGACCACATATATAATGAGGGATCGGTGTCGCGCCCGACGTAGTAGTCGAACAGGTGTCCAGGAAGCATCCGCGCAAAGAAGATCAGCGATAGCGCCAGGTATGCCGAAAGAACAGACAGACTCCCCGCAAATGGACGGCGCGCCTGCATCGGTGCTAGTTGCCCACGGCCCTCGCCCAGCGTCTCGGTCGATTGATGTTTTTAACCAGGTATTCAGGCTGAGTGACCCGCCCGGATGCAAATTGCGGATATGACCACTGAACCGCAGTCGGGTCACTTTTCTCCCGACCCGCAACAATTTTTTGGATGGACCCACGCGCAGGCGGTGTTCGTCTTCTGAAAATCTCGAAGTGCTTTCCGGTCCACAGTGGCTCGAAGGCCTTCATGGCGGGAGCAAACTCGGGCGCGGCCGCAACGCCGTCGCACGGTCCCGGCAGAATCGGCGTGACGACCATCTCAGCACTTGCGAGTTGTATGTTCTTGCGGTGTAAGTCCGCGGACGTCATCAGCCCCGGAACCAGATAGAGACTTACCGGACCCTCGAAACCCGGAGACAACAGTTCGGTCGCGCCCATACTCTCCATCACCGAGGTCTTCTTGCCATGAGTCATGGCTACCACCTTTTGCCACTCTGCTCGCTCGTCGACAGGGGCCCAGAGACCCGCAGTTGTCACATCAGGGCAGGTAGTTAGCCACCATCGATAGGACCAATATGCAATGTCGGTCCACGAGAGCAGGGCGACCACGCATAGAGCTATTCCGAAGTGACGCTGGTAAGGCCCGAGATCCAGCGCGAGCGCGGTTCCAATCACCAGGACATACGAATAGTAGACCCATGACCACTGGTTGCTGAAAAAGAGCACCAGAAAGGCCACGTGGAGTATCGCACAGGTGACTATTATTTCGCGGCGCCGAATAGCCAGGACCTCTCGATCCGGGCTACCGAATTGAAAGACCGCAGAGCCGCACAGAAATATGGTGCTGACGATCCAGAAGCCGGATATATCGATGAGGTAGAAGACCCATGACAGTCCTTTGGGATCCCATAGCTCGCGCCCGGCACCCATCAAACCGAAGTTCAACGCGCGATAGTTGGACAATCCCTCGATGGGTAGCACGGTGCGGAAAAAAGTACTCAAGCCATAAACGAGTGAAAGGATAGTCGCAAGAGCTATAAAGACTGTCGCGGCCGGTGCCAGCGCAGCTAGCAATCGCCGCCAAGTAAGGCCGTCGCGGCTAAGGTCGCGGACAATCAAAATGACCAGGAGCAGGCCGTACATGTATCCCATGCTTGGTTTGGCAAATACTGCGGCGGTTGCGAGTGCCAGGGCGTTGATGCGGGCTCCGCGCGCCTGCTCCGCCAGCGCGAAAGATAAAAGAATCGCCTCGATCGCCTGTGCGAGGTTGGGATAGCTGGATTGATACGCGTATCCGAGCGAGATGACTATCAGCGCCAATCCGATCCCTCGGACTCGCAGTCTGACCGAGGTTTCCGCCAGCGCCCAGGCGAAAAGAATATTGCACGTGAGCATCTCTAGCTGGTAGGCGAAGGGGCTCGCACCAAAAAGCGCAAACCATCCGCGCGCGATGAGCACCGGCAGCAGACCATAGTGATAGCCAAAATCGATCGCCGGCCGGTAACCATTGGCGACCAGGTATTGCAGGGTAAGGTTGGCGCCCCGATCGGAAAACGCGAAGTTGTCGAACCGCATCATTTCGGGAAGGCGGACGACCATCCACGCGATCAGTTCGAGCGAAAAAAGTAAAAAGAGAGTCCAAACCCCGCGTGAAAATGATTCGGACGCCGGCGCCGGATCGACCAAGCGGAAATCTTCAGCGCGCGGAAGCGCGAACTCCGAGAGCGCCGTCGCCCCCGACTTCATGCCGGCGGTTAAGCGATACGCTCCCGCTCCGATAGTTCCATCCCCCATCATGGACCTCGATTCTGAAGCTATTGGTGCGCGATCCGCGGGTCAACCCGTCTGTCTGTACGGCGGAAATCTCGCCACTTTGTCGGACACCGGTTGACAAATACGCCTCGCGCGGGCTACGCGCCTCATATCACGAAGTGAGGTTCTCAACCGTGTCGTACAAGCACATCAGGTATGAGAAGTCCGATCGTATTGGCAGGGTGATTCTGAACCGGCCGCGCTACAAGAATGCGCAGTCGCGCCTGATGATCGAGGAGATGGACGACGCATTCGCCGCCGCCAACGAGGACGACGACATCCGCGTCGTCATTTTGAAGGGCGAGGGCGAGCATTTTTCCTCCGGCCACGACCTCGGCACCCCCGAGGACAAGGAGGACACCCTGAAGCGGCCCTATCCGAAGGGGATGCGCGGGCAGCACAAGCGCTCGTGGGATTTGTACATCGATGCGACGCTCCGCTGGCGCGACCTCACCAAGCCGACCATCGCGCAGGTTCACGGCTTTTGCATTTTCGGCGGCTGGATGTTCGCCGCGGCGATGGATCTCGTCGTGGCGTCCGATGACGCGATGTTTCTGCCCTCGCTGCTGCAATACTTCTCGATTCCGTGGGATGTCGGCGTGCGCAAGGCGAAGGAGATCCTCTACCAGAGCCGTTTCGTCAAGGCGCAGGAGGCCGAGAAGCTGGGCTTCGTGAACATGGTGGTTCCGCGCGACCGGCTGGAAGCGGAAACCACGGCGCTGGCGGAGCGTATCGCGGAGACCGATCGCTTCACCCTGCGGATGCTGAAGATCGCCATCAATGGTGCCCAAGACGAGATGGGTTTTCGCAGCGCCATCAAGAACGCGCACGCGCATCATATGGTCCTCAGCGCCGGCGGGTTGCTCAAGGGAAAAGAGTTGCCGAGCCGGATGCCGGGTGTCGATCAGGCGCTCAAGAAGCTCGGCGGGTCGTGATCCTGACTTGATGCGTCATGACTCGGGTTGCGGACGCCGGTATGATGGCTGCAGATTATTGCGCCGTCTGATTTTCGACCGACGCCGCCAAATCCGGAGCCCTTATCATGACGGCGGTTGCCGCGTTCCTCTTCTTCCTGCTTCTGCTGGTTTCCGGCTGCCAAAAATCCCCCAATCCACCACCGGTGGCTCCAACTCTGGCGTCCCCGCAGGCAAGCGCGAGTGCGACCGCATCGCCGACGGTCACGCCGACCGCGACGCCCACGCCGCTTCCATACGCGCTGCGAAATTTTCCGTGCCTCAGCAACACGATCGTCGGGAAGGAGTTCGAGTATGCGCCGGGCGACAAGCAGGAGGTTCATCTGATCTCGGCCAAGCTTGGCGAGGATTCAAAGCTGATCGCGAAGGCGAATCACGTTTCGCGCTTCTCGCTCGTCGAGCATGGGCGCAGCGTTCACATCGACAACCAGCACATCGTGCCATGCGACATTACCGATGGAATCCTGGTCAACCTGCCGCAGCGGATGCTCTTCTATTTTCAGGACGGCAAGCTGGTGACTTCGTATCCCGTCGCGGTAGGAAAACCCGACTGGGAGACGCCCACCGGTTCGTTTTCGGTAATCAGCAAACATAAGAATCCGGCCTGGGTGGTGCCGCGCGACATCCAGGACGAGATGGAAGAGGAGGGCAGGGAGGTGCAGACCCGCATCGAACCCGGCCCGAACAATCCGCTTGGCAACTACTGGATTGGAACGAGTATCCGCGGCATCGGCATCCACGCGACCAACGCGCCGGCGAGCATCTACAGCTACCACACGCACGGATGCGTGCGGCTCGATCCCGACAACATCAAGGACCTGTTCCATCGGATCTCGAAGGGTGAGCCGGGGATGATCGTCTACGAGCCGGTGCTCTTCGCAAAAACTGACGACGGTAGGCTTTTCCTCGAAGTCGATCGTGATATATACGAGGCCGGTGGGGCAACGCTGGATGACGTCAGGCATCTGGCTGCTAGCGTGAAGATCACCGATTTGATTGATTGGTCCGGGGTGGCCGCGCTCGTGGAAAACCATGACGGTATCGCGCACGACGTGACGGCCGGGAAATAAGTTCAGTTACGGGGACGACTGGATTGAAAAATAATGATGCCACGCCGGCGCTGGTCAGCCGGCGCAATCTGCTGAAAATCGGGCTCATCGCAGCGGGATCAGCGCTGATTCCAAGCGCTGCGATGGCCGCGTATCGAGTGATTCCGAAGCGTGCGCGGTCGCTGTCGTTTTACAATTTGCACACCGGCGAAAGTCTCAAGACGACTTACTTCGCCAATGGCGAATACATTTCCGGCGCGCTTCGCGAGATCAACTTCATTCTGCGCGATTGGCGGCAAAACGAAGTGAAGCCGATCGATCCGGCGCTGCTCGATTTGCTGGTCGGCATTCATCATCGTTTGGGGACCAACGAGCCGTTCCAGATCATCTCGGGATATCGCACGCCGAAGACCAACGCGATGTTGCACTTCGCCACTGAGGGTGTCGCGGTTCACAGCCTGCATCTCGATGGCAAGGCGATCGACATTTGCGTCGAGGGGCGTTCGCTCAAGAACGTACGGCGCGCCGCGATGTCGATGTTTGGCGGTGGCGTCGGATACTATCCGCGCACCGGCTTCGTCCACGTCGACACCGGCCGCATTCGTTTCTGGTAGTTACGGCGTCGCGGCGGATGCGGACTGGACGCCGCGCCCATAAAGCATCTGGTACTCGCGCTGGTTGCCAATGACGCGCTTCACGTAGTCGCGCGTCTCGTGGTAGCCGATGTTCTCCACCCACTCGTCGTCATCACCGGGAAATTTTTCGTTCCAGCCGACGACCGCATGCTCGCCGGCGTTATACGCTGCGACTGCGCGAAAGGCATTGCCGTTGAACATCGCGAGCAGCTGCTTCAGGTAGATGGTGCCGAGCTCGACGTTGGTTTCGGCGTCATAGAGATTGACCGGTTGAGCCAGCGCGAGGCCGTTCTCGCGGGCCATCCGGCTGGCGGTCGAGGGTAGGAGCTGCATCAATCCTCGCGCATCGGAAACCGAAGTCGCGTCGGGATTGAACCAGCTTTCCTGCCGCATCAATGAAACCACCAGGTAAGGATCGAGGCCGTCGCCGCCGGCTTTCGAGGCGATCAGATCCCAATACGCGCGCGGGTAGCGGATCCGTTCGGCGACTGGATGACTCAGCGCGCCGCGTTTCTCCATCTTGCTCGCGGCGACAATCGCATCGTAGTAGGCACCCGACGATTGCAGTCCCGCCAGCACGAAACTGCGCAACTCCGGATCGGAACCGGTTTGATTTTCGAGCCGCTTCAACTCCCCGGCCTCGAGTTCCTTCAACCCCAGTTCCCGCAGGGCGAGAGCGCGATCGACGTGGAACGATGCTGAACCGGCCGGCGCCGCGAGATTCGGATTGAATCTGGGATCGGAAGCACTCGCGGCAGGAAGGTCGGGCAGGGCAGCGTCGATTCTTCGCCGCGCGAGATCCGGATAGTAGTTGCTGTCGATGCTCGCGGCGCATAACTCGTAGAGCGCGTGGGCGCCTGCGACGTCACCGGATTTTTCTTTCGCGCGCGCCGTCCAATAGGTGAACATATCGTGAGAGCCCGCCTCGCTTCCCGGATGGGCGCGCATCGCGGCGAAACTTTTCGCGGCCTCTGCATACCGGCGGGTCATGTAAAAAGTCCACGGCAGGCGAAAGCGCGCATCGTCGGCGGGCCCGCTCGATGGATAGCGCGCAATCAGTTTTCCATACTCCCCGCGCGCCAGATCATATTTGTGATCCTCTTCGTAGATGCGCCCGATGCGAAGAATCGCGCCAGGCGCGTAGTGGCTCTCGGGAAATCGCGCGATGAGTTTGCCGAAAGTTGCACGCGCCAGATCGCGATCCTCGCGATGCCAATAAATCAGCGCCAGGGCGTCGAGCGCGGCCGGGGCCGAAGGCCCGGTCGGCGCGATCCGCAGGTATTGCAGATAAGCGGCCTCGGACTGCTCCGGATGCGGCTTGAGCGCCTGCGCCTTCATGAAAATGAATTCCGCGCGCAACGCGGTCGGCGGCGTCAGCGCGAGCCCGGCAGCGATTTCCTGAAGAGCAATCGAGGGTTGTCCCTCCCGCAGGAGCAATGCGGCTTCATCGCGATGGTGTTCGACTGAATTCACGTTCGCGACTTCCGCGTTGTTCGCGAGTATCGAGTACGCGAAGCTGCGCGCCTCGGCATCGTGGATCCCGCGCGGATACGTTTCGCGCAATGTCATCAACTCATGGTACGCGCCGCGCGCGTCACCATCTGCCGCGAGAGCGCGCGCCAACGCTAGACGCGCAGATTGCTCAATCTTCGAGTCGGTCGTTTTCGCGATGGCTCTGGAAGCAGCCGCGGCGGCGTCGCTGGCGCGAGTGAGACGGAGGTAAACATCCGACAAGGCAACTTCAGCGGGGGCTATCGTCACGCTTTCGGAGTAGTTGCGAATCAGGTTTTCGAGAGTTGCGGCCGAGGCCGCAAGGTCGCCGGAGTCTCGCTGCGCCAGGCCGCGATAGTAGAGCGCGTAGTCTGCCAACCGCGGAAAGTGTTCCGACGCGTAGCCGAGCCGCTCGATTGCCGTTGGGAGATCGTGATTCTGGTAGGCGCGATATCCCTGCAGGAACGCCTGCGACGGCGACGACGAGTTTTGAGGCGAAGCCGAGACCGACACGCTCGCTTGCGGCTGAGCCGCTGGCGGCGGAGTTGCGACCTCCGGACCGGCGGAACCGGCGCCGCATCCAATCAGCCCCACCGCAACCCCAACCATCATCGCGACCAGATGATATCGCCTCATACTCACCTCTAATTGGGTTATCTGATGGCGCGCTGCATCTCAATTGGGGTGGCTCGCGATCCAAAAGTCGGGATAATTTGAATTCACAGCATGACGATTGCAGCGAAACTGATCCTCGCGTCCGGATCGCCGCGACGGCGCGAATTGTTGAACCGCGCACACATCGACTTCGAGGTGGTGCAGAGCGGCCTCGACGAGATCCGCGAACCCGACGAGCAGGCGCGCGATTATGCGCTCCGGATGGCACGCGAGAAGGCGCTTGCCGTCTCTGGGCTGCATCCGCATCGTTCAGTTCTCGCCGCCGACACCGTGGTTGAATGCGAAGAGGAGATTCTCGAAAAACCCATCGATGCAGATGATGCCACCCGAATGCTCAGCACACTCTCGGGGAGAACGCATACCGTGGTGACTGCGTTCGCGCTCGCGACGGATGCGAAAATCATCGCGAGCGAGGCAGTCATCAGTCGCGTGACTTTCCGCGCGCTCGCGCCCGACGAGATTGCCACATATATCGAGACCGGCGAGCCATTCGATAAAGCCGGCGCGTATGGCATCCAGGGGATCGGCGGCGGCTTTATCTCGCATGTGGATGGATCGCGCGACAACGTGATGGGTTTGCCGACCGATGATGTGATCGCCGCATTACGCAGGCACGGAATCATCTGATGCTCGCGGCGAATGAAATCGCAGCGCGATTGCGCGAGGTTCGCGAGCGCATCGTACAGGCCGCCAAACGTTCCGGACGCGAAGCGGACGAGATCCGTCTGGTTCTCGCCAGCAAGACCCAACCTCCCGACGCGGTCCGAGCAGCCTATCATGCCGGCGCGCGCGACTTCGGCGAAAACTACATCCGGGAGGCCGCGGCCAAACGCGCCGAGGTCGCGGACTTGACCGATGCGACGTGGCATCTCATCGGACATCTCCAGAGCAACAAGACGAGGCTCGCGACCCGCACCTTTGAGATCGTTCAAACACTTGATTCCGCGCGGCTTGCCGACGCGATTGCGCATGCGCAGCCTACGCCGCTTATGCCGGTGTTGATCGAGGTCAACCTGGGCGGCGAGCCGAGCAAATCGGGGGTCGGGGCTGGCGATATCGAATCGCTGGTCGATACGGCGCGCGCGAAAGTTGAAATACTCGGGCTGATGACGATCCCGCCGCGTGCGGAAAGCGCGACGGGCGCGCGAAACTATTTTGCCAAGCTGCGTCGCCTGCGCGATCGGCTTGCCGCGACGACGGGGCTTGCGCTAAGCGAGCTTTCGATGGGAATGACGGAGGACTTCGAAGTGGCGATTGAAGAGGGAGCGACGATGGTGCGCGTCGGACGCGCGGTTTTTGGCGAGCGGCCAACATGAAAAAGCTCGGCTTTATCGGCGGCGGCAACATGGCGGAGGCGCTCGCGCGCGGGCTCGTCGAGCATAAAATTTTCAAGCCCACTGAGCTGATCGTTTCGGATGTCGACGCGGGCCGGCGGCGCAAAATCAATCGCGCGCTGAAAATCGCTGTCACCGACGACAACCTCGAAGTGGTGCGCGAGGCGCGTGCGATCTTGCTCGCGGTCAAGCCGCAGCAAATCGACGAAGTCCTCACTGGAATTGCGGCGGAGAAAATCCGCCTCGCGGAAAAGCTCTTCATCTCCATCGCGGCCGGCATCACCATCAAACGATTGACGGGCGCGCTGGGCGGAAAGGCGCGCGTGATTCGGGTGATGCCGAATGCGCCCGCGATGGTTGGTCGCGGAATGGCGGCGTTGGTTCGATCCAAGGGCGCCACCAAAACCGACGAGGCCTTCGCATTGAAGATTTTCCAGGCGGTCGGCGACGCGGTCGCGCTCACCAATGAATCGCTCCTCGATCCGGTTACCGCGCTCTCAGGCAGCGGTCCCGCCTACGTCTACCTGTTCGTGAAGGCGCTCGCCGACGCCGCCGCTAACGAGGGAATTCCGCGCGACCTCGCGATTCGGATGGCGCTCAAGACGGTCGAGGGCGCCGAGTACAACATGCGGATGTCGAAGCTCGCGCCGGCCGAGTTGATTCGGATCGTCGCCTCGCCGGGCGGCACCACCGAGGTCGCGCTCAAGCGATTCGCCGCCGCGGGCTTCTCTGATATCGTGGCTTCCGCTGTCCATGCGGCCGCGGATCGCTCGCGCGAATTGGGCCGCAACTTTTAGGAGGAACCTCGTGGGGGCTTGGGCAGTTTTCGTCGTTCAGACCTTGGGCTTCATTTCCGGGCTGCTGCAGCTCTATTTCTGGGTCGTTATCATCGCGGCCGTGATGACGTGGATCGAGCCTAATCCCTACAATCCAATCGTACGCTTTCTCTACTCGGTGACTGAGCCGGTTTTCGAATGGATCCGCGAGCACCTTCCCGTCGTTTTCGGTGGGATCGATTTTTCTCCGCTGGTGGTGATCTTCGGCATCCAAATCATTCAGCAAGTTTTGCTGCCGACCCTTCGCCAGGCGCTGGTGGGTGGACCGTTTGCGTGATGCGCCCTGGCCTCCGTGGCTCAGGACCGGCTCCGATTTCGTCACGATAGAAGTAGTCGCGCGGCCAGGATCGCAGCGTCGCGGAATGTTGAAGGTCGAGGCACGCGGTCTGATGATCGGAGTCGCATCGCCGGCCGAGAAAGGACATGCGAACGAGGAGCTAATCGCGACTATCGCGGAAATGGCGAAGGTGCCGCGCGGCGCGGTCACGATCCTTTGCGGCACCGCGACGCGAAGCAAGGTATTTCGCATCGCGACCAGCACGCCGTCGGACCTCGCACGGCAGCTCGAGGCGCTCAGACCCGAGGCGAAGCAAAGGTGAAAGCGCCGGCGCGTTCGTTGACAATGTTTCATCAGGTGATTACCTACTCTCTAGTAACGTCGTAGTTCTTTCTGCATCGAAAACGTTTTCCTATGCCGATTTACGAATACAAATGCGCGAAATGTGGCGTCGTCGAAGTGATGCAGGGCATCAAAGAGGCGCCGCTCAAGAAGTGCCCGAATTGCAAGGGCAAAGTCGAAAGGATGATCTCGTCAACTTCGTTCGTGCTCAAGGGCAGCGGATGGTACGCGACGGATTACGCGAAAAAGACCACCCCGCCCGCTGACGCGTCGAGTGCGAGCAACGGCACCAACGGCAGCGCCTCGACGAGTGAGACGCCGAAGCCGAGCGCCGACAAGAGCGCCTCGACCTCGGAATCGAAAGCCCCCGCATCCACGGAGAAAGCGGCCCCCGCGAAACCGGCATCGAGCAGCAAGCCGGCATCGAGTGGCAAATCGGACTGAGCCCTTATATCAACCATCAGAATGAAAACCGCGGGGTAGTTGCCTCGCGGATTTTTTGTTTCAATGCGGTTCGAATCTCGTCATGCATGCGATCGCAATCGACAATGGAGTTTCGCTGCGGCGCGACTATCCCGAACCGGCGAAGGCGCCCGGCGAGACAATCGTGCGCGTGCGGATGGCCGGCATCTGCGGCACCGACCTCGAGCTCGCGAAGGGCTACATGGGACATCGTGGAGTTCCCGGCCATGAGTTCGTCTGCGAGGTCGTCGAGACGGAAGTTGCGGCGCTGCGAGGACGTCGCGTCGTCGGCGAGATAAATGCCGCGTGCGGAAAATGTCGCGCCTGCATCGACGACCTCGGACGGCATTGCCCGAATCGCACGGTGCTGGGGATTCTGGGCCGCGATGGCGCTTTCGCGGAATATCTTCGGCTTCCCGATCGCAACCTCATGCATCTGCCTGACTCGATTCCCGACGAGTGTGCGGTCTTCGTTGAACCGCTGGCTGCTGCGTATGAAATTTTCGAGCAGGTCAGCATCCCCAGAAATCACCGCGTGCTCGTTCTTGGCGATGGGCGGTTGGGCGCCCTCGTTGCGATGGCGTTCAAGGCTGAAGGCTACGATGTGACCGTCGGTGGGCATCATCCAGAGAAGCTCGAGCGCGTCGGTTTATTGTGCCGTCACGAGAAGGACCTGAACGATCGTTTCGATGTGGTGGTTGATTGCACTGGATCCAACCGCGGATTCACGCGGGCGCTGGAGCTGGTGCGGCCGCGCGGAACGCTGATTCTGAAAAGCACCGCCGCTGCCTCCGCCGATCTCAACCTTGCTCCGGTCGTCATCAATGAAATCACCGTTGTCGGATCTCGATGCGGCAGGTTTGCGCCTGCGATCAGCGCGATGGCATCGGGCAAAATCGATCCACGTCCACTTATTTCGGTAATCTTTCCGCTCGACGACGGCCTTCATGCGCTCGATGAAGCTGGCAAGCCATCCAATCTCAAAGTTTTGCTGAAGGTTTCGTGAAACGCGCGCGACCAGGGAAAATTCCCGCGACAATCATCGCGGGCGTCGATACTGGCGGGACGTTTACCGACCTCGTTGCGATGGTGAACGGTGAGCTCGTTGTTCACAAAACCCTTTCGACGCCCGATGACCCGGCGCGGGCGGTGATCGAGGGCCTCGCGGCGATGCTCGCGGGCGCGCAAGCCTCGATGCTTACCTACAGCTCGACCGTCGCCACCAACGCGCTGCTGGAGTTGAAGGGCGCGCGCGTCGCGCTGTTCACCAACGCGCGCTTCGAGGACCTCATCGAAATCGGCCGCCAAAATCGCCTCGAGCTGTATGCTCTTTCGCCCTCGCGTCCGGTGCCGCTGGTTGCGCGCGCGATGCGCTTCGGTGTCGAGGAGCGCACCTACTTCGACGGGACGATCGCCACGCCTCTCTCTCACGAGGAACTTTCGCGCATCGCGAAGGTTGCGCAACGAAGCAACGCCGAAGCCTTCGCGATTTGCCTGCTCCATTCGTATGCGAATCCCATGAGCGAGAATGCGATTGCCGACGCGCTGAAACCGATCGGCCGCCCAGTCTCGGTGTCGCATCGTATCCTCGCCGAATATCGCGAGTTCGAGCGGCTCTCGACTACGGTGGTCAATGCGTACGTTGCGCCGAACATGGCGTCGCATCTGGAGAACCTCGAAACCCGGCTGGAAGGTTCGCGCCTGCGCGTGATGCAGTCCAACGGGAGCGCCATCGGCGTCGGCCACGCGCGCGAGGAGCCGGTGCGCAAGATTAATTACCGGCCCGCCCCTGGCGTCATAGGGGCGGGCGAGCTGGCCCGCGCGATAGGCACCGGTCGCTTCATCACGTTCGACATGGGCGGCACCTCGACCGATGTGTCGATGTTCGATCGGCGCGCGCGCATCCGCACTCTCAGTTATCAGAATGGTTATGCGGTGCGGACTCCCGTCATCGACATTCACACTGTCGGCGCCGGCGGTGGTTCGATCACGCGCGTCGATGCCGGTGGCGCGCTTCGCGTCGGTCCCGAAAGCGCGGGCGCCAATCCCGGACCCGCCTGCTATGGGCGCGGCGATCTTCCGACTGTCACCGACGCGGATCTCGTCGCGGGGCGGATCGTCGCGGAGAATTTTCTTGGCGGCCGGATGCAGATTTTTCCCGATCGCTCAACGCAAGTGATGCGGAAGCTCGCCGACGCCATGCGCACTACTCCAACGCTTGCGGCGCGCGGAGTGATTCGCGTCGTCAACGCCAACATGGAGCGCGCGATTCGGGTGATCACGGTGGAGCGCGGTTTCGATCCGCGCGATTTCGCGCTGCTCGCATTCGGCGGCGCGGGTCCGATGCATGCCTGCGAACTTGCGCTTGATTTGGGCATCCGCCACATCATTCTGCCGCGCAATCCGGGACTACTGTGCGCATGGGGTGCGTTGGGCGCGCCAACGGGGCGCGAGTATTCGATGACCATTCGCGACGCGTCGCCGAATTATCGCAAGCTGGTTTCTGCCGCTGCCCCGATGACAAAGCGCGCGATTCGTGAGCTCTCCACCGAAGGAGTTTCGCGCGCGGAGATTCGACATGAACTGTTCGCCGACCTGCGTTATCGGGGACAATCCTACGAACTCGAAGTGGCGCTCACTCCGCGTTTCATAGAGGAGTTTCATGCCGCGCATCAGCAAACCTTCGGGCACTCGTCGCCTGAGTCTCCGGTCGAAGTGGTGAACCTGCGGCTGCGATCGAGCGCTTCGGGGCCATCGGTTGCTCCGCGCAAGATTTCGAAGCGCGCGAAGTTGACGGCGCCGGTCGCGCACATCGATACGCTGGTCGACGATAAAATTCGCCGCGTGCCGGTCTATCCGAGAGATGGTCTGGGAGGCGGCGCGAAGCTCTCGGGGCCCTCGATGGTCGTCGAGCTGAGCTCCACCTCTTATGTTGCGCCCGAGTTTGCGCTGCGTGTGGACGACTTCGGCAACCTGCACCTGGAGATGCGCTGATGAAGCTCGACGCGGTCACACTCGCGGTCATGAACAATCGCCTCGCCGCGATTGCCGAGGAGATGGGCGTGGTACTCGGGATGACCGGCTTCTCGCCGAACATCAAAGAGCGTCACGATTTTTCTTGCGCGCTGTTCGATGGACGCGGCGAGCTGGTGGCGCAGGCGGCGCACATCCCGGTGCATCTCGGCTCGACGCCACTCTCGGTGCGCGCCGCGATTGAACGCCTCGAGCTTTTTCCGGGCGATATCGCCGCGCTCAATGATCCGTTTGCGGGCGGCACGCATCTGCCCGACCTCACGCTGGTCGCGCCGATTTTCCTCGGCAACGAGAAGCGGCCGTTCGCATTCGCGGCGAATCGTGCGCATCACGCCGATATCGGTGGGATGGCGCCCGGCTCGATGGCGCTCGCGACCGAGATTTACCAGGAAGGTTTCCGTCTCCCGCCGGTGAAGATTGTCGAAGCGGGGAAAATCTCGCGCGATGTGATGACGCTATTCCTCGCCAACACCCGCGTGCATGAGGAGCGCGAGGGCGACCTGCGCGCGCAGATCGCCGCGCTCTCGATTGGCTCGGATCGCTTTCGTGCGCTGGTCGATTCGTCGGGCCGCGCGACGATCGCCGCCGCGATGGATACGCTCAAGACCTATTCCGCGCGCCTGATGGAAGCGGAGTTGCGCAAGATCAAACCCGGGACCTACAGCGCGGAAGATTTTCTCGACGACGACGGCTTCGGCACTGAACACATTCCGATCCGGGTGAAGGTTCGTATTGCCAATGGCAAGGCTGTCGTCGATTTCGCGGGTTCGGCGCCGCAGGTGCGCGGCAACGTGAATGCCAACTATGCGATAACTCTTTCGGCGACCTTCTACGTGATGAAGTGCATCGCGACCGAGGAGGTTCCCGCCAACGAGGGCCTCATGCGTCCCATCAAGGTGCTCGCGCCCGCTGGTTCGGTCGTGAATGCGAATCCTCCGGCCGCGGTGGCTGGCGGCAACGTCGAGACTTCGCAGCGCATCGTCGATGTCCTCTTCAAAGCGCTGGCGCCGGCCGCGCGCGATCGCATCGCCGCCGCGAGTTCGGGTTCGATGTCGAATCTCACCATCGGCGGATTCGATCGTTTTCGCGATCGGCACTTCTCTTATTACGAAACGATCGCGGGAGGGGCGGGCGCCTCGCGCGAGCATCCCGGCGCATCGGGAATTCACACACACATGACCAACACGCTGAACACGCCGATCGAGGCGCTGGAGACTTACTATCCGATGCGCATCACGGAGTACCGGATGCGGCGTGGCTCGGGAGGTCGCGGCTCGTCGCGCGGAGGCGATGGACTGGTGCGCGAACTCGAATGCCTGGTGGAATCGAGCGTCAGCTTGCTCACTGATCGTCGCATCACCCGACCATGGGGCCTCGAAGGCGGCGGCGAAGGCGCGGCGGGCTCGAACTATCTCGTGCACGCCGGCAAACGCAGGAAGCTTCCGGGCAAAACCAATGTGCGGCTGATGCCTGGCGATCGGATTCGCATCGAAACTCCCGGTGGCGGCGGCTGGGGCCACCCGCCCGAATAGGGAATTTCGTCTAGATAACCTTCTTCTCCCGCAGGTGCGCGCGCGTTGAGGCGTCGATGCCGAGTTCATCGAGGACCTCGTCGGTGTGTGCGCCCAACGAGGGAGCTGGGGTGCGGACCTTGGTCGGCGTGCGCGAGAATTTCGCGGTTGGTCCCACAATCGGCACGACCGTGCCATCGGCTTGCGGCGTATCCTGCATCATGTCGCGCGCGAGGACGTGCGGATCGCGCGCCGCCTCGGCGTAGGAGCGAATCGGTGCGCATGCAATGGCATTGGCGGCGCATTCGGTAACTGCTTCTGCCACGGTGCGAGTTGCGCACCATCCTGCGAACAATGCGTTGCATTCGTCGCGATGCTTCGCGCGCAACATCGCGGTGGCGAAATCGGGATTATCCGCGAGGTCTGGCCGTCCCGCGAGTCGCGCGAACACCTTCCAATGGCTGTCCAGCAGCGTGCCGGCAATGATGCGTCCGTCGCGGCATTGATAGATATTCGCCGGAATCGAAAAACTGAATTCGTTGCCCCAGCGCGGCATCGGAACCCCCATCGCACCGAGCGTGGGATAGCCGTTGGACTGGAACAGCATCGCATCGAGAAGCGAGACATCGACGTGCTGACCCTCGCCGGTCTGATCGCGATGACGCAGCGCCGCGATCGCACCAATCGCACCATGAAGTCCCGCGAGGTCGTCGCACAGAAACGTCGGCGCCTTGACCGGCGGCCCATTCACCTCGCCATTTAGGGAGATGAAACCTCCGGCGGCCTGCGCCATCGGATCGTAGCCGACGCGGTCGTGGTCGGGACCCCATTGCCCCCATCCGCTGATGGAGACGTACACGATGTCCGGCTTCACCTTGCGCACGTCGTCATAGCCGAGACCCCACTTCACGAGCGTGCCGGGCCGGAAATTCTGCACGATGATGTCGGTGGTTTTCGCAAGCTTCAGGAAAAGGTCGCGCCCTTCGGGCACACGCATGTCGAGGGTGAAGTCGCGCTTGTTCCGATTCACCGTGGCATGCGCAAAACCGATGGGCGGATTTGTGCCCGGTAAGTAGGGAGTGATGCGACGCGCGACCTCGCCGTCGGGCGACTCGATTTTGATCACGTCGGCGCCGAGGTCCGCGAGCAGGCATGCGCACATCGGGCCGGCCCAGCTGGTGGTGACGTCCATCACGCGCACGCCCTGCAGCGGTCCGGTCAGGTCCCTTCGCGCCTCGCGATAAAATTCCGACTTTTCCATGGCTTTCCCCAACACTTCGAGATGCGCGGAAATCCTACTTCGATGTGGGTGAGTTCCTCAAACGCGATGGCGACCCGCGCCGCGCTCAACTAGCCTGATGGCGATGGCGGAAGATCAATTCTGGGTAGGAGTTCATGGCGTGATCGCGCACGGCGGAAAGCTGCTGGTGCTGAAGCGCGCGCCCACGATGTCATACAAGCCGGGCACCTGGGACTTGCCCGGCGGTCATCTTGCGGTGGGTGAGTCATTCGAGGAATGCCTCGCGCGCGAGATCGAGGAAGAGACCGGCCTCGCGGTTACGACGCCGCGTCTGCTCGGAATCCATAACAGCGTCGGGCCGTATCTGCAGATGATCTTCGCGTGTGCGATCGCCGGCGATAGGGCCGAAATCCGATTGCGCCCTTACGAGCACATCGAATCTCGATGGATTACGCCCGTGGAACTCGCGCAGCTCGATCTGATTCCCTATCTCGAAGGCATCATACGACGCGGAATGCTGGAGTTCGTTGCCGAGAGAGGCGAGAGCTAACCGGCGACGTGCATCAGCGCGCTGTATCCGTTCCAGATGATCTCGATGCCGATACAAAGCAGGATGAACGCTGACAGCCGCACCAGCACGTCGGTAGCACTCGATCCGAGTGCTCCAACAGTTCCCTCCGCGAATCGATAGCAGACGAAGATGGTAGCGACGACGGCCAGGAGGCCGGCGAAGGCGGCGATTCCCAGTAGTGCGAGGTGGGTTAGTGTATCGCCGCGCGTACGCTGACTGCCGAGCGTGATCGCAACCGCGATCGATCCCGGACCGACAGTTATCGGCATGGTGAGGGGATAAAAGGCGTTGGTTGGTCGCGCTGGCCCGCTGGAGGCCTGCACCTCGCTTACTTCATATTGCGCCTGCAATAGATTCCAGCCGGTTGCGGCCACGACCAATCCACCGGCGACCCGTACGATCGGCAAGGTGATGCCGAAGAACTCAAGTACATAGGAGCCGATCAGCAACGAGCCCAGGAGCAGGAAGAAGCTGTTGAGGGTCACGCGGAACGCGAGCGAGTTGCGTTCGCCGTCGGTGCAACGGCGGGTGAGGCCGAGAAAAATCGGCGCGTTGCCGATCGGATTGATAATCGGAAACAGGCCCGCATAGACGAGCAGAAAGGTATTGATTACGTCGCTGGCGGTATCTGTCAGCATCGGTCAGGTTGCTTTCGTAGGCGGCAGCCAGGGTTTGTTCAGCACTCGACGCACCATCGGCGCGAAGGTGCTTATCGGTTCGTTGGGATAATCCGGATCGAAAGATACCTCGTCATATCTGGCGCAGAAATCCACCGTCATCTGATACCACGACTCATTGCGGAACTGCTCGCGCGCGTTGGGATCGAGGCCTAAGTGCCGCGCGTAAAAGTAAGTCTGAAAGAGGCCGTGATACTTGAGCAGATTGTAATGGTCATCCGAGATGAATGGGCGCAGGATCGAGGCCGCGATCTCGCCATGATTCATCGGGCCGAGTGCCTCTCCGATGTCGTGGAACAGGGCGACCACGATCAGCTCCTCGTCGGCGCCATCGCGCATCGCGCGCGTGGCAGCCTGGAGGCTGTGCCCGCGACGATTGAGGTTGTACGCCTGATCCGCGGAGAGATCCTCGACCATCGCCATCAGGCGGTCGGGAAGATCGACGAGAGTTTTCTCATGGACGCGTTTGAGGATAAGAAAATCCTCGTCGGTGCCCTGGTCCATCCGGGTGAAATGCATCTTCTCCATGCGGCGCGCCTTCCTGGGAGCAAATCCGTGACAAATCAAATCGAAGTGGAGGAATTGAGACAAGCGTCTGACGTCGCGGGCATGGAAGCCGACGTGATTTACCCACCAAGCCTGAAAGTATAACTTCCAGACTTTATGCTAACAGGAACCCGCGGGAGATCATCGTGAGCGTAGAATCCAAGAAGCCCATAGTTCGGCTGCTGACGCCGGATGACGCACGCGGTGTTCCCGAACTCGCCACCCGCGTCTACGGCGCGGAGTATTTTCATACCTAGGTCTTCACCCCCGAGGAGCTTCTCGAGAAGAATCGTCGCGGCGAACTGACTTCGGCAGTCGCGATCGACGAACAGGGGCGCGTGCTGGCTCATTGCGCATTGGAGCGGCCGAACCTGGAGCGCTTCGTAAAGATCGGCGAAGCGATGGTCCTGCCCGAAGCCCGTCAGCATCACCTGTTGGCGCGGACCGGAGCGCTGCTGCTGCGCGAGGCGGAAAAGCAGGGCCGCATCGGTGTGTATGCCGAGCCGGTCACGCATCATGTGTTCAGCCAGCTCGCCTTCGATTCGGTTCAAGGAGTCCCTACCGGCGTCAAACTCGGCGCTTGGGTGGTATCGGAATTTGGCATCGATTTTCCGCAGCGCGTGACCCCGGCCGTCTATTTAAAGTAATTCAAACCCCCGGAAAAAACGACGCGGTACCTCCCCGCGCGCCCACAG
>VFSW01005093.1_pt1 | contig 19494 bp, 14 predicted proteins | sample 5358111 | NCBI WGS metagenome assembly VFSW01 (sample SAMN11554181, study PRJNA540505) | mine drainage metagenome | isolation source: sediment from site ElyBrook_90M | place: USA: Ely Copper Mine, Vershire, VT | collected 2017 | reverse complement strand
CTGGAATCCCGAGGAGGTAGACCTGCCGGTCGTGGGGGGGAGGGGGTTGGTGCTCAACCGGCGGGTGGCGCTGCGGGGGCGCTGCGAGAGGGGGGGGCGCGCTGGGTTTACCCTCATTGAGGTCATGGCGGCGACGGCGATCATGGCGACGGGGCTTTTGGGGATCATGGCGAAGCAGGGGGCTGCGGTCACGGCGAACCGCAGGGCCAACGAAGTGACCATGGCGACGAACCTCGCGCGTCGATGGCAAGACCGTCTCCGCCGGGATTCGTACCAATGGAACTACCCTAATGCGAGCAACTCGCTCACAAACCTGGGGAATACTTGGTACTTGCGGTTGCTGGTGGGCAGCCCGGCGACCTTGTGGACGGTCCCGGTGCAACCCGCGGGGCTCGCGGCGTACTTTGAATCCGCGGCTTTTGATTACTGGGGCAACGACGTGACACTGACGTCGCCATCGGCGCACTATTGCACGGCGATCCGGTTGACCACGTTGGTGGTGAACGAGTTGGTCCGCGCGGAGGTGCGGGTGTGGTGGTACCGTGAGGGTGGGATTCAACCGGCGGCGTACTCAAGCTGCGGGTCGGGGGGGGCCGTATCGACCATGGGTTCGGACATCACCAACGTGCATTGGGTGTACATGGCCCAGACTTTGGAACGGCACGACCTGTGAGCCCGAGACTTTCGCAGGGCCGTGAGAAATCCATGGGCTTTAGCCTCATTGAGCTCATGGTGGCGGTGCTCATCACAGCGATCGTGGTGACGGCGTTGTATTCCATCTCTCGCTCGGCGACGTCGACCTTCAACCAGCAGCAGCGCATCGCCGAGATGCAACTCCGCCTGCGCTTCGCAATGGAGCAACTCCGCGCTGACATCGACCGTGCTGGCTTTATGGCCACGCCCAACTCCGCGGTGGACTTCAGGGTGTGCCCAAAGCCACTGACGGTGATTCAAGCCGTCGAGATCGACCGTCAGGCCTCGCCGCCAATTCCAGACCTCGCGGACAACGTGGTCACACCGATTGTCCTGCGGATGGTGGGTAATTACGCCACGCAAGACGAATACCTCGTATCGTCCATCACGGGCAGCACGATCTACCTCCAGAACCAGACATCTCAGTGGGCGCGGATCCCCAATGTGATTGAGTTCAACCGGATCTTTGTCCCGCCATCAGGCCAGCGGCGAATGATCCGGATCACAAGCACCAATGGTCAGACGCAGTTTCTCCAAGTGACCGGTGGGACGTACTCCGACGCAACGTCAACCACGCTGCCGTCGTTGACCGTTCTCACCCCCCCGACGCTGATTGGCGACACCCCAGCGGGTGGATCCGGCGGGGGCCTTGGGTGCGGTCTCCCCGGGATGGGTGTGGGTTCCACCGTGGCGCCGGTCTCCATGGTGGAGTACTCCATTGCCAACCTGGCCGCGACCCAACCCGAGGACTACCCGTCGGATCCTACGCTTGTACCGCTCAAGTCAGATCTTGTACGCCGGGAGTACAATCTCGTCCCGTCGCCGACGCTGGTACCCGGGTCCGATCGCCTCGTGGGGGAGTACGCCGTAGACTTCGACGCCGAGGTCGCCGTGGACGACGGTACGCCTGCGGGTTCGCTCACGGGCCCGGCGTTTATTCGTACGATCCCCTACGGCGCGCTCGTGACCACCATCGCCGGGGCGTATCCTGGCACGGGTTCGCTCCCACAGCGCCTTCGAGCAATTACCATCCGGCTCTCGATTCGTGAGCGGGACCAGGACCCGACCTTTGGTTTCGTCCCGCGGGTAGATCCCACGACCCCGCTCACTCGCTTCAGGGTACGCCCCGCGACCTGGCCCGGCGCCGCGCGTGTGCGTACCCTCGCGGCGGACATCGTTCTCCCCAACCTTGCCATTCGCAACCTCAGGTGATGCGACCGATGAATTTCACACTCACATGCCGCTCCCCGTCGCGTCGTAGCCGACGTTGTGGCGCGCGCCGTGAGCGCGGTCTTGCGATGTTCATCGTCCTGATGATCATCGTGATGGTCAGCGCCGCGGGTGTGTTCGTCGCGCGGTCGTCCTCCCTCGAGATCCTGTCCGCGGGATTTGTCCGTCAAGCCGGCCAGGCTCACAACATTGCTGAAGCCGGGACATCCACCGTCCTCTCCCGCATGCGCATGGCGTGCGTCACGTACTTCACCCCTTACCTCCGGCAGCAGGCCATCACCGGTGCCATCCCGGTGACCCAGTGCCCGCCGGTGCTAACGTCCCGTGGGCCGGTCACTCCGGCGTGTTACGTGTTCTTGATGAGTGACTTCAACACCCTGTTCGGCGTCGCGCTCCCGGTGTTTGTCTCTCCCGCGGGCGCGGGTCCAACCCGCACCGAGGGTTCGTTTGGGATGGGCCAGCTCACGCCCGACTTTCGCGTGGCCGTGACCGAGATCTCGGCCGACGTGACACCCCAGGCTGGGAGTGACCTTGGCAATCCATCACTGGCCATCCTTCCGGTGCGCTTTGAGATCTCCGCGTCGGGTTACGCTGACACCATGCCCCTCGCCACGGCCGCGGTGGCAACGGACCTCAATGTGCGTGGCACCGAGGCCATCCGCGCGATTACGGCGGTCCCATGCAGTTGACCCGCAGAAACATTGTTCGCAATGTGCGAGGCTTCACGGGGTACCGTAGGGTCATTCTTGGGCTGCTGTTGACGGTCCTTGGAGTGTTCTCACCGCGGGGCGCTTTTGCGCAGACCGATGTGCGGTTGATTCGCCCCGACGTCATGATCCTGTTGGACTCCTCGGGGAGCATGGAGTGGCGAATCGACAGCACGGACTCGATGTGCACGGGTGTCGACGGTGGCGTCTGCGATGTGTGCTCCAACGGCGCGCAAATCTGTTCGGTGTCCTGCCCGGCGATCGAGTCACACAACCGATGGACCACTGCGGTTGAAGTACTGACAGGCAGCATCGTCAACTTTACCTGTATCCAGACCAACCGCACCGATCCTACACAGTACGACTACCTGTACCCCATTCCGTTTCACCAGCCCTTGTCCAACGGCTTTCCCCTTAACGTCCTCGGCGCCGTGCAAAACAACGACGGTATCTTGGACACGTACTCCGACCGGGTGCGCTTTGGTCTGATGACCTTTGACAACGACCTCCGTACAGGTCTCTTTGCCAATGACGGGATGTTCTCGTACGCCTACGACCAGATCTACCGTCCCAACGGCTGCCCGACGTCGACTTCGGTCAATGTGGGCGCGCGGCGGGCTTCGACCGACAACAACGTCCTTGATATCGTCCCCGGCGGGTTGATTTCCGTCGGATCTCCCAACGCCGACGCCGACGCGCAACTCCTGGTGAACCTTTCCATCCGGCAGTCTCTCGTGGGTCGCCCCCTGGCGGGTGTGATCCCCGCAGTTCCTGGGTTGCGGCCTTACGGCGGCACCCCCATCGCGGGCCTTCTCTCCGATTCGTATTACTACTGGACGACCAACACCGATGTGACCACGGGGTCGGCGAGCTCGACGATCGGCGATCCGTACTTCAACTGCCGAACCCGGGCGAACATTCTCATCACGGACGGCGGCCCCAACATGGACCTCCGACCCGGGTGTGTCGGTGGCATCTGCCCGTACGCCACGCCCGACCAGACCGCGTTGATGTTATCCATGACGGGCTCTGGCGCGCCTGCGGTCAAGACCTTCGTGATCGCGTTCAACTCCCTGGATCCTGCGGTCGCCGCCACACTGACGCCGATTGCAATCGCGGGTGGCACCATGCAGGTTTACTACGCCAGCGATCGGGTAACGCTCGCTTCGGCCTTGGCCACCGTGCTCAATACCGTCTCGTCGTTTACCTCTACCCGCACCCCGCCGGTGTTTGGTCAGCAGGTGGCGGGTGTCACCTCCGTGGGGGCGACGCAGTACCAGTTTGCGAGCTCGTTTACGATTCAGATGGGGCTGCCATGGTCGGGCGTGCTCACCCGCAATCGCACGGTGTGCCAGAGCCCTGGCGGTTCAGCGGCGCCGGTGCCGACGACACTGCCCGTAGACACGACGGCATACGATGACTTTGCGTTGGATCTCCGTGCTGGCAATCGTGCGGCTGCGGGCTGGGGCACGCGGTACCTCTGGACGTACCTTCCATCCGGGGCAACGCTGCCCGCGCAGCTTACGGTTCCCATCGCGTATGCGACTACTTCGGGGGTAGGCAGCCAGACCGAACTCACGTCTACCATTCCCGCGGCGTTGTTCAACTACACCATGGGCACCGACGTGGTGACGCTCCTGGCGTGGTTGCGTGGAGACTCCGGATCGCTACGGCAATATGTCCCTCTGGGGGATATCTATCACTCGGTTCCCGTAGCGGTGGGTCCACCGACGATTTCGCTGCCAGACCAGAGCTTCACGGCCTACCGTCAGTTGCCGCTGCCCGTCGTGGGGCGCAGGACCGTCGCTCGGACAATCGCCACGCGCGAACCCATGCTGTACGTCGGTACCAACGACGGGATCCTCCATGGTTTCAATCAGGACACCGGGCAGGAGGTCTGGGGCTTTGTCCCGCCGTACCTCATTCCAAGTCTCAAAAACCAGTACCCGAACGTGCGGCAGTTTGGGGTGGACGGTCCCGTCGTGGCCAAAGAGGTTGTCTTCGAGCGATCGCCGTCCGCACCCGCGCTGGCAACATCATGGCACTCGGTCGTCGTTGCTGGACTGCGCGAGGGCGGCGGAGCTTACGTTGCCTTGGATGTCACCGATCCCTACAACCCAATCTTTCTCTGGCAGTTTGCCGATCGCGATCTCACCAATGCGTACGGCGCCCCAGCGATCGGTACGCTGTACTACAACCCTCCTGAGGGAGGCGCGCCGGTGGAGCGTGCCGTGGCGTTTCTCCCGGGTGGCGCGGGTCTCCCCGCGACGCTTTGCAGTCCAACGGCCAACCCACGTCCACCGCGGCCAACGTCTCCGAGTTTGACGGGTTGGACAGGCGGCCGCGGCGCACGGCGGCCGTACGTGCGCTGCTGGCAGGGGACGTCAGGGCAGTACTTTTACGTGGTCGAACTCGCCACGGGACGGCTCTTGCGCAAGATCGGCGCTGGACCGTCGGGCACGCTCCCGACCGGGTCGCCTATTGTGGGTCAGCCCACGTTGTACAATGGCCAGGCGGGCGCCGTGGCTACCCGGGCGTACGTGGGCGACTCCGACGGGACCCTCTGGCGGATTGATTTTTCGTCGAGACTGCCCATTGCGTGGAAGATGGAGGACATCTGGGATCTGTTTTGGGACCGGGCCTACGACATTGATCAGCCGTTGCTCGAACGCCCAGCGATCACCGTGGACAATCTTGGCAATACGCAGCTTTCGTTCGGGTCGGGCGACAACGACCTCTTGGAGGACATTCAAGAGAACCGTATTGCGTCGATCCATGAGAACACCAGCATGGACGCTACGGGTGCCGTCACCGGCATCAACATTGACGCCAACTGGGAGGTCCGTGTCGGGAGCAGCACGGCCACGCAAGATCTCTGGCCGGGCGAGCGGCTCACCGGGCCCATGACCCTGTTCAACAACATCTTGTATTTCGGCACGTTCATTCCAAGGACGACCGGATCTCCGTGCAACGACGGCTTTGCGCGGCTATGGGGCGTGGACATGGTCCAGACCGATCCCAGCGCGGTTGGAACCTTCGTCCCGATGCCCAGGCTCGACGTCGATGGCATCCCAGCTGACGACGTGCGGGTCACGTGCGATCTCAACAACAACGGCACCTGCGCCGATGACGTCAATTCCATTCTCTTTGGCACGACGGTCGCTCAACAGCCCAACTGCAATGTGACGTCGTCGACCATCGACCCGACAACGGGCTTCTCGCGGTCTTTCGTACAATCTTCCAGCGGCGGGTCCTTCGCGCTGTACCTCCAGACTGGGCACACGCAGACGCTGGGCACGACCACCAGCACCATCACTTCTCGTCCGATCGCTCGCCCGATCGTGCCCGCGCGGGTGGATGCCTGGGCGACAGTCTTCGAGTGACCCGCAGGCGGCCGATGGGACTCCGCGGCATGACTCCTCGGGTGGACGTCATGGTCGCTGCCCTTGGGGCGGTCTTTGGCGTCGTGGGCTGTCGCAGACATACCGTCGCGCCCACGGCGGGACCCGTTGCCATTGAGATGGCCTCCGTCGCTCCGGCCCTCGTAGCGCCAACGCTTCAGCCATTGTCCCCGCAGGATCTACTACCGGGTGAGATCGTGGCTTTTGGACTCACGATGCCCATCGGGACGCTCCCGCGGTTCGCGGGTCCAGAGTCACGGATATACTACGTCGATGCTTCGATGACGCGTGTGATGCGGTACCTTCAGCGGCGGTTGGTGTTCAGTGACGGAGACATTCACCCGTTGGGGGCGATCCTACGCGGAGCGCGGGTTGCTGAAACGGGCCCCAACGCGGCCATCGTGGTGGATGTCGGAGTCCGCGATGAGGGCGAACGCACTTTGGTGACAGTGTGGAACCGCACCCCCAGCGCGCCTCCGGCAGCGACGATCGAGGACGGACTCCGCGCCGCGGGTGTTGATCCCAGAACGGGCCAGGCCCTACCGCAGTACAACAATTAAGCAAAAAGTGACTGTCAGCGTGCTCGCGCCCGGATGATTTTCTGAATCTCTCGGGCGACATCGGGTCCATCGTCGGCCGCGGCGACCTGCAGGGCGTGCGTGGTCTCGGGCGCGTCGTTGCGGATCAATAGATCGGTGACGTGCTGGTGTTCTTCGGGGGCACCTTGGGTGAGTACCCCGAGGAGGTATTCCACGGCTTCGAGGGAGCGAATCCTGCCAATGGACGTCAGGGCGGCATGGCGCACGGCGGGGTCGGCCGAGTCCCGATGAAGACGCGAAAGCGGGTCAAAGGCATACGGAAAGTGCAAATAGCCGATGGCGTCGATCGCGGCGCGGCGAACGGCTGGATCCTCGTCAACGACACCCTTCATCACCAGGGTGTAGGTGCGCTTGAAAAACAACTGACGCGCAGCGCGAAGGACGGCCACGCGGGTCTCGCCGCGACCGTGCCCGTAGAGGTATTCCAGCGGGGACAGCACGCTGTACCAAGACACCGTGCCGAGGCGTTCGGCGAGGTGGGCAAGGGTCTTCGGGTGCTCGGGCTCTGACACCGTGAGGGGTACGAGACGCGCAAGGAGAGCCTTGCGGCGGACGTAATCATTCATTTTGGGCGCGAGAAGAATCTCACCACAGGCTTCGATCGGGTCGCCTTGCTCTTCCCACTCGATGACGTCCACGTTCCAGATGTCCGGGTCGGCTACCGGCTCCTGAAGCATGTCTGGCAACGGAGCGGGGTGTGAGACTTCATCGCGGGCAGCGCTGTACCGCGCCGCGAGGCCACGGTACCGCACGGCGCGTTTCTCATCGAGTCCCGGCAGCGTTGCAAGCGTGCTAAACACCCCCACCGCTCGACCGTGCATGCGCACCGCACTGTAGGCTCCCACTGCGGCAAGAAGTGCGTTCTCTGCAAGCTCTACAGCCCCGCCGAGGGCCAAGATACTGTCCGCGGCCTTGCGCCATGATTCGGCCTCCCGCACACGAAGCGTCCCGTGAAACGGCTTTCCGAGACTACGCGCGTAGTCACTGGCTTCGTGAAGGATCGTCGCAACTGCGTGGTGTTCCCCTGCCCGCTCCGCCCTCCGGACGAAGTCTTCGTAGTACTGCATTGCATAGCTACTCAGGTGATCTTCTTTGAGGATGCGGATGCAGTTGAGGTAACCTTCTGCGACATTTTCAAAGCTCCCGGTCTCGGCGCCCAGAGTGAACAGCATTTGAAAGCAGTCGAAGGCACGGTCACGCAGCGCGCGAGCTTCGAGCACGTCCGCAGCCTCTTCGAGCAAGCGCGTCGCACGCACCCTGCACCGATGTGCCCCCTGTGCGTCAGCAAGCTCTGCGAGTACACGCCCGAGGTTGAAATTTACGAGCGCAGCCGTGTACGGGTCCTCCCGAAGCCTCGGGTCGGCCATGACCTCCTCCCAAAGCGTGCGCGCGGTGGCAAATTGTCGTGAGCGCTCATAGGCGATGGCGGCGTGGGCAGGCCAGCGCGCGGTACGATAGTATTGCGCGGCGGCTGCGGTGTCGCCTGCGAGCATGGCCGCGCGACCGAGGTCCTTCGGGTTGTCCGTCGACACCTGCGCCATACGCGTGGCGTCGCGGAGGTACAGCCACACGGTCGCCGCGGCGCGAAGGCTGCCGACCTGCGTGAGCGCGTCGGCGAACATGCGCAGGAGCTCATCGTAGTCGCGGCCTGGAAGGTGCGTGAGGTCGGCTTGACTGAGAAGAATATTGACGGCGTCTTGCGGTCGCCGCGCGCGAAGTGCCCCGCGGGCGCTGGAGATGGCTTCGTCTGGAAGCATCGTGGACATGGGTCAGCGCTCCGCGCGAGGCTGAGTGGACGGTCTTCGTGACGACGACGAGGCGTTTTCGACGATGGTGAGTGCGCGGTTCACCCGCTCACGGCGGTCGCGTAATGCCGCGTCGGTGACAATCTCGTGCTGCGTGAGAAAGGGAAGGTAGTCCAGATCAAGGGTGCCACGCGACGGGAGCATGAAGACACCGAAGACGTCGGCAATTTCTCGGATCCGTCGCACGAGATCGACAGGGACGTGGCACTCGGCGTGCGTGATGACGTAGGCCGTCACGCTGGCCCTGTCGCGAAGGCGTTCTAACTCGCTCGCAAACTGTGAAAACACTCGGGCGTAATTTCGACCGTGTTCACCTTTGAAGGCGAGAATGCCTGCGACGTGGAGCGACCCCGTTCCTCCGAGGCCCGAGCGTCCGCGACGGAGTCGCATCGGCTCGTACAAGCGTGAGTCGAAAAAGCGCACGGAGGCGTCGAAGCCGAGGAGGGCCATGCGCTTGGCCAGCGCAATGGCGAGACCGCGGGCGAAAACCGTTCGAGCGCCACGCATCGACGCACTTGCATCGACGAGGATCTGGTACGACCGCGGTGGCGGGCGGTCCTGAGCTTCGTGGGCGTAGTACAACATCTCGCGGTCAAGAAAGCGTTGCTCAAACAATTCGTCGTCGTAGGCAAGCTCGGTGAGCACAAGGGAGTCTAACGGACCACGGGCGACCACCCCGGAGTACCCATCGACTGAAAACACCTGCTGCCCTCCGCCGCGCCGTGATTCAAGAACGCTCGGGAGGATATCCAGCGAGAAGTTCACCACGTCGTTGGCCTCGGGCGACGAGAATACCGCGAGTAGATCCACCAACTCGGTGTCGGGCATACCCCCCGATTCCTTTCCGAGGATCCCCAAGAGTTGAACTGTGTCCAGGTCGATCTGTTCGATGCCAAGCAATAGATCCAGCCGGTACGCCGCGAGGTGTCTCAAAAAATCCAGTTCCACCTGCCGATCGACTGTCCGCCAAAGATCCCCAAGCACGATCTGCGCTTGGGTCATCACGTCGGAGTGCACCTGGATCGTGTCAAAGTCCCTCACCTTTTTCCATTCGTCCACCACTGGCCCCAGAACCCGCGCGAGAATCGTCGTGACGACTGCGTCCTCCAATCGACTCCGCCGCATCTGTCCCGCGATGTCCGTCTGGGCAATCTCTGCCAGCATCGACGCGTAGTCCGCCAGTGCGAGCGCGGCGTCTCCGGCTGGCACACCCGGGATAAGCGGGTTGGGCAGATCCCGCGGTGGAGCAAATGTCACCCGCTCGCAAAGCAAGGCCGCGCCCATATCGTGCGTGACGACATACGGCACGTTGATTCCCAACCGCAGGAGTGCGTTGTACCAAGCCAGGGCGCGCATCCCGAGGCCGGTGTCTCCCTCGCTCGCGCACGATATCGCGAGGCCCCCAAGTGCGCGGACCTCCGCGCCGGACATCGTCGTTGAAATCGCCATGCGAGTGACCGAGTGTACCTCCAATGGGCAATGAACCGACGCGTTGACCTTCGGCGCGGGTTGGACTAACCCCCGACAACGTGATTCGCTCCGGCTGCGCTTTTGTTGCGCTCGTCCTTGGGGCGTCGTGCTCGCGCACGGATCCGCCTTCTGTGCCCGCGCATCCGACCCCGCCAGCACCACCCGAGCGCGTGCCATCGATCCGCGACCCGGTGCTTGGTGAGGCTCTTCGTCCACTGCCACCGACCGTGCTCCCGCCGCGCGGGCATGTCGTCGCCCTTGGCGACCTTCATGGTGATGTCACGGCCGCCCGCGCCGCGCTTCGTCTCGCCGGCGCCATCGATGAGAGAGATCGCTGGGTGGGGGGTGACATGGCGCTCGTACAGACCGGAGATGTCTTGGACCGCGGCGACACCGAACGGGACATCCTTGATCTGTTGGAAAGCCTCAAGGATCAGGCGCTTCGGTCCGGCGGTGTGGTCCTTGCTCTCAACGGCAATCACGAACTGATGAACGTCGCTGGGGACTTTCGATACGTCACTCCGACGGGCTTCGAGATCTTTGACCGCTTTGCGGCTTTCGCTCACTCAGACGGTCGACCGCTTCTCGCGGCCTCGCCCGTCCAACGTGGGCGTCGCGTGGCCTTTGCGCCCGGCGGTCCCTTTGCCCGTCGCTTCGCTGGGCAAAACACGGTTCAGGTTGTTGGTGACACGGTGTTCGTTCACGGTGGACTGCTGCCTTCGCACGTGCGCTTTGGCCTTGCAGCGATCAATGAAGCCGTCCGCCAATGGATGTTGGGAAACGACGATCTGCCGCCGATTCTCCAGGCCGAGGACAGCCCCGTGTGGGTGCGACGCTTCGCGCTCCAAGACGATTCCGAAACCTGTGATCTTCTCGGGCGGGTCTTGGCGGCCGTGCCCGCGCGGAGGATGGTCGTGGGTCACACCGTACAACCGCAGGGAATCACCTCTGCTTGTGACGGTCGGGTGTGGCGCATTGATGTGGGGCTCTCACGCTTCTACGGCGGGCCGGTGCAGGTTCTGGAGATTCACGGAGACACCGTGCAGCCGCGGGCGCAGTGATCGGTGATGCCTCGCCATGTGTCTCGTTGCGACGACCACGTCAGATCTGCCAGCAGTTCGCCAAGTGCGGCGCCACGGGCGATGCCCCCATCGCCCTGCGCGCCATTCATTCAAACGGTCCAGACCTCTTGCGTTGGCGTCAGCTTGCAGCGTTGGCCAGGAGAAAGTTCGCGATGCGTACGCGCTGGGCCAGCGTTGAACCGACGAACCGGACGCCCATTCCAAGGTCCCGTGGCGCTTCGACAACTTCGCCAGCCATCCGCAGGGGGTGGCCTGCGTCGGGCAGGCGCAGCGTCAGCGCCACGCGTGTCCCCGGTGGGTGCGGTAGCGTGCGGTCCAGGAATACACCTCCCACCGAGAGGTTCGTCGCGCGCTGGTAGTACACCGCGCCCTCGCAGGTTTCGTCCACCCAGAGATCCACATCCGTACGGAGAGCCTCGCGTCGGTCCGACGCTTCGGGCAGCATCATGCCGGTGATCTACCCTACCCGAGCCTGCGGTGTCCAATACCTCACATTTCTCTCGTGCGGTCTCGCCCGCGAGTGTGCGGGGCCCCATTTCCCAAGCCCTTGGGAAGGGTCAGAGAGCCTTGGCGCTACGGCTTCCCGTGCCGGGAATTCGCGTGTTATGAGCTTGGCCCGATGAGCGCCCCGCCGGCTGCTGTTCCCACTGCGTCCCCGCATGCTGCCGATGCGGGGCATACGCCTTTTGTTCCTGCAACGACCGTTCTTCCTGAACTCACTGTCCGAGCTGTGGTCCTCGGAGCCTTTCTGGGCATTGTCTTCGCAGCGTCCAGTGTGTACCTCGCGCTCAAGGTGGGGCTCACGGTCTCCGCGTCGATTCCCATCGCGGTCCTGTCCATCACGATCTTCAGAGCCTTTGCGCGGGCGACCATCCTCGAAAACAACATCGTCCAGACAACGGGCTCCGCGGGTGAGAGCATCGCTGCGGGCATCGCATTCACCCTCCCAGCGCTGCTTCTCATGGGCTACGAGCTTGAGCCCTGGCGGGTGCTTCTCGTCGGTCTCCTCGGGGGCGTCCTCGGCGTCCTGATGATGATCCCACTACGCCATGGACTCATCGTGCAGGAACATGGAAAGCTCCCGTACCCCGAAGGAACGGCCTGCGCCGACGTGCTGATGGTGGGCGAGCAGGGAGGCACCAACGCCAGAACCGTGTTCGCTGGCTTCGGCGTTGGCGTGCTTTACAAACTCCTCGCGTCGGGAATCCGGCTTTGGAACGATCTTCCCGAGCGCGCATTGCGTTGGTACCGTGGCGCAAGCGTTGGCGCGGACATCTCTCCCGAACTTCTGGGCGTGGGGTACATCATCGGCCCGAAGATCTCCGCCACCATGCTCGCGGGCGGTGTGCTCGCTTACCTAGTCCTCATGCCTGCCATCGTCCTCTTTGGCGGCTCGCTGGATCATCCGCTGTATCCCGAGACACAGCTTCTCATCCGGGACATGGGCCCCGACGCTTTGCGCAAGGCCTATGTGCTGTACATCGGCGCGGGCGCTGTTGCCACCGGCGGAATCATCTCCCTCTTGCGTTCTGTGCCCACGATCGTCAACGCTTTTCGCGCCGGGGTGCGCACCTTTCGCGCTTCGCGACGCACGGACACGGGGGATATTTTGGACGTGCCGCGCACCGCCAGAGATCTCCCGCTGGCCGTCGTGCTCGTGGGTTCCTGTGTGCTTGTCCTGGCCATGTGGCTCATCCCGGCGCTGCACATCAACCTCGTGTCTGCTGTCCTCATCGTGTTGTTCGGCTTTTTCTTTGTCACCGTGTCATCGCGTATCACCGGGGAAATCGGCAGTTCGTCCAATCCAATTTCTGGAATGACCGTGGCCACACTGCTCATCACCTGCCTGCTGTTTCTCGCCGTAGGCTGGACCGGGACGGGCTACCGGGCGATGGCTCTGGTCACCGGTGCCATCGTCTGTGTCGCAGCCTCCAACGGCGGAACCACCAGCCAGGACCTCAAGACTGGTTACCTGGTCGGTGCGACCCCGCGAAACCAGCAAATCGCCCTCCTCGTCGGGGTGATCACTTCATCCCTCGTCATTGGCTTCACCGTGATTCTTCTCAACCGGGCGTACACCACCGTGGCTGTTGAAGATTACGGTACAGCGACCGTCACGCATGTGAGCACTGACCATGACCGCGGGCCCGACGGGCGGATGTACACCGTAGGCTTTCAACGCGAGACCGGGCGAGCCATCCCCCCAGGGAGGTATCTCACGGACTCCGTGGGTCACGTGCGGTACGTCGTCGATCCCGGCATCGGCGGTACGATCACGCGTGGTGCTGACGGTCGGCACGTGACCAAGCTCAGCGCGCCCAAAGCACAGCTCTTTGCGCTCATCATCGACGGGATCCTCACGCGACGACTGCCATGGTCCCTCGTACTCCTCGGCGTGTTCACCGCGGGCGTCATGGAGCTCTGTGGCGTTGCCTCGCTGCCCTTCGCCGTCGGGGTGTACCTCCCGATTTCCACCTCGGCGCCCATCATGGTCGGAGGCTGTGTCCGTTGGTTGGTCGACCGTCGCAGTCGGTCACGCACGGAGGATGCCGAGTCGTCTCCCGGGACGCTTTTTTCTTCGGGCTACATCGCCGGTGGAGCGATCGCGGGCCTCGTACTCGCCGCTGTCGTGGGTCTTGGCCTTGGCGACCACATCGACCTCTCCAGGCATCTTGGCGCCCTTGGCAGTGGCCCCGTGACTTCTCCCGCGTGGACGGACCTTCGAGACCTCTGGTCGTTGTTCTGGTTTGGTGCGCTGGCCGTTGCGTTGTACGTCGTCGGGGCCCGCGCGGCCCCACGGGCGTGACGGTTCACACGGATGTCAAACGATGTAGGATCGCCCTCGCCTTGCCGCCGAGTGCCCATTCGATTCCCGGCGGCGTCCCACGGAGCTTACGACCTCATGACCACCCTTTGGAGAACCTCCTTCGCCGCCATGGCCCTGCTGGCCTTATCCCCCACGGTGGCCTTTGCCCAGCAGGGTCCGCGCGACCGACAGACCAGTGCGATCGTCCACCAAGCAATGGAAGACTACCAGAACCTTGAGATCGACAGCGCCGTCAATCGGTTGCACGCCGCCTTGCGGAGTTGCAACGGCGACGCATGTTCCCCCGCAGTCGCCGCGCAGGTGCACGATTCTCTGGGCATCGTTGCGGTCCAAGGACAAAACGACGCGGCCGCGGGCACAAACGAGTTTGTCGAAGCCCTGCGGCTTGATGCGTCGACCATGCCCGACCAACTCTTGGTCACGCCCGAGATCTCTCACGCATTTCAAGAAGCTCAGCGCCGCGTTGGAATCACTCCAGGCGGAGGATCCTCCTCGGCATCGACACCGGCGCACCCTACCAGCCACGCAACGGCTTCGGCCGGCGGAACGCACGCCTCGGTCGGTTCCCTCCTGCACACGCCGCCCACCGAGCAACTCGAAAATACCCCGCTGCCGATCTTTGTCGAAAACCAGAACCTCTCGCCCGCGCATGTCTACCTGTACTTTCGCGGCAACGGGATGACTCAGTTTCGGCAGATCGACATGCGCAGGGTCGCCGATGGCTACGGGGTCGAAGTGCCTTGCGGACAGGTCATCCAGGGATCCATCGACTACTACATTCAAGCCGTAGACGCCTCGGGCAACGTGAGCGCGAGTGTTGCCACCGAGGCGTCTCCCGATCACGTCGACATCGTTTCCCGCCGCACGGTTTCTGCGCCGTCCCTTCCCGGGCAGCTTCCGCCCGAGACCTGTCAAGACGAGTGTCCACCCGGGATGTCTGGCCCGCACTGTCACCCTGCGGGTCACGGCAGGGCCACGGCCCACGCCGCGCGCGGTCACGCGGGACTCGGTGACCCCTGCACCGCCAACGAATGTGGTGAGGGGCTCCATTGCGACGCCGGTGCGTGCTCCGTCGGCGAAGCACCGGGCGGAAGTGACAGTTCTGCGGACGAGCACCACGACGACGGCACCCCTGAGCGCTACACACGCTTCGCCATCGACATCGGAGGCGGTATCGGTCTGGGCTTTCTATCCGGTCACCCGCAGTACGCCGAGGCCCTCAACGTGATCGACCGGACAACCGGTCAACAGGTGATCGGTGCCAACGGCCAGCCCGAGATCGTCTGCGGGCTTCAGACGCCCGGCGCCACGCAGTACGTCTGCTCCAACTCCATCCAGTCGGGCTTTGCGGCAACGGGTTTTCTTTCGGCCGTTGCGCGCTACGACGTCTCACCCCGCATTGGCATCGGCCTGGGCCTGCGCTACCAGTTTGACACGGCCGATACCTCCGTGCGCAGCCAGACGCTCCCCAACCTGTTGGTTTTCGGAAGGCTGTACTACGCCTTCACGGGGCACGGATTCATGCCTTCGGGGTTCACGGGTTCGGTGTTTGCCGGGGGAGGCGTCGGGCAGATCGAGCCGAAGCCCGCGCTGCCGCCGAGTCAGTCGGGTCCCAGCGCGCATGTCCTTTCTGGCCTAGGCAACTTCGACGCTGGCGGACGCATCGAATACGGCCTTCGAAACGGACTGCACTTCGCGGCCGAACTTGCCTTCAACTTCATGGCTCCGACGTTTCTATTCGACACCGACCTCACGGCATACATCGGTCTCAACTTCTAGCGTCAGCGCCGGACTCTCGCCCGTCACCGCTCGATCCATGGGTACGCTCCTCGAAGTCTTTCATCGGCAGGTGGCCCTCGGGGGTGACCGTGCAGCACTCCGCACGCGCGCTGGCGGTCTATGGATCGCGACATCCTGGCGAGAGTGGGAGGACACCGCGGTAACACTCGCGGCGGCGCTGATCGACCTTGGGGTGTCTCCCGGTGACCGCGTCGCAGTGCTCTCACACACCCGTCGCGAATGGGCCGAAGCCGACCTTGGGATTCTCCACGCTGGCGGTGTGACCGTTCCGATCTACCCCGATGCGACGCACGATGGCGTGGCGCACGCGATCATGGACTCGGGCGCCTCTGTGGTCATCGCCGACGACCCCCTCCAGATCGAAAAACTCTTTGATCCGAAGCACGCTCCAGCGACCCTCCGGAGGGTGCGTCGCGTCGTGTACATGGATACACACCGGCGTCTGGATTCTCCCGACGTACGCGGGAGACTCCATGTGCGACTCGATGATGTCGTACCCCTCCGAGAGTCTTCGCGTCTGATGGCGTACACCGATCTTCTCGCGGCGGGACGAAGGCTTCTTGTGCGCAAGGGCGAGAGCTTTGTGCGTGCGCGCGTCAGCGCCGTCACCACGGGCACCGTTGCCACCGTGGTGTACACATCGGGCACCGAAGGCCATTCCCGAGGCGTGGTGCTCACGCATGGAAACCTTACGGCCACCGTCGCCCATGTCATCCACCGTCTCGGGGTCACATCTGCCGACGAACAACTCTTGTTTCTCCCCCTCGCGCACATCGTCGGCCGCTCGCTGCTCATCGGTGCGATTCAATCCGGCTGTGTCACCTCCTTTGCCGAATCCACTTCTCAGGTGATGAACAACATCGCCGAAGTCCACCCGACCTTTCTCGGGGCATCTCCCGTTTTTTTTGAGCTTCTTCGCGACCGTATCGAGCGGCGGATGGCCGCGGAGCCCCCCGCGCGTCGCCGAGCCTCGTCCTGGGCCCTCGGTGTCGGTCGCCGTGTCGGCGAACTTCGCCTCCGTGGCCAATCCCCCGGCGTCATTCTCTCGGCCGAGCACCGCATCGCCTCGGTCACCATGCTCGACGGCATCCGAAGGCTCCTCGGTCGGCGGATTCGATTTGCCGTCGTAGGTGGGTCCGCGCTCTCCGCGGAGCTCGGCGCGTGGTTCAACGCTTGCGGGGTGCTCTTGATCGAGGGCTATGGGCTCACCGAGACCGCCGGGGTGACGCACCTCAACGCTCCCGGCGACGTACGCTTTGGCACCGTCGGCCGCCCGGTCGAAGGGGTCGGTGTCCAACTCGGCGACGACGGCGAAGTGCTTGTTCGAGGGGAGAGCGTGATGATGGGCTACCTCGACGCGCCCGATGAGACCGCCCTGGCCCTCGGCGCGGACGGCTGGCTGCACACCGGGGACACAGGGACCGTGGACACCGACGGGCGGCTGCGCATCACAGGGAGGATTGCAGATGTCGTGCTGCTGGCCGACGGCGTGTCGGTCGCACCGCAGCCCATCGAAGCTGCACTAAGGCGCTCGTCGTGGATATCCCAGGCCATCGTGGTCGGGGAGGGAAGGCCCTACCTCACGGCGTTGCTCGTTCTCGCCGAGGAGCCCGCACGGACATGGGCAAGGTCCTCGGGACTGGATCTTCCATGGTCGGATCTCTGCGCACACACCGCGGTTCGCCAACGATTGGACGAGGTCATCGCTGGGGTCAACGAGGGGCTGCCCCCGCACGCGAGAGTCAAAAGGTACGAGGTTCTCGACAAGCCATGGACCGTCGAGGGCGGAGGGTTGACCCCGACGCAGAAGCTTCGCCGTGCCGCGGTGACACAGCGGTACGCCGTAGAGATCGCCGGGATCTACAACCGTTGAGGCGGTCGTTGAGATTCATGCACGCTCCGAAGGGTGCCCCAGGCGTTTTGGGAGCATCGCAGGGCGAGCAGTGTTGACACCGGGCGCGCTGGGGACATACCTTCGCGGTCCCTCGCAGGCGCGTAGCTCAGTGGTAGAGCACTACCTTGACACGGTAGGGGTCGCCAGTTCAATCCTGGCCGCGCCTACAAATCCACCCACCTTTGGCAGCCCCACCCGCTCGTGCGGTGACCGGGGAACGGGCGTCGGCTTGACGCCCGGGGCAAATCCGTTGAATCTCTCTGTACCGGTTGTGGTGATGCCACCGTAGCCGTGGTCCGCGCGAAGGGTTGCGCGGGAGGCACTGCGGGGACCCGTTCGGTCCCCCTTCGATAGGAGCACGACGATCAAGGGACCCATGGACAGGGGGGCGCAGCGGCAGCCCCAGGTGCGCGTCAACTACAGGATCCGTGTGCCCGAGGTGCGCGTCATCGCCGCCGATGGCACCCAGCTCGGGATCATGACCTCCCAGGACGCGATCCGGCTGGCCCAGGAGCAGGCCCTGGACCTTGTCGAGGTCAACCCGAAGGCCGAGCCCCCGGTCTGCAAGGTGATGGACTTCGGAAAGTACAAGTACGAAGAGAAAAAGCGGGCAAACGAGGCCAAGAAGAAGCAGAACGTCGTCGAGATCAAAGAAATCAAGGTTCGTCCCAAGACCGACGAGCACGATCTGGACACCAAGATCCGGCACATCCGAAAGTTTCTCGAAGAGGGAAACAAGGCCAAGATCACCGTTCGCTTTCGCGGGCGCGAGATCACGCACCCGGAAAAGGGCCGTGAAGTCATTGACGACATCGTCAAAGCCCTCGAAGGACTCATTGTCATCGAGTCGCAGCCCGCGCTCGAAGGCAAGCAAATGACCATGCTCCTCGCGCCTCGACCCGTCGCGGTCAAGAAGCCCCTCGAAGCGGCACCGCCCGCCCCTGTGGTTTCCGCACCGCCGCGTTGACCTCTGGGCCTCCACGCGGCGCGCCCAGCCTCGCCGTCCTTCTCGGTACTGCCACCACCGTGGTCTTCGCGTTGGCCGCCCTTCGCTCCTTGGGCGGCTCCGTGGCTTCGCGCACGCTCGACGCCGACCCTGGCGTTCGCGTCGTCGGCGTCACACTCGTTGCCGTCGGCTGGTGGATCCTACGTCTGTGCCCCCGGGTGTCCACGGGCACCCGTCGCGTTGCCGCGCGCGTCGCGGCCGTCGGTCTCGTCGCCGGGGGGACCGTCCACCTTGCGGGTCCGGGCGCCGTCGCCGACGTCCACATCGGGTGCCTGCACGGTGTTCCCGATGGTACGGCTTCGTGGGTCGGCGCCATGGTCCTTGCCGTTCTAACCTTGTACGCTTGGCTCAGGTCCCCGACCCGTCGGTGACCTGCCGTGGGGACGTACCGTCGCTGCCCGCGTCTGTCCCCGTGACCGCGGGCACGTCAGCAGCGCATCGAAACCCTGACATCATCAGTCTGTACGTCGGCGCGTGGTGTACGCGGTTCGATGCACGCAGGCCCTCGCCGCCGTAGTTCCACCCTCCGCCGCGGAGGACGCGCTCGCACACCACAGGGAGCGGGTTGCTGCCTGTAAAGCCATGGATGCCCCGTGCACGAAGATCGGCCAGTGCCGCGAGAGCCGTTTCACACGTCACGGCACTCTCCAGATGTCTGTACGCATACGGATCGTACGGGCTTTCGGTCCATTCCCACACGTTGCCGGCCATGTCTTCGGCGCCGCACGGCGACGCTCCCCGCGGGTGGGTACCCACGGGGTCTGGGTGCCCGGTCGTTTCTCCGCGACCGAAGACCGCCAGGGTGCCATTGGGGTAGGTCTCGCCCCATGGGTAGGTTCGACCGTCTGTACCCCTCGCGGCTTTCTCCCACTCCGCCTCGGTCGGCAGTCTCCCACCCGCCCCTGCACAATAGACCCGCGCGTGAAGCCGTGGAACACCCCCCCCGGGGTGTGGTGGGTCGGGGGAGCGGGGAGGCAGGG
>VFSW01005092.1_pt1 | contig 19496 bp, 27 predicted proteins | sample 5358111 | NCBI WGS metagenome assembly VFSW01 (sample SAMN11554181, study PRJNA540505) | mine drainage metagenome | isolation source: sediment from site ElyBrook_90M | place: USA: Ely Copper Mine, Vershire, VT | collected 2017 | reverse complement strand
TTGATTATACAGTAAAAATGTATACCGAGGACGGCATGCGTGTTCCCGAGCCAAAAGATGCTCGTCGGTTCTTTTCGAAAGAAAAGAATTTGATGTTATCAATTATTGACGATGATGATAATTCTTATATAAATTTGTCCTATGGAAAAAGCACGCACGCAAACGATATTTTTGGATTGATGCAAACCATCAGACAAGCAGCTATAAAATACGCTTTAACATTTCAAGCCCAACAATATGAAAAAGAAATCAGTCCAAAAGACGCATCCGAGTTGGAATCGATTACCGAAAGAAAGTATATCACAATGAACATTACTGAAGGCATGTATGGTACAACCAAATCGAGCTATCTGAGAATGGAAAATGCTCGTATGATCGTGCGCCATTCAAGAAGAATTGATGATAGTATCATTGGTGCTCGTGGACGCTGCGTGGAACAAATTTTTATCGAAAATGCTGCTGGAGAGAGATTGCTTTTTCCAAGTAGAAAAATAGCTCCAGCCCGTGCGATGACACAACACATCAATCACGGCGGGACTTTTCATGATTCAGTAGGAAAACATATTTTAGGAATGACAAATGAATATGCAGACCTTGGAAAGGCAGCATCATTTGTTGGTAATATCAATGAAGGTGCGGCTGATGTTCAGGAAGCATGTCGCTATAAAATAAAGGAATTGAAAACATCGTTCGGGCGTCTTTCTAAGCATAGCTCATACAAGAAGGAATGCGAAAATCTCACTAGCAACGCAATCAATGAAGATGAAACATCCATTGACGAAACAAAAATTGAAGAAATTAGACAGCTTCTAAATGGTTCCAGACTTCCAAAATCAGTATGTGAAACCATTTGCAAAGCAATGGATAAGATGTAAAAAGAAACACCTATCGTTGAGAAAAACGAACCGTTTCCAAAAACCATTGGTGTCGTCGGGCGCCGAGTAGATATGACTGCCTGGGAAAAATTGAAAGCCGGCAAGATTGATTTGAAAGCTGAACCAAAAGTAACTGGTGATCCGAAGTTTAAGAGTAGATATGCGGAATTGTGCTACAAATTAAGCAATCTTATTCCTGCAATAAAAGATGATACGTTAGCTAATTTGTTGCATTTTACATTAGATGGAATTGAAAACCATGTTGAAGAAAGAAATTCGGTGCCTCGTTTTGGTGCAATGGTAAAGATTGCCAATCAAGCTCTCAAGGCTGCACATATGAGTCTTGGAGCACCTTTGGTTTCAAAAAACCAAGTAGTTGGAGAACATATGAAATGGCTTCGCAAATTCGATCCAGACAAAATACTTTGTGAAGATTTATTTCCAGATGAAGATGTTTATACAGATGTAGTTGATGCAGAAACCGCTCAATTTGATCCAGAGGATTTTGCTGTATCACCAGAAGTAATAGATATGATTCATGGCCGCAATCCTTCTGATCCAGAAGAAAATGTTCTAACTCCAGAAGAAATTAAAAGCACCTTAGAAACATACATCAGAAGAAATATAGAGATGCATTCTGATTACTTCAATATGGGTTTTAATGAAGATTTGTCGGACGTTGTCGATACATTGTATGATGACGCTGTTTCTGCATTACAAAACAAAGGTTTCATTGTAGAAAACAATTTCAATGACGAAGATTCATTGCAAGAGGACATGTCTGATCTGCTTTCGATGCCCGATGCGCTTTCTATGTCTGATGATATACTCTCGATGTCTGATATCATGATGCCCAAAGGAGATCAAGGCGATTCTCTCATTAAAAGTGTAACAAAACAGATGATTACCGACCCTGATACGAAAAAACAACGTCCACCAGATTCGACTTATGTTAATCGTTTGCAGGCTCTTGGTTGGGAAACAACGGCAGGACCGGACGGACAGCCGTATTGATATTGATTTTTCTATACTCGTTATTGTATATAGATTTCATAGGAGAAATCGTATATGAGAGTTGTGTTCATCGGAACTGCTGGGAGTGGAAAGAGTACCCTATCGGCACAAGTATTTAGCGAGTTGAAAACATCTGGACGCAAGGTTGAGCACATCCACGAATTTATTAGATACGACATTCATTCAAATGGTGCAATGACATCAATATGGGAACAGTATCGAGCTAGACAATATCAAAAAGAACTCGAAGATGCTGTGCCAAATGTCGCAGATTATGTCATTTGCGACAGTGGCACATTGACACCATATTTCTATGCTGTGTTGTACGCTAATCCAGAAGAGCCTCGTCATCGTTTGGTACTACAAGATATGTATAGATATCTTCTTGATGATTTGTATCTAAAACGATACGATAAAATATTTTATGTTCCTTTGATAAAAGGTGCTGATCTCAAAGATGGTACTCGCTATCAGTCGGACGAGGAAATCGAAATCCTTGATGAACATATGCGTTTGATCTTTACTAAATTGCATCGTTTACTCAATATCTTTACTGTTACGGAAGGTTTCGAAAATAGACTAAATGAAGTTATGACAAAAATTTTGTAAACACTTGGAGAAAATAGTTGACAAACAATCCAATAATTGATACTATGTTTCCACCTTGAAAGAGGTAATCGCATGTTGCGATTGAACACAGAGTTTATATATAGGTTATATAATTAATAGAATACTAGATCAAATTGAAAAATAATTTGATCGATTGGCAAAACGAAAGGGCAAATTAAATGGCTGATCCAAAATTAGAATTAATACGCAAACTTTTGCGTGAAGAAGCAGACAAGAAGAATGGCGTTAAACAAGCGTCTGGCGACAATGCTTCTTATGCTTTCTGGGATATTCCAGAAAACTCTACGGCAACAATTCGTTTCCTTCCTGATAAAGATGATTCAAACCCGTGGTTTTGGTCTGAGAGACAGGTGATTAAGTTACCATTTGCAGGGACTATTAATGGTGATTTTGATGGCGATAAGGAAGTGTATGTAACTGTTCCGTGCGTAGATATGTTCGGAGATACATGTCCTATTATTGCGGAAACTCGTCCGTGGTGGAAGGACGAATCCAAGAAGGATATAGCTCGTCGTTATTACAAGCGTCGTAGCTTTATCACTCAGGGATTCGTGGTTTCTTCTCCTTCTGAGGAGAAGAATGTCCCGGAAAATCCAATCAGACGGTTTATGATTGGAAATGAACTTATTGAAAAGCTTAAGGCTGGAATGGCTGATCCAGAAATGGAAAACCTTCCGACTGATTATGTAAATGGTACTGATTTCCGAATTCGGAAAACCAAGAAAGGTGACTATAATAACTATGGAACATCTGAATGGTCTCGCAGGAGTCGTCCATTAACTGAGTTGGAAGTGACGGCTATTGATCAGTTTGGGTTGTTCAATCTTGCTGATTTTCGTGGTTCTCGTCCTGACGCTGATGGAATAGCGGCGATCAAGGCGATGTTTCATGCAAGCCTTAATGGCGATCCGTATGATTTCTCGGAATTTGGTAAGTATTTCCGTCCATATGGCGGAAATGATAATGACGATGATGCAGCAGTTTCTAAACCCGCTGTAAAGGCATCTACGGAGACGCTAAAGCCGACTACCAAGGCTTCGGCTTCATCTGGTCCAAGCCCACAAGCTCCTGACTTATTAAACAAGCTTCGTGAGCGTGTCGCAGCTTCCAACACAAAATAACTTAAAGAACCAGCCGTGGGGACATTACGTTCCCCACGGATTTTTTTATAGCTGAAGGAAAATTGTATGCGAGTTACAAGACCATATGACATGAGTAAATTCCGCAAGGAACAAAACAAAAAACTCAATATCAAGGATGGATTTTACGATCCATTAACTTGGATTGATACAGGTAATTATGCATTAAACAAAATGATGTCAGGAAACTTCTCCGGTGGTGTGCCGATTGGTTCGGTTACAACATTTGCTGGCGAGAGCGGCAGCGGAAAATCATACATTGTTTCTGGTAACATAGTTAAAAATGCATTGGAATCAGGCGTTTCTGTTATTTTATTGGATACAGAAAACGCAATCAAGAAGAATTGGGCAGAAGCTCTTGGTGTAAAGACGGATCACGAGAATATAACTCGTTGGGCTAAAAACACGATCAATCAAGTCGCTAGAACCATTTCTGATTTCATGGAAGGATACATCGAGGATATCGGCAAGCTACCCAGAGAAGAGCAACCGCCTGTTTTGTTTATTCTCGATAGTATTGGAAATCTTGATACCGAAACGAGCATGGAGCAATTTAAAAGTGGCGACATGCGAGGAGACAAAGGATTATTCGCCAAACAACTCAAAGCGTTACTTAAAAGCACAATGGGTATGTTTGAAGGATATCAGGTCGGAATGGTTTGCACAAATCATACTTATAAAAGTCAAAACATGTATGATCCAGAGGATGTAATTTCGGGTGGCTCTGGACCGATTTATATTTCTGACATTGTTATGAATATGAATAAACACAAACTCAAGGAAGATAGCGAAGGGAATAAGGTAACATCAGTTCAAGGAATACGTGCTAAATTGAAATGTGTTAAATCCAGATATGCTAAACCATTTGAGGAAGTTGAAATTCGTATTCCATATGATAGAGGAATGGACCCATATTCGGGCTTATTTGAAATGTTTGAGCAAAAGCATATTTTGGTCAAAGAAGGTAATAGACATGTATATGTCGGGAAAGATGGAAAGTCTCAGGCATTTTACAAGAAAAATATGCTCGAACCGTCACATGATCCGAAAATTACTGCCTTGTTCGATCTAATCATGCAAGAATATGACGATACAAACGAAACTACAGGAGTTGACGAAGTGTCTAGAGAAAATGAGGATGACAATGTCGAGTGAAGCTGAATTAGTAATTGATATTTGGGAAAACATAAGAGATCATTTGCCTGCGTCTAAACGTTTTGACTTTGCGAGAGATTTGATTTACGCTTTTGCTGAATACGGTTTTAGTGCGGTAGACTTGGCTGATATCGTTGATGAAGACCCAGATTTGTGTGCGGCTTATGAAAATGTGTTCGAAGTCGAACCAGATGAAGAAGAATTTTTTGACGAATAGGCTAACCTAATGTAACATGGAGACGGTTTTTACACCGCAATATTATGACAACATTATGGTACTCTAAGCTTGTTTCTGCTCCGGATGATCTTAGTCCTGTTCTGGATGCCTATGATCATTATATGACCGAATATGAAAACGGCAAAGCAGAAGCAAACGATCTGGTAAACCGTGGCGTTCGTGGTGCCATTGATAGTGCGATGAAACTTCCTGGAATAGCTGGACATCGATTTGTCCAGCTACAGGAAATCGAGCAGATCATGGGATTTCTGGAAAATCGAGAAAAGCGATTGATGGGATTAAAACGAAGACAGTACAAAGAACATTATAAGCGTGATCTCAATGATAGTATGGTCGAAAGATATTCAGAGAGCGATCCAGATGTTCTTGATTTGGCTGAAATAAGGAATATGTTTTCTCTTGTTAGGAACAAATTTCTCGCTCTCACAAAACAGCACGAGTATTTGCACTACCAACTTTCCAATGTTGCCAAATTGAAGGACAAGGGCATTGAAGGCATGCAGTTAGGCTCTTGACAGAATAAAAATCGCTGGTATACAGAGCTTGATGGAGTAATCGCAAATGAAAAAGGCAAGCTCGTTGAAGGTATTTGCTGAAAATCTGGATCGACTGATGCGCCTGCGAGGCATCAAAAATCCATGGCTAGCGGAACAGATCGGCGTGTCACGCCAAGCTGTGCATCAATGGCGCCGTGGATTGTCGTATCCATCCCAGAAATACATTGACGTTCTGTGCAAAATTTTGAATTGCACGGAAAAGAGCTTGAACGAGGAAAAAGGGCATGCTTATGCAATGAATCTTAATAACTACCTGATTGCCCGCAACCTTACGCCAGTATCATTGGCAACCATTTTAAATGTGCCGTTTGAAGTCGTGCGAAAATGGCTCAATGCGGAAGAGACACCGTCATCCGAGATGTTTCGGGCATTGGCGAAGGTATTGGAATGCGGTTATTACGATATCGTTAGAAAACCCAAAGTGCTGTCTTTGTCGATGTGGGCAAAGCGGGAGAGAATTTCTGTTACAAGAGCGGAAGATTTATTTAAATTGCGAATCATTTCTGGTGCCATTACAACGCCATTTGGCATGATCGTTCCATGGAACATCAAGGTGCCAAAGAACAGCAAGTTTTTGGTAATGATGGCAAAACGCCGGCCTCTCTGGGGAGAAGCGGGGAAAGAGAATTTTGCCCAAAATCTCAAAACAATTATGGATGCCAATAAAATCAGCAATTATTTTCTGGCCGAAAGATTGGATATAAATCCTACCACTGTCTCACATTGGAGAAATGGTTTGCGGACCCCGGACGAAAACTCTCTTGAGAATATCGCCGCTATTCTAGGCTGCACCGTGATCGATCTCGTGGCTCCTGAAGATATTTCAGAAGCAGCCTAATCCTGTAGCCATTTTTTCATTTTCGGAAACATTTTAACGGTCGTCATGTTGGCAGCTTGTAATCCATTGATGCCAGGATGTGCCGACATACTTAGGGCAAATATGATCGATTCGCCTTCTCCGTCATATGCGGCGGAATGAAAAACAGATGTTGGCGGAATGCCAGCAGCAATTGCCGCTGCGTATGACCATGCGATCGCTTCTGCTTCGCCACATTGCAACAGACCTCGTATGATAGGGTCCTCATCACAATTTGGATTGAAATGCGTTTTTATATATTCGTTCGCATATTTGTCCAACGATCCTTCAACATCACCTTTCAGAAAGGATCGAAACATTTTTGGAACAATGGCAATATGCCCCGCCTCGTGCAGAAGATCGCCGGGAGAAAGCTCTGGGCCGATATAAAGATGCATTCCATAAACGAGAATTCCGGGTAAAAACCCTTCAGAGCTTCGTGAGGATTCTTCTACAACGAAACCTATATCTGTAAGAAAACGAACAATAGATTTCAGATGCTTCATTTTACTGTTTCCGTGACAACATCATCATCGTGAAGAGTATAACTGGACATTGCTATGATGGCGGCAATCTCGGCACGAGATTGATCTATCCCCCACCAACCAAGAGGCTTTCCGTTTGGATCAATGATCGCAAATCTCTCTGGACGATCAGGGTGATGTCCAAGTCGGCCAACAATCCGTTCCATATATCCCCGTTTGCAGGACAAATTTTTTCCTGGACGTTATAGGTCAGTAGGACACTCGAACACACGGGAGACTTTGACCGTCCCCATTCTTTCCTGCACAAATGCAGAATGCATTTCGTGCCACAGGTCTTCTTCGGTGATAATTGGCTTATCACCGATGAACAAATTGATGTTGCGTAGGGTGACGCCTTCCTGATCGAATAGGAATGATATTACCTGATCCTTCACTACGTCTCTCCTCGTTTCTTCGCTGCGAACCGGTCACTACCTCCGGTTTGTCGCCTCTCCGACTCGGGCACCTGTCTTAGCCCGATCTGGCGCTTTTGGCTTTATACGGACACACATATCGGGTGGTTGTGAACCACGCACATCGCAGCAAAGTAGTTCTACCATCATTTCAGCCAGGATGCAAGAGTTGGTTGCAGGGAAAAGATTTGAACTTTTGACCTCTAGCTTATGAGGCTAGCGAGCACTCCGGACTGCTCTACCCTGCTATTGAAACCATCGAGAAACATATTTAGCACAAGAACGGATTCGAATGCAACCTTTTTTTATGATTGACTGCGACCGATAAAACGGTGCATATAGTCCTTTATGTATGTAGAAGATTTATTGTTAAAAATACGAGACAACTTAAGTATGTTTCGTAACAAAATTGATAGCTGGCATACTGATTTTATTATCAGTATAAGTTCTCATGCCGAAAACGGAAAGTCTCTATCTTCGAAACAACTTGAAATATTTTTGAAACTGATAAGAAAAATAAAAAACAACATTGTCAGTAATGGTTTGATATCCGAAAGAGAAATAGAAATTCTTTTATCGGAGCCAACCTACAGAAAACCTCCGTACGAAAGCAATGTTGTTCCGAGAGAAGTAAGATATCTCGGAGATAATTTGTTAGGATTTAGATGCAACGTCAATAATACAATTAGAGATACTATTCGTAACCTTTGTAAAGGTGCAGAACGGTTAGGTATTAATCTAGAAACATCAGGATTGTTAAGACCAAGGTTTGAATGGTTGTATAAAATTTGGATAGTTCCGGTATATAGTTTCAACATAAATGAAATCATAAACGTTATTAAAATGTATAAATTTCAAATGGATATTGTTACTGATTCTTATTTGAAATCAGCAAGAAATAACGTTTCTAGTCCTTCGATGTTCACGATTAGTGATGACGTTTTCATCGCTACTGTATATAATGATATTATATTGGCGTCCTGGATAACTGAAATTGCAGAAGGTTTAAGATTATGAACCAAGATTTCGTATTGCTGCTTAATCCTGCCAATGCTCGACGCTTAATACGTTTTCAAAAAATATTGAATATGATATTGCCTGAGGGAATTGAAGAAATATCAAAACAAGATTTGATAGATGAAAATTGCTTCGATTCCATAGTGTGTCCTTACTCAGAGGTTAAACGAGACATCACTCAATTCCTTCTTGATTGTAACATGAGAGGAATTGTTATGAATAAAATTCATCCAGAATTCTCCGAAATAGAATTGATCAATGCTGTTCGTATATCAAAACCAAAATCAATTATGATATGTTCTCACAATGATAGTTGGAAGAAAGCATGCAACGCCTTCTTTCTTAAGGATATAGTGAAACTTAAATCTCATCCAAAACACATAACCTCTCAAGAAATTGACGATTTCAGAGACGGCGTTCTCATTATAGAAACAGGATTTAATGTTCTTGAATATCCTAAAGAAATAAGGAATATGGGAATTGAATTTGCTAAAACAATCGTATACGACACAAATGATTTTCCGTCGTTGCATATTTTTAATTATGTTTGGAATAACATAATAACATCTTTATTTCCAACAATGCCTATTTCATTTACGAAAAAAAGTGATAACAAAGAACCATACATGTTTGCACAGTTATATAACACATGTTTGTTTCCGGAACATATACAAACTAAAACAATTTTTAGGATTTAAAATGCCCAAATGCCGACTTTTAGTTGAAGATGCCGTCAATGTTAAATTCAAAGATGTTGATCCATTCGTCCGAAAAAAACTAGCTGACGCCCTCCGGTTTAGCGTACCAAATGCTCGGCATACACCGCAATATAAATTGGGTCGTTGGGATGGCACAATATCATTTTGTAGTGCAGCGGGATCAACCTATCTCAATCTATTGGATCGTTTGCTGCCTATATTATATGCGGAAAATTACGAAATAGAACTGATAGATACGAGACCATACTGTTCTTTCGAATTTCCAGAAATCAATGAAAACATTTTTGCGGATAAAGTATGGCCGAAAGGGCACGAGCGAGAGGGACAACCAATCGTTATTCGTGATTATCAGGTAGAAGCTATCCAAACGTTTCTGAAAAACTTGCAATCAATTCAGGAAATTGCTACTGGGTCGGGGAAAACCCTTTTGACCGCATTGCTATCTTGGCTGGTTCAGAAATATGGAAGATCGGTTATCATTGTTCCGAGCAAAAATCTAGTTGTGCAAACAGAAAAAGATTATCGCAATCTTGGTCTCGATGTAGGTGTCTTTTATGGTGATAGGAAAGAATGGAACCATAAACACACTATTTGTACATGGCAATCAATGGCTTCATTTTCAAGGAGAGAAAAAAGTGGAGAGATCACAGTATCGATTGATGATTTTCTTAAGGATGTGATCTGCGTCATATGCGATGAATGTCATTCTGCGAAGGGTAAAGAACTAAAAGATTTACTCACAGGTCCATTCTCTAATGTGCCGATTCGTTGGGGGGTTACTGGTACAGTCCCACAAGAAGAACATGAATTCATGTGTTTGCTATCGTCATTGGGTCCGGTGGTGGGTGAAATCAAGGCGTCTGATCTACAAGAGAAAGGCGTACTCGCAAACTGCCAAGTTGAAGTTGTCCAGATGATAGATGATCATGTTGGTTTCAAAAATTATATTCAGGAGCATGAATTTCTATTGAGTGATCTCGACAGATTGAAAAAGATTGCACAGATGATAACAGAATGGTCTGATAACGGTAATACTTTTGTCCTAGTCGATAGAATTGAAACAGGAGAACTCTTACAGAAACTTGTAGCAGATTCGGTTTTTGTTTATGGCGGAACAAAAGTTAAAGACAGATTGACGGAATACGATTCCATTCAGGAAACGAACGGAAAAGTTATAATTGCAACATATGGAATATCTTCTGTCGGAATAAATGTACCTCGTATTTTCAATCTAGTACTATTGGAGGCCGGTCATTCGTTTGTACGAACAATCCAGTCAATTGGGCGTGGTTTACGAAAGGCAGAAGACAAAGATTTCATCAACATATATGATGTGTGCTCGTCTCTAAAATATTCGAAAAGACATCTTACAAAGAGAAAACAATATTACAATAGTGCTAACTATCCTTATAACACAACGAAAATATCTTATTGACTTCTGCGATACTAAACGGTAATTTATATCATTGGAGAAAAAAATGAGCATTACATCATCCTTACATCCGTCGAGAGAATTCGGCGACGAGATGACAATTGTAAACCCACGTTTTCATGCGTTCAAAAACGCAGATAAGAATCCTCCAGGAATGATGATTCGTGAACTGATGGCAAATTGTATTGAAGCTGCTCTTAAGGCGCCTCTCGGAAAGAGACTTATTAAGGTAGACACTATAGAGCACGATGGTTATGATAAATTGTCTTTTTATAATACCGGTATTGCTATGGACCCGAATGAGCTATTTGCGGCTTTAGATATAAGCTGTGAAGTCAATAAGCAGCTTTCGATAGACGGAAATTTTGGTGAAGGTGCTAAACTCGCTGCCTCGAAATACAATCCTCTTGGTATGATTTATCAATCATGTAAAAACGGCAAAGTATCGTGTGCATGGTTTGGTGAGATGTCAAATGGTAGATATGGGCGTCTTAGTTTTATGGGGGATGAGAGGGTTACAAACGCAGCAAATTCTATTATCGATGTGACAAATGATTTCACTTCAGAGGAATTGAAATATGACTGGACCAGAGTTACTTTGCTAGGTAAAACAAGAGAACAAAATACAGCTATAGAACCATACTACGGAGAGAAATCGAGTAGTGGATGGCTAGCTGAAGAGTTGTATCATCGGTTCTATAGAATTGATCCTTCTATTGAAATCAGACTCTATACAGGTCATCGTCTTCCTAAAAATTCTGAAGGATATCATCTATTTGAAACAATTGAGCATCGACGTTATAGAGAGTGTCGTCCTAAGTTTGGCGCTCCAGTTCAAACTGGTGTTTTTACGAAATCTGATACTGTAACTCTACAAAATGGTATAAAGCTTCATTTCATACATGATGAAGAATACGGAACAAACCATGTTTCGTCATCAAGAACATCGCTGCAATCTGATGTTACATTTAGTGGAATAGTTTTCTCACAACATTCTTTGTTTTCGGAAATGTTTTCCGTAGAAAAGGGACAAGCGTGGGCGAGCAAATCACACAAAGTTGGAATTCCGTTTTGCGGAAAAATTATCAGTGTGTTGGTTGAATTACCACTCGGCTATCCGGCAGAGCATGGTGCGCATAGACGAGAGCTTATTGATCCAGAAAAGCATAATGAAGAAGTTCGTTTCGATAATTTTAGTGATCTGATTAATGATAATTTACCGGATTGGTTGAAACGTCTTATTGCATCCAAAACAGAAATAGGTCAAGCAACGTCGTTGGATGAAGTAAAAAAGAAGTTACAGGAGTTTATGAATAAAGTTTCCCTGCGTGCAAATGCATCAAGCATCTCCGCAAACTCAGCACGGGATTTAGCTCCAGTAATTGTTTTACCAAAAAGAAAAAATGATTCTAGACATCGTGATCGCAAACCTATTTCAAATCATGAAAAAACATCCCCAGCTACACATATTTCGCCAAAAAATACCACGAGCACCGCTATACATCCAATGTTTGAAATCAAGCCAGTCTTTGACAAAGAGGAGATTGAAAACATGCGTTTGGTTGATCGCATAGCAACTTATGAAAGAGTTGGTTTAGGAACAATTTATATCAACATGACATATCCAACGATTGATAAAATCGTAGATGAAATAACTCCATTGTATCCAAAAGCGCCACAAGATACTCTTTATAAAATGACTAGAGAGCTTGTTGTCTCTGCCATGATAACCAGAATCGGAAAAGCAGTAATCATAGCTCTTACAAAACAGCGTCTTCAAACTTGGAGTAGAGAAGATGTCGACAAGTCGATTACACCAGAAGCATTGAGTATTTTAGCTGACGAATATGAAAGCGATCTCGGACCTATCAAGAGTGTATTAAGTGCTCGACTTAGTAAGAAAACTGTTTCAACAGTAGGATAAAATGTCTGACGATGATATTTTTGTTTTTGATGAACACGATCCCGGAGGTAAGGCGATATTTGCTTTACCTCTGGATATTTTCTCTCATGCTGAATTCAGTCCGTGTAAAAAATACAGATACGAATTGCGACGTTGGTGGCATGACACAAAACCGCCAAATAGTATCATGTTCTTAATGATGAATCCTAGCACGGCGACAGAGGTTGTCGATGATCCAACAGTTAGAAAATGTCGGATGTATGCTGAGAGATGGGGATATAATCATCTAATTATCACAAATATCATGGCGTATCGAGCAACAAATCCAAAAGAGTTGCTGAATATTGATGATCCTGTTGGGCCAGAAAATTTCAATCGTATCCGTAGATTGATCGACAGTTACAAACCATTCCTGGTGTGTGCATGGGGAGGTAATTTACCAAGCAAACTTCTACATGTTGAAGAGAAAATTATGGAATTGATTGAGCCGTTCAAACCACATGTCCTTCGCCTGAGCAAATCAGGACGCCCATATCACCCTCTTTATCTACCAAACGATACGGTTCCGATAGATTGGAATTATTAGTCTTGATTCATCTTTTTTCAGGAGACAGTTTGTCTCACTACGATTCATGGCCTTCGCCAATGACAGTCATAAGTGACGGTCCATACGGCATCAATGGCTATCCAGGCGACACCAAAAAACCCGAACATCTTCCACAAATATATGAACCGCATATCGCAGCTTGGTCGAAGGCAGCTAATACACAAACAACATTGTGGTTTTGGAATACAGAAATTGGTTGGGCCATCATGCATCCAATTCTTGTGAAGCATGGTTGGATATACCGTTCATGTAATATATGGGATAAGGGTGTGTCTCATATAGCTGGAAATTGTAATGGAAAAACCATGCGCAAATTTCCAGTTGTAACAGAAATATGTGTTCATTACATAAGAGAACCGCAATTCAATGATGTTGGCGGAAACAGATTAAGTCTGCAAGATTGGCTAAGAAATGAGTGGAGAAGAACTGGATTGCCATTCCATAAAGCTAATGAAGCCTGCGAGGTAAAAAATGCTGCTTCAAGGAAGTACCTTACAGCAGATCATATGTTCTATCCACCACCGCCAGACATCTTTGCTAAACTCGCTATCTATGCAAACAAGTATGGAAATTTAGATGGCAAACCATACTTCAATCTAAACGACGAAGAAGTAGAAAATGGTTTGCTAATACAAGACAAATGGCAAAAGTTACAAAGCAAGTTTAATTTCGAATACGGAGGTACAAACGTTTGGCGATTGCCAGCTAATAGAGGCAAAGAAAGACTGAAAGACGGCATGAAAGTTGTTCATGGCAATCAAAAACCATTTTCATTAATGGAAAGAATCATAAAAGCATCGACAGATGAGAACGATGTTATATGGGAACCATTTTGTGGATTGGCTTCTGCATCAATTATAGCTGATAGTTTGAATCGAATTGCATATACATCCGAAATATCAAACTCTTATTACATGTATGTTAAGAATAGGATTGAACAAAATGTTGTTATTGGTTGATTTTTCGGTAGAAATGTTCTACGATTAGAATCAGTTTCTACAGGAATAATTTTAAGTATGTTAATATTGCAACCAAATAACAACGTATATGATATGAACAATCTGCCAGAGATTGTCGATTTTGATTTACGATTTTGTGTATTAGATTACAGCAACACTCAAGATGTTGATTTCTTCTTTCTACCTCTTTTGTTCCTTGATAGTTTCCCACGGCCTTCTGCCGATTTACAGATAGGCAAGTATCGTATACAAATGCCTCTAGATTGGAGTATTGTAATAGCCGATAAGGATTTTGGTTACATGGAAACAATAGAATTGAAGGATTTACGAGATAGACCTTTTGAAGCATTTATCATGAATCCTATTACTGGATACATTCCAGATTTTGGTGAGATAACTCATCTAAACAACTTTCCTGATGTAACATGGAATATTCCGAAACTTAAATACGGACATATTCTGGCAGTCCCTTTGGAAAGAATTCCAAATCCACCATGCGCTTTCTTTGTAAAAGACATTCATCGTCTCCCAGAAAGCCTAGATATCACTAAAGTATTTTCATAACACGAGGTATAAATGAAATCACTACGATCACAAATAACACCATTGCTTGAGGATTTTAAAAGGTCTCACGGCAGAGGCAACACTACGACAGCGAATATAGCTCTCATTCATATTATCGAGAAACTAGTAAGCCATGTAGAAACTTTATCAAAGCCGGAATATTCATTAAGAGACGCAGTTGATATTTTGCATGACGCTAAATATTTGATCGGTGATGATTATTCCGCTGTTCTAGATCATATTGATAATGAAAAGTTTTCTGAACAAGAAGTTGTTGCCGATACCCCTACTGAAGAACTGCATATGACTTTACCAAAACGTAGTGCAGGACGACCAAAAAAAATAAGGAAATGAAATGGATAAGCCAGAAGAAAACAAATGCAATTGTGAAAATTGTGATTGCAACTCATGTAATTGTAAGAAAGAAACCTGCAATTGCGAATGCAATAAAATGCCAGACACAGAAGGCGGACACCGAGAATAGAAATCAAAACCCCATCCTGCACTAATCAGGATGGGGTTTCTAGCAACCTTTTGGAGGAAAGCAGCTTGACGCTGGGCCTCAATTCTATTTACCATACGACCTTCCTAGAAGTGTCTTTTAAGTCCAAAAACAATATGTTGGGTTTTAATAATGGTTGAACGTAAGTTAGATATATTCCAATTGCTTAAGTCCTCTGATCTGAGAGATGCAGATTGGTTCTCAAAACAACCAAAGGATGCGCAAAAAGAATTTGCATCACCGGTTGTCTTGCGATGGGCATCGTCTATAGAAGGTTCTGCAAGAGAAATAGCATACATGCTATGGATAGTTAATGAAAGAGTTAACGTAAACTTGTTTGCCTTGCACCAACATCCGGAATTAGTTTATAGATTGCTTGCATCTTGTGGGATCGGTAAATCTTTTCGTCATACATGGTTGCCATTTCACAAGAGGAAAGGTGGAGAGAACAAGGCTTACGATTTTATTGCGGAAATGAATCCTGATGCTAATCAAAACGAAATTGAAATAATCTTATCGAAATACACCAAAGAAACATTTTCGCAATTTTTGAAAGAATGTGGTATTCAAGCAGATGAATCAAAATCCATCGTCAAAGCATACGAACAGCTTAAAGTCGGTTCTTGAGATAACTTGTGGTTGTGGACGATCCTTTACGAAGCGTGGCTACACCCGTCACAAATGCGAGCAAAGTAAGGAACAGTTTTTCTGTGATTTTTGCAAGACAGCATTTACTACTGAAAGAAGATTGATCAATCATCTATGTGAACAAAAGAGACGATTTCTACAAAGAGAAGACCAAAGTAACAGACGAGGCTTTATGGCATATGAACGATTCTATAATCGGTCTATGGGAAAGTCTGTGACCTACGAGAATTTTATGAAAAGCTCACTGTATGGAGCGTTTGTTAGATTTGGAAAACATTGTATAGACGTAAATGTGCTAAATCTATTAGGGTTTGTTGATTTCCTGCTTCGGGTTGAAGCTCCTGTTGATAAATGGACTAATTTAACGTTGTATGATACATATGTTAGAGAGTTGAATAAGACGGAACCACCAATAGATGCTTTAGAGAGGGTTTTTAAAGTAATGCAACAATGGGCCATCGAATCTGATGAGAATTGGATAGACTTCTTTCGTAAGGTCCAACCGCCATTGGCGGCATTGTGGATTTCCAATGGCAAAATCAGTCCATGGGTTCTTTTCACTGCTTCAAGTGCTCATGATTTGCTGAAAAGGCTACCACCAGAACAAATAGCCATGGTAGAAAAAGCCATCGATCCGGTATTTTGGAAACTGAAAATAGAGAGACATCAGAACGAAGTAGAAATTATCAGATCGATTTTAGCAGAATATGGAATATGAATATGGATAAAGATGAACTAATTGCTCTTATGTATAGAGATGAACCAAAAAAAGAAACAACAAACCAAACTCAAATAAATTCTGGATTCAGTAGAACAAGAAAAATACGAGTTGGAGCTATAGAATATGAAGTTCCAACTGTTGAATATATGAATCGACTTGAGCAATTAGTTGTCCACCAAGCAAAAACAGTAGAAGAATTACTACAGCGTATCGATCGCTTGAATATAACTGTGATTTCGACTCGAAATTTTATTCGACGGCAGACAAATAGACTTAACGAAATGCAAAACGATTTGAGTGGAAAAATCGATTATAGAGAAGAACCATGATATGCCACGTAATTATAAATGATTTTGAAATAGGACGAAAAGTTATATATGTGCTCAACGATGATGACTTTGCCATCTATCAAAATAAAGCACACGATACTGACAAATTATTATTAGCATTACAAAAAAACGAGATGTTTCAAGGTAAAACAAGATGGTGTGACCTCGATATCAAACATTTTCATGTAATGGTAGTTAACATGCTTATCATCCTGGGGAAAATGTCAGATGATGTGTGCAGAGATCAATCAAGTATAACTGTTCAAAGATTAACATTTTTGCTTTGCGGTCTTATATCGTTTCTACATGATAAAACCAATAGCTACATAGAACTGTTTAGAATCAATCGAGTTTCTTACGACGATGTTGCATACAACTACAGCGCATCATTAGATATAGTGATAGACCGTCCAGGTGCAGGATTGAAGGTGATCATCAATAATGACTGACATTGACATTGATTTTTTTGATCGCAAGAAAGCTCTAGAAAATCTTCGGTATGTGCTTGCTGTAGAAGTGCATGGTAATCAGCGTCGGAAACATCTGTCCGGGATATACTTTCATGATATTCCGGTTGATCCTGTCGATAACATGGCGGTATGGGAATACAAAACAGCAGAACAAAAGGGATATTTCAAGGTTGATTTCCTTCACAATACTATCTACGAAAAAGTTAGAAACGAAGATCATTTAGTCGATCTTCTTGTCAGGGAACCGCCATGGGATGTGTTTAACGATGAAGATATCGTAAATAATTTATCCCATCTTGCCGGTCATTTTGATGTAGTGAAAAAAATTCAGCCAAAAAACATAGAGGATTTGGCTGTATGTATAGCTCTCACTCGTCCCGGAAAGATATATCTTCAGAAAAAACCGAGGGCAGAAATAGACAAAGAAATTTGGATCAAAACGGAAAAGTATTACTTCAAAAAGTCTCATGCCATAAGCTATGCGTCAGCAATAATCGTTCAGTTGAACCTTCTTATTGAAGAGACAATGAATGTCTAATTTCATATATGATCCTATGATGGTGGAACATAGCAAACGTGCCGTTGATGGTAAGCTTCTGTTAGCAAACTTCTTTCCAAACCATGTAGAATGGCTTAATGACAATTACATAACATATTCTGTAACAACTTATTTTTGGCCGGATTTTTTAGTAAACAATCCAGCCTTCGCTGTAATGCAACTAAATGTTTCCATAGATAATGCGTCACACGCTGAAATGTTTAAATCGTTCAGCGGGATCAAGATAGATTCGCTTTAATCCAATTCTTAATCATGCCCGGTGTGACTGATCCATAGGATGAGCCTTTAAATTGTCCTTTGGAAAACATTTCTGGCGTAACTTCGCCATTGGTTAGTTCGGTGATCATAACTATGTGATGATGGTTTTGCTGATCCCAGATTACGGCGCCAGCTTTGGTAGCTATCCAGCCAAAGGACTGACCATCTATATCGATTTTGCGTTTGTGTGCCATTGATGGACTATACTACAGTCTGCGAACCAATGTCACCTGTCGTTTGCGCACACGGCGAGAAATTGTTTCTTGAAGAGATACGACAGGTCCAGAGACCAAAATAAAATCCTTTCGAGAAAAATGCTTCAGATAGTCTCGATAGGGCTTAAACCTCTCTTTCAGAAAAATATTGATGGGGATTTGTCGGTTACTTCCCCACCACCATTCAGTCGAGCATTTGATAAAATCTTCCCGCAATTCTTTCGATGGGATTGCATTTAGATCATATATAGATATAAGTTGGTTATCGCAATTCTGAACAACTCCCAAATAAGGTAGATTGTTCATTGTTCCATAAGATAAAAATGGAAATTGTTCCAAGATTATCTTTATTTCTTCCGGTAATTCAAGTTCATTCATGATTCGTATTTAGTATACATATTTTATCGATTCTGATAAATACAGAAACATATTAGGATCGTAATCATGGCTTATGCCAATTTAGCCTCTGCCACCAAACTTCATAGAGCTAATCAGATCGTAACTGATATAGGCTCCAACGGGCTTATGAGTTTCTATACAGGGTCATATCCTGTTAGTCCAGATATCACTCCAAGTGGAATCCTCTTGGTATCCCTTCCATTGTCTCCCGTCTCTGGTGTTGCCTCTTTTGCAGTACAAAGCGGTCTTGTTCTTTCTGGTGGTACTGGCGGGACAGATGGTGTCTATAGCTTAACCATTACAGGTGGTGGCGGAACTGGTGCTGCTGGCATCTTTACCGTTGTTGGCGGCGTTCTTACAACAATAGCCATTAACAACAATGGTTATGGTTATACAACACCACCAACATTCTCCGGGTTTACTAATGCTGGTTTGACAGGAGCTTCTGCCATGCCAGTTATGACAGGTATTTTAGTTTTCAATGCTATTTCAAGTGCAACCGCTATAGCAACAGGAACAGCCGGCTTTGTTCGTGTATCAACTTCTTCATCGGTCGGCGTTATTGATCTGGATGTTGGAACAACAAATGCTTTTAGCGTAATTGTTAATAATACTTTCATTTCTAGTGGCGGCGTAGTTAGTTGTACCGCTGACGTTCTTATTGAAGGATAAATATCTTCCAAAGATTTAACTAAATATTATCAAATATAAGGAATTTTATATATGGCAACAGCTACACATATCCCGGGTGAATTACTTTTTGACCAGGGACAACTTTCTGCTTCTCTAGGCG
>VFSW01005091.1_pt1 | contig 19499 bp, 13 predicted proteins | sample 5358111 | NCBI WGS metagenome assembly VFSW01 (sample SAMN11554181, study PRJNA540505) | mine drainage metagenome | isolation source: sediment from site ElyBrook_90M | place: USA: Ely Copper Mine, Vershire, VT | collected 2017 | reverse complement strand
CAGCAATGATTTTTTCTGTCATATCTTCGGCAGTATACCGGGTATGGGTGGCCGGCATGCCATACTAATGCGCTCCACAGACCGGCGCCGCGCTGGCTGCCCAGTTCTACCAGGCTCATCGCAAAGGACGGCAGTGCAGACGTTACAATAAGCGGAGTCGAGGAATAGACAACATGTCAGAAGCAACAGCGGCAGTCGCAGAAAACACCCAGTCCACGCCCCAGGCTATGAACCAGGCCAAGCCCCAGACCGCGCACGAGCAGAAGCCACCCGTAAAGCGCCAGATCGTCTGCTTCAGCTTTTACAAAGTGCTGCCGGAGTGGCGCCGCCTGCCAGCCGTTACCCGCACTGAACACAAGGCCGCCTTTGCCGCCGTACTCGCCAAATGGCAGAAGCCGGGCGAGTTCGTCTCCATCACCTACTCCACCATCGGAACGCGCGGCGATGTGGACATGTGCGTCTGGAGCATCGGCTACGGAGTGGATGAGCTGAACCAGATGCGGTCCGAGTTGATGTCCACACCACTCGGCGGCTACCTGGAAACGCCGCATAATTTCCTGGCTATGACCAAGCGCTCGCAGTACCAGATCGGCCACGAGTACGAGGGCGAAAACGATGTTCGCGGCAACATCCGCCCCGGCGGACAAAAGTACATTTTCATCTATCCGTTCTGGAAGACGCGGCCCTGGTACCTGCTGCCGCTTGATGAGCGCAAGCGCCTGATGGACGAGCACATCCGCGTCGGCCTGATGTACCCCCGCGTCAAGCTCAACACCACCTACTCCTTCGGCATTGACGACCAGGAGTTTGTCGTCGCCTTTGAGACAAACTACCCTGAGGACTTTCTGGATCTTGTCCAGCAGCTTCGGGAAACTGAAATCAGCATGTACACCTTGCAGGACACACCTATTTTCAGTTGCGTCCGCCTGCAACCGATGGAAATGCTGAACCGCCTGGGCTAGCTGGCATTTCATCTGCCCATACCGCATATGGGCAGGGTCCCATCAGGGAGTCCCAAGGGTCGCTGTCCGCATGGTTGTCATTCTGAGCGAAGCGAAGAATCTGCTTCTGCTTTTCTTTCCCGCTTCACTTCTGCTGAGGTACGCTGCACATGCCGCTCAAGCAACCCGCCAGGCCAAAGAAAGCTGCCGCAAAAAAATCCGTGAAGGCCAGCCTTGCTCCCGAACGCATCGCTGAAATCCTGAAGCTCCTGCACGAAGCCTACCCGGATGTGGTCTGCGCCCTGCACCACACCAGCGCATGGGAACTCACTGTGGCCACCATCCTCTCAGCACAGTGCACAGACGTTCGTGTGAACATGGTCACGCCTGCCCTCTTCAAGCAGTTCCCCACGCCGCAAGCCTTCGCGAACGCTCCTATTGAGGACATCGAAGCAGCCATCCGCACCACCGGCTTCTACCGCAACAAGGCGAAGTCTGTGCAGGGCGCGGCCAAGCGGCTGCTGACTGAATTCAACGGTGCGGTCCCGAAAGAAATGGACAAACTCCTGACGCTGCCGGGTGTTGCGCGTAAAACGGCCAACGTCGTCCTTGGCTCATGGTTCGGCATCGCGGCAGGCGTGGTCGTAGACACGCACGTTTTCCGGCTGTCGCATCGTCTCGGCCTCACCCAGGCGACCACGCCGGAAAAGGTCGAGCAGGACCTGATGAAAATCATCCCGCGCGACCACTGGATTCAGTTTTCCCACGAGCTCATTCACCATGGCCGCCAGGTCTGTGTCGCACGTAAACCCCGCTGCGCCGACTGCACCCTTGAATCCCTTTGCAACGCCCCGGACAAGACCTGGAGCACACACAGCTAGAGCAGATTATGTGCTGGTTTGCGCACTCTGCTGAAAATATTCAGCCACTGCCTGAGCCAGTCCGGCCACGGTCGCCTGTTCAGCCTCGCATTGCGGCTCGCAGCCAAGCTCCCGCAAAGTTGCAGATGTAATCGGCCCAATCGAGGCCAGAACCATTGACCGCGGAAGAGCCATGGCTGCCTCATCCATCAAGGTAAAGAAGTTTCTGGCCGAGGAGGAACTGGTAAAGGTCACGGCATGGGGCGCTAAGTCTGGTTGCACAAAGGCCCGTTGCAATGCTGCCACGGACTCCACCGGAACGACATTCTGATACGCCTCAGCAATGTCCACCGTCGCTCCCAGGCTGCACAGCGCAACCGGAATCACGTCGCGAGCTATCTTTGCCCGCACCAGTAAAACGCGGCATCCCGCAACACCGACGCCAAGCGAGTCTACCAGCGACTCCGCCACATACCGCTCCGGCATGGCACACGTCTCCAGCCCAAGCTCCTGAATGGCCCTTGCCGTGGCCGGCCCAATAGCGGCAATCTTTAGTTTCTCCAGCGATGCGGCGGGCGTTCCCAGCAGCCTCATGCGTTCGCCAAAGACCCGCACTGCATTTGCGCTGGTGAAGATGATCCATTCAAAATGCATGATGCCCTGAAGCGCGCGATCAAGCGGGTCATATGACTCCGTGGGCATTATCTCAATGGCGGGAATCACAAGCGTCTCCGCACCGAGCAACTCCAGTTCCGCTGCAAGCTGCGAAGCCTGATGCCTGGCCCTCGTCACCAGAATGCGCTTGCCGGCCAACGGCTTGCTCCCGGTCCATGGCCTGCTCATAGACGCCTCCATCGCTATCCCAGCATCTCGCGCGCACCCTGCCGCAGCAACTGCTCCGCGACCATACGGCCCAGAGCCTTCGCTTCCGCGCCATGGCCCGCTTCAGTATCAATGAACGCTCTTTGCTGTCCATCCGGTGACGCGACACATCCCCACATGCGCCACCCTTCACCAGCCGCAGCGCAATATGCACCAATGGGTACCGAGCACCCACCGCCCAGTGCATGCAGCGCCGTCCGTTCTGCTTCCACGCAGAAGCGGGTCGGCACATCCTCCAGAAAGTCCAGCGCCTCCAACACGCGAGAGTCGTTGGCGCGCGCCTCAATGGCGAGAGCGCCCTGCCCCGGCGCAGGGCATAACTGATCGGGATCAAATCTTTGGCGCACCCACTCCGCTCTTCCCAGTCTGTCAAGACCGGCAGCGGCAAGCAGTAAAGCATCAGCTTGACCTTCGGCGAGCTTGCGCAGACGAGTATCCACATTGCCGCGCATCTCCACAAACTTGAGATCGGGCCGCAACAGCAGCAACTGCGCCTGCCGTCGCGGACTTGTGGTGCCGATACGTGCTCCCGTGGGAAGACTCATCAACGAAGCCTCCGCAACTGCAACCAGCACATCCCGCGCATCAACGCGGCTGGGAACAGCCGCCAGGACGAAGCGGGCATCCAGCTCCGCCGGCAGATCTTTCAGGCTGTGGACCGCCATGTCTATGCGGCCCTCGGCCAGGGCTTCTTCTATTTCTTTGATGAAGATGCCTTTGCCGTCCACGCCATCTGGCTGGGCAGCCGCGAAGGCAGGGTCCTGCATCCGGTCGCCTGTAGTCCTGATGATTTCAATCTCAACCGTGTGGCCCTGTTCACGCAAAGCGTCCGCAATATGATTTGCCTGCCACAGGGCAAGCTGCGAGCCGCGCGAGCCAATGCGCAGTTTTTGTGACGTCATGTCGCGACACCTTCGTCCTCATCGTCTTCAACTGGCTTGCGCTCAACTTGCGCCGTACGCCCTTCCAGCAGCGCCGTCCTGCTCTCCAAATCGAAAATGCGCCGAGCCGTATCAATCGCTGCTCTATCGCCATCGCGTGCGGCACTCTTCAAACCCGTCAAAGGGGCATGCAAAAACTTGCCCATCAGGCTGCGCGTCAGGGCTTCCACCACATGCATCTGCTCGCTGGTGAGGCCGCCCAACCGGCTCTGCGCCCGCCGCAGCTCAGTCTGCCGAATTCCCTCTAACGTGTCCTGCAAGGCGATGATGGTCGGCACAGCCGTCAGTCCCTGGCGCCTCGCCTGGTAGCGATCCACCTCGCGGGTCACAATGTTCTCCGCCACCTGCGCCTCATGGCTTCGCTCGTCCAGATGGCCGGCAGCCACCGTTTGCAGGTCGTCGATGTCATACACGAAGATGCCTTCCAGTTTGCTCATTTCCTGATCCACGTCGCGTGGCACTGCGATGTCGATAAAGAACATGGGCCTGCGGCGGCGGCGCTGCAGAAACTGCTGGCCATGCTCGCGCCTGAAGATAGCGCCGCTGTTGCCAGTGAGCGCAGCTCCGGTGGAGCTGATGACGATGTCGGCCTTGTCCGCCTGTTCATACAGTTCTTCAAAGCGGATGGTCTCGCCGCCAAACTCCTCCGCAAGCTGCACCGCGCGTGCATGCGTCCTGTTGGTCACAAACAGATGCTCTGCACCTTGCTGCATCAGGTGCCGTGCGGCAAGCTCACTCATCTTGCCAGCGCCCACCAGCAGCACCTTCTTACCCTGAAGAGATCCAAAAATCTTCTTCGCCAGATCGACCGCAACCGATGCTATCGAGACCGAGTGGCTGCCAATCCGTGTCTCGCTGCGCACCTTTTTTGCCACGGTAAACGCGCTCTGCAGCAATCCATCCAGATCTCCCTGCACCGCCCCCACGGAGCGCGCAACACTGTACGACTCCTTCACCTGGCCCAGTATCTGCGGCTCGCCAACCACCATTGAGTCCAGGCTCGCCGCCACGCGGAACAGGTGCCGCACCACCTCACGCTCGCGGTACTCATACAGGTGCGGCTCGATCAGGGCTGGCTTCACGGCAAAATACTCATGCAGAAAGCGCAACAGATCGGCGGGCGCACTTTCCGCTTCCTCGTGCTGGCTGGTCACCAGTTCAACCCGGTTGCAGGTGGAAAGAATCATCCCCTCGCGCACACCCGGCTGATGCAGCAGCGTGCGGGTTGCATCAGCAAGCCGTGCTGGCGAAATCGCCAGCCGCTCACGCACCTCCACCGGCGCCGATTTGTGATTGATTCCCAACAGAACAAGATTCTTCATGGTGTTGTGAACCTGTGCACTGAGCTGAACTGGTTCGCAGCCCAAACGGCAAGCACCACCACCAGCACGAAGCTGGAGAGGTAGACCGCCCTCCGGCCGCGCAAACCGGCATTGCGGCGGATGAATATCATGCCTGAGTAGGCCGCCCACATGGCGAAGGACAGAAGAACCTTGGGATCAAGAAAATAGGAAGGACCGACGCGTTCCTGAGCTATCAACGACCCGGCCAGCAGGCCGGCCGTCATGCACGGAAAGCCGATCAGCAAGGCCTTGTACGCAATCTGGTCTATGGTGTCGAGGGGCGGCAGCCAGTTGAACATGGTGCTGGCTCTCTTGCTCTTCAACTGCCTTTCCTGCAGCAGATAGAGCAGGCTCGACACCAGGCTCACGAAAAGCCCCGCATAGGCGGCCATCAGCAGGGCCACGTGCATAAATATCCATCCATTGCGCACAAGTGGAGACTTGAACGTCTCCTCCCCCGGCACAAAGGCCGGAACCAGGACCAGCAGAAAAACAACCGGCAGCACGAACACACCAAGGGACACAGTCCGGTATCGCCAGTAGACCAGAAGAAATGCGCAGGCCAGCAACAGGCCCAGCAGCGATTGCATTTCATGCGGACTGACAGGCAGTGTATGGTGTGCCGCGTTCAGCATCTCTGCCAGGGCGACAAAATGAAAAAAAACAGCCAGCATGACGGCAGGCACCGCCACCCGCCGCCAGCCTGGCCGCTCATACAACGCAGCCGGCAGCGTGGCGAGGCTTGCCACTCCGTAAAGAACTACCGCGATTCTGAGCCAGAAAGTCGACATGTTTTTGCAGTTACGCAGTAGCCAGCACTGCCAGACTCCTGCTGCTAAACGCCCAACTTTCAAGTATATCGCCTGGATGTCCTATACGGACGCATATATTCCGGCGAAGTGCGCCCCAAGTGCGCCCAGACGCAACTTGCCGAATCTAACTCACTCCACCGCTGCAACTCCCATCCGGGCAGCTGCTGCAATCTTCGTAGCAATGCCCCCTACACGCCGGCATGCCGCTCACGGTATGCTGGCGTTTCAGTGCAAAACGACCACTCAAGCCCAGCTACCGCTCCCGCTCCTGTTTCGCAGGCGACGCAGACACCCTTCATGCGCCAGTACTCCACCGCCAAGAGCCAGCATCCTGACGCCCTGCTGTTCTTTCGCATGGGCGACTTCTATGAGCTTTTCTTTGACGATGCCATCGTCGCCTCACGCGAACTTCAAATCACGCTCACCAGCCGTGACAAGTCCAGCGCAAGCCCCATCCCCATGTGCGGCGTTCCCTACCATGCCGCCGAAGGCTATCTCACGCGACTGCTCCGCAAAGGCTTTCGCGTCGCCATCTGTGAGCAGATGGAGGACCCCAGGCTCACCAAGAAGATCGTCCGCCGTGAAGTCACGCGCGTACTTTCACCAGGCACATCGCTTGACCCGGCTCTGGGATCAGAGCAGAACAACTTTCTGGCCGCCATCGTCATGCCCGGCACGGGACTGACCGGGCTCGCACTGCTCGACCTCTCGACGGGAGACTTCCTCACCACGGAATTTCATGGAGCAGACTCCTTCACCCAGGCCATGGAGGAGCTAAGCCGCGTCAACCCAAGCGAACTGCTCCTCTCCAGCCATCTGCCATTCGCGCCGAGCGCGGCGGCAGCGCCACCGCTCAAGACGGAGGCACTGACCTCCCGCGCGCAACAGCCTGAAGTGCCGGGGCAACAGCGTGAAGCCCTGGCGGCTCTTGACCGCATCCGCACCAAAACGCAGCTCGATGAGTGGACCTTCAGTCCGGACTACGCGCTGCCGCTGCTCAACAAGCACTTCAAAACGCTTTCCCTGGATGGCTTTGGCCTGGCAGGCCACACCGCCGCCGCCGCTGCCGCCGGTGCACTTCTGCATTACATCAAGACCACACAGCAAGGCACGCTCGACCACATCGACTCCATCCGCTACTACGAACGGACATCCTACCTGGAACTGGATGCCGTGAGCGTTCGCAACCTGGAACTGGTTGAGCCGTTGTTCTCTGGCGAGTCGCACCGCACCACGCTCTTCCACACTCTCGACGCCTGCCATACGCCCATGGGCAAACGCCTTCTACGTGGCAATCTGCTGCGGCCTCTGATGGACCGCAGCCCAATCGAAGCGCGGCTTGAGGCTGTGGCAGAGTTGCACGGCTCCCTGCGCCTGCGCGAGGGGTTGCGCCGCGCGCTCGATGGCCTGCTTGACCTGGAGCGCCTGCTGGGCCGCGTCGCACTGGACTCGGCCGGCCCGCGCGACCTTCTCGCCTTGTGCAATTCATTGGGCAAGCTGCCGGATGTGCTGGCCGCGATACAGCCGCTCACTGCTCAGCGCTGGCTGCACCTGGCCGCCGCCTTCGATCCGCTTGTCGACCTCACCACCCGCATTGCGGAAACAATCGCCGCCGAGCCGCCAGTCCATCTAACCGATGGCAACGCGATTCGCTCAGGAGTCGACGCGGAACTGGACGAACTGCGCGGCCTGAGCCAGAGCGGCCGCCAATCCATCGCGGCCATTGAAGAGCGCGAGCGTGCCCGCACCGGCATTGGCTCGCTGAAGGTGCGCTTCAATTCCGTCTTCGGCTATTACATTGAAATCACCAAGTCCAATCTCGCCTCCGTCCCCGCGGACTACGAGCGCAAACAGACCCTGGTGAATGCCGAACGCTTCACCACGCCAGAGCTGAAGCAGTACGAGACAAAAATCCTTACCGCCCAGGAACGCTCCCTGGAGATAGAAAAGCGCATCTTTGCCGAGCTTCGCGCCACCGTCCTCGCCTCCGCCACGCGCATAAGGAAAACTGCGCAGACAGTGGCTGAAGCTGACATGCTCTGCTGTTTTGCCCACGTTGCCGCCCTGCGCAACTATGTAAGACCGCAAATAGAAAAAGCCAATGAGACCGGCGACGATGACATTACCTTTGTGATCATCGCTGGGCGTCATCCGGTGGTAGAACAGCGCATGGAAGATGAGCAGTCGGACAACGGCCCCTCACGCTTCGTCCCCAACAATCTCTTTCTCAACTCCACCAGCGGTCCGTCCATCCTCCTGCTCACCGGCCCGAATATGGGTGGCAAATCGACCTACCTGCGCCAGGCCGCTCTGCTGGTCATCATGGCGCAGATAGGCTGCTTCGTCCCTGCCGAACACATGCGCCTCGGCCTGGTGGACCGCATCTACACCCGCATCGGCGCAAGCGACAACGTCGCCCGTGGGCGCTCCACGTTCATGGTGGAAATGACCGAGACGGCAACCATTCTGAACACCGCCACGGCACGCTCCCTGGTGCTGCTGGACGAGATGGGCCGGGGCACGGCAACCTATGACGGCCTCTCCCTGGCCTGGGCCACGGTGGAGCACCTGCACAACAAGATCGGCGCGCGTACGCTCTTCGCAACCCATTACCACGAACTGACCCTGCTGGCAGACCAACTGCCCAAACTGCGCAACCTGCGCGTGGCCGTGCGTGAAACTCCCAACGGAATCGTCTTCCTGCATGCGGTCGAACTCGGCGCGGCCAACAAGAGCTACGGCATTGAGGTGGCGCGCCTCGCTGGACTACCGCAGCAGGTCATCGAGCGGGCACGCCGCGTGCTGCGCCAGCATGAACGCGTGGAAAAGCAGACCATCGCGGAAGAGACTGCGCCTTTGCAGATGACCATGTTCACGCCCCTGTCGCAGCGCATCGTGGACCGCCTGCAGTCCGCGGACATAAACGCGCTCACGCCGATGCAGGCGCTGCTGCTGCTGGAGCAGCTACAGCGCGAACTCTCCGGCGAGGCCGGCGCAAGCGAACGGACAGGCGCTCTATGACGACCACAGCCAAGCCAATCATCAAGTCCCAACTCGCAACATCGAAAGCGCAGCGCTCAATGTCCAGTACACACGCGTCTGCCTCTCTGCGAACCATGACTGTGGCGGGCATCATGAGCGGCACCTCCGCCGATGGAGTCGACGTCGCACTGGTTCGCATTACGGCACGTGGCAATCAGGCCTATCCGCGCCTGGCCTTGCTCGCGCATGAGTCCTTCGCCTATCCCAGGCCGCTGCGCAACGCTGTGCTGGCCGCAATGAATGCCTCTGATATCTCTGCCGCCGAGCTGGCACGGCTGAACTGGCGGCTGGGAGAGACCTACGCGGACGCTGTGCTGAAAACCGCAGCGCGCCATCCTGGAATCAGGATTGACCTCGCTGGCTGTCATGGCCAGACCATCTACCATCAGGGCCGAGCCGAGAAGTACCTTGGCGCGCCGCTGCGCTGCACCTGGCAACTCGGCGAAGCATCTCTCATCGCAGCTCGTTGCGGCATCCCCGTAGTCTCCGACTTTCGCCCCGCAGATCTGGCCGTTGGCGGACAAGGCGCTCCCCTCGTTCCACTGCTTGACTATGCCCTCTTCCACCATGGGATGCGCGCCCGCGTGCTACAAAATCTGGGTGGCATCGGAAACCTCACAGCCATCGCTCCCAATGCTGCGCTCGACAGCGTTCTTGCCTTCGACACCGGCCCCGCAAACATGCTCATCGATGCCTGCATGCAGCATCTTTACGGCAAGCCCTTTGACCGCAATGGAGCCACAGCAAAGCGCGGTCGAGTCCTCCAGCCCATTCTGGACACTCTGCTGGCAGCGCGCTTTTTCTCTGAGCCGCCGCCTAAATCCGCTGGACGCGAGCAGTTTGGAGCAGCCTACAAAGATCGCTTTCTCGCGCTCTGCGGTAAAGCATCAGCCAAACCGGAGGACGCTGTCGCCACCGCAACCGCCCTCACCGTTGAATCCATCGCTCTAGCCTTGCAACGCTTTGCGCTTCCTGTTCTCCACTTTCGCCCGGCGGAGAGCAGTGCGAAAGTGGACTTTATTCTTGCTGGAGGAGGAGCAAAAAATGCTTTTCTGGTCAGCCTGCTGCGCGACCGCATTGCACCCCTCGGCTGCAAACTGTCTCTCAGCGACGACTTCAATCTCCCCGCTCAAGCCAAGGAAGCCATGGCCTTCGCCATGCTCGCATGGCAGACATGGCGCCGCCTGCCCGGCAACGTTCCTTCGGCCACCGGCGCGGCCAGGTCCGTCATTCTAGGCAAAGTCACCTATGCTTAGTCCATTTCCGCCATTGCAGCGCTTTGGAACGGGGCTCAAAGAAGAAATAGAAGCGCGAGCTGCTTCCGTCCCGCCAGGGCAGCCATGCGGGCCCGCCGCAAGCTCCTCAGCCACGCGGAAGCTCCGCATCCTCGCACTCAGCTTCTGCGTGCCCCTGGCCATGAGCCTCGCCGGCTGCACACGTGCCCATGCACCAGCCACCATGGTCACTGTCCTGATTGAGAGTAGCCCCACTAACCTCGACCTTCGCGTGGGCGTGGACGCGCAGTCCGAACACATCGGCGCTCTCATCTTCGACCCGCTCCTTCACAAGGACGAGCACTTCAACCTGCAACCCTGGCTGGCAGAGAGCTGGCAGCGGCCAGACCCACTCACCTACATCTTCCACCTGCGCCCCAATGTCCGCTTCCATAACGGCCAGCCGCTGACCGCTGAGGACGTCGTCTGGACGCTCGATTCCATGCGCAACGGAAGCATCGCAAGCCCGCGCTCAGGCAACTTCCTCTCGGTCGACCGCGTGGAGGCCATCGCCCCTCTCACTGTGGTCATCCACCTCAAACATGCTGACAATGCCCTTCTGTGGAACCTTGCCGACGGCAACTTTGGCGTGGTTCCGCATGGCAGCGGGCGTGACCTCGGCCAACATCCCATCGGTACCGGCCCCTACAAATTCATCAGCCAGGCGCAGGACAAGGAAGTCATCCTGCAGCGCAACGATGACTCCTGGCAGCCACTGCCGCAGATACCCCAACTGCGCTTCTCTGTCGTGCCGGACGCCATCACACGCGCACTGGAATTGCAGAAAGGGTCTGCCGACGTGGAGATCAACGCGTTGACCGCGGACATGGTCTACTCCCTGCGCAATGCGCCAAATCTGGTGACAGAGGCCGGCCCAGGCAGCATCCTGAACTACATCAATTTCAACGTCCGCGACCCCGCGCTGAAAGATAAGCGTGTGCGCCAGGCCATCGCCTGCGCCATCAACCGGCCCGCCATCATTCAGGCGCTCTTCCGCGGCCATGCACGCCTGGCCAAGAGCCTGCTCCCCATCGGCCATTGGGCCACCGAGGACACACCCGATCCCTATCCTTATGACCCGGCGCGCTCGAAGCACCTGCTGGACGCCGCGGGCCTCAAACCCGGCAGCGAAGCAATCCGCCTGCGCCTGACCATGAAGACCTCAACAGACGAGACAACCCGCCTGCTGGTCGCCATCCTGCAGCAGCAACTGCGCGAGGTGGGCATCGCACTGGATATTCGCAGCTATGAATTCGGCACTTTCTACGGTGACATAACACGAGGCGCATTCCAGATGTATGCTCTGCGCTGGCTTGGCAGCAACGAGGACCCGGACATATTCCGTTACGCATTTGCGTCTTCAAGCACGCCACCGTATGGGGCGAATCGCGGCTACTATCAAAACCCCGTGTTGGATGCTCTGCTAGAGGACGCGGCCGGCACAGCCGACCCGTCAAAGCGCCGCGAGGACTACCTGCGCGTCCAGCAAATACTCGCCGATGACGTGCCAAGCATCAACCTCTGGTATCTGGACAACGTCTGCGTGCATACACGCAGACTGGGCAACGTCCACCTGAAAGCATCCGGCAGCTACGACTTCCTCAACGAGGCAAGTCTTTCCTCAAATTAGGCTTGTATATGCCGCCGCAAACAGCAGTATCAGTATTGGTTGACCACATAAAAACTCATTGGAACGAGATTATGAGGCAACTTCTGGCAATTTATGGGGTATCCACGAATGAGAGCTGAGAGCAGGGAGAAATGAGCTTGAGAGTTCCGATACCACTTCGATTCAGCAATCCCACGTCCAGGGCGACGGCTAGCAAGCGTACGTCAATCCGCCCGGTGTCCATCTCCCCAGCAAAGGCATGGTTGATCTTTCTAGCCGTCGCGGGGATATTGGCCCTGATTCAGAGCGCACCGAAAAGGCCAGTCCCGGCGACCACACCTACCACTCCCACCTTGAAGTGGTATCCACAACCGAAACAATCTGCCCATACCAAGAAACACACCAGGTCAAGCTCCGACGAAGTCTACATCCCTGACCCAGACTGCTGTACGGGCCTGCGGTAGACACTGCGTCACCAACGGGGTATCTCTGGGCCGCCCTTTGTCGCCACGCGGCGCATACCAGTGATGCACGTCTCGATACATGAGGTGGGAACCTTGATGTTCGTTGAACGTGTCCGGTAGAAGGCTCAGGAAGAAACGATAGCCACACAGAGAAAACATGCCCGCGAGCAACTTGACCCCTATCGTCTTCGGGTCAGGCTCAAGCCCTGGCGAAGCGTAACCTGTTCTCCATCTTGCGCGGCAGTGTATAGCCCAGCCTTTTCTCGAAACGTTGCCCTACCGAACGCGATCTTTACCAGTTCGTCATTCGGCGAGCAAGCGGGGACGAAGAGGACAGTTTCCTGGGTGGCGACAATGGCAGTCGCCACCAGTTCTTGCCGAAGATACCCACCGCGAGCGTCTGACCCGGATTTCCATGGGTCTACGCGCTGGGAAGTATGTGGAACGAGGACAGGATAGACCCTCGTTCCGCAGTGAGAATGGTCAGCTTTCATCCTCTTAGAAGACGATCTTCAGGGAAGCCAGCATAGAGCGCGGTGTGTTTTCTTGCGATGTGGGCAGGGTGCCAAATCCCGTCCAGCTTGTGCTGGGCGAGTAGGCAGGCACCTTGTCGTTGTTTCTGCTGGGCGCCCCCCAGTTGGGGTGATTGGCGGCGTTCAGAGCCTCCAGACGGAATTGAACAAACATCCCTTCGCGCTTAAGCGGGAAGTCCTTGTGAAACGCCGCGCTCCATAGCAAGAACGACGGATTGCGCAGAAATCCAATGTGGGGCGGCGTCGACTGCGGCTCCCATGTGCTCCGATCTGTCCAGCAGTTCTGGTTGTTGTTGAGCCAGTGCGCACGGGTCTGGCCACCCGCAGGCGCATAGCTCTTGCAGCCCGCCGTGCCCCAGTTGAAGTCCGCCGACGGAAGCCCTAACGGGGTGCCGGTTCCCCACATTACGGTATTGTCCACAAGCCAACCATTCGCCAGTGTATTCAGCAGTCTGTTTCTGTTGATCTGCGGAAGCGGGAAGACCATATTGGCGGCCAGATAGTTTCTTCTGTCTTCGGAGTCGAGCCCTTTCCATAGATGGGCGTCGATGTAGCTGCCGTTGTTGAGGTAGCTGTCCGTGGACATCCAGTTTGAATAGGTGTAATTGAATACGAAGTCGAGGGTCTTTACCCTGCGTTCCACACGGGCGGCGAGAGCATTGTAGAACGAATCTCCCGACGGAACCCCCTGCTCCGAAACGCCGTTGAAGAGCGGAAAAGCTCGCCGTAGTTTCCAGACTGGAATGGTTTTGGAAGCACCCAGCCCGGTATTTGCTGCCAGTACACCGTAGAAGGGATTGGTGACGTTGGTATTGCACAGGGAGAGGTCTGCATAGCAGGCCTGCTGCTGCGCCGTCGTGATCACTCCCAGAGAAGTGGTTACCGGAATGCCGTGAACATTGGTGCCCAGGTATTCCACGTCCAGCAGGAGCCCCCATGGCACCCTTTGCTGGACGCCGAGCGACCAATGCTGTGTCATGCGCAGGCGGCGGCTCGTGTTGTTGTAGCTGATCGATTGCCCGGCATTGGTTTCCAGGCCGGCGCCCGCTCCCGTGGGAGCAATGGCTCCGTTGGAGTACGGTGTTCCGGAATTGAAGTAGGAACTGGGAGTCAGGCCGCCGTCGAGTGAATCAATATACCCGGTGGTCTCGCTGAAACCTGTATTGTCCACTTGCAGCGGTGCCCAGGGGAAATAGATCCCGTAACCGCCACGGATGACGGTATCCTGATGGACCAGCCAACTGAATCCGAAGCGCGGCTGCCAGTCATTCCATTGCACTTTAAAGGGCGCGCCCGGCATGCCGTTGACGCCGGCGAACTGAAGGCCTCCCAGCAGAGGCGACTGCAGTTGAGGAGACCCTGCTAAATTGACCTGGCCGCTATAGGGGTTGGTGCAGGTCAGACAGAAGCCGGCGTTGATCCGATCATGACGATCCCGTGGCGACGAATTGATATCCCAACGAAGCCCGAGGTTGAGCGACAGCGTGGGGAGGGCTTTGAAGTCGTCCTGAAAGAAAAGTCCGTAGTAGTGCATCGTGATAAAGGTTGGCGTATTCCAACTGACACTGCCGGACGTCGGATAGCCGAGAAGTATCGATGCGATCTCGTTTCCCTGGCCGGTCTTGTTTGCCAGAGGGTTGCCCCGGGTAGAGGTTTGATCAAACGTGAAGGATCCGTTGGGATCACCCAGAACGCCGGTAGGCGATGTCTGAATATCCATAAACTCGGCGCCGTAGTGCAGGGTGTGGCGGCCGAGGAGTTGCGTCATGCTTCCAGAAAAATCCGCGTCGGCGTGAGCAGTGCCATTCCCTGTGTTGCCGAAGAGATTGGTCATGCCCGAAACTGAGATGCTCGGAACAATGTTCGAATGGGGTGTGGTTGCAACTGCAGGCATGGTCAGCCCCAGCTTGCTGGCCAGATAGTTTTCCTGAACCGCTACACCCGAAATGGATAACGAGGTGCTGTGTCCATAGGATGCCTTGAGGTCCATTACTCGCGACGGAGAAAAGATATGCGTCATATCCAGAATCGCGTTGTAATCCCGGCTGCTCGAGCTGCTGCTCGTGGTGGCTGCATTGGGAAATCCGTTGCCTCCGTCGTGATTGCCGTTATTCTGCAGCGTGAACAGCCCGTACATACGGGTGTTGTCTGAGAAGCTTTGATCCACCCGGCCGATGTACTGGTCATACGTGTAGGTGGTTGACTGCAGCACAACGTAATTGTTGATCTGGCCAGGTTTATTCGGCGCCGGGTACAGGGCAAGAATCGACTGTCCAATCCTGCTCATCGCGGCTGTCGGTATCTGGTCGTCAGGAAAGGGTTTCCTTGCATACAGGGTGCAACCCCCTGAAGAGTTGGTTTTCGCGCAGTAGGTCGATGTGGGGTCGTAGATGGTATAACCCGACCCCTGGAAATTCCCCTGTGTCCAGGCAGGGAGTGGTACGGAATCCTTCGCGATCCCCGGTTGATCCTGACGGAAGCCTTCGTATGAGCTAAAAAAGAAGGTCTTACCCTTGCGAATTGGCCCGCCAAATGCGCCTCCGAAGGTGTTGCGTATATTCACCGACTTCCGGATGTTGGACAGGTCGCCAATCCAGCTATTTGCATTCAGGTAGTCGTTGCCATAGAAGTCGTAGACGTCACCATGATAGGCATTGGTGCCGGCCTTGACGTTCGCATTGAAGGCTCCGGCCCCGGTTCGCCCGTACTGCGTGTCATAGGCCATTGCCGTGGCCTGTAGCTGCTGGGTTGCATTCTGGTTGGGGACAAAGTACCAATTGCCCGAATCGCTCACCGGAGCGCCATTCATAAAAAAGGCATTTTCATCGGTCTGCGCGCCGGATACGCCGTATTTATTTCCGTTGTTCCGGGGCGTAAGGTTGAACGGCTGGGTCGCCGTGCTCCGGATTCCCTGAGTCAATGAAACGTCATCCCAGACCATCTGTCCCGTCGAGGGCATATTTTCAACCCTCGTCTGATCCACCACGCCCCCGGTTGACGCTGATATGGTATCGAGATCGACAGAACCGGCGGTTACAGTAATCTGCTGGGTTACGCCTCCCGGCTTAAGCGCCACATTCATTCCCAACTGCTGCGCCGAATCCAGAACCACCTTGTTGTAGACCATGGTCTGAAAATCCCTGGCCGTGATCGTGACCGTATACTGGCCAGGCAGCAGATACAGCAGTGAATACTCGCCACGATTGCCAGATTTAGTGGAATACGTCACCCGGGTCTCCACGTTAACCGCCGTGATGGTGGCGCCGGGAATCACAGCTCCTGCGGAGTCTGCCACTTGGCCCGCTATAGAGGCACGGAATTCCTGGGCAAACGCACGGCTTGCGTTCAGGATTGTCAAAAGTAGCCCCAGAACGCAAAGATTGCGCACTACGCTCCAGAGCCCCAATCCCTTTCTGCTTCGAATCGTCTCAACCATGCTCACTAATCTCCCTTTTAAAAGGCGTACTCATACAAGGCTCTGAACTTCCGTCCAACCGCCAACTACAACCGGGAATCTTCCGAATGCAGGCATTTCATCAGGCTGCATCCAGCGAGCCTCGCCTGGCGGGCATCAGACAACGTTGTCATTTCGGGCCTGATAAATATCAGGCTCTAGCCCTTCCCTAAGTCTCCTAAGCGATGAGGTTGAAATTTACTCCCCCGATTACAACGTCGTCAAGAGGCTCCGCAAGACAATATCCGGCCCTGGCCCCCACAGAAGCAGATGCCGTCCTTGCTGTTACCTGGCTTCTATCCGTGCCATCGCTCTGCCCTTCATACTCACGCACTCCACCGCGCGCATCGGGGCCGGATAAGGGCTGGAGGCCGGGGTTAGTCCGCTGCTGCCGTGGCCGACCAGGACCGCTCCAGATTCCGCGTTCCACATGCCTCAATTCACCGCCGGCATCCGCAGGACTCGCGCAACACCAGGCGCGTGGGGAGAACAACCGAGCGAGGGCTCATCTCCGTCCCGCTCTTCAGCCTCTCGAAGAGCAGGTGGATCGCTTCGGCACCCAGCTTTTCTGAAGGCTGCGCGACCGCCGATAGCGCCGGCGTCAGCATATCCGCCAGATCGAAATCGTCAAAAGACAGAAGAAGGATGTCGCGTCCCACTTCCATTCCCAGGTCACGCAGCGCGTGCAGAGTCAGCATCGTACATACCCAGTTCAGGGAGAAGATGGCATCGGCGCGCTTTTTGCCTGAAATCTGCGACTTCAGCCACACTGCGGTGAGCATGTTTTCATGCTCCACAAGGCAGGTTCGCGGCGTATGCCCGGCACCCTCCATGGCTTCGCGATAGCCGGCGACGCGCTCCGCACACGTATGCAGGTAGGGCCGCGCGCCGATAACCACGATCCGGCGCGCACCGTGATCCAAAAGATGCTGCGTAGCTTCGCGCGCGCTTTCACGGTTGGTGATGGTGACAGAATCGTACCGCGCGTCCTGAATCGGCTCGTCGAAGGTCACCACCGGAAGGTTGGACGGGATAATCCGGACAAGGTTGTTCTTGCAACTGTCGGCCGGCGCAATCACCAGGCCGTCGATCTGGCGGCGCACCATGGTCTCGATCTCCGACCGTTCCAGATCCGGATAGCCGCCGGAGCTGGAGATAATCACCACATGGCCCTTGGCGCGCGCTCCCTCCTGCACGGCCTTGACCGCGTTGCCGAAGAACGGATCGGAGAGATTGGGAACAATCATGCCGATGGCCTCCGACTTGCGCGCCTTCAGGCCGCGCGCCAGTTCATTCGGCCGGTAGCCAAGCCGCTCCATGACCGCCTGAACCCTGGCCACTTTCTTCTCGTTCACGTTGGAGGACTCGTTCAATACGCGGGAAGCGGTCTTGAGTGAGACGCCCGCTTCGCGGGCAACATCGACCAGAGTGGGTGCTTGACTTTTCTTCATGACCAGCCGATCGAGAATCCTGTTGCCCGGCTCACCGCACAGCGATCCATGAGTGCGTCGCGGCCGATCTTTATGCTACAGCGCCCAGCTCGGTTCCCCTGGTCTCAGGGTACCAGAACAAAACCACGCCAATCTGCACCACCATCATCACTGCCAGCCAATAGAAACTGCCCGTCGGCGAGGCATGCTCGAGGATCGGGAACACCGAGATCAAAACGGCATTGGTGATCCAGTGAACCGCGGAGCCGTATCCCTGGCCCGCGACGCGCACCGCCAACGGAAACAGTTCGCTCAGATAAACCCACACCACGGTCCCCTGCGAGCAGGTGAAGCACATATTGGAAGCCCCCAGGATGAGCAGGTACCAGACGGGCTGCATGTGGTGTGGAATGGCCATGGCCAGTCCTGTCAGGCAAGCGAACATCCCAGCGGAGCCGAGGATCAGCAGCGGCTTGCGCCCCAGCCGGTCAATGAAGCTCAGGCCCAGAAGCGTGCTAGCCAGGCTCAGGCCGGAGATCCAGACCGTGTAAGTGTGCCGCAGCAGATCGCCAATGCCGGCGCTGGCCAGAACATCCAGCATGTACAGCAACAGGATGTTGACGCCGGAAATCTGATTGAAGAAGCCGATGCTTGTGGCCCATAAGAGAGGTCGCCGGTACTTGCGGCTGAACAGACTTTCGCGCGGCAGGTGCGGCGCTTTGCCCTGTCCGGCTTTCTGTGCGGCAAAGACCTCTTTGTGCTGCCCGCCGTCCTCGCCGGCAAGCTGCTGCAGCTGTCCGGGGACAAGCGGCAGAAGAAGGAGTAGAGCCACGGCGGGCGCAGCGCCCAGGCCGAAACCCCAGCGCCAGTAGCCGCTGCCCAGACTCCCGTGAACCAGCAGTACTCCAGCGGCAAAGGCCAGTGCCACCCCGATGCCCACCTGCACCTGAAACAGGCTCACGAAGCGGCCCCGCAGAGCACGGGGCGCCAGTTCCTCCAGATAGAGCGGACAGCCGACCGTAAAGCCGCCGACCGTCATCCCGCAAACAAAACGCATCGCCAGAACTGGGCCCCATGCCTGCGTGAAGGGCACAGCCAGACAGAGTGAGGCCAGCGCGTAAAGTAGCGAGCAGCCCGCGATCAGCCCGCGCCGCCCCAGCTTGTCGACACACGCGCCGCCCAGCAGAGAACCGCAGACCGTACCGCACAATGCGGAGGAGAGCGTGAGGGCGAATTGGGCTGGAGCCAGGCTGAACTGCGCGCGGAGGCTCTGGGATGCGGCTGAAAGCGCTCCCAGGTCGTAGCCGAAGACGAGTCCACCCAGCGAACAAATGCCCGCGGCCACCATCAAGCGCCTTTGCAACGTGCGACACCTCAAGAAGGGCGTGCAGCCAGGTAAGCAATAGGCTCCGGACGAGTCTTGCCTACGTAAACCGCGCAAACCGTTCACATTGTAGTGGCTGGGATATGGAAGGGGCAAAAATGCAATTGCCATAAGGAGGGAAAACATGTATTTTGACAACGATGTCATGGAGCCCTTATTGCTCTCGCTCGCGTTCCCTGCTCCTGGTCTCCTGGTCTCCTGGTCCTCGCTCCACTCACGCAGTTCACTGCGCCGCCGCCGCCTGCTTCCACCCAGAATCTCGTTCACCACGCGCAGTTCACCATGAACCGGCTTTCTCCAGGAGGTGCACTTTGCCTCTGACCACGCGCCGCTCCGTTCTGCGCGGATTCATGGCCACCGCTGCAGCCGCCATGCCCCTGCCCTTCACTGCCTTCGCGGACGAATTTCCCCAGGGGCGCCCGGCTCCCTCCGACCGGCGATTCACCAGCCCGGCCATCGAAGCCGTTCTCTCCACCGTCAAGCGCCGGATTGCCGACCCAAGCCTCGCCGCCATGTTCGAGAGCTGCCTT
>VFSW01005090.1_pt1 | contig 19500 bp, 16 predicted proteins | sample 5358111 | NCBI WGS metagenome assembly VFSW01 (sample SAMN11554181, study PRJNA540505) | mine drainage metagenome | isolation source: sediment from site ElyBrook_90M | place: USA: Ely Copper Mine, Vershire, VT | collected 2017 | reverse complement strand
TTGGGAGGAAAAAATGAACAAATTTTCTGCATTTGGAGTTTTCCCATGGCTTTTGCCATCTCCGCATAAGTTATTTACACCGTATCTTGGATTGCGGTACAAGATACCGTATGCGTGTCTGTCCCCTTTGAGTCCTTCATGAGCGACCCGATTCGTCTTACCCAGTACAGTCATGGTGCCGGCTGCGGTTGCAAAATTTCTCCCCGGATGCTGGATGTGATCCTTGCCGGTAGCGGTGCGCAGCATCGGGACCCCAGGCTCTGGGTCGGCAACGCATCACGGGACGATGCTGCGGTTTATGCCATTGATGAAGAACGCGGCATGGTCTCGACCACGGATTTTTTCATGCCCATCGTTGACGACCCGTTCGACTTTGGCCGCATCGCCGCGACCAATGCGATCAGCGATGTCTATGCCATGGGAGGGGATCCATTGATGGCTGTTGCCATTTTGGGGTGGCCAATCAACCTGTTGTCCCCCGAAGTGGCTCGAGAGGTCATTCACGGTGGCCATACGGCGTGCCACGCCGCCGGCATTCCGTTGGCAGGCGGGCACTCCATTGATGCCCCGGAACCGATTTTTGGTCTCGCTGTAACCGGTATTGTCGAGAAGCGTTTTCTAAAGCGCAACAATACGGCGACCGTGGGTTGCACACTCTATCTGACCAAGCCTCTGGGGATTGGCATCCTGACCACCGCTGAGAAAAAAGGAAACCTCCTTGCCGGGGACGTGGGCGTGGCCAGAGACTGGATGTGTACCTTGAACAAGCCAGGCAGCCATTTCGGAAAATTGAGTGGCGTGCGCGCCATGACAGACGTCACCGGTTTTGGGCTGCTGGGCCATTTGATGGAGATGGTTGATGGCAGCGGCGTGACGGCACGTCTTCGCTACGAGGCTGTGCCCAGACTGGACAATATGGATTACTACCTGGGGCTGGGCTGTGTTCCCGGAGGGACCCAGCGAAATTTTGACAGCTATGGCGATCGCATTTCCCCGCTGTCCCAGCCTCAGAGGCACCTGCTCTGTGATCCGCAGACCAGCGGCGGCTTGCTGGTTGCTGTGGATAAGGCGGGTGAAGGCGAGTTCCTCGTGCTGGCTGCCGAACTTGGGTTGCCCCTGGTCCCCATCGGTGAATTGATCCCGCGGCAGCAGTACGCGATCGAGGTGTATTGATGCGTGAGGACAGTGCTGATTATCCTGCTCTCTTCCTTAACGATGTGCCTTTGATGGATGTGCGTGCCCCGGGCGAATTTCACAAAGGGGCTTTTCCCGGCACCGTCAACTTACCTCTGATGAACGATATTGAGCGGCAGAAAGTGGGCACCTGCTACAAACAGCACGGCCCGGAAGCCGCCCTTGACCTGGGATACCGTCTGGTATCCGGCAAGATCAAGGACGATCGCATGGAAGCCTGGTCTGCTTTCACACGCACCCATCCACAGGGCTACCTGTATTGCTTTCGCGGGGGCCTGCGTTCGCAAATCGTCCAACAGTGGCTGGCCCAGGTGGGCCTTGCTTTTCCCCGAGTGAAGGGGGGTTACAAGGCCATGCGTTCTTTCCTGATCGATACCACTGAAGCCGCCGTGCTTGAGTGTGACTTTGTGGTGATTGGCGGGCTCACTGGCACGGGCAAGACACAGGTGCTGGCACAATTGGACAATGGGTTGGACCTGGAGCGTCACGCCAATCACCGGGGTTCCGGTTTTGGCAAGCGCGCCACCCCACAACCACCCCAGATTGGTTTTGAAAACTGTTTGGCGATTGATATTCTCAAACAACGCGCTGCCGGTAGTCAGCAGTTTGTCATCGAGGATGAAGGCCCCGTCATCGGAAGCTGTTCTGTTCCGTTACCCCTCTATCATGGGATGCAACAATCCCCCCTGGTGTGGCTGGAAGACGATTTTGAGGGGAGGGTGGCACGCATTCTTGGCGACTACGTCATTGACCTGCGTAGCGAATTCGTTGCGCAGTATGGTGACGAACAAGGCATGATTGCATTTGCCGAACGACTGCATCAGAGTCTTTCCAGAATCGCCAGGCGCCTGGGTGGCGAGCGTTACCAGCGCTTGTTCGGGATCATGAATGCCGCCCTGGAAGAACAGGCCCGTAGCGGGGCGGTTGATTTGCATCGCGGCTGGATTGAAGGGTTGTTGCGGGAATACTATGATCCGATGTACACCTTCCAGCGCGGGCGCAAAGGGTCCAGAATCGTGTTCAGCGGTGGGCAACAGGCGGTTTGTGAGTACCTGCGCCAACACTGCTTACGGACACAATAGGAAATTAGCCCATGGATCGCAAACAACATTGGGAACAGGTGTACACCACCAGGGCGTCAGATTCTGTGAGCTGGTTTCAGGAACATGCCGCCCTTTCTGTACGACTGATCAACAGCACGGGTCTGGGTAAAGATGCGGCCATTATCGATGTCGGCGGTGGGGCTTCCGTGCTGGTGGATGATCTGGTGTCCGAAGGCTATACCGATGTGACGGTACTGGACCTGTCTTCGGCTGCTCTGGCAGTTGCAAAACAGCGATTGGGAAAATGCGCGGATACCGTGCACTGGATGGAAGGTGACATTACTCGTGCAGACTTTCCCAGGTATCGATTCGACATCTGGCACGATCGCGCTGTGTTTCATTTTTTGACAGACCCGGCTGATCGCCATGCCTATGTCGTGCGTGTCATGGAAGCGGTTCGTCCGGGGGGCCATGTGATCGTTGCCACCTTTGCTGAAGATGGGCCTGAAAAATGCAGCGGTTTGCCGGTGATGCGATACCAGCCTGAAACCTTGCACGACGAATTTGGGCAGGCGTTCCTGTTGATCGGGCATGAAAAAGAAGCACACCACACGCCATCGGGCACAGTCCAACAGTTTGTTTATTGTTATTGCCGCAAGGTAAATAGTAGGGTCCGCAATGATCAATAGCTCAAGTTTCTGCTATAGTTAGCGACATGTTCAGAAAGAAAACGCGTTTCCAGGTTTCGCTCTTTGTAATCATGATGTTGACCTGGGGTCAACTCGTGGTGGCAGCGCACGCATGTCTTCAACAAACACCTGTTGCAGTCACGCTGGTTAAAATGTCGGCGCCTGTGACGTCGGATTGCAACGACGCAGACGACGTCTCCACGAAGGATACTCAGCCTTCTCCGGTTTGTTTTACCCATTGTGAACAATCTGCACAATCGCACCAGAACACGGTGCCAGACCTTCCCTCGGCAGGTCTGATAACCCTTGTTGAAATCCTCAAGCCGAACGCCGGTAGTGGTACACAATCCGGCATCTTTGTTCATCATCCTTTTCTTTCCTTGACGGAAGGCTCACCGCCGCTCCGTATCCAATACCAGGTTTTCAGAATCTAGGTTCTCCCTGCAGATCCAAGCGATGTCGCATGAGTATGCGACGCGGATTTCTGTTATTTGCTGGAGACAAGACCATCATGTCTGGAAAATTGGGTGTACCTCGCTGGCGTTTTGCGCTGGCGATCCTGCTGGTTACCTGGGCCTCGGCCAGCTATGCGCTGACTTATCAGGAAGCCCTTGATATCGCCGAAACCCGTGCTTCGGAGCTCAAGGCCCGCCAAAACACCGTTGCTGCTGCCCAAGCAGCACGCGTATCGGCAGGGGAATTGCCGGATCCCAAGCTGGTGATGGGGGTGGATAACCTGCCGGTTCAGGGTTCCGAGGCCTGGAACACCACGCGTGATTTCATGACCATGCAGCGGGTCGGGGTGATGCAGGAAATCACCCATGGCGACAAGCGCCAGGCGGCGCGCCAATTGGCGGAGGCCAATGTGGCTCGGGCCGGTGCCGAACTGGAGATCGAACGGTTATCCGTAAAGCGCCAGACCCTGCTCGCTTGGCTTAAGGTTTATTTTTTGCAGCAGCAACGCCTTTTACTGGATCAGATTGATACGGAAAACCGTCTGCTCACCACAGCGGTAATGGCGCGATTGGCGGCAGGTCAGGGCAAGGGAGGTGACAGCCTGCAGTCCCGCCAGGAAGTTGTTGCGCTGGAGGACCGGCGCGATGATCTGGAGCGAGACCTGGGAAAAGCACGGGCCGATCTGGCCCGTTGGATCGGGCCTGCGGCAAGCAAACCGTTGACCGGTACACCCCCAGCGTATACCCCCAGTCCGGAGCATTTACGACACGATCTGGATCGCCATCCCGATGTGGCTATTTTTAATGTCCAGGAGGCGTCGGCAAGGGCTGAAGTGGCTGTGGCCGAGGCCGCCAAGAAGTCTGATTGGGGAGTGGAGATGGACTACCAGCACCGTGGCCCTGCCTTTGGCGACATGGTTTCGGTTCAAGTGACCTTCGACCTTCCGATCTTTGCACAGACCCGCCAGAACCCCCAGATCGCCGCCCGCCAGCAGGAGCTCGAACGCGTCAGCGCCGAGCGTGAATCCATGGTGCGCCAACATATCGCCGAACTGGAGGCCATGTTGGCCGAACAGACCGCACTGGTGCGTCAGATCGATCGAATTGATCGCGACTGGTTGCCACTGGGTCAGCAGAAAGTTGATCTGGCCCTGGCGGCTTACCGTGCCGGCAAGGAACCGCTCCCCACGGTATTGGATGCCCGCAGGTTTCTGATCGATACCCGCATGAAGCGCATTGATCTGGTAGGGCGGCGCGCTGCAGTTGAAACAGAGTTGCGCTATCTGTCCGAGGAGACCCAACCATGAATTCAAAACAAGCCGTTGTGATGGGCGCCGCTGCTGTGGTTCTGGTTGCTCTGGGGGCCGGAGCGGGCTATCGACTCGCTGCAAGCAGGGCTACTACCGGGCAGGGTCCTGTCGCGGATGCCTCCACACGTCCCGTACTGTACTGGTACGACCCCATGAAGCCGGACCAACATTTCGACAAGCCCGGCAAATCCCCGTTCATGGACATGGAACTGGTACCCATGGTTGGCGGGGAAAGCACTGCGGACAACAGCGTACGCATCGACCCCCGGCTCACACAGAATATTGGGGTGAGGCTCGCCACGGTGGAAAGAGGGCAGCTTGCGCGCGGACTGGAAGCCGTAGGGACGCTCACCTTCAATGAACGTCTGGTGACCGTGGTGCAGGCGCGTACCGGGGGGCTGGTAGAGCGGGTGTACGCACGGGCCCCCAACGATGTGATCCCGGCCGGTGCGGCCCTCGCGGATTTGCGTGTACCCGATTGGTATGGTGCCCAGACTGAATATCTGGCCTTGCGGGGGTCGGGAGAAGCCGCGCTGGCGGATGCGGCACGCATACGTCTGCTGCAACTCGGCATGACGGATGCCTTGGTGGCCCGGGTGGAGAAGAGCGGGGCACCACAAGCCGTGGTCACCGTGACGGCACCGCAAGGCGGGGTCCTGCTGGAGCTCGGTGTGCGCGAAGGCATGACCGTTATGCCGGGCCAGACGCTGGCCCGCATCAATGGTATTGGCAGTGTATGGCTGGATGCCGAGGTGCCGGAGGCGCAGGCGGCAGGGTTGGCTGTGGGGCAACCGGTGTTGGCCACATTCACCACTTGGCCGGGACGCACGTTTGCAGGCCGGATCACTGTACTACTCCCTGCATTGGAACGAGACACCCGCACCCTGCGCGTCCGGATGGAGTGGCCCAACCCGAACGGTACACTGCGGCCGGGCATGTATGCCCAGGTCACCCTGCAGGAAACCGGGGGTCCTGACAGGTTGCTGATCCCCTCTGAAGCCGTCATTGCCACAGGCAAACGGAGCGTGGTCATCGTGGCTGGCGATGCAGGACATTTCCGTCCGGCTGAGGTGACGGTGGGTCGTGAAAGTGGCGGCAAGACGGAGATTCTGGCGGGTCTGCAGCAAGGCGAGCAGATCGTGGTTTCAGGCCAGTTCCTGATCGACTCCGAAGCCAGTCTCAAGGGGGTGTTGGCGCGCATGGAAAAAACGGGAGATCGAAAATGATCGCACGTCTTATCCGGTGGTCCGTTCGAAACCGTTTTCTGGTTTTGCTGGCCACTCTCTCCCTGACGGCCTGGGGTGTGTGGTCCGTGCGCACCACTGCGGTGGATGCGCTGCCAGACCTTTCCGATGTGCAAGTCATCATCCGCACCTCATTGCCTGGCCAGGCGCCGCAAATCGTTGAGGACCAGGTCACTTATCCGCTTGCCACCACCATGCTCTCTGTGCCGGGTGCCAAAACGGTCCGTGGTTATTCGTTTTTTGGAGACTCGTTCGTTTATGTGCTGTTTGAGGACGGTACCGACCTCTATTGGGCCCGCTCCCGCGTCCTGGAATATCTCAATCAGGTGCAGGGCAGATTACCTGCCGGGGCCCGGACTGCGCTCGGCCCCGATGCGACAGGGGTGGGCTGGATTTTTGAATATGCCCTGGCAGATCGTAGTGGTCGGCATGATCTTGCCGAGTTGCGGGCTTTGCAGGACTGGTTTCTCAAGTACGAATTGAAAAGTGTCCCGAATGTGGCTGAAGTGGCTTCGATGGGGGGAATGGTGCGCGAGTACCAGATCGTGCCAGATCCGGTGAAGCTCGCCGCTTACCACATCACCCATGGCCAACTGATTGAAGCGCTTCGCAACGGCAACCAGGAGGCTGGTGGTGCCGTGGTGGAACAGGGCGAAGCGGAATACATGGTGCGGGCCACCGGATATCTCAAAACTCTGGATGATTTTCGCAACATTCCGGTTGCCATGCCCAGGGCCGGCATTCCGGTCCATCTGGGGGATGTGGCCCGGGTGCAGCTGGGCCCGGAGATGCGACGCGGCATTGCCGAACTCGATGGTCAAGGTGAAGTGGCCGGAGGCGTGGTCATTCTGCGTTCCGGCAAAAATGCGCGTGAAACCATTGCCGCGGTCAGGACAAAACTCGCGGTCCTCGGAAAAAGCTTGCCGCAAGGGGTAGAGATCGTCACGACTTATGATCGCAGTCAACTCATCGACCGCGCAGTGGAAAACCTTAACCACAAGTTGATCGAGGAATTTATTGTGGTGGCGGCAGTTTGCGGGCTGTTCCTGTGGCATCTGCGATCAGCACTGGTAGCCATCATCTCCCTGCCCCTGGGCGTTCTTATCGCCTTCATCCTGATGCGTTATCAAGGGATCAACGCCAACATCATGTCCCTGGGGGGCATTGCCATTGCGGTCGGTGCCATGGTGGATGCGGCCGTGGTCATGATCGAGAATGCCCACAAAAAGATCGAAACCTGGCATCGCCAGCATCCGGGGCTATCCCTGGAAGGAGAGGAGCACAGGCAGGTGGTGACTGATGCAGCGGTAGAGGTGGGGCCGGCACTGTTCTTCAGCCTGGTCATCATCACACTGTCTTTCCTGCCGGTATTCACGTTGGAAGCGCAGGAAGGTCGAATGTTTGCACCTTTGGCATTTACCAAAAGCTACGCCATGGCGGGAGCGGCGGCTCTGGCCGTGACGCTGATTCCCATCCTGATGGGCTATTGGATACGCGGGCGTATCCCGAGCGAGCAGAGCAATCCTCTCAATCGTTGGCTGATCTCAACTTATCGTCCGTGGTTGGATGCCGTGCTACGGCGTCCCGGAACCACATTGCTCATTGCACTGGGGGTGCTGGCTACCACGTTGTGGCCGATCTCGCAGCTTGGGGGTGAATTTATGCCGCCTTTAGATGAGGGGGATCTGCTTTACATGCCTTCTGCCCTGCCGGGTTTGTCGGCGGCCAAGGCGGCTGAGTTGCTGCAGCAGACGGATCGCCTCATCAAGACCGTGCCGGAAGTTGCCCATGTGTTTGGCAAAGCGGGACGCGCCGAAACAGCCACCGACCCGGCGCCGATGGAAATGTTTGAGACCACGATCCAGTTCAAACCGCGTGACCAATGGCGTCCGGGGCTGACCCCGGAAACGCTGGTGGCGGAATTGGACCGTGTGGTCCGGGTGCCCGGGCTATCCAATATCTGGGTACCCCCCATCCGCAATCGCATCGACATGCTCGCCACCGGCATCAAAAGCCCCATCGGGGTGAAGATTTCGGGGTCAGACCTTGCTTCCATCAACCGGATCGCGTTGGAAGTGGAACGCGTGGCCCAATCGGTGCCCGGGGTTTCCTCCGCATTTGCAGAAAGGCTCTCCGGTGGGCGTTACATTACGATCGATATCGATCGCATGGCGGCTGCGCGTTACGGACTCAACATCAACGACGTCCAGTCGGTGGTCACCAGCCTCATTGGAGGCGAAACGGTGGGAGAGACTGTCGAAGGGACGGCCCGATATCCCATCAGCGTGCGCTATCCCCGGGATGAGCGGAATGCGTTGCAGGCACTTCAGCAGCTACCGATCGTCACTTCGGGCGGGCAATGGATCACGCTAGGGACTGTGGCGAATCTGCATTATGACGAAGGCCCCCCCATGCTGAGAAGCGAGAACGCACGGTTGGCCAGTTGGGTTTATGTGGATGTGCGTGATCGCGACCTGGCTTCCGTGGTGGGGGACCTGCGTCGAGCCGTATCCCATGAAGTCCGCCTGACCCCGGGGGTGAGCGTGGCTTATTCAGGGCAGTTCGAATTTCTGGAACGTGCCAATGAGCGTCTTAAGGTGGTGGTTCCGGCCACCCTGCTGATCATTTTTGTGCTGCTCTACCTGACATTTCAGCGCGTGGATGAAGCACTGCTCATCATGGGCACATTGCCGTTTGCCCTGACTGGCGGTATCTGGTTGTTGTATCTGTTGCATTACAACCTTTCTGTTGCCACCGGTGTGGGATTCATTGCTCTGGCCGGGGTAGCCGCAGAATTTGGAGTGGTGATGCTGATCTATCTTCGGCAGGCGCTGGCGGAGCGGTTGGCCACAGACGTTCCAGTGACACGCGAGATGCTCGAAGATGCCATTCGTGAGGGTGCGGTGCTGCGAGTGCGGCCCAAAGCCATGACGGTGGCGGTGATCCTGGCAGGTCTCATGCCCATTCTTTGGGGGGGAGGCACAGGTTCTGAAATCATGAGCCGCATCGCTGCGCCGATGGTGGGGGGGATGCTGACTGCGCCATTGCTGTCCATGTTTGTCATACCGGCCGCTTATCTATTGCTGCGGTTACCCCGCAGTGAAGTCAGAGGACGGTACTTTTTCAACCGTAACACCACTTCAACCAAAAGGAAATGAAAATGGAGACACTGCGTTCAACAACCATTGCACTGCTTACCTTGCTGTCCGTTACGATCTTCGCCCATGCAGGTGACATGAACGGCATGAATATGAAGGACACGCCCATGTCGGGCCAGAGGGCCAACCAGATGAACGAAAAAGTTCATCACGGCATCGGAACCGTTCAGAAGGTGGATGCCAGCGGCCGAATCACCATTGCCCATGGGCCAATCAACAGTATTCCGTGGCCGGCAATGACCATGAACTTCGCTGTGCAGGACAAGAAACTGCTCAACCAAGTTGTTGCGGGCGAGAAGGTTGAATTCGATCTGGTTCAAGTCTCTCAGGATCAGTACGCGGTGTCCCGGATCACGCCAGTCAAATAAGCTGGCCGCAAAATGCCTGCAGCGTGTTGTTGAGCTATTTGCGATAGAATCGACACCCAGTTCGGAACCGTTGCCCCATGGGCCTGGAGTCTCCTTTATGAAACAGCAACCCGATTCAGTATTTTCCATTATGGTGTTTGCAGCCGCCTTGACTCTTTCCGCCTGCGCCAATCTTATGCCCTCTTCCAAGGCCCCTCAGGCGCCCGCAGCAACGGCGGACCAGGGGCCGACCTTCAATATCATGGCCTCGGGCGTCCAGATTTATGAATGTTCAAAGGTTGACGACAGCGCATCGAAATTCGAATGGGTTTTCAAAGCGCCCAAGGCTGATTTATATGATGAAGGCGGCAATAGAATCGGCCGTTACGATGCGGGGCCGACCTGGGAATCCTACGACGGCAGCAAAGTGGTCGGCGCGGTGAAAGATAGATATCCTGGTCCGGAGGTCACTCCCACGCCACTGCTGGTGAGATCGGGTTTTAATGCTGGCAAGGGGGTCTTTGCGCAGACAGAAAGCATCACGCTGCTGGACACCAAGGGAGGGCAGGCACCCACGGCGCCTTGCACTTCAGCCGAGGCGGGAAAAGTGTCCCGGATACCCTACACGGCCATTTACAAGTTTTCTGTCGCCAGTGTGAAGGCACCAACGCCGCAGGCACCCACACCGCAGGAGCCCGCACACCCGATGGTGCATTCCGTGATGCCCTTTGATATGGCAATGACGATGCATCTGTTTAAAATGACCGAGTCGGGGGGTGTTGAACGCGTCTTCGTGAAGGACAGAGGTGCTGCTGACCAGGTCAATCTCCTTCAACAACATGTTCGTGAAGAAGCCGATCGTTTTCAGCACGGCGATTATTCAGACCATGCAACACGGCACGGCGCCGAGATGCCAGGACTCAAGGAACTTCAACTGGGTGCGCAGCGCGTCAAAGTGTCTTACACCGCTTTGGCTGATGGCGCGGAGATCACGTTTGAAACCGCTGACATGCACCTGGTCTCAGCAATCCATCGGTGGTTTGGGGCGCAATTGTCTGAGCGTGGTGCCAATGCGAAGGCAGAATGAGCGGGTCGCTACCTCCAAATCCAGGCGAACTATTTGATCTCCCTCATCCACGGCCATGGATTTGCCCATGCCGGCACAGCCGAAAAAATATGAGAGCGATGATTCCTGAGTGGCCAATTGCTTGAAGAGCAGGAGGGATTCTCCTAAAACACCAGGACCTGATCGGCTTCACCCGTCCACTCGGCCAATTGCGCCAGGGTGGAACGTTTCGTCCCTTCGATAAGTTCAGCATCGGTCACACCGCGCGCGTCCATGCAGGTCCCGCAAAGATGTACGGTTCCCTTGCGCAATATCTTGCCCAGCATCAACTGCAGGCTGTAGTAACCTTCTGGAACTTTCTGACCTGCCTTGGCAACGCCCACTGCGTCAGCCAGCAAAAATACCTGTACCTGCTGATCCGGACGGGAGGCCAACGCCCCGGCGAGACGCAATCCGTTGTAGGAGCGTTCGCTGCCATAGGGCGCGTCATTGAGGATGAATAAAGTCGTTTTCATGATGAAACTCCTTTGTGTCCCCCCAATATGGATACGTTATTATTATTCGTGAGCTGTGCCGACTTCCAGAGGCAATCCTGCCGCGCGCCACTCGCTGACCCCATCAAGCAGTTTGCGCACGCGACGACCCTGTGCGGTCAAAATCATGACAGCCTCATTGGACAAGAGACAAAAGGGTCCCCGGCAGTATGCGACGATCCTCTTGTTCTTCGGCAACTCGGCCACGCGCCGTTCCAATTCTGCCACCGGCATGGAACGGGCAAAGGGGAGATGTGCGATGGCGTACTCTCGTTGCGGACGAACATCGATGACGATAATCTCGCCGCACCTTGCCTGTTCCAGTAGTGTTTCACGTCCCACAGCAACCAGGTGTTTTGGGTCGGACACTATTTGGCCAAACGCCATGCGCAGTTCCAGCAAGTGCTCCTCAGCCACTTCCCTCAGCATGACCCAGAGTCCGGCGACATCGCTGCTGCTGAGCCGGTACACCATATATTTTCCGGCACGACGGGAAGTAACCAGACGTGCTGATTTCAGGGTTTTGAGATGGGCGCTGACGAGCTTAATGTCCACTGATAATTCATCGGCTAGCTCTTCCACTGTTTTTTCACTCTGGGCCAGCAATTCCAGGAGTTCCAAACGCTTGGGGCTGGACACTGCACGCCCGATGCGTGCGACTTGCTCGTAGAGAATGTCTTTAAGGTCACGGCTCATATGTTGTCATTCTAACGATTATTAGAATGTTGTCAAACCCGCCACCTTTTAATTTTGTTTTGGCTCACCGAATGTCGGACCGGAATGAAACGATCGGGACGGATGCGGGGAAGAGGCTGCGGCAGGCATGGTGTGTTAGGATTATGGAACGATATGTTACTGATGATAGACAATTACGATTCATTCACCTACAACCTCGTGCAGTACTTTGGCGAGTTGGGGCAAACGGTGGTGGTGCGTCGTAACGACCAGATTACGCTGGAAGAAATCCCGACCCTGGCACCCGAATTCATCGTTATTTCGCCGGGTCCCTGCAGTCCCAAGGAAGCCGGCATTTCGGTGCCGTTGATTCAGGCCTATGCGGGGCGCTATCCCATCCTGGGAGTGTGCCTCGGACATCAGGCCATCGGCGACGCTTTCGGCGGCGAGGTGGTGCATGCCAAAGAGCTCATGCATGGCAAAGTCTCCCTGGTACATCATCACGGCACCAGTGTATTTCGAGGGTTGCCCAACCCGTTTCGCGCCACCCGTTACCACTCCCTGGCGGTGCGTCGCGAGACATTGCCCGATTGTCTGGAAATAACTGCCTGGACCGATGATGGCGAAATCATGGGACTGCGTCACAAGACCCTGGCGGTGGAAGGAGTCCAGTTTCACCCGGAGTCCATCCTGACCGAGTCCGGTCATGATTTGCTGCGCAACTTCCTTTCAGGGGTCTGATCCCACATTCGCGATTCCTACAAATTCATCCAGCGTCAATGTTTCGGCGCGCCGGGTGGGGTCAATGTCCAGCCTGATCAGTGTGGTCTCCGGAATCAATCCTTTGAGCGTACTGCGTAACATCTTGCGTCGCTGAGAAAAAGCCTGCATCACCACTTGCTCCAGCCGGCCTTCATTCCTGGCGTGGCGCTCAGTCGGGGATTTGGGAATCAGGCGCACCACGCTGGAATCCACTTTGGGGGGAGGCGAAAATGCTTCGGGTGGCACCTCCAGTAGCGCGTCCATGTGAAAGCGATATTGGAGCATCACGGACAGGCGGCCGTAGTCGGCCGTGGCCGGTTCGGCCACCATGCGCGCTACCACTTCCTTTTGCAACATGAAATGGGCGTCCCGGATATGGGATGCAAAGGTGGCCAGATGAAACAACAAGGGGGTCGAGATGTTGTAAGGCAGGTTGCCCACAATGCGCAGCGCGTGGCCCAACCTGGAAAAATCGAAGGCCAGGGCATCCCCCTCGTGAATCGTGAGACGCGCGGCCTGCGCATGCTGCTGCCAATGCGCCACCAGATCACGATCCAGTTCGATGACAGTGAGGTGATTCAGGCGCGCGAGCAAGGGCAGGGTGAGCGCTCCCAGGCCCGGGCCAATTTCCACCAGGATATCGGCAGGGCGAGGATTAATGGCAGCTACGATGCTGTCAACAATTCCGGCATCGGTCAGGAAATGCTGGCCAAAGCGTTTACGCGGAATGTGCGCCATGAAGCGATCCTTCAATCATTTCCAGGGCCAGCCGAATGGCCGCATCCAGGCTGCCGCGTTGCAGCTGGCCGGTGCCGGCGCGGTCCAGTGCCGTGCCGTGATCCACGGAAGTTCGGATGATGGGAAGTCCCAGGGTGACATTGACCCCTTCACCAAAGCTTTGCATCTTGAGCACCGGCAGGCCCTGGTCATGGTACATGGCCAGCACGCAATCGGCGCCTGCGAGCTGTTGCGGCACAAACAAGGTATCTGCCGGAAGCGGACCCACCACGTCGATGCCGCGCTTGCGCGCAGCATGGAGCGCCGGTTCGATGACTTCGATTTCTTCGCGGCCCAGATGCCCGGACTCTCCGGCGTGAGGATTGAGTCCAGCCACCAGGATGCGTGGGTGGGCACAATGAAACCGGGAGGATAAATCGTGAGCCAGAATGTCGAGAATTTCTCCCAGACTGTCGCGGGTGATGGCCTGGGGCACCTCCCTGAGGGGCAGGTGGGTAGTGGCCAGCGCTACCCTCAGGCCACCGCCCACCAGCATCATCACCACGCGAGAGACGCCCAATTGCCTGGCCAGATATTCCGTGTGTCCGGTAAAGGGAATTCCCGCTTCCTGAATCACGCTTTTCTGGATCGGGGCGGTGACCAGGGCTTGCAGGGATCCGTTGCGGCAAGCCGCAATCAAACTGTCCAGGCAGCGCAGTACATACGGGCTGTTGGCAGGATCAGGATGGCCTGGAATGACCGGCGCGTCTGCCGGGTGATGCCACAAGCGTGCTTGCCCCGGTACGGCCTGATCCGGATGGGAGGGATCGTATTCAGCAAAGTCTGCAGTAAGCCCGAGTAAGTGCGCGCGGGCGCCCATCACCTTGCGATCGGCCGCCACCACGAGGTGCGCCGGATAGTCATGGCGGGCCAGTAACAGACACAGGTCAGGACCGATACCCGCGGGTTCGCCGGCCGACAGGCCGATGACGGGTTTACCGTTCGTCGAAGCGGATGTCCACATAGGCCTGATCACGCAATTGGCGCACCCACTCGTCGAATGCTTCATCCGATTTACGTGCGCGCAGCCCCTGGCGTGCCGCCAGACGGCGGCGTTCCAGGTTGGCGTCGGCTTGTCGTACCTCCAGGACCTGCACGATGTGCCAACCCAGTGGCGTTTCAAAGGGTGCACTGGTTTCGCCCGGTTTCAGCGATTTGACGACTTTTTCAAACTGGGGCAGGGTCTCGCCTTCGGAAATCCAGCCCAGGTCGCCGCCACGGTTGCGGCTTTCGTCCTCGGAACTTAGGGTGGCGAGCCTGCCAAATTCTTCGCCGCCGGACAACCGGGCAGAGAGCCCCAGGATCTTGTTGTAGGCGTCATTGGGGCCAGCATCGGGGTTGAGCTTAACCAGGATTTGTCGCACATGATACTGGGTGATAGGGGCGGGGGCTTCTGAACCGCGCCGATTGATCAGTTTGATGATATGAAAGCCGTTGGGGCTGCGCAGAATGCCGCTGTATTCACCCGGTTTCAATTTGCTTGCTGCGTTGGCAAACAGGGAGGGCAGACGGGCCGCCGGCCGCCAACCTAAATTGCCGCCTTTCAAGGCATCGGGAGCCTCAGAGAAGGTTGCTGCGACTTCCGCAAATTCCATGCCCTTGTTCAACTTGTCGAAGGCTTCCTGAATTTTTTTCTGGCGTTGGGCCACCCGTTCAGGTGAAGCGTTTTCCGGGACGCTAATCAGGATATGAGCCAGATCAAACTCATCCTGAGCCGAACCACCGCGGGCATTTTCTTCCTGAATCTGGGCGTCAATTTCGCTGTCCGACACGTTGATCCGATTTTCCACTTCGCGTTCGCGCAGGTGCACCAGGATGATTTCGTTGCGGATTTCTTCGCGAAACTTGCTCCAGGTCACGCCTTCCTTTTCCACGGCAACCCGAAAGGCAGCCAGGGGCAGTTTGTTTTCTTCGGCAATTCGCCCGATGGCCTGATCGAGCTGGGTATCATCCACTTTAATTCCCGCATCCTTGGCGTACTGGAGCTGAACGGCGTCCATGATCATTTTTTCCAGCACCTGACGCATCAGGATATGCCGTTCCGGCAGGGTGATGTTTTGCCGGGTCAACTGGGTCGCAATCATGTTGGTGCGGTCATTAAGCTCGGAGAAGGTGATAACGCTGGTGTTGACCACCGCCACGATGCGATCCACCACCGGCAGGGTGGCCTCTTCCAGAGGGGGCGTAACGCCGGACTTGTTGGCCTCCTGTGCGGGGCGCACCAGCAGGTTATCAGCCGCCTGCGTCCATGGGGCCAGCCAGAGGGCTGCCAGGGTCAGGCCGATCAGAAATCGCTTCATGGAATAATCTCGTTAGTTTTGATGTAACCGGGGATATTCCGGCGCAACGCCTCTAGGGGGTTCTGACCCAGGCCCAGTCCGCCCAGCTCCAGTTGTACGTAAAAAGCGCTGTTGGTTTGAACAGAGGTGACAGCAAAGCGCGTGGTAATGATCCGCAGGGCCCAGCACCCCTGATTATACTCAAGGCCCATCAAGCCTTCCACTACTTGATTGTCCAGGGTGGAATAGGCCACCCGTCCCAGAAATGACAGCTGGCTGGACAGCGGCCACTCACTGGAGATATCCCATTGTTTGACGGCGGTCAGTACGTTGATGGGCGTGGTGGCCCCGGGAACGAAGGTGGAGGTGGTGGTGGGCGTGGTCAGAATCGTCGGGACGCCGGGGATGGGCGTATCGATACGGTAGCTTAGATTGAAGACTTTGCCTGGGGCCGCTGTGTAGGTGGTGCTGGCCATCATTTGCTGCGTGTGCAGGTCATGGGCGTCGAAATTGAAGTAACTGTCCAGTTTCCAGCGCTGGGTCACACGGGCGGCGAGGGAGATCAGGACGTCGGACGTCTGGGCGGGGGGCGGCAATTGCCCCGGCAGCAGGACGGCATTGGGCGTGAAATAAAAGCGCTGACCGATCATGCCGTTGATGATCTCCTGGCCTGAGTTGGGGTCGAGGATTCGGCTGGTAACGGCTGCAGTGACCTGGTTGGCGTTGTTGATGCGGTCGATTCCGTCGTACTGGTTTTCCGTGAAGATGGTGGAACGATTGAAGTCGGCCAGGGCCGTATCAAATACCGGCAATTGAGACTGGTCCCGATAGGGGATGTAGACGTAGTAGAGCCGGGGCTCCAGGGTCTGCACCACCGACTTGTCAAATAGCGAGGTCTCGCGATCAAACAGCAGGCCGCTGTCCACGCTGGTGATAGGCAAGGCACGGGTATAGCGACTGTTGGGCTCGGTGTTGAATTCGCCCAGTTGATATTCGGTGAAATTAAGGCCGGTTTTGAACGTCATGTAGCTGTAGCTGTTGCGCCAGGGAAGGGTCAGCGTGGGGTAGAGTACCGTTCGGTTGCCGCTGTCTATGGATTGGTAATTGGAGTTGTAGGTGATGCCGTTGACCATCACATTGCCCGGCGTCACGTTGGGTCCGGGGCTACGGAATGACGAGTATTGCGAAGAAAAATCCAGGTTGAGGCCGTTCCAGTTGTCCTGGGACCAATGGGCGTTGATTTGGGGTTCGATGCGGAATTGCGGGATGGCGCCTACCAGGGTCTGATACGACACGGAGTGCGCAGAAATGTCCCAGCCAGGCAACCCGCTATAGCTCAGGTTGAAATCCCGCGGCAGATACGCGAGCCCCGGCGGACCCAGCAAGGTGCTGAGATCAATCAGGTAATTGGGATCCGAGGCCGCTTGCACGTTTGCCGAAAAATTGAGGCCGGGAAGGATTTGCTGATTGTGGATCCATTGTCCATACCAGCGATCGGTGCCCGTCACGATGTCTCGCTGCATGTATTCGGTACTGAGGGTGCCGCTGAGCGTGGGTTCCAGATAGCGAAACTCGTTGCCCAGTTGCAGACCGCGGGTACTCATGGTGCGTGGAGTGACCGTGTCGTCCATGTTGGGGGCGATGTTGAAATAATAGGGCACTGCAATGTCCTGCCCGGTGGTGGCCGTGACCCCATAGGTGGGGGCCAGCACACCGGATTTGCGATTGTTGTCGAGCGGGAAGGACAGGCTCGGCGCATACACGATGGGCACGTCGAAGAAATTAACGGTGCCGTCTTTGCTGATCCCCTCCTGCTTGGTATGGTCCAGATCCACCTGCCCGGAGCGGATATACCAGTCATTGCGCCCCAGCGGGCAGGTGGTGTATTCGGTGTTGAGCAGGCGTTCTTTGTCATCGGCCACGAATTCCAGCCAGGTGGCATCGCCACGCGCTGTCCAGGGGCGCTTGTCATTGCCGGGGTAACTGAAGGTGGGGGATTCCATGTAGCCGAGATGGGTATCGAGATCGTACACGGCGTGCGGCCCTTCCAGGATCAGGGCGTTGTTGCGTACCATGCGTATATTGCCGCTGGCTTCTACTGTCTGGGTGGGTTGCTGGTAGTGGATATGATCCGCCGTGATCACAATCCCTTGGCGCCGTACCTCGGCGTGACCATCGGCATCCATTTCCACATCGGTTTGGCTGGTGATGCTGTCGGCGCGAATGAACACCACCTGATCGTTGCTCCCCGCAGCTCCCGGAATCGCGACATCAAAGCTGGGTGCCGATTTTAGTGTGGGGCCTGGGCGTTGCTGCTCCTCCGCGGCCACGGTTTGGGCGAGCATTGCCAAAACCAGAGTCAAGGCGCAGAGAGGCTTCGGGTGCATCAGCAGGGGTCGGCGCAATAATTTTGGTAAAATCGCATAAATTCAGGCAATAAGCAATTCCCACGACACGCTGGAGCTTACTCTTTGCACCGCCTCAATGCCTTGCACGCCTGGGTCAATGAAACCCACCCGGCCCCTCTCAGCGCCCTGACCCCGGCCTCCTCCGACGCCAGTTTCCGGCGCTACTTTCGCCTGACACGCGGCGCGGAGACCTTCATCGTGATGGACGCCCCGCCGGACAGGGAAGACTGTCATCCCTTCATGGCGGTGGCGGCACTGTTTGCCGGAGCAGGCGTGCATGTGCCGCAGATCTTGCGGGCCGATGTGGCACGGGGATTTTTGCTGCTGACCGATCTGGGGCACACCACTTACCTCGAGGCGCTGGCGGCGCCCGGGGCCACTGACGCTACCGCACAGCAGTTGTATCGCGCCGCATTGTCTGCTCTGGTGACCTTGCAGCGCGCCAGTCGCCCCGGTTGTCTGCCGGAATACGATGAAGCGCTGTTGCGCCGTGAAGTGGCGCTTTTTCCGGAATGGTATGTGGAGCGCCATTTGGGTCAGCAGCTTGACGCTGCCGAGCAGAAGGCCTTTGAGCAGAGTGTCAACGCCCTTGTCGCCAACGCGCTTGCCCAGCCCAAAGTGTTTGTGCATCGCGACTACCATTCGCGCAACCTCATGGTGTGCCATCCCAATCCCGGGATCCTGGATTTTCAGGATGCAGTATATGGTCCTATCACTTACGACGCCGTGTCGTTACTCAAGGATGCCTATGTGCGTCAGGAAGAGGCACAAAGGCTGGACTGGCTGGTGCGCTATTGGGAGCAGGCCCGTGCCGCCCAATTGCCGGTAGCCGCCGATTTTGGTGAGTACTATCGTGATTTTGAATGGATGGGCGTACAGCGTCATTTGAAAGTGCTGGGAATTTTTGCCCGCCTTCATCACCGCGATGGCAAGTCGGGCTACCTGCAGGACCTGCCGCGCGTGTTGCAGTATGTGCTGGAAACCTGCGTGCGCTATCGCGAATTGCGCCCACTGGCCCATATGCTGCACCGAATCAGTGGCCAGGACACGGCTGTGGGGGTGACGTTTTGAGCCTTCAGGCCATGATCCTTGCGGCCGGACGCGGCGAGCGTATGCGCCCGCTCACGGATCGGGTGCCCAAACCGCTCCAGTTGGTACACGGCAAGCCCCTGATCGTGTGGCAAGTGGAGCGCCTCGCGACAGCCGGATTCACTGATCTTGTCATCAATCATGCCTGGCTGGGGGAGCAGATCGAAGACGCCATCGGTGATGGCGCACGCTGGGGCGTGACCGTGCGCTGGTCGCGCGAAGGCACGGCGCTGGGCACTGCTGGGGGTGTGGCCACGGCCTTGCCGCTATTGACGGCGCAGGCTTTCCTGCTGGTCAGCGCCGATCTTTACACCACCTATCGCTACGCGCGCCTGCGCGCACCGCTGGAAGCCTTTATCGCCGATCCCGCAGGGATTACCGAGGCGCATCTGGTGTTGGTGGATGACCCGCGTTATCCGCAGGATTTTTCGTTACTGGATGACCGCGTGACGGCAGTGGGGCAAAACGCCG
>VFSW01005089.1_pt1 | contig 19504 bp, 25 predicted proteins | sample 5358111 | NCBI WGS metagenome assembly VFSW01 (sample SAMN11554181, study PRJNA540505) | mine drainage metagenome | isolation source: sediment from site ElyBrook_90M | place: USA: Ely Copper Mine, Vershire, VT | collected 2017 | reverse complement strand
CACCAAACAGGAGCATTTGTCCACTGCCCACCATACGCAGGGTATCCTGGCCCAATCCGATTGAAGCGCCGAGTGATCCCAGACCCACTCCGATCGCAATGAACGAGAGCATCAATCCTCCCACTAGGGCAACCGGACCTAATCGGTGCATGCTCGTTGCCGAACCCAACAGAATCGGCACCAGTGGCAATACGCAAGGCGATAGCGTGGTTAGCACGCCCGCCAGGAATGACAGGCCAAAGCTTGCTGCAGTCAGTTCCATAAATCCGCCTACAATGCCTTGCGCAGTAGCGCAGCTATACGGCCTTGGTCAGTTTCTCCCGTCATGCGCGCCACTTCTTTGCCGCTCTTGAATACAATGAGCGTGCTTTGATACATGGCACCAAAGGCTTTCACCACTGACTTCTGATTGTCAAAATTAACGCGCAAAGTAGTGATGCCCCTGAATTCATCCGTGGGCAATAAAGTATTCAATATCTTTTCCTCTGCCTTGCAGGTCGGACACCAGTCGGCATAGATGAACACCAGTGCGGGCTTGCCGGCATTGTTCACGCTATCCAATTTTTCCTGTGTATAAGGCTCGCCCACCCAGGCTTGCGCGAATAGCGGAAAAAGCAGTGCCGTAGCAAATACCAGTAATTTTGTAATCTGTTTCATGATCGCTCTCCTTGTGACGATATAGCTTTGTTGTCTAGCGCCCCGGCAAGTTCAAATGTCCTCATTGCAGCTGTTTCTCCAACCAGGCGTCGACCGACCACTTGTCGCCACTCAGCACCAACAGTACCGCCAGCATGGTTCCCCAGGCGAAATGCTGGAACAGGCCCGCTTCGCTCAAGCCGGAGTAATACGAATAGGCGGCAACCACATTGAGGATGAACAACCCCGCCGCGGCGAAGCGTCCGAACAGCCCCAGTAACAGCAACACCGACAAGCCAAGCTCGCCCGCCGTCGCCATGTACGCCGCGACTTCCGTGTTCACCAACGGCACCTGGTACACATCGCTGAACAGGTACAGCGTGCTGTCCCAGCTCTTGATCTTGGTCAGCCCCGATTTGAAAAACACATCCGCCACGTACAGTCGCAGTGCAAGATCGAGCAGCGGCGCCAGAAATTCGGGCAAATGTGAGGCGCGGTAATAGAAACTTGCGAGGCGCGATAAGACGTTCATGTTGTTGCTCCCGGAGTAAAACCTGAAAAGATGTTTTGCGCCGCCAGCGTTTGCAGCAGCGGCAGCAGGTCGAATTCCGCATAGCGCGTCGCGGTTTCTTCAGTGGCCTCTCCCAGCGTTGATCCTGCTTGTATGCGTTGCAACCAGACGGCAGCGGCTGCCGCCAGTTCAGTCACCACGACGACATCGCGGTCCCGGCTGACCAGCGCATGGCAGGGGCCTGCATTAAGGTCGATATTGAAATCTCCCGACGCCCCCGGCTGGTGCGCATGCCAGATCGCGGCCACCGGATAGCCGGAATACAACAGACGACTCGAGGGATGCATGTGCAGGACCAGCTCGGAATAAGCTTCCGGCGGAACTTGCGCCAGCTCGTTCAAGTCCAGGATATCCGCGTCATCTGCAAAATATGCCTGGTGGCAAGCCCATTCCAGCGCCGCCACGTCCGGCAGATAAACCAAATCCCTGGCCGGTGCAAAAGTCGCGATAAAACCTGCCAGCTCGGCTCCGTAATGGTGCAGGTTTGCACTGCGCGAGGAATATTGCGCGACAAACGCGCGGCTCAGGTAGCGAAAAAAGTCGTCGCCAACCAGTTGCTGGATGACCGGATAGGCACCCGCCAACGCGTCATGCAGGTTGCCGCGGTAGTTGTTGCGGTAGATATCGAGCGCGATATCCGCGGAATAATTCGCATAGTCCCCGGTGATTCTTGCCGATGGCGCCAGGCCATGCACGATACCGCGCGCAAAATGGGCAAGCTCGTCATGCAACATGGCATGTCTCCAGTTCGTCCAGACGCTGCTGCGCCTTGGCTGCTTCGCCCATCAGGACGGACAAGGCAGGGATATCGCTGTCCCATTCGATCAGGGTGGGACGCGGACCGATCTGGCGCAACACGGACTCATACAACTCCCACACCTCTGGATAGATTGGATGGTTGTGCGTATCCACCAGACAACTGTCGCGCATGCTGTATCCGGCCAGGTGGTACTCCTTCACGGCAGCGGCAGGAATGGCCCGGATGAAGGCATCGGCATCGACGCCCAGGTTGCGCACATTCACGTACAGGTTCTCCACGTCGAACAGGATGCCGCAGCCCGTGCGCTTGGTGAGTTCGGCCAGGAATTCGCCTTCCGTCATTTCGCTGTGGGTAAACGAAAGGTAGCTGGAAAGGTTTTCCACCAGCATTTGGCGTCCCAGTCTTTCCTGCACCTGATCCACGCGGCGTGCCACGTGGGCCAGCGCTTCCGCGGTGTAGGGGAACGGCAGCAGGTCGTTGATGACCATGCCGTCGGCCGCGTTCCAGCACAGGTGTTCCGACACGGCAGCCGGTTGCACGTCGGCACATAACTGCGCCAATGCAGACAGATGTTTTTCATCCAGCGGCGCGGTCGACGCCAGGCCCATGCCCACGCCGTGCAGACTCACGGGGTAGTGTTCGCGCACCTTGAGCAGGGTATGCAGCGGTGCACCCCCGCCGAAGAAATTCTCGTTATGCACTTCTACCCAGCCCAGCTCGGGCAAGGTGTGCAGAACCTCACGGTAGTGAGGCGCCCGCAACCCTATTCCTGCGGCATCAGGCAACATGTTGGTTGCGGGCCGGTCCATTACATCGTCTTCAGCATGCCGCCGGCGATCTTGTCGCAGGTGCCTTTGGGAACGGCCACGAAGTCCATCGGGTCGTTGTTTTTGGTGGCCTGGCCGGCACAGGAGTGCGCACTCTTGTTGCTGGCGCAGTCATTCATGCCGGCCTTGGCGATACCGAAACATTTTTCCATATCCGGCTTCTTGTCGGCGGCACTGGCGGTGCCTGCCAGGCCCAGTGCCAACAAACCACCGATTGCGAGCGACAACATTTTTTGCTTTTCCATTTTGATACTCCTTATATAGGTTAACTGACTGGAGAATTCGTCTCCACTGTGTTAGTCGGAGCAAATCGGATTTACTTACAAAAGAACATATAAATCCGTCTTCGCACCCCTTGATTCGGCAGTCCGTGACATTTGGTTACATAATCGAGACCGAGCCAGAATCCGCTTCAGATCAACTTGCTGACGAATCAACTGCAAGCCACTTCCAGCAAGGTCATTGGCAGGTCGTTGCACCCTCCGGTCCACAACAACCGTCCTCGCGCATTAATCGGCACAGAGCTACTCCAACAAAAGCGCCCAAGGTCGGGGCCGCCAGATAAATCCATAAGCTGGAAAACTGGCCAGATACCAGTGCAGGTGCAAAGGATCGCGCCGGATTCACGGATGCACCGCATATGGGACCGGCAAAAAGCGCCTCAAGTGCAACGACTGCCCCGACAACTATCCCTGCAGTGATGCCGCGTTCTTTGGCACCGCTGGATACTTTCAGGATGACGAACATCAGTATCGCAGTCAGGACCGTTTCAAGTATGAACGACTGAACGTCCGAGCCTGCAGGAAAAGTGGCTCCCAATGTTTGATGTGAAGGAAAAAGCAAATGCAAAAGCAAACTGGCTGCAACGGCGCCCAGACTCTGACTTGCGATGTATGGCAAGACGAGTCGCCCGCTGAACAGATGTGCTGCATAGAAGCCGAGCGTCACTGCGGGATTCAAATGCGCACCGGAAATGTCACCTACTGCATAGATCATGGCTAGCACGACCAGGCCGAAGGTTAGAGCAATTCCAAGATGCGTGATGGCACCTCCGGAAACATCGTTGATGACGATCGCGCCGGTCCCTGCAAATACGAGACAAAAGGCACCAAAAGATTCGGCGTACAACTTCCTCATCTCGTCGCGGCTCAGCGCAAAATTGTGCCCCAGCCTATTGCCAAAAACTATATCAGTCATGATTTCACCTCGCTATTGAGCAGCACATTCAAGCTAGCAGCAGCCGGACGTTGCGCTGCCCTGATCCTGCATAAAAGGAATATCGCTGCCGCATCCTGGGAAAATCCCAAAGTGATTGCGGAAATTGCCGATGAATTCGAAATGCTGCTGGAAGCGCGTGCCATGCAACATGTGCCATGTGTTGCCGCAAACCGGAAACACTCGGCCGGTTTCGATGTCGTGGTGACCGTCTAGCGCAAAGCGCTCAGGGTGATTGGGTATCGTGCCGCGATAGATCACTGCCTGACCGTAGTCCTCGCATGCCGGTTCCAGCCCATCCAGTTTGAATAGTCGATACGTGGCGGAGAAGAATCGAATACTGCCGACTTTTGCAGCCAGCGCCGGATCGGTCACATCCAGCGGCCTATCATCGACGAGCCTCGGATCGGCAAAACCGTGCTTTTTCGCCAGATTGATGAAGTCGTTCCAGTACAGAGCACCGCCTAGGCATTCGCCATACAGAACAGGGTCGTTGCGCACAGAATCCGGCACTCTGCGATCGGAATATACATCGGAGAAATAGAATTCTCCGCCGGGCTTGAGCAAGCGATGCACTTCACGCAGTACGGCATCCTTGTCCGGCGAAAGATTAATGACGCAGTTGGATACGATGACATCGAAACTTCCGCTTTCCAGGCCAAGCTCGTCGAGCTTCTCGATGTAACCCTGCTTGAACACCACATTGCCAAACCCGAATTTTTCGGCGTGATAGGCGCGATAGCTTTCCGCAATGGCTAGCTGTTCCTCGGTCATGTCCACTCCTACCACTTGACCGTGCTCCCCTGCCAACTGGGCCAGGGCATATACATCGCGCCCGGAACCGCTACCTAGGTCGAGGATTCGGCATCCTTCCAGCAAGGGAGGACAAACCAGGCCGCAACCGTAATAGCGCGATGTCACTTCCGGATGAATACGTGCCAGGAGTGGCCTGAGCCAGTCCGGCACTTGTGATGCATCGCAGCACGCAGATGTCTTCAGATCATCCGTACTTTGAAGTTGTTTACCGTAATAGTCTTTGACGATTTCATGCATGGCAGTTTCCTCGAATGTTTGAACAGTGATGGTTACTTAGTCGTGGCCTGCCGGGATTTCCTTACACATCAATTTGCAAAGCAGACCGCATTTCTTTCGATAAATTGAAAATCCGCGAATCCGGCGTGGGCCGTCTCGCCGGTGTTGTCGGTGTCGGATGCGACCGCGAGCTGGATCAAACGTGCCTGCGGCGAGGCAAATTCGGTAATGAGGTCTTGCAACACATCGTGGCGCTCGACCACCCATTTTCCCGCATGGCTCGCACCCGATTCCGCCACGATCATGCGCGTGCGATCCGTGTAGGCATTCGGCTTGCGCGTGCCGACCGGATAGCGGTTGTCCCATACATAGTTGAGCGCGGCATCAGGCACGGCATCGCCCCAGATCGCACGCGCCAGCGACAGCTTGCTGCGCAACATCCAGCCGATGTCGGAAGGCGGCAAGGCGAACGACACATACACGCGGGCGGCATAGTCGTCGCCCGCCTTGGTCGCCATGTCGGCCTTGACCAGCGGAGCATCGATGCGCCAACGCCAGCACAACACCGGGGTTCGCTTCAGATCAACTTCTACCGGTCGTGCCAACAAGGCCATGCTGTGCTCTGCGCTCGCCTCAATACCAAGCACACCATCCCCGTTGGCAATCCGGTAGCGGGTGGGGGCCACTTTCTTACTGAGTTGCACGATACGCCACGGCGCAGGTACGACCTCCGATGGTCCCTTAAAACTGTCCAGCGACGCCAATTCACTCGCCTGTACGACGCATGAACCGGCATACATGGCCAAACCCGCAAGGCTACGCAGCAACATGTGACCTCCATTGCTCGCTGACGTATTTCAAATCTTGCGGCACATCGACATCGTGCAGCATCTGACCAACATGTACCGACCAGCCCAGTTGTCCAAGGCGCGCGATGGTGGTACTTGCAACGGCATCCGTACTCCATGGCATATAGCCGAACAGGAATGGGCTGAATTGCCTGAGGCCCAGCAAGGCATAGCCTCCGTCGCTGGTGCAATGAATGACGGCATCATGGTCATGCAAGACTTGCCACGCTTCATGCAGCAAGTCAGCCGATATCTCTACGCAATCTGTCCCGATCAACAAAACAGCTTCCCCGTTTGCCACTGCTCTTGCCGCAGCGCGAGCCATCCGTGCCCCCAGATCACCTTCACCCTGATCTGAAATCACTATCCCTGCCGGTAACCGAATTTCGTTCCAGGCTGCAGCATCAATGGATGGGGTGACGCACAATTCAACGGCGCCTACATTTGCGGCGAGTGCTTCGTTAATGGTATGCGCAAGCATTTGCTGCGCAAGTTCAGCTGCGCCCTCCGCTCCAAGCGCGGGGATCAACCGTGTCTTGGCCAGTCCGGGCTTGGGTGCTTTCGCAAAAATGATGATGCGGGTGGTATTCATCGATATAACCTAGCCAGTTCTGCGGCGTCTGCACCACGCCAATATTCCCAGCGCAAACGCCACATCAGTAAAATGGTGCGCCAGACGCCACGCATCTCCCAGCGCCTCCCGGAAGTGCTCGCACAATGCGAAATGCAGACAGGATGCGAGTAACTCAGCAGCCGTTTGCACAGCTCGACATCTTCCATCAGCGGCTGATCCGAATAGCCACGCAGTCGTTCGAAGACGATACGCCGCACGAATATCGCCTGGTCCCCAGTGGCGATCCCGGTCAGTCGCGAGCGCCAGTTCATCAGCCTGCCAATTACCCGCAACATGAAAGGCTTGCCCGTGATGCACACATCGAATCTGCCCCAGTCCTTATGCCCCGAAAGCGCATGTGTAATGTGTTGCAGCGCTCCTTCCGGCAACCGCGTATCCGCATGCAGAAACAACAACGCCTGACCGCTGGCCTGAGCTGCTCCGGCGTTCATCTGCCGTGCCCGGCCGCGCTCGGCTGTTACCAGCGTGAACCCGGCGACCTTGACGAGCATGGCCGAACTGTATGTGCTTCCTCCGTCTGCAAAAATGATTTCGCAACCAGCACGCTTGAAGGGCAGCAAGTGCGAAAACAGATCCGGCAGCTGCGCCGCCTCGTTCAGCATGGGAATGATGATGGAGAGTTTCACGTCAGCCCCGCTTCCATGCATGAAAGCGTTCCAACCAACGCAACACGCCCTGAGGCGCATGGGCGCGTTTCCATTCGCCGGCTGCGTATTTGTTCGCTTCGGCCAAGGTTGGATAAGTGTGTATGGTGCCCAGTATCTTGTTCAGGCCCAGCCCATGTTTCATCGCCAGCACGAACTCGGCCAGCAGATCACCCGCATGTTCGCCCACGATGGTGACGCCCAGTATCTTGTCCTTGCCCGGCACGGTGAGCACTTTGACGAATCCATGCGCCGTGCCGTCCGCGATGGCGCGATCGAGATCGTCGATACCGTATTTTGTAACTTCATAAGCTATCTTCTGCTCGCGCGCCTCCTGCTCGTTCAATCCGACGCGTGCCACTTCCGGCTCGATGAAGGTCGCCCAGGGGATGATCGAATAGTCCACTTTGAAGCGTTTGAAGTCGCCGAACAGCGCATTCACCGCGGCATACCAAGCCTGATGTGAGGCGGTATGGGTGAACTGGTACGGCCCGGCCACATCGCCAGCGGCAAAAATGTTGGGATACAGCGTTTCCAGATAGTCGTTGGTGGTCACGGTGCGCTGGGTCGGGATACCCAGTTCTTCCAGCCCGAAGCCTGTGAGGCGTGCGCTACGGCCCACTGCACATAACATCTGATCAAACTCGATGCGGCGCGACTGACCGTCATTCTCCACCACGATATATTTGTGTTCACCCTCTCGCTCGCAACGCACAGCGGTGTGGTCGGTAAGTATCTCGACTCCATCGGCGGAGAGTGCCTTGCGTGCCAATTCGGAGACTTCTTCATCCTCCCGCACCATGATGCGCGAACCCTTTTCGATTTGCGTCACATGAGAACCAAGTCGCGCAAAACTTTGTGCCAACTCGCAACCGATAGGACCGCCACCCAGTACAATAAGGCGTCCGGGCGGTTCATCCAGTTTTGCGAACTCATCCCATAGCGTGTCGCTGGTAACGTAACCCACATCGTCCAATCCGGGCAATGGCGGAATAAAGGGAGCAGCGCCGGTGGCGATGATGATACTGCGCGTAGTCAGCGTTTGAACCGTGCCGTTGGCTAGTTTGATCTCGACCGTCCACGGATCGGCGATACGTGCATATCCCTGCAGAACCTCCACGCCAAGGCTGGTAAATCTCTCTGCACTGTCATGTGGGGCGACTGTTCTAATCACCTCATGCACGCGCGCCAGCACTTTGCGGAAACTGAATTCGGGCCTGCCGACATTCAAGCCATAGTGTTCACCATGGCGGATCTGGTTGGCCAACTTGGCACTCTTGATCAGCGCCTTGCTCGGCACGCAGCCGTAGTTCAAACAATCGCCGCCCATCTTGTGCGCTTCGATCAGTGTGACCTTGGCCTTGACCGCGGCACCGATGTAAGCCGACACCAGACCGCCGGCGCCGGCGCCAATGACGATCAGGTTGCGGTCGAATCTGGCGGGACGTTGCCATTTGGCATAGACGCGACGGCGTTGCAGCCAAGTCGCGATTTTTTTGGAAATCATGGGAAAAACGCCCAATAGTGCAAACGAGATCAACAATCCGGGCGAGAGGATGCCGGACAGGCCGCGCAACTGCGCCAGCTGCGTGCCCGCATTCACGAACACCAGTGTGCCGGCAAACATGCCAACCTGACTCACCCAGTAGAAGGTGCGGGTGCGCATTGGCGTCAGTCCCATCAGCAAGTTGATCAGGAAGAACGGGAACAATGGCACCATGCGCAAGGTAAAGAGGTACAGGGCTCCGTCCCGGGCAATACCGTCGTTGATCGCCTTGAGCTTGTCGCCGAGCCGGCGCTGCACGGCATCACGGAACACGAAACGCGACGCGAGGAATGCCAGCGTGGCACCGATGGTGGACGCAAACGACACGAGCAGCGTGCCCTTCGCCAAGCCAAACAATGCGCCCATGGCGAGTGTCATGATCAAAGCGCCCGGCAAAGACAAGGCAGCCGCAATGACATAGAGCGCGAAACCAGCACCGGCGACCAGCCAGGGAGACTGCACCTTGAGCGCCATGAAATCGCTCTGGCTTTGTTTTAACGAGTCCAGGGTCAAGTATCGATCCAGCCCCAAAGCGAAAAAGCCCAGCACCAGGAAAATGATCACGACAACAATTGCCAGCTTCTTCATACCTTGCTTTCGCGCCTCGATGCCAAGCCGCGTGCTGCAAACAATTCGATGCGCTCCATCGGGATGTGGTCTCCCGCATCTTCGCCGTAATAGGTTTCGACCACCGTGCCGTGCTCGTCGATCAGAAAATCTGCCGGCAACTGGTTGCCTGTTGCCATACCCCGCATTCCCACCATGCCCATCCCTTTCATCATGGCGAGCGGATGCAGCAGCATCGCCTTGAGCTTGCCCCACGTCGACGTGCCCGCGGCAAATACTTCATGCGCGATGCCTTCCGGGTCGGCGATCATAAGGAACGGGCGCGGGCGTTTGGCGATGAACTTGAGCACCTCCTCCCGCTCCGACTTGAACACCACCGCGATGTCCAGCCCCAGATTCGACAGATTGGGGTAGTTGTTGGTCAGGTCGTACACCCTGAAATTGCAAAACGGGCAGGTTGCCTCGCGGAACAGCGAAAGCAGCAACCTGCGACCCTTTCCGATTTGTACAGGTTGCCCATAGATGTCGACCAGTGAAATTTGGGGCGTCTGTGCGGGTGCAAGGATAGTCATTTAGCAACCTCCATCTGCAGGTGCGATTCGGATTTGATGGCCGCTTTACTGGCACCGCTGCAACTGCTGCCCTGCCCAGCCGTGCAACCATAGCAATGATCGGCGACGCGAATGGCATGCCCTTGCAGGTTTTGTCGCAACATGTCACGCAAGTGGGAGCGTCCGTGACCAGGCAAGGCCAATCCCAATTGCTGGTTGAAATCGCAGTCGTAAAGGAAACCCTGCCAATCCACACTGATCAGATTGCGGCACATCACGGTCTCAAGATTGGTGGCGGAAAAGTTCTCATGCAGCAGATGCATATAGTCGTTGAACTGGCCTTTGGAAATCAGCATCGAACCGAAACGCTGGATCGGCATGTTGGCGATGGCAAGCAGTTGGTTGAAACGGATGCCAAAATGATCGAACAGCTCGCGTTTGTAGTCGGCCTCCAGCGCAGTCTGATCCGGCGGCAATGAGGCACCCTGCGGATTGAACACCAGATTCAGGGTCAGACCGCTGCTTGGCATGCCGTAACCCAGCGCATTGAGTTTTTGCAAACCAAGGATGCTCTTGTCGAATGCCCCCTTGCCGCGCTGCTTGTCCACATTGTCCAGCGAGTAGCAGGGCAAGGAAGCGACGATCTCGACCCGCTGTTCGGCCAGAAATTCGGCGAGGTCTTCTTGTCCCTGCTCGAACAGGATGGTCAGGTTGCAGCGGTCGATCACCTTGCAACCCTGTGCGCGTGCGGCACGCACCAGCTCGCGGAACCCTGCATGCAGTTCCGGCGCACCGCCGGTCAGGTCCAGCGTATGCAGGTCGCGCGCCACCAGCACCTGCGGTATCAACGCCAGCGTTGCACTATCCATCATCTCGGTGCGATTGGGGCCGGCATTCACATGGCAATGCTGGCAGCTCATGTTGCACTTGTAACCGAGATTGACCTGCAGGATTTCCAACTCGCGACGGCGCAGCGCGGGAAACTCGGTGAATTGCAACAAAGGCAGGGTGGCATGCATGATATTTTTGTCCGGTTGTTCCGCACCGTTTGTCTGCGATGCGCTCATGCCCTGTTAGTCGCGGCAATTGCGGATTCCTTACACCTGCCCTCTCGAATGCCCGTCCCGGGCCGCGGTGTAAGAAATCTATGTCTGCCGCGACCAATCTCCCAACGGACATTGCACCTGCAACGCCCCAACCGAAACAGGAGACCAACATGAACACCGTCACCATGTACAGCACCGAAACCTGCCCGTATTGCATCCGCGCCGAACAACTCTTGAAACAGAAAGGCGTAGCCAATCTGGTCAAGATCCGGATCGACCAGGACCCATCCGAGCAGGAAAGAATGATCGCGCGCACGGGCCGCCGTACCGTCCCGCAAATTTATATCGGCGATATCCATGTGGGCGGCTTCGACGATATGGCCGCACTGGATGGTGCAGGCAAGCTCGATCCCCTGCTGAACAGCTAGCGGAGCGATCGTGGGAACCGCGCTTTCCCTGCTAGGCAGAAAACTGGCGGTCACACTGACACGACCGCAACACATACACAGCGCGGAACCTGTCAGCACACCCGTCCGCCTGCTGGCGTGCCTGCAGCCCGGTGATGTGTTGCTGGTAGAGGGGAACAGTCGGGTCAGTGCGGCGATCAAATTTCTGACGCAATCGACTTGGTCGCATGCCGCGATCTTTGTCGGTAATTATCTCGCTCAGGCAGGCGGGAACCCCGCACATTGCTTTATCGAGGCAGACATAGTGGAGGGTGTGCGTAGCGTGGGCATAGAGGAATTCGCCAATATGAACACCCGCATCTGCCGCCCCTTCGGCTTGAGCGCAGCCGATTGCAAACAGGTGGCCGAATTCGCCATCCGCCGCATCGGCAATCAATACGATTTGCGCAATGTGCTGGATCTAGCCCGCTATTTTCTGCCAAACCCGCCAGTACCCGCACGATTCAGGCGCCGCATGCTGGCATTGGGCAGCGGTGACCCGACCAGAGCGATCTGCTCAACCTTGATCGCCCAAACATTCCAATCAGTGCGCTATCCCATTTTGCCGATCGTCTCCACCCGAAGTGCAGATAGTCCGGATTGTCCGGGGTGTATCGAGGAGATTTACAAGATACGTCACCACAGCCTGTTCACGCCCAAGGATTTTGATGTGTCGCCGTATTTTCAGATCGTCAAACCGACGCAGGTCAGCGGGTTCAATTTCAGGGAGTTGAAGTGGGAGGATGGTGCGGAGGGATAACGAACCTTGAGATCAATATAACGCTGCTGCAGACCAATTTGCAAAGACTACCGTCCGTTTCGTCCACAGAAGTGGTCTTGCCGGACATTGTTTCGATGATTTGATCAGGTCGCTTGTTAACCCTTTATACTCATTGCACTTACTGATCCCATACCAAGTTTAGTAACTCAATGTCCGAGAGATGTTGACGGACAGGACATTGGGGACAACCCTTTGTAGTCGGCTTGTTTTTACAACCAGCGCACTTTTTGACCGTTGACTTTGCAGTATCGATCTGACTTGCCAGCGTTTGCAGTTTTCGCACCTGTGCTTGAATGTCTGCCAACATCTCGTCAAGTTGGTTGCTGATGGCTCTCTGGCTATCGTCGCCAGTTCGGTGTTGCTCGCGAGTCATGGCAAGAGCCTTGATGACGCCAAGATAATAACCACTTTCGACCAGTCTCAAGATGGCGCGCAGTCGGTCGATATCGTGTTGCGAATACAGGCGCGTGCCACCCTGCGAGCGCAAAGGTGTAATCAGTTGCTCTTCTTCGTAATAGCGTATGGCACGAATGGATATAGCCAGAGTTTCCGCCACATCCCCGATCTTGTGCAGTGGTTCGCTTTCTTCCAAGATCACAAACCGACAAGTTGCGCCTGATATCCCTTGCATATCACAGCATTCAATAACGCAGCCATGGTTGTCTTCTCCGCGTTGTACAGGACGACCAACATGTGTGGGAGGTTGAAGCGCGGAGCAATCACGCCATCGATCTCGCGTAAGGTCGACTCCAGCGCTTGTTGCTGATCTTGAGTGAGTGTCTGATTGATGTGAATCGTGACATCGGGAGTGTGCATGGCTGTCTCCATATCTAACGTTAACGGCAGATACTAATATCTGCCGTTAACGTTAGATTGTCAACAACTGACAGGCAACTTTTCAAATGCGCACTTTGGCGCATGCACTCCGACAGTATTGAATCAAGTTGCGGCAGCTACTTCTTCTCCCGCCCATCCTTGCGCTTCGCAAAACTTCGCGTCATCAGTCTGAGCGAACCCATCTGTTCCTTGAAATTACTGCAGCCGTCGCACATCATCAGGTGCAGCTTCAGCGACATGCGTTCTGTCATCGACAGCTTGCGTTCCTGCGAATCGGACATCAGTCGCGTGGCTTCATGACAGTTCATCATTTCTTCTCTCCTTGCAGATACCATTTATTCTCGATGCATTCGCGCAGGCGCAGGCGCGAGCGGTGAAGCAGGACATGCAAATTGCTGGTGGTCAGGTTCACTTCTGCGCAGATTTCATCGGCATCCAGCTCGATAAATTCGCGCATCATGAACACGCGCGCCTGCTTCGGCGGCAGACCTTCCAGACAGGCTTCAAACACAACCCAGAACTGACCTTCACGCAAGGAAGCTTCCGGATTACCCCAGGCAACGGGCCTTTCTTCGGGTTGCCAGAAACCTTTGCTGTCGAACAATTCGGCGAAATCTTCGTCCTCGTCTCCGTCGCGCTGCAAGCTGCTAACATTTACCGAGCGCTGCTTTTGACGCAGGGTATCGGCAATCTTGTTTTTCAAGATGGCGAAAATCCAAGTCTTGAGCGCGGCACGTCCGCCAAATGATTTGGCGTTTTTCAACGCCCCTATCAACGCTTCCTGCACTGCATCTTCCGCTTGATGAGCATCGCTCAGCTGCAGCGTGGCGAATTTGATCATCTGCCTGCGGATGTCTTCGAGGAATATACCGTCAGTCAATATGTCATATTGACTGTCAGTTTCATTCTGTGGATTTTGAACGCTCGTCATTGATTCCTCTTAGTCCAATCTCGTTTTTCGCCGCACTGTAGCTTGCCACGCAATACGGTACCAGATAATTCAACAGTAAATGAAACCCGGATATCTTACCGCCATGCAGCAAACTTTCGCCCTGATTGATCAGATTAAGGAGAGTCCCGACAACGAGTGCGATCTTGAGCGAGGTCCTGACGATGTTCCAGGACAGGGATGCCCGCATCAGCTTAGTCATGCCGAGCATCCCCGCTGCCATGTTTTTTCATAAATCTGCGGTCTATATGGTTCTTCCACCGCCATACCCAGTTGCCTGCCGCACTCAGCGGCCCCCAGGATGCAATCGCATGCCTGGGGCCCGTAGCCATCAAATACAGGGAGCGTTTACGCGGATAATAAGGGATGAACTTTCCCCCGGTGATACTGGCGATCAGGTTCTGTGCCACGACCGGGCCGGCAAATACCGCATGCACGCCGGAACGAGCCAAAATGATATCGGTTCGGGCGCACACGTCGCCAGCGGCAAACACATTGGGATGCGAGATACTTTGATGTGTTGCACCCACGCTGATGTAGCCATGTTCATCCAGTGCCAGATGGGATGTCTGTAACCAACGCGGCGGAGTGGAACCGGTGGCTGCGATGACAATGTCTCCATACAGGTGACGTCCATTGCCCAGCAGAACGCCATCCTCAGCTCCCACCGCCTGCGCCTCGTGCAATATGATCCCGCGCTGTTTCAATAATCCACGTACTCTGTTTGAAACGCCAGTCGCATGACCCGGCAGCAAGCCTCTGTCCGATGCCACCAAAGTGACGTTAGCCGAACTACCCTGCTCCGAAAACACATGCTGCGCGGCCAGTGCGATTTCGACGCCCGCTGCTCCGCCTCCCACCACAACCAAACTGAAATTTGTTTGCCAGCCAGCCTCCGCAACGATTTCTGCCCAGCGCTGCACGAATCCGCCCAGCGGTTTGACGGGCAACAGCCTTTCGCCCAATGTCTCCAGCCAGGACAGATTGGTTTCGCCCCCAACATCGATGGACAGCAGGTCGTAATCGATTTGTGTGCCATCACCCAAGGTGACGCGTTGCAAATCGGCGTTCATCCCTGTCACATGATCGAGGATTATCTCCACATTCGCAGCCCGCGCTAATGGACGCAAGTCGATCTGGCATTCAGCCATCGAGTAATGCCCCGCCATCCACCCCGGCAGCATTCCCGAGTAGGTCTGGTGTGTACTGGGTGTAATCATGACCGCATCAATATCCGGGCGCTGCGTGGCCAATGCGCGCAATACGCTCAAATGCGCATGACCACCACCTGCCAATACCAATCGCTTTCTGGTGCCAATCATTGTTAGCGAAAATGCCGTTTGATGATGCGCGCGGCCAACGAGCGCCGTTCCGGAGAAACGAGATCGTCCTTGTTCAAGAATAGAAAGGTATCCGGCTTGCCCAGTGCGGGATTGGATTCGATTGCCGCATCAATGCCGAAAATCGCTCCTGTAAGCCCCGCGTTTTTTGCCAGTCGCTCCATTGTGCTCTTCGCTGCCGCAAAATCGATTATGGATGCAAACAAGACGGGCATGCCGGGAGCGACTTTGCGCAATGCTGCGAATACCGTCTCGGCCGATTCGCCGATTGCCGAGACTACCGCCAACGAGATGATTGCCCCCGATGCTCCGGCAGTACTCCCGGGAAGATCCGCCAATGTATCCACCTTTCTGGGGGAATATCCGTTTTGCTCAAGGAATGGTTTCATTTCCGAGACGATGAATGGGTGGGGGCGCGCAAGCAGTATGTTCCTGGACATCGTTATCTCCTGTGATTGAACGGGTTGCTTTGTTAGTCGCGGCGTCGGATGAATCCTTACACATCGAACTGTAAGAATTTCACCTGCGCCGCGACCAATGCTTATCAACTCACAGGAATCGGACATATGAGCAGGACACTTATCGGGGTACTGGGCGGCAGCGGGCTATATCAGATGGATGCGCTGACCGACGTCGAAGAACACGTTATCGATACACCGTATGGACGGCCATCGGATGTCGTCGTGACCGGGCAAGTGGCCGGTACTGCGGTCGCCTTTCTGGCACGGCATGGCCGGGGCCATCGCCTGATTCCGTCGGAAGTACCCTATCGGGCCAATATTTACGCATTGAAATCGCTGGGCGTGCGCTACCTGATCTCGGTATCCGCCGTGGGATCTCTGCGCGAAGAGATACGCCCGCTGGATATGGTCTTGCCGGACCAGTTCATCGACCTGACCAAACATCGCGCGTCCACCTTCTTCGGTGACGGTGCGGTCGCCCATGTGTCGATGGCGCAGCCGGTATGCCTTGCTCTGTCTTCCTTGCTGGCACAGGCAATTGCAGAACAGGATTTCGACAGTGTGCGGCTGCACAAGGCGGGCACGTATGTCTGCATCGAAGGCCCGTCGTTTTCGTCGAAGGCCGAATCGCTCTGGTATCGCAGCATGGGCGCAGACATCATCGGCATGACCAACATGCCGGAAGCCAAGCTCGCGCGCGAGGCGCAAATTGCCTATGCCACGCTGGCGCTGGCAACCGACTACGATTGCTGGCATCCGAAAGAAGCGCATGTCACCGCCGACATGGCGATTGCCAACCTGATGAAGAACGCCACTCATGCGCAACAGGTGCTGGTTGGTGCAATTGGCCTGATCGCAAACAAGCCGCCGGATTCGATTGCGCACACTGCGCTTGCCAGCGGTCTGGTCACGCAACCCGAGTCCATGGCGCACCAGGTCAGGGAGCGTCTGGATGTTATTCTGCGTTCATAAGCATGCGGCATGCTTGCCGACGCAGGACCTCCATTCGAAGCGGAACACAGCCACCATGAGTGAAACAGGCATCAGACAAAATCTGGACAATTTTCTGCGCCGTATCCATCTGGGCTCGGAGGTGTATTACGTCGGCCAGTTGTGCGATGCCTGGCACATGACTACGCCCGGTGGCTCTGACGCCGCAACCTTTCACCTGGTGTGCCACGGCGAGGCATGGATCGTGATGCCGGATGGCAGCAAACCCGCGCGCATGAATGCGGGCGATATCGCCTTTTTCGCGCACGACTCGGCACACACTTTCAGCGCGGTGCCCGGCATTCCGGAACAGGCGTGCGATTTCCGCCATCCCGCGCCGCTGGACAAGGACGCGCCCGGTGCCGGCCTGCTATGCGGCCACCTGAGCCTGCCCGCGCATATCCGCCGCCTGCTGCTTGCCTCCTTTCCCGACTTCTTGCTGATCCGACCGGACAAGAGTCCGGCCGGTACGCAGATGCGCGACCTGATCGAAATGATGACCGCGGAAGCCATTCAAAATGACCTGGGCGTGAATGCGATCCTGGACCGGTTGGCGGATACGCTGTTCCTCTACGTCATCCGGCACGCCATGCATCAGGACCCGAATCTGTCTCCCTTGCTGGCCGCTTTATCCGACGAACATCTGCGCACCGCCGTTTCGTCTTTCATCGACGCGCCCGCGGAACAATGGTCGGTGGAACGCATGGCCGGGCTGGCCTGCCAGTCGCGTTCCACCTTCTCGGAACGTTTCAGCCAACTGGTCGGCATGCCTCCCATGGAGTTTGTGGCCACCTGGCGCATGCAGATGGCGACAGCCCTGCTGGCAGACGAACGCGCCAACATGCTGGATATCGCGCTGCGCTGCGGCTACGAGTCGGAAGCCGCTTTCCGCAAGGCATTCAAGCGCATCGTCGGTGTGCCGCCGGGCAAGCTGCGCGGCTGATCCCCGTCCCGCGGGTCCGGACGAACGGACATAAATCCCGCTCTTGCAGTCATGGAGACATGAGCTCAGATTCCTGACAATGGGTTCCAGCAACAAACAAGTTGCCCAACCCGTTACAGGAGAACATCGTGAGCACATTCCAACTTCATACACTCGATTCCGCACCCGCCGGGTCACTACCCATCCTAGATACAGCCCATAATACGCTGGGCTTTATCCCCAATCTTTATGCGCATCTGGCCGAAGCGCCGAATGCACTGAGCGCCTACAAGCAACTGAGTGCGCTGCTTGAACAAAGCGCACTAACGCCGGAAGAACAGCAGATCGTGCTGATCTCGGCCAGCATCGAGAACCGTTGCGAATACTGCGTGGCCGCGCATTCCTTCCTTGCGCGCAACCTGGTCAAGGTCGATAGCACCCGCGTTGATGCTTTGCGCGGACAAAGCTGCCTGCAAGACCAGAAGCTGAACGCGCTGGTGGCGTTCACTCGCGCAGTGGTGCGCGAACGAGGCTGGGTGCAAGGCAGTCAGGAATTGAAGGATTTCTTTGCCGCCGGGTATACACAACGGAACGCGCTTGAAGTCATCCTCGGCGTTAGCATGAAGACGCTGAGCAACTACACCAACCATCTGACTGAGACGCCGCTGGATGCCGCGTTCGCTGGCGAAGCTTGGCAAGCGCCGGATGAGTATTCGTGCTGCACAGCTGCGGTATAGTAGTACTTTCACCCTCTGCGCGCTTAGCGGCAATTAAATAAATTTAGCGCAGCGCACGAACCCGCCACCTATCTGCAAGTGTTGCGCCAGCAAGGGGGAGGTGGCGGCCTGATTTGCATGGCCGTAAGGTTTGACTGTTATCGTAGACTTATAGATGGAAAGGCGACTGCGCTTGGAGTGAAAGCAGACACCACTGAAACCATAACAGACAGCCTTTTCAACTTACCGCTGATGTCTGCTATGGCTGAGCCTCCCGTGTTGTGCGTGACCGTCTGGAAATGGCACGCTGCCGTCCGTGGCGAAGGTCTGCTTTCCGGCATCGAGTTTTCAGCCTCGACTGTCCCTTCATGGCACGCAGCGGCACTTCATGTTGCCATTTTGCCTGCCAGGAAGCGGCCGCTAGAGTATCGAAAAAATATCAGCGCACCAGCGGCCCGTCACGACATGCGACATTCGACCCACAGCGGTCATAACGGCTTCCTGAAACCGGACATTCAAAACCAATTTTGTAAATGCAGGGAGTCAAAGGGGCGTCGGATGATTACCATATCTTTGCACCTGCGGCTTCCGCAACACGCCGCCCTTTTGCGGCGATATTCGATAATGCACATCAGACTAAGACCTAATAGGAACATGATGTTAGAACTGGGTTCAGGTACAGAAGATATTGATGTTGTCCACAGACCGGGAGAACCGTAATTGAGAGCAGCAGCCGAAACGCCCCGAATATCATAAACCAGATCCCCTGCGTGAGCTATTTGTGGGTCGTTCTCTGTGTAAAACGAATTATTTCCAACAACCCATGAAGTTATTTGGCCTTGTCCATTAGTAGCGATATTAAAACCAACAAGATTACTTTGCGCGCTATTTGTTGAGTTCCACGTCTGACCACCGTCCGTGAAACTATATGCAAGTGGAGTATTGATATTAGAGAAAGTCAAATTTGGCGCTAACGCACTCGCTAACGTGAAATAGCCGGATATTGCGCTCAGCGTTTGTCCGTACTGAGGTGCTACAGAGGAAAATGGGTTGCCTTGATAGGTGTATGTGACGTCGGCCATGCTTGGAGACGTTGCGAATGCGGTTAACAGCAAAACAAGTACAGAGAATAAAAGTTTGATGTGTCGTAACATGAAGATAACCCTTATAGTGCCCCCCTCCGTC